>Ga0209631_10002997_pt1 | contig 19748 bp, 14 predicted proteins | sample COG_08_FD_184752 | JGI IMG/M metagenome (GOLD analysis project Ga0209631, IMG submission 184752) | Pelagic Microbial community sample from North Sea - COGITO 998_met_08 (SPAdes) (version 2) | ecosystem: Environmental > Aquatic > Marine > Neritic zone/Coastal water | place: Helgoland, sampling...
GGTGCCGTTCCTACTCTTGCGCTGTCAGCCATTAGATTGTTAGATGTTCCATCGTTGCTTCCTACTTGGTCAGGAATAGTTCAGGTACCATCAGGGTTAACACCATAAACAAATGTAGCTTCTTCGCCCATTTTATAGTAGCTTACAATACCACTAACTGCGGAAACATCAGTAGGCTCTCCACTACCATCCCAAACATCACCAATAGAAATAGCACTATCAAAAATAGAAACCTCGTCAATGTTGCCGTTAGCAAATAATGTCAAGTTGCTTCTGCCTATTTCAAATGGTTGGGTTGTGTTTTCCATTGCTGTGTAAGAACCTAAATTTCCATCAATGTCATCTACTCTTATGCCATTTAAATAAAGTAATATTCCAGAAGATAAAGAATTACCATCATAAGTTCCTACAACATTTATCCATTGACCTTGAAAACTTGTTAAAGCAGTATTATATTTTCTTTGTATTCTTCCGCCACTACTAAGGTCATAAAGTACAAAAGAAAGTCTATCACTACTGTCTGTTGCGAAAACATACTCTCTATCCGTGTTTGTATATTTGCTTGCTATTCTAAATTGAGAAGCATCATCCATTTTTACCCACGCAGAAATACTAAATGGAGAATCTGTTGAGCCATTACCAAAGCTAAAATCATCGCTATCTCCACAATCAATGTAGTCATCAATACCATCAAATGCTAACGAATAATTAGATACTTTGTCCTTATTCTCATTTGAAGGTAGTAACCATTGTGGAGACTTGTAAGAACCGTTATCGCCATTTCTTAACCAATAATCTGGTGAAAGGTCAGTTAAATCATTAGGTGCACCACCATTATATATGGTAGATATATTAGCTGACTGATCATCATTCCATACAGCAAATTCATCTATATTACCATTAAATCCTGGGAATGTACCTCCTCCCCTATTACCAATATATCTTAAAGGACCATCATATAATCCTCCTACACTTCTATATCTAAAATCGGTTACCACATCAACTTGATTAGTACCATCTGTAAAACATCTTATGGTTTCATCAGCACCATCTGGGTTATACACTATTAATATGTGGTGCCAATCACCATCTAAAAGGTTGGAAGAAAGTAATTTGTAATTATTATTAATATTGCGCCAATAAAGTTCTGTATTTTGGATAGTCCAAAATGTATGTAAATTATAATAATCTGCGCTAAATAAATATCTGGCACCAGACTGAGAATTACCTTTAATCCAAAAGGATAAAGTAAACTGATTACCACTTGCTACAGTAGATTCTGTACCTAAATCTAAGTAATCATCCACCCCATCAAAATCCATTGAATAAGTGTTTTTAAACGTTGGTATTGTCGATAATCTTGGACCTCCTACTGTACTCATAATCCAAACCTCCCTTTTAATGCGTTATAGTTTTGAAGTACCTGATTATCAGTTAAAACCTTATTGTAAAATTTAACTGAACTAAAATTACCTTTTGCAATACCGTTCGCGAAATTACTTTTACCTATCCAAATCTCTTGATTATAATAGCTAACTGTATGACTGGTATATGTTTTTGTGTTTTTAAGTATACCATTTAAATATATTTTAGTTTCGACTGGTGATTTAGTTACAGAACAATTCTGCCAACCAGTTGATATTGCACCAGTCCCAATCGAATTAAATGAAGAACCATTAACATTCCAAGCATAAACAATACCTCCATTAACGCCAGGCGTCCCAGTGTTAATTCTAAGATGTTGAGAGTAATATGGGTTTGTATGATTAACGTAATCGAATGACCATAATACATCATAAGTCCCACTAAAATTGGACTTAAACCACATATCTAATGTATAGTCTTGAACTGCGAATATACTTCCATTACCATTTGCTAATACCTCAATATAATCATCAACTCCATCAAATACCCAAATCCCTTGCCTGTTTGGGGAAAAATTAACACCATTTAATAATGAATCCGATATATCACCTACTAAACTATCAACTGTTGTATTACCACTTACGTATGAATTAGGGTTAGCCGCATCCACATAGAATACTAAACCATCAGTCACTATTTTTGGTGAATATGAAAAACTCATTTTATATACTTCTTACAATCGTTCTTATTTCCCAACTATTTGTTGTAGCTGAAACAGTTAAGTTAGCGGTACCACCAGATATATTCATATCAAAAGTAATTCCACTTGTATCTCCTATATCGTTTGTTGTTGTTTCGTTAAATTGAACTGTTGTTCCACTAAATATTGACGCTATAGAACCAGATCTAGCCCCAGTACCAGTTACCGTATAATCAAAGAACCCACCTGTGTAAGCACTTACAGGTACTGAATATATTTCTGTTAATCCTGAATTTATAGATTTTTTAACTGTTGTATTGAGTGAAGGTACCGTATTATCACCCCATAATATGGTGTTATCAGAATTTACCACTAAAATAGGTAATCCTGAAATATTATTAACAGTGAATAAATCACCTATCAAACCATCTGATATGCTAAATAATTCACCAGCTGAACCTTCCACCCTAAAAATTGGTGTTGTTGATCCAGAACCATATATTTGAACAACATCTGTACCTGTACCACTAAATACTGATTCCCCATTAACATTTAAATCACCATTAACGGTGAGACCTGTCATTATGTTAATCGAAGCGTCAAACGTAGTACCACTACTATCACTTATTGTAAATGTATTGGCATCGTTATAAGTAAATCCAGTGATTGTTGTGTTTTCAGTAGATATCCCAGTTAAATTTGATCCATCACCGAATAGTGTACCACCAGATATTGTTGTCGCAGATAATACATTTACACTTGCGGTAAACGCTGACCCAGTATTATCGGTTATAGTAAAGGTATTAATATCGTCATATGTAAATCCAGTAACAAAAGTGTTTGTATCATCTTTAAGGGCTGACACATCAACACTAAAAGGTAAAAACCCAGTGTTACCACTAAAATCTAAATCAACGGTAGATGGGTTATATGTCCCACCAGTTACAAATGTATTATTATCTAATGGTATTGATACATCGATAACGGTTAAATTTGTACCACCACTAGTAATTGTAACATTTGAACCACCACTAATTTTTAACACATCACTACCATCATTTCTTGACAATATAGATTGATTACCTGTAAATGTTGTTCCAGTTACAAATGTATCTCTATCGTCTATAATAGTTAGTAAATTTGTTCCACCACTTAATATTGTACTACCATCTAATGTTGTTGCCGATAATGTACCATTAACCGTTAACCCAGACATCGTACTAAAATTAGTAGTGAATCCCGTACCATCGTTTCTACTAATAGTTAAGTTATTCGAATTATCATAAGTAAACCCTGTAACAAATGTATCATTATCTGTAATACCAGTTAAATTACTACCATCACCATAAAAAGTACCACCACTAAACGTATCACCGTTAAATGTCGTAGCGGATATACTACCAGAGGTTCCTATATCAAAGGTAACCGCACTTAGTATATTACCCAACTCAATGGTTTCAACACTACTATCGAAACTACTACCATCATTTTGAGTTATCGTAAACGTATTTGAACTAAATGTGAAATCATTTACAAAAGTATCTGTAAGTCCTGTTATTGTGTAAGGTGTAAACCCACTAGTACCTACTATTTGTAATGATATTTCAGTACTACCAGTTGTGGCTGATTGTGTAACCGTTCCAGCCGTCGAGAAGAAGTTATCTCCAGAGGGTACGGCTACATCTATTTTGACAACATCACCAACAGTTGTTAATGTTGTGTTAGAACCACCCGAAAGTGTTCTGAAGTATAAATCAGTACCACTCTTTCCACTAAATATTTCTGAACCACCACCATTATTTATACCATTACTAACTTTACTATTAAGTATGGTTTGTGTATCTGAAGTATACGTATTAAAAGTACTATTATTAGTTTTACCACTTAATACGGGACTTAAACTAACATTATAATAATTCAATCCCAATATGTTGTTATCAAACTGAATGGTTTCACCCACTAATGTTGATCCTGTAGTATATGTATCTGTTATACCAGTCACAAACCCACATACATCGAATGTAGTACCACTATTTGTACCGAATGTTACACAACCATTAGATGGGTTATAAGTACCACCAGTTACGTTAATATCGTTATCTGAGAATAAAGCTGCTGAATTAGTTACTGTAATAGTACCACCTGTATTATATGTGAATGTTAATTCTGAATTTCCAGCGTCAGCGTTACCACTAACAATAAATGTGTCACCACTAACAGAACTAAATAAAGTTGTCAAATCAACATCGAATGTAGTTTGTGCGGAATTTCCTGTGAAATTAATTTCTTTAGATGATGAATTATATGAGCCACCACTAACATAGAAGTCATCAGTAGATATAGAACTTACGTCTCTATATTTTATTGAACCATCAGAATTATCTCTAGAAAGTATTTGAGTTAAAGAATCGTCATTGTCTATATTATTAATGTTAAGGTAAGGTACATAAACGGTATCGTCTGTTGTTCCTGCGATATTACCACCACCTAATACAACAGTTCTTAATACGTCATCACTTATTGTGTTACCAGACCCAGCGAATATTCCTGAACTTGTACTACCAGTACCTATATTGTGATCATTACCACCGATAATAACTGAATAATCACCATAAGCCCCAATATCACCACTAGGTGTTGTTTGTCTAAAATGGGCAAACGATGCGTCACCACTTGCGACAATTTTATTAGATGGATTTATTCCTCTACCACCAGAGTGAGAACCAATACCACTAGCTGTTGTATTATTTCCTTCAGCGTGAGATTCTGGACCACTAGCTGTTGTTCTAAAACCTTCAGCGTGAGATCCTTCACCACTAGCTGTTGTAAAAGCTCCTTCAGCGTGAGAATAACTACCACTAGCTGTTGTATTTCTTCCTTCAGCGTGAGATCCTTCACCACTAGCTGTTGTAATAGCTCCTTCAGCGTGAGAACGATCACCACTAGATGTTGTATTAGATCCTTCAGCGTGAGAATAAGTACCACTAGCTGTTGTTCTAAAACCTTCAGCGTGAGAAATAGACCCACTCGCAATAGTAATACCACCTTCAGCATGTGAAGCATAACCACTAGCTTTTGTAACCACCCCTTCAGAGTGAGAATACCCACCACTAGATATTGTACCCAAACCTTCAGCGTGAGACCCACCAACAACCCCAAAGTTATATCCAGTAGTGGCAGTAGTTTGGATACCTTCAGCGTGAGATCCACCACCAATTGCAACAGTTCTTACCCCTTCAGCGTGAGATCCACTAAAATAGTTACCATAATATCCAGTGTGTCCGGTACCTGCTATAGTACTCTGTCCTTCAGCGTGAGAATATTTACCACTTGCGGTTGTACCACTTCCTTCAGCGTGAGACCCACCACCAATAGATGTTGTACTTAACCCTTCAGCGTGAGATCCTTCACCACTAGCTATTGTTTGTTTACCTTCAGTGTGAGACCCACCACCACTAGATGTTGTATTAAATCCTTCAGCGTGAGAATAATAACCACTAGATGTAGTGTTATAACCTTCAGCGTGTGTCATATAATTACTAGATGTTGTATTAGATCCTTCAGCGTGAGAATATCTACCACTAGCTGTTGTATTATATCCTTCAGCGTGAGAATCCTGCCCACTAGCTGTTGTATTATTTCCTTCAGCGTGAGACATCATTCCACTAGCTGTTGTAAGAAACCCTTCTGCGTGAGAATAATTACTACTAGCTGTTGTTAATCTTCCTTCAGCGTGAGAATAACTACCACTAGCTGTTGTATTTTTTCCTTCAGCGTGAGAACCAAACCCACTAGCTGTTGTCTCTCTTCCTTCAGCGTGAGAAAAACCACCACTAGATATTGTTCTAAATCCTTCAGCGTGAGACCCACCTCTAGCCAACGGAGGAATATTAAAAGTTGTTGCAGTAGTTTCTACCCCTTCAGCGTGAGACCCACCACCAATTGCAACAGTTCTTACCCCTTCAGCGTGAGACCCACTAATATAACCAACCCCAGAAAACTGCGAAGTGTGACCGGTACCTGCTATAGTTCCCTGCCCTTCAGCGTGAGAATAATTACCACTAGCGGTTGTTCCTGTTCCCCATGCGATGGAATTAATACCTGTCGCAGATGAACTAATGTGTTGTAAATTATCGTGTACAGTTACTGGTGAACAACCATGTAAATTAGATGTATATATACCAGTACAAGCTGATACTGTTGTTGCGGATAAGTCACCATTAACTGTTAAACCGGTAACAGTATTAATGGTTGCGTTAAAAGTATTACCACTATTATCACTTATAGTAAATGTATTGGCATTATCATATGTGTAACCTGTCACAAACGTATCTTGAGAAGTAGCCGCACTTATTATCGATTCTACATCTCTGTATTCTACATCTCCAGTTGTAGAATTTCTACCTAATATTTCTGTTAATGTGTTGTCATTTGTTGGGGTATTATATATATTTAAATCACCATCATATGTTGTACCAGTAAATGTATATTGACCAGTTGTTGTAACAGTACCTCCGATTGGCTTATCTATATAAAGCGAGTTGAATATATCAACATTACCAGAACCGATAATCGAGTTTGTAGTAACACCTTCAACTCTAAAGTTATCAACCCTTAAATCAGTAGAACTAGTTGTACTAATACCATTGGTTCCAGTACCACCTAAATCTAATAAAGAACCATTAAGAGTTATTGTACCACCATTAAATAAAGTTGGGGTTGTAGAGTTTCCGCTAACAGAGATTGTACCGTTAAAATTAAACTTATGGTCTGTACTACTCACACCTGGAAAGCCTTGAAATATTGCGGTGTTAGCAACTAATATGTCACCATTGTAATTAAATTCACCACCACTAGCTATACCGCCATATATAATACCATTGGCGGTTCCATTCATATTACCATTATAGGTAATCTTACCGCCACTTTGGAACGTATTATTAATTAACCATTGAGTTCCTGCATCTGGTTCGTGAGCTAATTTATTAATATTTAATACTATTTCCGCACCATCGCTAACACTTCGTAACCCTAATGGTTGAAATGTTGTACCACCGACTAATTCATCTACATTTAATATTGATTGTCCGTTGAACCCGAAATAATAAACAGCCCAGCCCCCAGTACCACCTTTAATTCTATCAACATCAATAAATGTTTTAGAAGATTCTCTAAAGGTTAAAACATAATCATTAGTAATTAATTCTAATTCATTAGCCTTTAATTTTAATTCTGAATTTCCAAATGTTGAGAATAGCGTCCCTTTAACGCCATAAGCAGAATCACATTCGAAATGGGATTTAGCGTCACCATATGTACTAATCACACCCCCTCCTAATGCATTATCGGTACTAGCCGAAACGATGAATTTAGCTTGGCCGTAAATGTTACAAGTATTAGCTGAATAGATATTAGATGTATTCACTAAAGATGTTCCCAATCGAAATACGTCTGTTTTATTAGCAGTTGTATTTTGAACTAGTGTAACAACTGTGTTCGGTGTAAAATAAAAATTACCATTCTCATATTGTACTTCTTGGTCGATGTAGTTACCGGGGTATACATAAATAAGTGTACTACCAGTAACTGTTGACGCAGATAATTCACCAACCACTTTATTCCTAGCTGCGGTTATTGTTTTAAATGGGTTATGTAAATCACCTCTAACCGCAGTTGAGTCATCTCCTGTTGGTGATACGAAGTAAGTGTTATAGATATCAATATTAGAACTGATACCACTTAATGAGACACTAAATGTAGTCTCAACACTATTACCACTAAAATCTATTGATGTCGTACCTTCATTATATGTACCACCACTAACAAATGTGTCATTTACATCTAAAGATGATAAATCTAGTGTGTAAGCACTTAATGTGTCTGACCTATCAAAATACGCAGTACTCCCAATTAAGGTTGCACCGGTGGTGTAGTTGTCTAAAGAACCGAAAATGTCTAACAAATTAGTACCACCACTTAAATAAACAGTGGAGTTAATTGTATTTGCCGATACAGTATTACTGTGTAATGTTAAAGTATCACCAGTACAGTTATATATATTATTCGTATAAAACCCAGTACAAGCACTAAGGATATCGAAATCCGTAGGTGTTTGTACAATGTAATTTTTATTTATGCTTGATTCGTCACAACTACTCATGATATTGTACCACTTAATTCTATTTCTGATGAAATATTCGCATCAGATTTATTTACCTTTATATATAATGAGTCTCCATTCACCACACTAAAAGGTGGTGTTACTACTGACCCATTAACCATTATAATTTCCGAAGATGAATTAGTTGCCGTTATACTATTATAGGTTGCATCAACCTCAATAGGTATTGTTACGTTATTAACCCCTCTTTGGAATAAAACACTAATACATATTGTTTTCTTCTCTTCATCAGAATCAACCTGATAAGATGCCCTATATAAATTTTCACTTATTTCGTAAAAATTGATTGCTCTATTCACAGCTGGTGTTACAACAAAATCGTCTTCATCTAATAAATATCCCATCATTTTAATAGTGTACAATTGAACGTAATATTTTCTTTCATCTAAATTAGTAATTACACTCTCATCACCTATACTATCTAACATTAAAGGGATTGGGTGACCATTAACTCTAATATATTTTTCACCCGCAGAAAAGGAAGTTAATATTTTTTTATTCATTTTATTTAAATCCCTCATTCTATTACAAAATAACCTTACTTCGTAAGTTATATCAACAGATATTGGTTGGGGTATTTTATAAATATCATATCCTTTTATGTTTCCATCCCAAGTAGGAATCTTCATATATGTAAATGTTGGTCTACCTGGAACGTTAAAACTACCAGCGTAGTTAGTACCTACTTGTGGATCAGGTTTCCTTACTATCGTTATAAAAGGTAATTTTATGTTTTTATTTAAGTCTGAGTATTGCCAAGTTTTAGTGAACTCAGCCCACCTTTGAATACTTAAAAATATTACGGGAACCTTCTCACCAGCTAAAGACACATCGATATCATTATCTACATAATTAATCATTTCACTGTCCATATCTTCATGAAGAATACCTTTAGGTAGATAAGTACCCTGATTAGATATATCATCTAATATACTTTGTCTTTGTTCTAACCCTTGTTTGTGAGGTGTTATGTTTAAATATTTTCTATAATTTTTTGGTAAACCCATATTACATTCCGTTAAATTCGTCTAAATCAGTTGGTACACATGTTATTGTCCTATAAAATCCTTTATAACCCCCAATAGTATGTGAATTATCACTAAATATTTTACCATTATTACTTACGGTGAAATATTTAATATTTGTTTCATTTTCAGCGTAACCAATATAGTCACCATATTCAATATCCACACCCATCTCGTCTAATTGATCTTGATATATTCCAAGAGTTATTGTCCCATACTCTAAATATCTCATAGAACCATCACTATTATAAGCCTTATTTGTGGGTGCTGACATATTAAAACTAACTGACAACTCTACAGGTGGTTTAAACATAATATCTTCTTTAGCCGCTTCACCATAAATATCGTCATTAGTAGTTTCCGTTCTATCAACTTGATAGAGTATAACCTTAATATTAATATCACCTTCTAACCACTCCCTACCAAAATCAACCTCTAAATCGAAATCGTCTTGAGAAAAAAACTTATTTATCCTCTCTATTGGTACTTTTTTATTAGACTTCATATATCTTTTATAGATAAATATTTCTTTTTACGAAAAAAATAACTATAATTGTAATAATGTTAGATATTAAAGATATTAATAATCTTGATTCAGAATCTATGCTCATGTCTTATGAGGGTAAAAACCCTTATATATTATATATGAAGAAAAAAATGATGACTGAAAAAAAATATTTCCTAACCAATAGTCAATCAAAATATGTTAAAAATTATTATTCTGTAGAACCAAAAAAAATGGATATGGTTATTGAATTAACCAATTATTTTTCAGAACAACTACAAGAAGAACATAAATTAAAAAACCCACCTAAAAAAATATTAATAGAAACTTTATTAGCTGAATCTGATAAAGCTATCCATATAATATGTAAACTATATAAAAACCAAAAAGACGTGAAACTAATATGGGTACCTAAAACTCAATTATTAACTGATATATATTATGAAGAGATTGAAGTGGAGGTTGACTATGAGAAATATCAAAAATTAGATAAAAGAGGTTGGAGAGCGTTTAAACATCAAGAAGAGGGTATAGAATTCTTATTAAAGAATAAAAAGTGTATTTTAGCTGACGATATGGGGTTAGGAAAAACTCTACAATCAATAGTAGCTGCGTTAGAAGTTGAAGCTGAGAGAGTTTTGATAGTGTGTCCTTCTTCTTTAAAAATTAACTGGATGAGAGAGATTCAAAATTTTTGTGAAGATGTTTCTATTATTAAAGGAAAATATTGGGATCCTGATAGATTTACAATAATTAACTATGACATATTAAAGAATTTTCATACGATAGAAGAAAGGGGTAAGAAATATGAGGAATGGGAATTAAGGAGAGAAATTGTAGAATTTAATCCGGATTTAATCATTTTAGACGAAGCTCATTTCGTTAAAAACCATAAAAGTATTAGAGGTAAAATATTAAAAGATATCTCTAAAAGATTTTCACCTGAAAGAGTATGGTTATTAACGGGAACCCCTATAGCTAATAGACCAATGGATTATTTTAATTTGTTATCTATAATAGATTCTCCAGTAACAAATAATTGGGTTCACTATGCCAAAACTTATTGTGAAGGTATGAGGTTCAAAAAGGGTGGAAGGTTTGTTTGGGTAACAACCGGTGCTTCTAATTTAGAAGAGTTGGGTGCTAAGACTAAAAGGACTATTCTAAGAAGGAAAAAAGAAGAAGTATTGGATTTACCTGAAAAGTTAGTAACACCAGTTTATTTAGAATTAGAAAATGAAGTTGGTTACAAAAATGTTTGGGATGACTATATGGAACAACGTAGGTTAGATGGTAAAAAAGGTAACCCAGCCAAAGATTTGGTAGAGATGACTCTTTTAAGGACATTTATTGCGATGGAAACTGTACCATATACTATAGAAAAAACTGAAGAAGCAATAGAACTTAATAAAAAAACAATCATATTTTGTAATTTTAATGATGAAATGGATTCATTTATAAATCATTTTGGTGATAAGTGTGTTTGTATTAGGGGTGGTATGAGTGATAAACAAAAACAACATGCGGTAGATAGGTTTCAAGAAGATGATAGTTGTATGGTTTTTGTTGGACAAATAAAGGCGGCTGGTGTCGGTTTAACTTTAACTAAAGCAGAAATTGTGATTATGAATTCTTTAGATTGGGTACCTGGAAACCATGAACAAGCTGAAGATAGAGCCTATAGGATAGGACAAAAAGAAACTGTTAATATTTACTATATGTTAATAGATGGTACTATTGATACGTTAGTATGGAAGATACTAAATGAAAAGAAAAAAGTTATAGGTACTATAATGGGTGAAAATGATATAATAACAGAATTTTTAAATGAAATAGATAATGGAAGTTAAAATTTTTTCGATGAAAGGTTGTCCACATTGTGATAACTTAAAAAACCAATTAAATGAAAGTGATATTGATTTCGTAGAAGTTGATATTGATGAAAATGAAAAGCTATATGATGCCTTTTCTAAAAAAGTGGGTAATGACTTACTACCGGCAGTGTTAATAGATAAAACTGCTTTTCTACCTGATAAATCTTTTAATACTATTGATGAGGCAGTAAAACAGATTAAAACTCACCTTCAGGTGCTTTAGGGCCAGGACCATTTAAATTAAAATTGTAATTGTCCTGACTATTGTCAGCAATTAAGTCACCTAACACATTTATGATATTATCATATTCACTATCGTGTTCCGCTGCAAAACCTTCTTGTCTACCAGCACCACTTAATAAAGACATTCTAATACTCTCTAACCCATCTTTCAAATCACCGTCTTCAGCATATTGTAAAGATGATTCTATTAGTCTAAGTGCATCAGTTAAGTGATTCATAGCTTTATGAGCCAACCCAACAGCAATGTCGTTACCATCTTGATCCGTATCTATTTCTTCTTTTAATATTTTCTTAATTATATTTTTCATCATTTAATAAATATTGCAATATTTATAAATAAACACATTTATTATGGGTACACCAATAAACGATCAAACAAAAAACGAATTATTTACTTTAATTAAACATAGGTTAGGGGCACCAATTAGAAAAATTGAATTGGACTGGGACCAAATGTGTTCATTATTAGAAACTTCTATTGAAGATTATGCTCAAAGAGTACAAGATTGGTTAATAGAAAATCAGTGGTCTTCATTATTAGGTAATGAGGTGGATAATACAGATATTGCTTTTGCATTAACTACTAGGTCTTTAGATTTTGAATCTAGATTCTCTTACGCTTACTCTAAACAAGTTGGTTTACAAACCAGAGGACCTTGGGAAATGAAAAAAGATTATGTAACTATAAATGCTAACCAACAAGTTTATCAGATACCAGCCAATAGAGAAATTAATGAAATTTTATGGATTACACCTAACTCTACAGATCACGCATTATATTCATTCGCTGGGTTCGGTGATTATGGATTCGGTGGTGGATTTGGACAAGTACCTTACGCAGGATGGGGTCAAGGTGGTGGATTAGGTAATGGTGGTTTTTATGTGGCACCAGCTTTCGATGTATTATTAAGGGCACAAGATTTTAGTTTAAAATCAAAATTATTAAGAAGTGAATTAACTTATAAAGTTACAGCTGGTCCAAACGGTACTAGATTATTACATTTAATGCCTATACCGGGTAGTAGATTATCTTTTTCCGCTGGTGGTTTAGTAGGTAGTCAAATAGGTTTAGCGGGTACTAAAGTATGGTATCACTACTATGACTCTACAGATGATAGAGATCAATGTTTAATAGATAACCCTGACATCATAAAATTACCTAATGACGTTCCACTATCTAAATTAAAATATTCTGATTTAAATGAACCAACAAGAGTATGGGTTAGAAGATATCTAACTGCGTTATTTAAAGAAGCATTAGGGAGAGTTAGAGGTAAATTTAGTGGTTCTTTAAAAGTACCTGAAGCAGAGTTGACTATGGATTATGATAGTCTATTAAGTGAAGGTAAAGAAGAACAACTTAAACTTTTAGAACAATTAGATTTAAGGTTGGAGCGATTAAGTAACCTTAAACAATTAGAAAATAAAGGGTTAGAAGCTGAGAATCTTAATAAATCTTTAAGTTATAGACCTTTGGGTTTTTACGTCATATGAGAACTCATCGTCTATACCATATTCCTCAAACATAAAAGTAGGAGATACACCTATTCTATTCCAGAATTCTAATTCTTCTTCAGTTATAGTTAACAAATCTTCTATTTTATCTTGATCAGTATCTTTATATGGTTTTCCTGAAGTTAATTCTAAATCTTGTCTCGTAAAGTATTTCCTATCTAAAGGTGTGGCTATTAATATATCATCCCTTACGGCTGGGTCGAAACAAACAAGTAAAGGTTTAACCCTTTTATTGAAAGCGTCTAAATATCTATCTACATTGTATTCTCCTGTGGCTTCAGGATCATTTTCTATTATATTATTAGGGATATATTTACAATTAAGTATTATTTCTTCACTAAGTATTGCATCTTTTGGTTGTTTACCTGTATCTGCCCATGTTATTTGTAATTGTTTAGTAGTATATTTTGGGTTCTTCTTTGTTTTCTTTTGAACATCACCATGTGATTTCTTTGTACCTGTGTTAACATAATATATAGTATCACCTAAATCTACATTAATATCCTCACTCATAATTAATTCCATATGGGCTTGTCTAGCCATAGCACCACCAGACTTATTTCTGGTTTTCATTTTCTTTTTATAATCCTCTAAACTAATTCTAACTCTAGATTTATTAGCAATTTTAGAAAGTGGTATCTCCTGATTATAAATCATTTCTACTGTTTCATAATATTCATTAACAAAACTATAACCATCCCCATCTAAAAGGTTTCTAACACCTTTATCTATAAACTCCGCAATATATGTTGGCATCTTTTTAGACTTAATCGAGTTACCTACTAATTTAACCTTACCATCTATTAAATCCGCATAATTCTTTCTAGCTATATTCATTGTCGCTTGACATATTTCATCCACATCTAACCCCATAACACCTTTCATATATTTATCATTGTACTCCGCAACTACTGCATCCATACCTTTATATGTCTTACCTAATTTATTAAATCTATGATTACCATTAGAAGTGTAAACAAATTTATCTACGTCTTTAGGTACTGAAAAGTTAAATCCATCAGTATCCCCTACTAATGGTTTGAAACCTTTATGGTTAAAGAATCTAATCATATGTCTAAGGTATTGTCTACCTGTACAAGTAATTTTTTCACCTTCATTTATGTCACCCCAAGGAAATACGTGTGGTGCAGATATTGACCCAAACATACCATTATTAAGGATTTTTAAAGGTAATTGTTTTTTATCATAATACTCTGACTTATCTTTATCCCCTTCTGAAGCGTATTTATTTTTTAATTCTTTATATAGATTACGATAGTCATAGTTATATTGTAATAACCCTTTCATTGCACCTGTAACATCACAATCAGTAAATACGTTGTGGGTTATTTGTATTGAAGGGTATAGAGACGCAAAATCAAACTTAACTACATTCTGACTATAACCTACCTCCAATAACCTCGATAAACCACCTATAAACCTCTGAGAATCCATTGTGTGAGGTATACCGATACCATTTTTATATGACCAACCTAACATTAGTAGTTTCCAAGTTGCCGCAGTACCCATAGTAGATGACCTCATAAATGAAGTGGGTAATATTTTAGCTAAAAGATATGTTGCTTGATTAAATATATCATCTACTTTTTCAGTTTCCCATAAATCATCTATTAAGTATCTTTCTACTACATCTTCACCTCTTAATTTTATAGTGTTTTCAGGTAATTCATTATTTTTTAGAATACCCCATTCACCATTACCTTCATTTAACCAGTAATCATTTTCTTTATCTGCGAAAGTTTTACCTATCTTATCTCCGGGAACATAAACCCTATTTTCTTTAGCTGCATTAGAGTATTTTGTAATATATTTCAGTGACCAAGATTTAATAGAAGAATTAATAGCTTGTGCCCTTCTTACTGCGTGTGATACATCCATAATATTATACCCCCACATATGTGTTTGTTCATAATATTCCATTTCTGGACCCATCTTTAATGTTTGTTTTTTTCTATAAAAAGGGATACTACCTAATGTTTTGGCTATCTTTTTAATGTCTAACCCTAAAACCTCACATCTACCCACAATAAAATGCCAGTCAAAGTTTTCGGAATTATAACCTGATACTATAGCTGGTTTTAAATGGGTGATAATCTGAAAGAACGTAACTATCGCTTCTCTTTCTCTAGAATCTTTAATATCTTCATCTTCACCATCAATAGTTAATATGTGTTGAAACTCTCTATTATCTTTTACACCTATCTGAAATATTCTACTATTATATGGATCTAAACCAGTTGTTTCTAAATCAAAAGAAAGTCTATGGATTTCACTATAATTTTCCATACCTTTAAATAATCTTTTACCTGTTTGTATGAGAAATTGTTCTGTTGGGTTAATAGCTAAAAAGTTATTTCGATGTTCTTCATCGTAAACACCCATTTTACCTTCTTTAAAGAATTTTAGTAAGTCACCATATGTACCTTTACACCTAACTAAGAATTTATAACCATCTTCTAATCTTTTGAAATTGTTACCTTCTTCGTCCGTAACAGATAAAGGTATAAATTTAATTTTAAATTCCCTCATCTTTTCCTTTATCAACCTACGATTACCACCGTAAAATATTTCCATATTCGGTGACTTCATCCAAAGAAATGGGATAAGCTTGTGTTTTTCTATACGTTTACCTTTTTCTGGGTCGTGTATGATAAGATGTACTTTATTATCGTAATAGGAAGATTCAACACCTATTATATATTTTTGATCATCATACCCACCTAAATATTCTTCGATTTCTTCTACTGATGCTGGCATAAATTTATTTTACTACAAATATAGTAATAAAATACCGGATTATCAATTATCTAATACATTAATATATAATTCGTCTCTGATTGGCGCAATAAGTGTCCCTGTACCATCTAAAAAAGTAATAGTGAATTGTCCCTGATAACGACCAACTTTTTTGGTATCAGTAGATGTGAATTTATAGACAATATAGTATTCAGGTTTATCACCACCTATTGAACAGTTTGGGTCTTTAAGTTGTATTGATGCCTTAGAGTTAGCTATTTTTTTAACGTTAGTCTCAACATCATACATTGTAAATTTTATTACAGCGTTTTGAACTTTTTCGTAAAATTCTCTAAAATTATTACGACCATCATTAACCAACTCCATTTTAAGTTTTGGTAGTGTACTGTTTTTATTTATAAAAAATTCCATTCTTTTATTTTATAAATATCTACTAATTTTTAATTAGACTAGTAAACCAAGAAAATCTTTGATTAATTCTGTCTATTAAATCGGGTGGTAACATAGTTTTATGTTTTTTATAAGTTATTTCACCCTCAACGATATTATGCATAAACTTATAATTGTATTGACCATCAAACTCAAAAATAGTTTGTTTTAAATCAGTAAAATTATTTTTCCCATAATCATACACTTCCTCACCTAAAAACTCATGTATTTGATTTAATATAATTTGTGGTGTTTCTGTTAAGTGTTTGTAATTCACAATTAATATTCTATCAGTATAACCCATTTTTTGAATGTCTTCAATTAATTTTATTGGTCTACCAACTAACCCCCCATCACTAATAAAATGAGACACCCTTTTTTCTAAAGTTGTCATATCGAACTTTGGTTCATCAACATTTTCTAGAAGAATAGTTTCCCTATGTCTTTTTTCTATTGATGTTATAACGTCAATTGGGTCTCTATATGTCCATATAACTTTAGTATCTGTATTACCTAACACCTCATCTAATAACATTAGATTAATTGTCCACCCTCTTGATTTATCAAAAACAACGTTTTTATCATCATAAAACCCATTAATAAAACCCCTCATACCCTTTCTCATTTCTTCGAACTCTTCTAACCTATTATGTGTTTTAAAGGTTGGGTTATGAGAAAATGTACTCCTAATATTTCTTAATATGTCTACCATAGGTGATGTGGCGGTAGCGTAAAAATTAGGATTCATATTTAATATGTTACAAAGTAGTGTAGAACCACTTCTTGGTAAACCAGATATTAGATGTATTTTTTTCATTAAATAAGTATACTGTTATTTTACTTTTAGTAAAGAAAAATAAGGTTACTTTATTAATCGGTGTTACCATAAGTTTTAGATATTTATATGTATGGCTAATAGACTTAAACAACTAGAGATAAAAAAACTACTTACTGAATACGATTATTTAAATATCGATGGTGAAATTAAACAAGAAATCATCGATAAATACAAACCAGTCTTTATGGAAGACTTAAAGGAGTACGATGACCCTAATAAAGAAAAAACAGTGGAAGAAAATGTGGGGGAACCTATGAATACGGAAAAGGTGGTTGAAAAATTAATTAAGGATGAAGATTTAAGTGATCACACTAAAAAAAGGATGAAAAAAATGTTTAGGGATGTGATGAAAAAAACTCACCCCGATAAAGTTAAATCTGAGGAGTTAGTGGAAATTTATATAAAGTCAAAAGAAGCGTATGAGTTAAATGATTTATTATCGTTATCACATTACGCTAATAAACTAAATATTGAGGTTAGATTAAATGTTGTGGAGATTAAAATTTTAAAAGGTTTACTATTGAAAAAAAAGGAATCTTTAGAAGTTATAGAAAGTTCATGGCTTTGGTTATGGTATAATTCTAAAACAAAGGAAGAGAAAAAAAAGGTTGTTGCGTTATATTATGAAAAACATATTAAACAATAGTATTAGTTTTCTCACAATATTTAACATTTTTATTATTACCCCCATTAAATAAATTATATATTAAATTATCATATGTTGATATTAAAGTTTCATTGTTTACCAGATACCTTTCAATTAGTTTTCTATTTCTAATTTTGTATTCTATATGATTATCATCGTGAGTGGTTAATATATGTTCTAAGGTTTTAGCCCCCATTACAGTGTCACCACCCTCATAGTAATACCCAATATCTTTACACAATGGTGCGTTATGTAGAATAGGGTAACCCATATAAGCCACATCCAAGTAAAGGTAATTTAAAGGGTTTAATACTTGATGTGATATTACAATGTCCATATATTGAGACACAACAAATGGAGTTTTATAACGAGACTCACCAGAAAGTTTTTTATCTTTATATAAATCAAAACTTTTTATTATACCCATAAAGTCTTTATGTTTCGATATATTCACAGTATTGGTGATCATTAAAGACTCTATATATTTTTTACCGATATCACCTCTATAACATTCTTCAGCTATCATAGAAGGTATTAAACCAAACTTAACTACGTTTATATTTGGTTCCATAACACCAATTACCTTTTGTTTTTTAGTATTATCATATATAACACTTTTTTTATTACCATTATTTTTGTGTTCCGATTCAATATCTCTCATTGAATCTTCGATATAGGTATTGTCCCAGATAAAAGGTACAGGTATAGCGTTACACCTATATAATGTTTTATAGAACCCATGATTAGTTTCGTGTTGTTGTGGAACGTACCATACTTCATCTATACCATTCTCCACTAAAGGGTAATTTTTAGGAGAATCTTTAAATAAAATATTTTCTAATGTCACTACGTAATTATTACCACATTTATAAGTTATTATTTTTTTATTTTTATTGTCTTTAAAATGGTTAAAAATTGTTGATTTCACTTGTGAACCCATAGTAATTAATAAATCCAGTTCTTCATATTTCTCACTCAGTAAACCAAAGTTGGCGTCTTTTAAATGTTGAGGTATTCCATCCATAGGAATATCATCCACATTGAGTAAATAAACATCGTAATTCTTTTTTGAATTATTCAGTAACGTTATAAACATTAATATATTTAACTTTAAACCATTTGTCCATATAGAATCATTTACTGACCCTAAACTAATGGTAATACCTATTTTAATATTTTCCATATTTTATTTTAATAATAAATATCTTTATATAATAAAAAAAGGGGATCAATTGACCCCCTTTTTCGTGAAATTGTGAAATAATATATTATATATTACTTACCACACCAGCAAGCATTTTATCCTTTATTTTTTCTGAATCGAAGTCAGCTGGAACGCCCTGCAAGAGCAGGTAAAGTGTATCCCATAATCTGCGGCCAACTCCATAAAGAATAAATAGCGTAACTCCTACGGAAAGAACCGGATCAAGAAAATACCAATTTTTGAACTGAAGGATAATCGAAACAATTAGCACAGCGATCCAACCCAACACGTCTTCCAACAAATGCCAGCTAATGACTTTCTCATTGAGCGATTTCGCACCTTTTGTTCGCCATGCTGCATATCCATTTGCAGCAACCCCTATTATAGCGATAATCATCATCAACTGCGATTTAACAGGTTCTGGATCTTGAAACCGACCTATTGC
>Ga0209631_10003004_pt1 | contig 19737 bp, 4 predicted proteins | sample COG_08_FD_184752 | JGI IMG/M metagenome (GOLD analysis project Ga0209631, IMG submission 184752) | Pelagic Microbial community sample from North Sea - COGITO 998_met_08 (SPAdes) (version 2) | ecosystem: Environmental > Aquatic > Marine > Neritic zone/Coastal water | place: Helgoland, sampling...
ACCGTCGTTGCCGTGATCCCCTCGGCGTCGTCAGCGTTCTCTTCGGGCAGAGGTTGCGTCACGCTCGTGGGCGGATCATCCTGAGCCTCGACCGCGCCTCCCGTGTTGAGCGGAGTCTCAAGTAAAGCTAAGAGCTCCGGCCTGGACTCGATCTGGAAGAAGTCCTCGGACTCGAACGCGGGTCCACGCGGATCCTCGTTCCACACGAACGTGTCCTTCTCCACCCCGCCGTCCTTGTACAACACGTGGAGCTCGTCGAAAGGGATCGGGCCCCGCTGCGTGATGGTACCCTCATCCTCGACGTGCAGGTAGTACCACGGGGCGGACCTCAGGTCCATCGCCGCCGCCCGCCCGTCTCGCCTGTGAGACGACAAACAAGATGATGGCTCTCTTTGAGCGCGTCGTTGGCGCCTCCAGCGCGCCTCCAGCAGTCCAGCGCTCGTCAGTGAGTTCAAACTTTGCCGCCAGATCACGGCGTCGGGACGCCAGATCGACTGGCGCCTCCACACCGCGCTGCTTGAATCCAACCCAGGAGAGTCGCGGAGTTCACGAGTGAACGTCCGGCCAAGATGCAGGGCATGCAGAGCCCCATCATGGTGATGAGTGAGTACTCGACCGCTCGAGATCCGCCCCGCCGCCCGGAGAAACACTTTCGAAGGAGGCTTTTTCCCACCCTCCCGCCCACCACCGCGACTGACCGATCGCGCCTCCTCGTCCCATCCAGACACCAACACCAAGCGTGAGACCGGTCGCAAAGCGCAGCTGAACAACATCGCCGCCGCCAAGGTGCGTCTCGTCGCGAATGTCGCACACCCACCACCCGGATCTGCGGTCAAACCCCCCGCGCGCGTTCGGCGCCAACCGCCACAAAACCATCTTCCCCGAGGGCGACGAGCGAAGACCCGCGACTGACCCACGCCCCCCCGTCCGTCTCGATCCATCCCAACAGGCCGTCGCGGACATCATCCGCACCACGCTCGGTCCCCGCTCCATGCTCAAGATGATCCTCGACGCTTCCGGAGGTGCGCGCCCGGCCCGATCGGCCCCTTGATCCCCGCCGGCGTTTGGGCACACCGGCCCGATCGCGCCCAAACAAAAACTTTTTCGAGATCCCCAGTCCCAAGAAGAACTCGGCGCTGACCCGTCCCCGATCGTCCCCGCGTCTCCCCAATCGACTCAGGTATCGTGCTGACCAACGACGGCAACGCCATCCTCCGCGAGATCGACGTGACCCACCCCGCGGCCAAGGTACGCTTCGCACCCAGGATCACCCCCCAAAAAGTCAAACCGCGAGGAGGACGAAACGTCGCTCGCTCGTAAAACCCGCAACACACGGAAAGTTTTCATTCGCCCGCGACACTGACACTGACGCTCCTCCTTCCCTCCTTTCACAGTCCATGATCGAGCTCAGCCGCACGCAGGACGAGGAGGTCGGCGACGGAACCACCTCCGTCATCATCCTCGCGGGAGAGATTCTCCACCTCTCCCAGCCCTTCCTCGAGAAGGACATCCACCCGACGGTGGTTGTCCGCGCGTACATGAAGGCGCTTGACGCCGCCGTCAAGATCATCGACTCGCTCGCGTTCCCCATCGACGTGGACGACCGCGAGCAGCTCATGAACATCGTCACCTCGTGCATCGGCACCAAGTACACCTCGCGCTTCGGCCCGCTCATGGGTAACCTGGCGCTCGACGCCGTGATGTGCGTCGCGGTGGACAACGGCGACGGCACCAAGGAGGTTGACATCAAGAAGTACGCCAAGATTGAGAAGATCGCCGGCGGTAGCATCGACGACTGCCGCGTGCTGAAGGGCGTGATGATGAACAAGGATGTCGTCGCGCCCGGCAGGATGTCGCGCAGGATCGAGAACCCCCGCGTGATGCTCCTGGACTGCCCCCTCGAGTACAAGAAGGGTGAGAACCAGACCAACGTCGAGATCACCAAGGAGGAGGACTGGGCGGTGCTGCTCAAGATGGAGGAGGACTGGATCCAGGGCGTGTGCGCGCAGATCGCCGCGCTCAAGCCCGACATCGTGGTCACCGAGAAGGGCCTCAGCGACCTCGCCACGCACTACCTCTGCAAAGCGGGCATCGCCGCGCTTCGAAGGGTGCGAAAGACGGATAACAACCGCATCGCGCGAGCCACCGGCGCCTCCATCGTACACCGCGTCGAGGAGCTCAAGGAGGAGGACATCGGCACCGGCGCCGGTCTGTTCAAGGTGGAGAAGCTGGGCGAGGAGTACTTCTCCTTCTTCGTCGACTGCAAGGAGCCCAAGGCGTGCTCCATCATCCTCCGCGGCGCGTCTAGGGACGTCCTGAACGAAGTGGAGCGCAACCTCCACGACGCGATGGGCGTGGCCAGGAACGTGGTTCACGATCCCAGGCTCCTGCCCGGTGGCGGCGCCGTCGAGATGGCGGTGAGCCGCGCCATCTCCGAGGAGGCGCTCAAGATTGAGGGTGTCGAGCAGTGGCCGTTCAAGGCTATCGGCCAGGCTCTCGAGGTGATCCCGAGGACCCTCGCGCAAAACTGCGGCGCCAACGTGATTCGTACCCTGACCAAGCTCAGGGCCAAGCACGCGGAGTGGACGACGGAGAGCTCCGGCGGTAAGGCTTGCACCTTCGGCATCGACGGCGACAAGGGCACCATCGTCGACATGAAGGAGCTGGGTGTCTGGGAGGCGTACGCCGTCAAGGTGCAGAGCATCAAGACGGCGGTGGAATCCGCCGCGATGCTCCTTCGCATCGACGACATCGTGTCCGGACTCAGCCAGAAGGGCGGACCGGGCGCCGGCGCTGGCACGGGTACCGGCGTCGCGCCCTCGCAGGACGACGAGGAGGATCCCCCCGAGAAGCTCGGGGAGTAAGCTCGCGTAATAGCTTGTGTCTGTTATCAAATTCTAATTCGTTTTACTAAATTGTTTCTGTTTGTCCGGAGATCATCCGAACCCGAATCCTTCGCTCCCTTCTCTAATAGCAAATAAGAGGCGCTCCTGCAGCTCCTCCTTGGTGCTGTACTCCGGCAGGTCCAACTGGTTGAAGCACGTGTGCGCGCTGCAAAGTCGTTTACCGCCGCCGTACGCCTTGTGAATCTGAAACCTCTGCGGCCCGCTGATGCCCTGAAGCGCCTTGAAACCGTCCAGCGGAACCTTGGACGTTCCCGTCACGAACATCAGCAAACGCGCGCGATCCTCCTCGCTGAGGTCCTTCACCACCTCCCAGAACCATCGCACCTGCGGCGCGGACGTGGTGTACCCGACGTACTCCGTGTTGTTCTTCAAGTCGTCGATGTCAATCTCGGGGGTTCCGCTGATCAGCAGCTCGAGCTCCGACGGGTTCAGGATGGAGATGATCTCGTGGGGCACGATGTCGTTGAAACCCTCGGTGAACGCGGCGATCTGCTCCTTGATCGCGTTGGTCATCTTGTGCGCCGCGACGAGGTTGACGTACTCCAGTTTGTTGTCATCCGTCACCGCCACGTCCCGCCCGTCAGGGACCAGGTCGACGACCGTCTCCATCCCGAAATAATCCGTAGTGGCTGACATCGTGAGGTAATCCAAACCGCTCTCAACCAGCGGGTGCTCCAGCATGTACACCAAGCTCTTGTGGTAGTCCGGGTCGAACGCTTCCATGTCGTCGTAGTTGAGCGGGATGTTCAGCATGTGCTTGTAAAACGGCCGGGTGAAGTGCGCGTCGACGAGGTAGCCGTCGTACACAGCCTTGCCGATGATCCGACCGATGAACTTGAAGTACGCGAGGTGCGTCTCGTTGATGCCGGAGTTGCCGAAGGGCTGGTAGGCGCCGTCGCCGGATGGGGACAGCTCGAACAGCGCCTTGTCGGGGTTGAACATGTCGCGCGCGAGGAGCATGTACCACTCGCGGGAAACCCCGCCGGCGTCGATGCCCTCCTCGCCCGAGAACTGAATCGTCAGCCGGCCCCTGAGCTCCGCGGGCTTGAGGTGCTGAAGCTGCATGAACGAGTCGGTCAGCACCTGCTTGCGGTTGATCTGCGCGCGGACCGGACCGTGGTGCGAACCGCGCATCTGCTCGCGCTCCGCCAGCCGCTTGAGCTTGCCGCGGATGTACGATCGCTTGTTGTCGAAATCGAGCAGCCTCGGCTTCTCCAGCATCAAGCGCAAACTGCCGTCGATCAACCCGGGCTGAGACCGGATCAGCGCGTTGACCACCGAGCGGTGCTCGTTGGCGAAGTTCCACACGCTGGTCACACCGCCGGGCCCATCCTTGGACACGCTGGACTCCTCCTGGACCGGCGCCAGCTCGGAGACGGCGGCGGCTGGTACCGACGCGACGGAAGCCGATCCAACCGCCGGGGTGGCGCTCCTATTCAACCCAAACGCTGGGGACATCACCCTCGCGAGCCCCAGCGCGGCGCGATCGTCCGCGTCGAGCGACGGAGCCGACGCGAGCGGTGCGTGCACAGCCGCGGTAGCGGGCTCCGAAGCCGCCTTGGGCGTCTCCGCCTTCTCAGCTGGCTTCTTGGACGCGTCGTTGATCGCGGCGGCGAGGGCGAAATACGCCTCGATGACGGGGAGGATCTGCCTGGCGCCGGCGGGCAGCGCGGGCGCCGCCGCGCCGCCCCGCGAGGACGCCGCGGCCACCGCCGCGGCTGCCGCGATCTGCGGCTCGAGCACGGTGCACGCCTCGCTCAGGGCGCCCCACACCGGGTTCAGCTCATCGGCGAAGGACTGAATCGCGCGGCCCATAGCCCGCCTCGCTCGGTCGCGCTCGGCGTCGACCTCGGGACCGACCCGCTGCGGGGGTATGACGGCGTCGTGCTCCGCGCCCGCGGCGGCCATCGCGTTCCCCGCCGCCTCCGTCTCCTCGCGCCGCGCCGCGTCCAGGTCGAACTTGAGCAGCGCGGCGACGACGTGCGATACGCGCAGCACCGCGGATCCGGATGATGCTACCGAGGGGGGTAGTTTGGCGGCTGCGGCGGCGGCGGCGGCGGATGCCGCTTCAGCCGTCCCCGTCGCCATCGTCTGCGCCGCCTGGCCAGCCGCGGCGGTGTACCGCACGGACTCCAGGTTGGCCACGGCATCGCCCAGCCTGGACCGGACCTGCTGGGAGAGCGCGGAGGCGAGCTCGCCGCGAAAGGCGGGCGCGACGTTGGCGACGGCGCGGCACACGTCGGCAGTTTTGGCGTAGACCGAATCCGTGAGCCCGTCGCGGCCGAGCAGAGCCGCGAGCGCGGAGAGCCGGGTTGGATCGGACGCGAGGGACTCGCGGATGCGGGAGACGGCGAACCTTTCGCTGCCGTGGTCCTTGGAGAGCTCTTTGTAGAGCCTCTCGGACTCTTCGTCGTCCTTCTTCCGTTCTTCATCCGTCATGCCCGTTCGATCCACCTCGATGTTTCTAAGCGCCTCGTCAGTCATTCGCGAGAGCGCGAGCGCACGGGCGTCCGTGCCCTCAATCGTATCGTCCTCGGGCCCAGTCTCGGGCTCGGCGGTGATCTCACCACCACCCGGGTTCGGGTTCGTCTCGGCAGCCTTCTTCGTCTTTTCCTCCTCCTTCTTTTCCTCCGCGATCTTTTTCTCCCTCGCTTCTCGAAGATATTTGACGTGGAGCTCAAACTCAAACGCGCTCGCCTTGAGCGTCGCGTCCAGGAGCTGAAGCGTCAACTCCAGGTGTCCCACGTGAGGCGCGAACGCGGGAGAGCCCAGGCACCTCAGCAGCAGCATGATCGCGCCGTCACCGCCCGCCGCGTCCGCGTCGGGTGAATCCGCCGGATAGTTCGTGAACCCGTCATCCGTGGCGATGGCGTCGTCGGGTGACCTCGCGCCGAGCGCTCCGCCTGCGGCAGCCTCGGCGGCGTCCTGTGCCGTGACGGCGAGCGCGGGGATCCGCCTGGAGATCAGCGCGCTGTGCCTGGCGAGGAACACCGCCGTCTCGAGCGCGCGCTTGGCGAGGAGCCTCGCGGCGGCGTCGGGCTTGGAGCACACGACGTGAACGTCCCGTCCGTAGAGTTTGCCGACGTCGAGCGATGAACCGCCTCCCTCGAGTGAACCCGCGCCTCCCTCGTTCGCCTCCATCGCGGCTCGAAGGTTGGCCAGGAGCAGCCGCAGGACGACGTCGCGGGTCGATCCGTGCGCCGCGAGGTTGAGAAGAACCTTTGGGAGCAAGCCCTTGGTGGGCGGCGGCGCCAGGCGAAGCAGCCTGACGAGCGTGAGCAACGCGTTTCTGTCCACGACGGCGACCGTGAGACCCGCGGCGGTGGCGGCTCGGTCCGCCGCGGTGTTACCCCCGGCCCAACCGGCGCCGCGCCCGCGTCCCCCGCCCAGCGGGCCCGGACCGGTGAGCCCGAGCATGGTCCTGAGCTGCCTCGAGAACGCGGCGGCGGCGGTCCCGCCGGCTTCGTCGTCGTCCTCCAAGCCGTCTGCGGCGGCGGCCTCCGCCGCCGCGCGAGCCGGCGCCGCGCGGAACTGCTGCATGTGCGCGGCGTGCCTCTCGCGCAAGGTCCTGGCCTCAGCCTGGAGCGCCTCGGGCAGCGTCGCGAGCACGGACTCGTCCGCGGAGAGCAGAACTTCTTGGCGAAGCTCCTCGGGGAATGACGCGATGACCGACGCGTTGTCCATGTCGCCCTGCGCGGCTCCGCCCGCCTGCGCGGCGGCTTGCGCGGCTGCGGTGGCTGCTTCCGCGGCGGCTCTCTGCGCCTCCGTGCGCCCCTCACCTTCGGGCGCGGCGGCTGCGGCGGCGGCAGCCTGTGCGGCTGCGTCCGCGGCGGTCTGCGCGGACCGGCGGGCTTCATCCGCGGCGCGTTCGCGCATGACGCGGGCAACCTCGCGGCTCTGCTGCTGGACAACCTCCGCCTGCATGTCGTACGGAAGCGCGCTGATGAAGGACGGGTCGATGGGCTCGAGCGTCTGAGCGGCCGCCGCGGTGGACGCGTCGGCGCTCGTGCTTCGTCGGTTGAGCCTGGCGATCTGCGCGTTGGTGGCGAGGAGCTCCTCGCGTAGGTCGGCGGGAAGGGCGTTGAGGAACTCGGAGTCGATCGGCTGCTCCTCGGGCTCGGGCTCGTCGTCATCCTCGTCGTCGTCGCCCTCGGCCGCCGCGGGGGGCGCTTCGGCGGCGACGGGAGCGGGTGTCTCCACGACGGGAGCGGGTGCCTCCATGACGGGAGCGGGTGCCTCCACGACGGGCGGCGGCGTGGGCTCCGGCTCTGGTATCGGCGCCGGTTCGGGCTCAGCCGACATCTCGACGTCTCCCTCCGCGGGCTTCTCCGGCTCGGGCGCCGCGGGCGCTGGCACCGGCGCCGCGGGCCTTGGCTCCGCTCGGAGAATACCCGCGAGATGCGCCTCCAGGTCGGTGGCAGCCGCGTCCAGGCCCGGGTTGAGGTGTTGGGGCGCGACACTGCCGCGGCTGGGATCTGCCCACGTCGCCGCGCGCGCGTCGCCGACTCGGGGCGGGTCCCACCGCCGTCCGCCGTCCTCACCCGCGCCGGCGCCGCCCGCGTCCACTCCGCCGCGGCTTCCGTCGGACCGTTCCACTCGAAGCAGCGATCCGAGGTCGGAAACCTCGGGGAGGACCAGGAAACGCCCGTCGTTGTTACCGCCGATGAGCTGGAAGCCGCCGCGGCCGTCGGCGGCTGGCGCGCCCATGTTGCCGCCGCCGGGGCCCACCGCGAGCCTCGACATCTCGCCCGATATCGACGCCAGCACCGAGTGCATCCCCGCGGCGTTGGCTCCGCCGGACGCGTTCGTCGCGCGTCCGAATTCCACGGGCCGGCGACCGAGGAGCGGGTGCCCGAGCGGGTCCACTCCGCCGGCGCCGCGCGTGGGATCGTAGATGAGCTCCGCGTCCGTCGCGATGCCCGCGGCGGTCGAGTTGGCGACGCCCCTTCTCGACGCGGCGGGTGCGTTGCTCCTTCGAGCCTCTTCGAGCGAGTTTCGGAGGTTGAAGATGTCGGAGAGGATGCCGCCGCCGCCGAGGTTGCCGCCGCGCGCGCGAGCCGCGGCGGCGCCGCCCTCGGCTCCGCCGGCGCCCATGAGCCCGCCGACGTCACCCGGCCTCAAAACCGCGCGGCCGCCCTGCCGCATGACCAACTCGCGGAGCCTGTTGTCGCGGACCCTCAGCTCCACCACCGGCGCGGGACCTCCAATCTGACCTCCGTTCTGCGCGTTGACCTGCTCCGCGATGTTGCCGATGAGACCCTGGAGCTGTTCCGCGAGCCTCGCGCCATCCTCGAGGCCGGCTTCGTCGTCCATACCGTCGTCGTCGTCGCCGCCGAAGTGCATGACGTCGCCCTCCTCCTCGCCGGCCATCCCGCCGTGCGCGTGGCCGTGCAGCGGGACGATCTCGCCAGGTCCCCATCCGCCGGGGGGCGGGCCGCCCGCGCCGTTGGTGCCGTGCTCGTCGAAGGGCGGGAAGAGCATGTCGAAGCGGTCGTCCTGGTCGTCGACGTCCCACCGGTCGTCGCCGCCGGCTTCATCGTCGTCGTCCTCGTTCTCACCGTCGATGTCCTCGATGTTGATCTCGGCGCCCTCCTCCTCGTCGTGCTCATCCTCGTCCTCGTCTTCGTCCTCGGCGTCCTCGTCGTCCTCGTCGGAAGCTTCCATCTCGTCGTCGTCGTCGTGGCCGTGGTGGTGCCCGTGGTCGACGGCGGCGGCGTCCTCCTCCTCCTCTTCATCCCCGTCGCCCTCGACCATGGCAACCTCCTGCTCCTCGTGGTCGTCCATGAGGTCGATGTCCGCCTCGCCGTCGGAGTCCTCCTCGGAGTCCTCGTCGGACCCGGACTCCTCCTCGCCGGACTCGTCCTCGTCGCCCGATTCCTCCTCGCCCGATTCGTCCTCCTCGTCGTCGCCGTCGCGGTCCATCGACTCGAACATCTGCCCGGCGACCCGCTCGAGCTGGGCCATCTGCTCCGGGTCGTGCTCGGCAGCCATGGTGGCGGTGCGCGCGAGACGTCCCGCGCTCCCGGGCTCACCCTCGGTGCTCTGCCTGCGGGTACGCGCGCGCTCAGCCGCGGGCGTGGTCGCGGCGGCGGTTTGACCGCCGTCGCCCGCGCCCTGCGAGAGCCGCGGTTGAACCTTGCTCTCGGGCTTGCCGTCCTTGTCCGCCTCGAGCTTAACCGGTCGGGTCATCACCTCGAGCGGGCGAAGGATGGCGTTGACCAGCACGGGCGCCGCGCCGTCGTTGAGATCCACGCGGTTCAGCGCGGCGCACATCGCCGGTAACAGATCCGCATCCTTCATGCACCGCTGGAGGTCGCCCGCGTACCGCCTCTGGAGATCCTTCCCCTCCGGTTTACCACCCGGCTTACCCCCCGCGTACGCGAGGAGCGCGTTGACGAGGTCCACGAAGGCTCGCGCGGGACCCGGTCCTTCTTTATCGGACTTGGTATCCTTCAGCCCGTCCTCGGACTTGAGCGCGACGCTCACCTCGTGCAGCACCCGTCGTCTCGCCTCCGACGACCTGACGCACAACGCGAGGAGGAGGTACGCGGCTCGTTCACCGCCGTCCCACCCGCCCGCGGCGGGCTTGCCGTCCTTGTCCGCCTCGCCCAGCTTAGCCTTGGCCTCCGGGAGTTGCACGTAGAGGACGTGCTTGAGCAAGCCGCCGGTTTGTTTGGCGCCCTCGGTCGGTGCCGCTGACTGGCCGTCCATACGTAATATCTGGCCCGCGGCGGCGCCGTACACCAGGGTAAAGTCGGTGAGCAGTCGAAGCGCGAGGGACGCTCGAACCGCCGCGAGCGACGGAGCGTTCACCTTTGAGTTTTCTTCACCGGACTGCCCGGTGGACTCGAGCGACGTGTCCATCGCGTCCACCGCGGGGGCATCGGCGACGGCTTCAGCCTGCGCGGATCGCTCCGTATCCGTGGGATAGGCCATCACGGCGTCGATGAGCGCCTGGAGAACCGTGGGGAAGGACGGGTGCGATTTTTTCTTCCCGTGGCCTTTACCCTGGCTCTTGGACGGCGTCTCCTTGGCTCCTTCCTTCGGTACATCTCTGGTACTCGGGGTCCAGAGGTAGGTCTCCTTCTCCTTGGGGGTGACGTCGAACCTCGGGTCCAGGCCGTCCTCGCGAATCTGCTCGTCGATGTACTTCTTCTTGAGGTGGACGATGAACCCGGACTGCCGCGGGTCGACTCCCGGACCGCTCGGGTGCGTGATGACGCAGCACTTCTCCATCGCGGCGACGAACGACGCGGGATCGCGCGAGATGACCGGCATGGCCAGAGGCATGAAACGCCGCGAGTTCACCTTACCGCGGTCGCCGAGGATGGTGTGAATCTCCGTCGCCATCGCCGCTTGCAACACCTCGGGGTCCTCGACCACGTGCCGGAGGATCGAAGACGCCAGCGCATCGTACGCGGCGAACGCGAATTTCCTCGGAAGGTTCAGCAACGCGTTGACGCAGTTTCTCGGCTTGAGTAACACGCCGGCGCGTTTGTGGTCCTTGGTGAGGTGCGACAGGAGCTGAAGCGCGGCTTGCACGCCGCCGACGTCCTCGTCCGACGTCAACGCGCCCGCGATGGTCGTCGACGGGTCCACCGTCTCGCCTTGGGTCTCAGTTAGGAGCAACACGTCGACGCACAGCTTCGTCGCGCGGTCGCAGGCGTCGTCGTCGAGGTAACCCATCGGTGACCCGATGACCGACTTTAGCGCATCCGCCGGGTTCGCCTCGTGCATATCAGCCGCGGCGTTCAGCTTACCGTTATCCATAGGGTTCGTCCGCAAGCCATGGATTGGATGCATACGGCGCTTGGCGGACCACTCGTTGGAATTTTTGTCAAACTCCATGGGCTTAACCCCGCGCCACTGCGCGACGGCGTGGATCACCAGCACGAGCGTCGAGAACCACTTCGGCATCACCGCCGAACCGGACTCTTCGTGCTCGGCGAGGAAGCGCTCGAGCGCGCAGAGGACCCGGTCGGTGAAATCCACGAGCATGTTCGTCTCGACGCGGCCGGCGCGCGCAGCCTGCACACCGCTCGGCTCGGACGAAGGGACGTTGAAATCGTCGACCGCCGCCGCGATTTCTCGAAGGCCGTTTCTGTCCGAGAGCAGGAGCGCGAGGAAGCGGGCGTTGGTGTACAGATCGGGCTCCGAGAACGTCTCCGCGTCGAACGCGGTGACGACCATCCGCAAAATCTTGGTCATCGCGCTCTTCTGCTCGGGTTCCTTCGCGGGACCCACCGCGGCTTTGAAGAGCGTGACGCACGGAAACGCCATGTCCTCGTTCACCTGGCATATGTCCATCATCGGCTCGATCAAATCAGCCGCGTCGGGCATCGCGCAGTCGCGGTCCAGGAGCGTGCGCAGGCAAGCCGTCGCGGGGAGCCCGTCGGCGATGAGGTCCTCCTGCGGGATGAGCTCAATCTTGGGCTCCGCGGACACGGGCGCGGCGGCGTCCGCAGTCTCGGCTTCGTCCATGGACATCGCCATCGCCTTGGCGAGCTCATCCTGCGACGGCGTGATTTCTTCCTCCTTTGTCTCCTCCTCCTTTGTCTCCGCGGGTGGCGCGGGCGTCGCGGCGTTCGCCGCGGTCGCGGCAGCCTCGTCCGCCGCGGTAGCCTCCTCCGGGTGCGTGAACAGCCACTCCATCGCAATCTCGATGGACTGCCCGCGCACCGCCACGAGCGCCGCCCTCGCCTGCGGCTCCGAGAAACCCATCTCCTGGATCGACGCCATCATCGTCGGCGACGGATCGAAGGGCGGCGGCGGCGGCGGCGGCGGCGGCGCGAGGCCGCCGAGCAGACGCGCCGCCGCGCCGCTCGCGCCGCGGCTCCGCCTCGGGGGTCCTTCGAACGCATCCACCCTCCCGGTCCCGTCGCGGAGGTGCCGCATCGCCGCCATGAGCACCACCAGCACCTGCGTGGGGCACGACTTGAGGCGTCCCGAGTTCCAAACCTTCATCAGCGCGGGGAGCATCGCGGCGTGCAGCGCATCCGCAAACTGCTTAGCCGTCGCCGCCGCGGTGGGCTCCGTCATGCTCTGCTCGAACACCGCGGCGTCGTTTCTCGTCATGATCCCGTCCAGACCCAGCACGCCGTTGACGTACGTCTCGGCTCTCTTGGCGACGTCGTTCGGCGCGCGAAACTTTGGAAGCGTGGCGGTGAGGAGCGTGGCGGACACGGACGAGCCCATGAGCACGGCGACGTTGGTGAGCTGCTGAATCAGCCCGATGCCCGTCTTGAGCGCGTGTTCCATGACGTCGGCGCGGGTCTTCCACTTCTCCGCCTCCGTCTCGAGAGTCATCTGAGCGACCGGGTCTTTCAGGTCCTTCTCGGCAGCCTTCGCGGCGTCCGCCTTTTCCACGCACCTGCGGTGTTGCTGCCACACGACGGCGAAAGCCTCGGCGATCAAGTCGAGGCCCGAACCGTCGGTGGCGGTGGAATCTGCTCGCCTCTTGTAGTGCTGGCGCATGTAATTGAGCACCAAACCCTGGCTGCATCGACGTCTGGAGTCGATGAGAATCGCGTACACGTCGTCGAACGCCCTCTGCGCGCACCTGAAGTCCCGGTGGTCTTCGGTTTCTTTGAATTCAAACCCCGCGATTGTCTCCAGGGTGCAGCACACCTGCACCGCGAGCTCGCACGCGGCGCCTCGCGACTGCACCGAGTATTCTTCGCGGTGCCTGTGCTTGATGCCGCTCGCAGCCTTTGCGAGGGAAGAGCAAAAGTAGTTGTGCGAGGTGACGAAGTGGTTGGACAGCGACTGCAGCGATTGCATGAGCTGCAACACCTCCACCGCCTGCTTCGCCATGAGGATCTTTGAATCCACGTTTGGGTCCTTCTCGAGATCCTTCTCCTGCCCGCCCGTTCGCTTGCACCACTCCGCCACGTACTCCTTGATTTTCTTCTGCCTCTCCTCCATCTCCATCTTTCTCAATCCGCCCTCGTCTTGAAGCGCCGCGGCGGTGGCGTGCACCAGCCGCTGGAGGTGCGAGATCCTCGTGATCAGTCCCGGGACCCAACCGTTCGCGTCGTGAGACCGGTGCGAGGTCCAGCTGTCGTCGCCGCTGCACAGCGTCGGGAGCATGCCGGGAGACGACCGGATCAGCGTGGTGGCGAGGTTGAGCAGAGCCTCGGCGTTTGCGAGCGCCGCGCGAACCTTCTTCGCCTTCCACGCGGTTGAATCCATCGGCAAAGGGTTGGGCGCGCCGTGGCCGACGGTTTCCCACACAGCGTCCCCTACACCGTCGTTCTTCTTGATCCAGGCCCACTCGAAATCCCTCAACGGTCCATAAGGCGGATAAAACCCATCCTCGTGGCCGTGGCTCATCGCGAGTATCGCCTTTTCAACCGCCGCGCCGAGAGAAACCTGCACTTTTTTGGCGAGCTCCTTCGAGTGTTGCCCCGCGAGCGCGCGTAGCGTGACGGAAAGCGCGTGGCACTGCGAGGATGACGAAAAGCTCGCTCCGTGCAGCGGCAGCGTGTGCAGCTGAATCAGGAGCTGCATCCCGCCCCGCTCCACAAACTTCTGGCCGCACTCGTCCGTGGGGAGCATGCTGTCGATGAGGTGCGACGCGTTGGCAACCGCCTCCATGAGAAACGACGGCGAGAACTGCTTCTCCGTCCCGGGCTCCGTCGACGTGTCCTTCTCCGCGGAGTCCGTGTCCATCCCTTTGGGCGAATCACTCGCGGTGCCCGGGCTGGAGTCGGCATCCGTCTTTGCCTTCTTGACCGGGTCCTTGTCGTCCTTGTCCGACGTCTCCACGACGCCGCCGCCCAGCTCCACCAGGCGCCGTAGCACGTCCACCGCGAGATCGACGCCCATGTCCTGGAGAGACGGCACGTGCCTGAGCAGCTCGTCCAGGTTGCCGCCGATCGTGCTCGCCGTCTCGCCCTGCAGAAGCTTGGCGTAGGTGCGAGTGGTGAAGGCGTCGACGAGCGCGTCTAGCGCCTTGGACTTCTTCACCCGTTCCAGACCGTCCGCGGAGAGCGAGAGCGCGCCGAGGGTGACTGGCAGACACGCGAGCGCATCGGCGGAGGGCAACGGCGCGTGCCCCTTGGGCTTCTCCCAAGCCGCGATGAACGCCTCCGGGGTGCCGTGCTTCTCGAGCTTCCAGTAGCTGGTGGGCTCGTGGTTCATCACGTCGCACAGGAGGTTCGCGGCGAGCGAAAACACGCCGCTGCCGAACAGCCTGGTGCTGCCGAAGATGTCGTTCAGCGCGAGGCACAGCTTGCCGTCGTCGAGACCCGCCGCCGGGACGTTACCCATGCCGGGTGAAAAATTCGTCAGCGCCATCGCGCGCATCAACGCCTTGATCAGCACCCTGCGCTGCGACGACACCAAGTGCACGCTCCCCTTCTCCTTCTCCTCCGTCTCCCGTTCCTTGTGCGCGAGCTCGAACTCATCGAGCGCGTCCTTGGTCTCCTGCGATAGCCTGTCGACCACCAGGTCCAACCCGCCGAGTTCCCGGAACGCCGCCGCCGCCGCGCTGGCGTAATCCATGAAAATCTCGAGCACGTGCACCGCGTGCGACACGATGTGCAGGTGCCTCGGGTTCCTGTTCCTCAGCAGCGGCAGCAGCACGGGCAGCAAACTCACGTCCCGTAAGGTCTGGCACCCGCCGTGGGATATGACCAGCGTGCCGAGCAGCGCGACGAGCGCCTCGGCGAGGGGCACCGGCGCGTCAGCCTCGGCGTTGATGGATTCAATCTCCAGCGCGGGCAGCGAACTCTCGCCGACCCGCTTACCGAAGGGCGGCGAGGGCGCCTGGGTGAGCCGCTGCACCGCGCTGTTCACGAGCGCGGCGAACACCTGCGGCTGGCCGCCCGCGCGCATGGCGGTGATGACGCCGCCCTGGTGCGAGCGATCGCCCGCCAGCGCCGCGAGCACCCTCAACGCCAGCCCAACCACCGCGGGGGGGCACCCGCCCTCGCCCTCGAGCCGTAGGATCCTGAGCAACTCCGCGACGAATTCCGGGGACGGTTCCCGGACGAACTGGAGCACCTGCTCGTCCCCGCCTCCATCTCCCGTCAGCTCGCTCTGGAGGAGAACGCAAAAAGCGCACAGACGAATCTGCGTCGCCGTCGACGCGCCCCGCATCGTCGCCGCGAGCTTCGCCAGCCTCACCCTCGCGTACAACGTAAACTTGAGATCGTCAGGGACGCCGTGCGCGGTGGCCAGCGCGGACGCGGTCTCCATCGGGGACCCCGCGCGGACATCCTCGGCGATGAGCCTCGTCGAGCCGTCGCCCTCGGAATAGAATTCAAAGTGAACGTCGCACGCGTTCCCGCTCTCCAGGTCGTGCTCGCCGATCTTCACGCCGAACACCGTCGCGGACGACGCGGCTGACTGGCCACTCGCGCCGCGGCGGGATGACTCCTTCGCCCCGTCGTCGTCGCCACCTTTGCCGGCGCCGTCGTGCAGTCCCGCGCACAGCGCCGCGAGCCTCGCGCGCATCTTAGCATCCGCCCTGAACCTGTTACTGGATCGCGTACCCGGCGGCCTGCGCGTGGCGGACGCGAGAACCCCGAGGGCACCGAGCGCGACGTCATCGTCCTCGTGCGCCAGGAGCGACGCGAGGTGCTCCGACGACGCGTACACGTGCCTGTTGGCGCAGTTGTCCAGGATGACGTTCGACGCTTTGAGGATCCAGAGGCACGGCGCCAGGGGAAACGGCTCGCGTCTCGTGTCCTTCAGCTCGAGGTCCGTTCGTGGCTTGACGTGCTGCTCGAAGAACTCGTCGAAGTGGTTCAACACCGCGATCCAGTGGTGAAAGTCACCCTGTTTTGGGATGGACGGAGGTGAGATGGGTCAGAGATGGGGAAAAAGCGTTCGGGAGTTCGATCGGCGGCGGCGGTTGGGCGCGGTGCGGTGGGATCTGCGCGTCGCGGCGGGATATCGGGTCCGGTGACGTACCCTCCCGAAGGTCCACGCGAAAGGACCGAACACGTCGGCCAGCTGCAGGCACGGCGTGGCCACGATCTTGTCCACCAGGGCCTTCACGGCGGACGGCTGTCGAAGGAGGGCGGGGAGATGAAGTCAGTCGAAGGGATCTGAGAGTCGGCAAACCTAACGGAGGACACGCGCGGCGATGGGACCCGGGAGGCCGTTCGACCCCGGTTTGACCCCGGGAATTACGACCGCGGTGGGCGAGGATCACGTATCGACGATGGGACACGCACCGTCTCCACCTTCTTCTTGGGCGGCGTCACCTTCCCCATGGCACCCCTCTAACCGGATTGCGGATGCCTCGGGAAGGGAAGTTCAACTCCCAACCAGATCCGACGTCGTGGGCACCGCCGGTATCGGATAGCCGGGATCGATCAACCGGACCTCGCTCCGGCCTGATCTACGCCCGAGCGCGTGTAGTAGCCGAGTAGCGCGCCTAAGTGCGCGCGACCTCGCTAATGGCGCGGTGGGGAGCGGCGCCGACGAGGCAAACCTGTTGGTGCCCAAAAGTTCACAGTTCGATTTGACCTTGCGCTAATACTGAATTGAATATCACCTAATACCAACTGCTCACCTCTCAAACAAGTTTTCCTAATTACGCATCTCTGACTCACTATCATACAGCAACAGTCACAAAATTTCCTAACCGTTTCAAATGCTTCAGCTCGAGTTTCGCTTGACCCACAACACACGGCACACAGAGGCCGCTCCCCTCGCTCACGTGATCGGAGCGCATTCGAGGGAGTGTCGTAGGGACAGGGACGCGTCCACCATGGCGGGGGCGACTAGAGGTGCGCCCCGAACCCGCCCGCACCACGCCCGCATGAGCGATTTCCACAACGGTTGTTCGGCACCTTTCTCGCCCCTCCGGCGACTCGCCCCCGACTGACTCCCTCCCGCACCGAACCAATGGACAGACAACACGCGCGTGAGCCCGTCGTTCAAGATGAACGCGCTGCTGGTGTACTGCGCGTTGGTCGTGGACGTCTTCGTCGCGGCGTACGCGGACATCACGTACGGCTCCACCTCCCAGGTGGACGTCATGGCCACGATATTTCAGATTTGCAGCTTCTTTCTCACCGTCATGTGCCTCTACAACATGATGTCGGAGACGCAGCTGGTCAAACGGGCGATGTTCTTCAAGCTCGCGGACGAGTTCGCCCCCGCGGTGTTCCTCACGTTCCTTTACTTCGTCTTCATCCTCGCCACGCGATTCTACAGGCTCGGGCTCGTGTACCAGAATTACCCCCACCTGCAGATCTGGAACGAGAGCGCCTTCACCGGGCTGTACGTCTTCACCAAGATTGTCCAGGTTTTGTACTACTCCACGGTGGTGTGGTCGATGCAGAAGCTCTTGGCGTCCCCAGAGCTGTTCCGGAGTTCGCAAAGTAGCTTTCACTCCGTGTACCCGACCAACAACTGACGCGGCGGTTCCGGGGGCGACGGCGGTGGATGAATAGTTTTTTACCTTAGCAGAGTTGATATAGCAGCCAGAGACACCGTCTTCTATCTATCTAGGCCTTCTTCCTGCGGGCGACGATCTCCGCCTCCCACGCCTGTCCCACGGGCGTGGTGAACTTTCCCGCGGTGGACTCGAAGAACTGCGAGAGGTCCTTCCCCTGTGCTCTCTCGTACTCCCCCGCCTGCATGATCATCTCGAGCTTGTCGAGGTCCTTCAGCAGCTTGGCCTCGTCGGTGACCTGGTCCTCGTACTCGTGCCACAGCGCCTCCATATCCTCCCCGCCCAACGCATCGCCGAGCATGGCGCGTATCTTCGCCATCGCGTCGGACTCCATCTTGTTCTTCTCCTCCTTGCTGACCGGGTCGTTCGGCGTGATGTCGCCGACGATGGCCTCGGCGAGGTCGTGGATGAGCGCGAGCTTCACGCATCGGTTCTGGTCCAAGCCCGGCATCTCCTTCGCCGCCACCATCGCCATGAGCGACATCCTGTACATGTGGTCGGCGATGGACTCCGGCTTGTCCACGCCATGGTTCACCCAGCCCGTGCGAGGGGTACGCTTGAGCTGCTCTGTGAGGTGGAAGAAGTCCACCGCCCGGGAAGCTGACGAAGCCTCGGCCATGTTCTCGTCGGTCGATGCTCGGACCGGGCGGGCGATACGGACGCTGTGCGATTCGGCGCGCGTGCGGCGAGCGAGGGCGTGACTTGCGACGACGGGGCAGAGTCGACAGACGGCGTGCATGTAAGCGCGGCGCCGCTCGCTATGAGGCCAGGTGACGAAACGACCCTAAACCTACATCGTAGAGTGGCGGAAAAGAATCGTGCTGTGCGTTCACGTCGTGATGCAAAGTCTGAACTAAACTCACTCGCTCCCCGGCTTGACGTAGGTCATGTACGGGTCCCTCGCCGCGGTGGGCACGTCCGGCCTGTCCTCCTTCCTGTACGCCAGACATCTCTTGATGAAATCCTTGCACTCCGCGCTCACCTTGGGCGTCTGCGGGAAGTCCACCTCCTTGGCGTGGCGGATGGTGCCGGCGTGTAAAATCTGCTCCTGGCTCTGGTCGTGGCCGAAGGGCCTGCGGTTGAAGAGCATCTGGTACAGGATGACGCCGCACGACCACGTGTCCACCTTGCTCGAGATCTTGGGCGGCGTCGGGCCGGTCTCGAAGCACTCGGGTGGAAGGTACCAGTACGTACCCGCGCCCTGGGACGTCAGCTCCATGCCGGTGTCAGCGGACAGCGTGCGCACCCCGTTCATGTCGCGCTTCTTCGAGAGGCCAAAGTCGGTGATCTTCACCCTTCCCGCCGCGTCGAACAGGATGTTACCGGGCTTCAAGTCGTAGTGGATCACGGTGGTGCTGCCGCTGTTCATGTACGCCAGTCCCGCGAACACCTGCGCCAGGATGGCCCGCGCCTCCCGCTCGGACACTGGCCCTTGCGATTTAAGCCTCGCGTCCAAGTCATCCCCGCGGCACAGCTCCAGCACCGTGCAGAAGCAGTTCTGGTCAACCTCGAACACGTCGATGAGCTGCACCACGGAGACGTGCGACAGCTGCTTGTGGATCTCGCACTCCCTCGCCGCGTGCTTGACGTACGTCACCTTCCGTTGCTCGCTCCACTGCGGGTTGAGCTGGTGCAGCTTGCACGCGACTTCCCGAGCCTCGACCACGTCGTACGCTTTGTACACTTCGCTGAACCCGCCGCGTCCGAGCATGTTCATGAGGACGTACCGGTCACCTAGCAGCGGATGCTGGTTGAACCGCGAGCTGTCCTCGTCGCGCGTTCGCTTCAACTCGCGGATGTGCGCGCTCTTCTCGCGCTCCAGCGCCTCGCGCTCGCGCGTTATCGAGTCCTCCTCGCGCTTGAGCGCGGCGCATCGAACCTTGTGAACCTCCTCGGAGAGGACAAACTCCGCGCGCAGCGCCTTCTCCGTGTCCTCGTCGATCGCGGCGCCCGGCAGCGGGAGCCGCGTCTTCACCCGTTTGCGCTCCTCATCCGCGGCGTCCTTATCGACCTGTACCGCGTTCGCGCGCGAGTTGAGCGCGTGGAACGCGGCGCCGTCTTCCCAAACCTCCTGCAGCACCGTGCCCGATCGTTGCACCGAGACGGTGCCGAGGCGGAGGCCGTCCTCGGCGAGCTTGCGCCGCGCCTGCGTGCGCTCGAACTGCGCCACCTTGACCGCGAGCGCGATGACCCCGGCGGCTTTGCTCCGATCGCGCTGGTGACGCGCCGCCTCTGACTCCTCCAGCAACTTGTCCGAAGCCTCCAGCCGTTTGTCCAGTTCTTCGGATCTCGCGACCATGGCCGCGAGGTCCGTCTCGAGCTTGGACGCGCGCTTCCTCTCCGCGTCAGCCCTGGACTTGGCCTGCTCGAGCGCGGCGGTCCACTCGTGGTCGTTCGATGCGCGCGTGTGGCTCGTCG
>Ga0209631_10003005_pt1 | contig 19737 bp, 16 predicted proteins | sample COG_08_FD_184752 | JGI IMG/M metagenome (GOLD analysis project Ga0209631, IMG submission 184752) | Pelagic Microbial community sample from North Sea - COGITO 998_met_08 (SPAdes) (version 2) | ecosystem: Environmental > Aquatic > Marine > Neritic zone/Coastal water | place: Helgoland, sampling...
ACCCCACTCATCAGCGCTTCCTCGATCTGTTGAGGACAAATGAAATGGACATGGGCGTCGATTCCACCCGCAGTGAGAATGTGGTTTTCTCCAGCAATCACTTCAGTACTCGGACCGATAATGATGTCTACACCGGGCTGAATATCTGGATTGCCCGCTTTCCCGATGGCGGCGATCCGGCCATCTTTGAGCCCCACATCCGCCTTGATAATGCCCCAATGATCCAAAATAACCGCATTCGTAATCACCGTGTCGACAGCAACGCTGCGAGACGCTTGGCTTTGACCCATACCGTCCCGAATCACCTTACCTCCGCCGAACTTGACCTCCTCCCCATAAAGCGTTCGGTCTGCTTCGATCTCGATCCACAGCTCAGTATCCGCGAGGCGAATTCTATCTCCTGTCGTCGGCCCGTACATGTCCGCGTAGGCTTTCCTTGAAATTTTCATGACTGCGCCTCCAGATCCCCCATCACATCGCCTCGAAAACCAAACACCCGCCGCACACCCAGGTAGGCAATTAGAGAAATGGTTCTCGTTTGCCCAGGCTCAAAGCGAACTGCTGTGCCAGCGGGTATATTCAACCGATATCCTCGTGCCTGGACCCGATCGAAATGCAATGCTGGATTGGTCTCTGCAAAGTGATAGTGAGACCCGACTTGGATCGGTCGATCCCCGGCATTCGCAACCTCCAAAGTCACTTCTTCTCGGCCAACATTCAGCTCAATGTCTTCATCACGCAACGCGATTTCTCCTGGTATCACAGGCTATCTCCTAATTGATGGGGTCGTGGACAGTCACTAATTTAGTACCGTCGGGAAAGGTGGCTTCAACCTGAACGTCGTGGATCATCTCGGGGATTCCTTCCATGACTTGATCTCGCCGCAGCAGACTTCTGCCACTGGACATTAACTGCGCAACCGACTGCCCCTCTCTGGCACCCTCTAAAATAGCCGCCGAGATATACGCTATCGCCTCAGGGTGATTCAGCTTTAACCCCTTGGCTAACCGTCGTTCAGCCAGCAGTCCGGCCGTAAAGATTAGAAGTTTATCTTTTTCTCTGGGTGTCAAATCCATGAGTAGTCCCTCTATCGATTATGTATTCCAAATTCTTGCATCATCCCCAGGGATTCCGAGCGAACTGAGCACTTCGTGCCTTACAATATTCAGCAAGCGACGACAGGTCTGACCGGAGGGTCCCAAATAACGAACGATCAGCAGCTCGCCCTTTTGAGTCATCTCGACCGAAGCCTGATGCGCCTCACCTTGCTGTTGAAGCAACGTCTGGAGTTGAGCCCGAAGTGCGTACTTCTTTTCTTCGAACGAGGCATCCTCCGGACAGCCACAAATAAACATCGAACCTAGGGTTGAGCAACCGTTAAGCCCCCAGGTTGCAGCGCGAAAACCTGCTTCAGTCTCATCCAAGCGGAAATATTCTCGGTGCAAGAGCTGTTCATTTCTTTCGATTTCCCAAAGCGAATGAATCGATCCTCGATCAAATTGTTCACCTGAGGCAGCTCTTCCCAAAGCAATCACTTCCCAACCAACAAAGCTCTTGCACTCAGCCAGCTGTACCTGGGTTGTCATCCGAGGTTCCGCGCCTCTGAACACGATCGTGTCAAGCGGCAGCCATTCGAGCACAGTATCTTCACCGCAATGCAGCCGAGTTACCTGGCGCTGCACCAAATCGGGATCATCTACACGATAAAACTTTGTCGCAGAGGGCGTAGTGAACAACACCCGACTACCGGAAGTCGCTTGGGCATCGATTTCAATGCGATCTCCGCCGGCTATCCCCCCAGGGGGATGGAGGATATAAACGTGGAGCCCTCCATGGGGCTGTACGAACGGTCGCTGAACCTGGAGCGGGCCCAGCCGTTCATTTCGCGCGAGTACGCTGCGGCCATCACGCTTCTCGACCTCTAACTTGAGAGACGCAAACCATTGCCTCGGCCGAGACTCAGCGCTAATACTGACCTTTGACACTGCATCCTCCATGATACTTGTCTGAGCGATCACGACTCTCTGTTGAAAAACACTTTTAAGGTCATACTCCCGTTACCGGAAGCCAAGATACCTTTTTCTAGATCTTACCTCTGAGGGCGCCGCTTTGCTCCCTGTTTCCACCTCAAAACGCGTCATTTGCAATCCAGGCGGGAGGGCCTTAACGAACCTGCTTAAATCACGACATAGCCTACCCATACCCGCGCTCCAAGCAGCTGACACCCCCAGTTTAGCCTCTGATTACAAACGTAAATAGGCTTTCTCATCAATCAAAAAGGAACTCCTGCCTTGTATGTCGTGTTTCTTTGCAGGTTTATTTACAGTCAAAACGGCGATCGCGGTCAACGGGGCATTTGTACTGAGAGAAGAGCTTTCATGGCTGGATCGCCACGCTCGTGGAGACTTCCCTGCGCCAACGGATGCATCCTAAAAAGCAAATAGGTTAGATTGTCTAAGCGAAAACCTGAGATACTTTGACATCTAAGGCCTTGGATTGGCCTTGGGCCAGAATTAGGCCAGCTTGGCAGGAAGGTACAGTCTCCAGAGCCCTAGTTAAAGACGGGCCTCTAGCATCCATTACATGCTATTTTAACAAGCACGATTGCCGGGTTGACCCCTGCACCGTTCCGAGACAGTTTAATGTTCAACCGGCAGGGCTCTGCCAAAAGGTGATTTATGAAGTTATATACCGGCGATCTCAGCCCTTACAGTGCCAAAGTACGCATGCAGATTTATGCAATGGGTATTGAAGATGAGGTCAGTTTCGATCTGCCCGTGCAGTTCATGATGGGGAAGATGTTTGAAGTTTCTCCCATTGGTCGCATTCCTGTACTGGAAGTTGACGAAGGCCTCATCCCAGAATCGGAAGTCATCGCTGAATATCTAGATGAACGTTTCCCCGATAAGGCGCTCACCGGTGGCTCACTCAAAGAACGCGCCGATGTCAGAGTGGTTTCAAGAATTGCTGACATTTATCTGATGAACAACATTTTTATGTCACTCAGCCAGGCGAATCCGGAAACACGGGTGCAAGCGGTGCTTGATCTGCTCATCGGTCAGGTTAGGCGCGGCATCGGGGCGCTAGAGAAACATATGGGTACCGGCGAATTTGCTGTAGGTGATTCACTGACGCGTGCGGATTGCACCCTCGTGCCAGCCTTGTGGATGTGCAGCAGTACAGTGCCCCGCCTTGGTTTTGATAGCCCCATCGTTGAGGGTACTGGCGTATCAGCTTACTGGAACAAAATTCAGAACAATGGGTTCGCAGTCAGAATTCTTGATGAAATGAATAAGGGCATGAAAGCCAGACTAGACGGCACCGAGCGCAAGATGGCGGAAGAAGCCATTGCCCGTGCCAAGGCCAACTCCAACCAATAGGCAGCCACTGTTCGCCGACAGTCCCTATCTCGCATGATCGAGCAACTGATGGGCATGAACCCGCATCAGCGCCAAGATGGACAAGCCCGCTGCCTAGGCACTGTGAGGGCAGTACCGTCACACGAGGAATGCCATGAAAGCCGTTAAGGTCATCGATAAAAATCCAGTTCTACTTGACGTGCCGCCCCCTCAGGGTGAAGGCGTTAGAGTCAAAGTGGTCTCGGCCTCTATTTGCGGCTCCGATCTGCACATGATGGCGAGTGGCTATTTTGGCGATCTGATTATCGGCCATGAGTTTGCTGGCGTCACTGACGACGGTCGAGCTGTGGCGATCGAACCACTCACAGGCTGTGGCCAGTGTGGTTTCTGCGATGAAGGTCATAGCATTCACTGTGAGCACGGGTTTTCTTTGATGGGCGTCATGGCTGATGGTGGTATGGCCGAGTACGTCAATGTACCCGGCAGCAAATTAATTGAGCTCCCGAGCGGCATGAACGTCGCCAACGCCAGCTTGGTCGAACCGCTGGCGGTTGCGGTACATGGGGTTGACCGCGCCCGTGTTCGCAGTGGAGATCGGGTCCAGGTCATTGGCGCGGGCCCAATAGGTCTGGCTGTCGGCGCGGTACTTCGGGGCCGGGGCATTCCCTATGACATCACTGCCCGCTATCCCCATCAGCAGCAGGCTGCACAGATGCTGGGCGGCGGGCTCAACCCTGATGGACACTATGATGTGGTGATTGACGCCATTGGTAGCGCCGCATCATTAAAACAGTCCGCCACCCAGGTAAAACCCATGGGCCGAATCGGCTTGTTAGGAATGTTCTGGGAGCCTACCAAAATTGAACAGATTTTTTGGACCAAGGAAGCGGAGTTGATTCCCTCCGCGGGGTATTACTGTAGAAGCCCTAGTCGCAGTTTCGATGAGGCCAGGACCCTCCTACATCAATACCCTGACATCGCCCAGGCCCTGATCACCCACCGTTACCCGCTCGAAGGCGTGACCGAAGCCTTTGAAACCGCCGGAAATAGAGCGGCTGGCGCGATTAAGGTGGTGTTTGATATTGCCGTGAGTTAGCACAGGTTTCTCTTAAGTGTTAGATCCCCTGCGAGCAATCTCCTGGAACAGCGGACCCTTCAAGATCGCAGACGCATGCCTGCCTTGATTTGAGTTAAAGGCATCAGAGTTATCCAACTGCAGCTTCAGCACCCCTTCCATGCGTTCCCGAATAATCCCCTCAGCATCAAACGGAAAATCATGATCGACATATGGGCGCTTGTTCTCAGTCACCATATAAAAATTACCCGCAGCAATATGGTCGAAAACCTGCACCGCATGGTCCTCCGGCGTCTGCGCCAAATCACCGATGGTGTGGGACTCTGGCACCTGCACTAGTGCTTCATCCATTGCACCGACTTTTACCAGGTTGTTTACGCGGCTGGTCTCACCGAGCGCAGTTCCAACGATACAAGGACACAAAACGTGAAACCTGATCTGTGGCGATTTAACGGCCAACTCAAATGATAGCGACTCGGTCATTGCAACGACCGCATGCTTGCTGGCCTGATAGGAAGCTGCGCCACCATCGCCCCGCACTAGCCCGCCCACCGAGGCCGTTGTACTGAATATCGACTGACTGGTCTGTGCTTGCAGAAGCGGCACAAACGCATGAATCGTGTGGAGCACACCCATCACATTAACGTCCAGCGTCGTACGCCAGTGCTCAACTGCACTGTTCATGATCGTTTTATTGAATATGACACCCGCATTGGCAAACACCGCGCCAATATCTCTGCCAGGAAAACTGATCGATACTTGCCTCGCGGCCGCCTGCAGTTCCTCGGGTTTCGTGACGTCACATTGCATCCCTTCAACCACAACTCCGGGAAATTCTGACCGCAAACGATGAACCGCCGATTGCACCAGGTTTTCATGCAGATCAATGATCAGCACCTGCATTTTGAGTTTATCGGCAGCGTATTTGCAGATACCCCATCCGATCCCATTGTTACCGGCACCGGTAACCACGGCGACCTTGCCTGCCAATTCCTGTGTATCAAATGTTCCCTGCTGGACACTCACTGAACTTCTCCTCATCCGCCCTTCGAGCATTAGGCTACATGCCGCGGCGATGAGTCAATTCAAGGAGTGACTAGAGGGTTATTTAGCGGCGAGTGAGACCCAGGTTTATCGGGTTGGGCTTAAGGCGCAAAGCATTGCTTTAGGGCATTGCCAAGTAAGCCCCCAGCTTTACAGATCCCTCATGAGGGCCTGCATCAACCGTCTAAACCTTCGCAAGGCACCTAAACCCTTGACCGCGGGATCGCATCAACCAAAAAGACGACTGCAGATTTGCTCATTTTGTTGAAAAGGCCGGTGCATTAGAGTAATCCTTTATCTGCAACATCGTTTCTATGGCTGGGCGCATCGCGACGATTCCGATCAGTGATTGCATGATCCCTTTTTTTGGTGGTGTGGTTCTGCGATGCTCAAAAGATTAGGTAAGAGAGAAGGAAATTATGACCAACGAGAAGACAACATCTCAGGCAACGCAATCATTACCAGAAGGGTCAACCCGGTTGGCCGGGAAAACTGCGGTGATTACCGGCGGCGCCAGTGGTATGGGCCGATCAACTGCACTCCGGTTTCTGATTGAAGGTGCGAACGTGGTGGTGGCTGATTTTAATCAAATAACCGGCGCAGCACTCATGCAAGAAGCCGAGAACCTGGGTTTTGCTGGCCGCCTCGTCTTTATTGCCACTGACGTAGCCCTTGAGCGGGATGTTGAGGCTGCGCTCGCTCTGGCGGTTGATACCTATGGCCAGCTCGACATTGTTTTTAACAACGCTGGCGTGGGCGGTGCGATTGGTCCTCTGACCGAAACCACCACTGAATCTTGGGACTACACCATGGATGTTTTGGCTAAAGGCGTTTTTCTTGGCATCAAACATGCCGCGCGGCTAATGCGCGACCAAGGGCGTGGCGGTTCAATTATTAATACCGCGTCAATTGCTGCGCTGAGCGGCGACGCGGGGCCACTGGTGTATTCTGCGGCGAAGGCAGCGGTTGTGAGCATGACGAAATCTGCTGCGGTAGAGTTGGCCCCAGACCGTATTCGAGTCAACGCCATTTGTCCTGGGTTTATTGCAACGCCGTTGGCTGACGGCGGCAAGCCAGAAAAAACCAGAGAAATATTTAGCCGATCACAACCTTGGCCGGAATACGGTCAGGGGGATCACATCGCTGGCGCAGCGCTGTTTTTTGCCAGCGACGATTCGATTTTTGTAACTGGAGATGCTCTGGTGGTTGATGGTGGACTCACCGCCGCGGGTCCAGAGTTGTCCCGTAAGATGCCCCGAACCTCGGGTCGAAATTCAAAGTTCGCCGGTATAACAAAGGGTAGTACCGGTGAGGCGCCAGAATTGAAAACCCTCTGATAGAGCACTGTGCTTGGCCTGCTCAATCCCAACATCAAAAGATCTGAGCACGGTTTTGACAAAAATCAGTGGCAAGCGCGTTTTGCGGCGAGATTCATTAGCAGACACGCCCTTTGATTTCCCATCGCGTGCTACGGCACGACATTTGGGCACTCGGCCACGCGCCCTTTCTACCTCTCTGATCTACTCTACCCACTACTCTTAGCGGACTCATGCTGGATTTCATGCCAGCGTCTTGAGCAGCACCAAGCGAATCAAAAACCAGCAAGCGCGTGAACAACGAAGCAGTATGGTAGGGTTCAGGACTGTACAGCGAACCCGGCTCAGGGAAGCTCATATGAAATTGATTGGCGCTTATTCATCTCCTTACACCCGTCGCGTGGCCATTACCCTGCGACACTATGGAATTGCGCACGATATCAAGAAGGTAACGCCGTTTGGCGACACGAAAGCATGGTTACGACGGATCAATCCTGTGGCAAAGATCCCGATACTCGAACTGGACGATGGCGAGTTTGTAACGGAGAGCCAAGTGATTCTCGACCATCTGGATACTCTAGTGCCAGAAGGTCTGCGCCTCACACCATCAACAGGGCCGCAGCGGCGAAAAATACAGAATCTATGCGGAATAGCCGCTGCCGCTGTAGATAAGTTGGTCAGCGTTTTATACGAGTTTCACTTTCGCCCAATAGATAAGGTCTATAAACCCTGGACAAAGATGTGCGATGAACAGACAGCCGACGGGTTTAAATGGCTCAATGCCCAGCTCAACGATCGACGCTTCTTTGGCAGCCAGATAACACAAGCTGAAATAACAGCAGCTGTATTCTGGCAGTTCGCTGTAGAAAAGAGAGCCCGGTTTTGCGAGCGCATGAACTGTAGCCAACTGCAGGCCTTGAGCGAAGAATTGGAGCAAACCGAACCTTTTTTGGCCACAACGCCTGAAGGCCCAATCCGAGATGGGATAACCTTGGGAACACGGGATTAGAGAAGAAAATGCACCCGACAAACAACAAGAAACCGACATCGAGTTCTGGCTTCAAGTCAGTACTGCTTTTCATAATAACCTTTGCCACTATATCGGCGCTGCAATATTTCACCGGTTGGCCTCGATCCAATCGAACACCAATAAAGAACTCTTAATTGGATAACTTCGTTGACTTTCGAGCAAGTCTCTTTCGGGGTCGTTGGCTTGGTACTATTACTGATTATTCTGGTTGGATTGGGGATTTGGTTATCAGGGCGTAAATTGGATGATCAATATCGTCAGAGGAAGTATGCCCAGATAAAAAAAACCTATGAAATGGAACCTCACGGTAACAATGTCAGTCGAAAACACTAGCCTCTCCCATCCTCCGTTTTGTCGACGAAGAAAATACAAAAAAAGACCGAGGCTATCAGTCGAGAGCAATCGAAGGTCTGCTGACAACCGGACTACCTTTCAGCTAACCTAGAACACGTTGAACTCGAAGTTAATCAAAGGAACACAATGAGCGTTACAAAAAGAAAAATTGGATCTTTAGAGGTACACCCCGTGGGACTGGGCTGCATGAACTTAAGCCATGCCTATGGGCCAGCCCAAGATCATAAGGATGCTGTTAATTTTTTACGCCGAGCGATTGATATTGGCTATGATTTTCTCGATACAGCAACCATTTATGGTTTGGGTAACAATGAAAAACTCATCGGCGAAGCGCTCAAAGATCGCCGCAGCGAGTTTGTACTCGCCAGTAAATGTGTCATGGGTTTTAAGGACGGCAAACGGCTGTTGGATGCCAGACCAGAGACGATTAAGCGGGCGTGTGAAGCCAGCTTAGAGAGACTACAAACGGATGTAATCGATCTCTACTACATGCATCGCCCCGACCCAAATGTCCCCATCGAGGATTCTGTTGGAGCCCTTGCAGATCTGGTTGGGGAAGGCAAGATTCGCATGATCGGCCTGTCAGAAATGTCAGCAGATACCCTACGCGCGGCACATGCTGTGCATCCGATTTCAGCAATGCAGTCTGAGTACTCGCTGATGACAAGAAACCCAGAAATCGCCGTGCTCGATGCCTGTAAAGCGTTGGGTGTCACATTTGTGCCTTTTTCGCCTGTTGGACGAGGTTATCTCGCGGATGAACCGCTGGATCCGAATAACTATCATGAGACTGATCTACGGCGCACATTCCCTCGCTTTACCGACCCGCACTTCTCTGCGAACTTAAAGCTGTTAGACACGGCGCGGCAATACGCCAGCGATCTTGGCTGTACCATCGCGCAGCTTGCTTTGGCTTGGACCCTTGCACAGGATAAGGGGTCTGTGCCGATTCCGGGCACGACAAATCTTCAGCATCTGCAAGACAACTTCGATGCGGCTGCCATTGATCTGCCGGCCGATATGCTGGCGCAGATGAACAGTGATTTTGCACCTGAGGCGATTGCTGGGCCTCGCTATTCAGCCGTCGCACAGGCATCGGTAACCACCGAACGATTTAACTTTGAAAGTGTTTAATTTGCGGCGGTGAATAAAAACGCGCTTTGTATCAAAAATTACTGAATAGAGTACTCGTGCCCCAAAAAGTCAGCCTAGCGACGCCTCATTCGGTTGCTTCATGACCCGTGGCTGTTACCCGAATCCCTGCTCTCAATGTCCGGTGCGCGCCTGGCTGCAACAATAATACGACCGAGCCAGCAACAATTTTAGGCTGAATATTCCCGGAGTAAGCTCCACCTCACAGGCCAAAATGCTTACATGGACGGAGTGACGCCAGTTAAGAATCGCGGGCCAAGGGAATGCCGTAATGATTGCTATGAGAAATATAGAAGAACAGGAGAACCCGAAACTAAAGGCCTACTCGATGACCCTCTATTCTTTTGGTGGCGCAGCGGCTCTAGCCGGTGTTCACTAGGCGACGTTCCGCATTGATACAGAAAAGTGTGAGAGGTGTCTCGGACCTGTCCGGATCATCGTCGATGCGTCGAACCGATCGATTGAAGATCCTGACGTCATCCAGCAGATATTGAAGCACCTAGTGCTGGATCAGCCGGTAGATAAATTTATTCGCTCACCGCCAGCGGACCTGACCGATCAACAAACAACGTTATTCTGATTCCCAGATCATCGACTACGCATCGGTGTCGGTTTCGATCGGCCGGAGCTTGGATTTTAGAGACAAATCACTGAATTTCTAATGCCCGACTCATTCAACTCTTGGATGAAGCCGCGGAAAGCGGGGATTGAAAGCGACTCCCCAGGGATGACGATACTCTGCTGAATCTTGAAAAAGGGGGTTTATTCTTGCTAACCGCCGGCAACGCCTATGAGCAAATTTTTCATCGATCAGTCCGCTTTCTCAGCGATTCCACCAGCATCCAGCCATAAGCCTGCCGCACCAGTGGTTTCAGTATCGAGTTACCCGGCAAGCCCTGCGTCACGATGATGGTGTATCGCTTGATACTCAGTCGATTGCATCATTTCAATCATCGCCTGACGATTTGGGTACAGGGCGATAGGAACCCTATCCCAAAGCTCTTCAACTTCACTGAGCATCAGGCGTTCCACCTTGGCAGGCTCTTTTTTTGATCTTTTGCATCACGCTATTTTCCACTTTACATGTCAATCGACTGGTTATAGCCTGTCGGTTGACATGTGCAAGACCGTTATCGTTTTTTCGGTCTTAAAAATAGGACAACCCTTTTTATGAGCAACCTAGCTGCTAACGATACTGCCCTGCCGACAGCCGGTGCCACTGCCCTTGCGACTATGGCATCTGTCATTTTGAAGTTTATAGCGGTCTGGACGCTACCCTTGTTAACAGAGGCGGCTATATCAAAGGGCGATGGTGCACTTGGGCGACAGGTGCCTGATGCCTGCTGAATTTAATCCTTACTTCTGATTGCCCAGACGAGGCGGAGCTATGCGTAACATCTTCATCAGGGCTTTGTTTTTGAATTGGATCATTTTAGGAGGCTTGATGTCTGAAGTTGCGCACGCAGAGACTGAAATTCTGTCCCTTAACTCAGCGGCTCTGCGAGAAATGACGCTGGAGAGCCTTCCACCCTGGCCCGACGAAATGGTGCTCTCGGGCACCAATGAACACTGGCAAACAATGCTTCATAAGGGTGAATTTGTGATTGCTCTGTATGAAGCAATGCCAGCGACTATCGATGTGGCAATACCCTATACCTACGATGAGTATGTGCTGGTGCTCGAGGGGAGCGTCGTGCTGGTCTCCACCGAGGGTGTTCGTCAGGAGTATCAAACCGGCGACCAATTTCTTGTTCCTCAGGGATGGACGGGTACCTGGGAAATGTCCAATCGCTTCAGAGAACTGATCATCGTCGAAACGGAACAGTGGGAAGCTTCTGAAAGCCTGCTGGCGGCGTTATTCGCCAGCCCCCAAAAGTCAGGAGTTGTTGCGCCAACAGTGCTTCCGCTTTTAGCAGATGTATTGCAGCAGGCCGAGTTGGATAGCCTGCCTCCCTGGCCTGCGGGCGTTGTTATGACAGGCACCAATGCCCACGGGCAAAAAGTGTTGCACAAAGGACAGTTGGTCTCGGTTTTGTACGGTGCCGAAGCCGCTCTTTTGGAGGTCGGGGCACCGTTTCCCTACGACGAATATGTCTTCGTTGTCGAGGGAGAGGTAATACTGACCTCAAAGGGTGGTAGCCCAAAAACCTTCGGCGTGGGGGACAGTTTTCTGGTGCCAAAAGGCTGGATGGGTACCTGGGATATGCCTGTGCAATATCGCGAGAAAATTATTGTCGAGACCAAGGCCTGGAATATTGCTGAAGGCTGACAGCCTCAGGAAATTGAGCGATGAATAAAGATGAAAAACTGAAGATTACGCGACGAGACTTCTTAGACGGCGTTGCGTTGATGGGGGGCGCCGTCGCGCTATCTCCTCTCCAGGTTTTCGGTGAGCATAGCCAAGATGAGCTTTCGGTGGGCGTTTATCCTCCGACGCTCACGGGGCTGCGGGGTAATCACCCCGGGTCTTATGACGTAGCCCATGCTTTGGCAAGAGACGGGCAGCGCCCAACCCAATTCGAAGGGGTCGACCATGTTTACGATCTTGTCGTAGTTGGAGCCGGTATCAGTGGTCTAACGGCTGCATATCTCTTCCGCAAGGGATTTGGTCCAGACGCAAAAATTTTGTTGTTAGACAACCACGACGATTTCGGCGGCCATGCCAAGCGAAATGAATTCAATGCCAATGGCAGAACACTGCTGGCTGTCGGGGGTAGCCTGAACCTCGAGCAAGCTGCTATGGGCGCTGAAGCGCGATCATTACTAGAAGAAATCGGAGTTGACTTTACCTCTCTGCGTCAAGGTATTGAGCCCGACTACATGATTCACGATGCCATGTCTCCACATGGATTATATTTGACTGCGTCGATCTACGGGACCGATAGAGCAATGAACGGTCAGTGGAACCGCACTTGGGCAGGCGCGGGAGATTTTCAATCGGCAATTCGCTCACTGCAGCTGCCGTCTTCGGATGAGCAAGGTCTGATCAATCTTATTAGCGGTGAGCGGGACTTTTTGCCAGGTATGTCCGCGCAAGAACGCGAGCAGTTTATGCACAGCACGTCTTACGACAGCTTTTTATCGGAGCAAGTAGGGCTCTCCCCCGGCGCGGTTCAAATTACAGAACCGTGGATAAAAGCGTTATTTGGCGTGAGCGCTGCAAGCGTTTCCATTTACGAAGCCCTGTACTCGGGTGCTCCCGGTGCCGCCGCGTTACTGCCCCCTACACCGGAGGCGCCAGATACTGACCCAGAGCCTGCAGAGGCTGAAGACTCCGGCGCCGATCGCTACCCCATATACCCCGATGGCAATGCATCAGTTGCCCGACTTTTGGTGCGCAATTTAATTCCCGCTGTGACTGCGGGCAATACCGAGGAAAATATTGTCACCAGCACCTTTGATTATGCAAAGCTAGACCAAGAGAGAGCGCCGGTGCGACTCCGTCTGAACAGTACCGCGGTGAATGTGCGTAATCGAGACGACGGGCTCGTCGACGCTTCTTATGTGGTCGCTGGCAAGCCTCAAACCGTTCGGGCAAAGCACTGCATACTCGCCGGATACGGCGGTATGGTGCCGCATTTATGCCCTGAGTTGCCCCCCGCGCAGAAGGAAAATCTGGCCTACGGGGTAAAGGTGCCCTTTATTTGTACCAACGTTTTATTGCGATCAGGCGCGGCGATCCGCAAGGCTGAGGTATCGGGTTATCAATGCCCCGGCAGCTTTTACAGTCTCGTGGCTACCGCGCCTCCAGTGTCCCAGGGTAACTTTCAACCGCCCACTGAGATCGATGACCCGCTGGTGGTTTGGATGATTCATGCCCCTGCACCTACAGCTACGGGTGGCCAATCATCTCGAGATTTATACCGTTTAGGCAGACACCAAATGTTATCAATGTCTTTTGAAGATATTGAGGCAGCCACACTGAGTCAGCTAGAGGGCATGTTTGGGGCAACGGGCTTTAACGCGCAAACCGACGTTAAGGCGATTACGGCGAACCGTTGGGCCCACGGCTACGCCTATGAATACATGGAATTGTATGATCCTGCTTGGCCCAAGGGTGAAGCGCCCCATGAATTGGGAAGGGCACCTATCGGTCGCATCAGCATTGCCAACTCGGATTCCGAGGCCCACGCTTATGTGCAATCGGCCATTGATGCTGCGATCAGGGCGGTTGACGAGGTGCTCGCATGAACGCACGGAGGTCACACATTCCGGGTTGGGGTTGTTGCATAGTTTTTAACGCCGGTGGGCGTACTGACATAGGATATTCCGCAGGGCAGATATTATGATTCCATCGATTGGCCATATTCCCGTTGAAGCCGCTAAGCAATTTGGTGATAAAACCGCGCTGGTGTTGCCCGACCGGTCACTTTCCTTCAATGAGTTAGATAAGCTGAGCAATTGTTTTGCTAGCGCCCTGATGACCTTGGGTGTTCAACCCGGTGATCGGGTCACGCTGTATTCCGGAAACTGCTGGGAGTGGGTGGTGAGCTACTACGGGGCGCTCAAAACCGGGGCGGTTATCAATCCCATCAATGTCATGCTCACTCCGATTGAGGTGGAGTTTGTTGCCAATGATTGTGGCGCTTCTATTGTCATCGCCTCTCATGAAAAAGCCCTGTCGCTGAAAAGTGTCAAAGAAAACTCTCAGGTCAGGGAGGTGATTGCTTTTGGTGACGATGCACCCGATGGCATGCAGTCCTTCAATGAGCTGTTGGCTACGGGTGGCGACGCTTTTCAAATACCCGAAATTGACCTTGATAGCCTATCGACCATTGGCTACACCTCGGGTACCACCGGCCACCCCAAGGGTGCTTGCCTATCCCATCGCAGTATTGTTTTGAACGTGGCCATGACTGCGCTGATGCACCAGCGTAGTGACCGCGACACCGTAGTCACTGCACTGCCTTGTCCCCATGTTTACGGGAATGTCGTCATGAGTGGTGCAATTCAAAATGGCATGACCCTGGTGCTGCACCCCAATTTTGAGGCGCAGACGATCCTAAGAAGTATTCAAGAGCACAGGGCCACAATGTTTGAAGGTGTCCCTACCATGTTCATGTTTCTCCTTAACCATCCTGAACTTGATCACTATGACCTATCGTCTTTGCGTTGTTGCACCGTGGGTGGGCAAACCATGCCCAAACCCAAAATGGAAGAAGTTGAGGAACGATTTGGCTGCCCGTTGATCGAGCTGTGGGGCATGACCGAGTTGGGCGGGCTAGGCAGTACCTTCGCGGCAAACGGCCCCGTCAAACACGGTTCCATTGGTGTGGCCTTGCCCTATACCGAAGCAAAAATTGCGAGTACCGAAGATGCCAGCAAGACTCTTGTGGCCGGAGAGGTCGGCGAGTTAATGATCAAGGGCCGTATCGTTATGCAAGGTTACTTTGGTAACGAGCAGGCCACACAGGACACGATTGAACCCGACGGTTGGATGCATACCGGCGATGTCGCATCCATGGATGAGGATGGTTGTATTTTTATCGTTGATCGTAAGAAAGACATGATTTTGACCGCAGGCTACAACGTTTATCCCGCTGAAATTGAGCGGGTGGTAGCGGGTCATCCCGACGTTGCGCTGGTGGCGGTGGGCAGCATCCCTGACGCGGAAAAAGGCGAATTGGCCAAGGCTTATATCGTGCCCAAAGTTGGCGTGAGCCCCAATGCTGATAGCGTCATCACTTACTGTCGCGAGCATTTGGCAGCCTACAAGGTGCCACGCTTTGTGCAGTTTGTTGATGATTTACCGAAAACCAGTACCGGCAAAGTCATGCGTCGTGAGCTGAAGACATTAGATAAGTAGGGCCTTTTTTTGCAGATCTCGATCTAAAAATTGATAGCGACTTCGCGGTGACGATTCATGGTGAGTCTGTAACGAAAGAGCTGAATTTTTGTTGAATTGGCGACTTAACTTGCTAGTACCGCCGAGACGCTTAAATCGACGAAGTGACGCCAGTTAAGGATCCCGGGAGCGCTGCAAAGCCGCCTTGCGCGTTCGATTAGATTTCGCCAAGCGCTTTACGAATACGACCTCGGAATTTTTCGCCAAAGGGCGGTCGTGCACCAATGATCGGCAAGACATCGATCATGGTTTGGCTATAAATCGCGCGCGCATGACTCAAATTTTTGAAACCTTCCGGCCCATGATAAGCGCCCATGCCGGAGGCACCGATCCCGCCAAATGGCAGGTCCTCTTGAACATAATGAAGCGTAATATCATTGATGCAGACACCACCACTTTGCACGTTGCTCAGCAAATACTCCTGCTCCGTTTTATCCTTACCAAAGTAGTACATCGCTAGGGGCGTTCGGCGGGGTTCAATCATATCCGGCACCTGCTTAATGTCGGAATAGGTCATCACCGGCAGTATGGGACCAAAAATTTCCTCGTGCATGACCTGCATGTCCTCACTCACGTTCTGGAGAATATGCAGCGGCATGCGGCGATTGTCTTCAGACGCACGGGTTCTGTTGGCGCCAACAATCGTGAGCTTAGCGCCCTTCGCAACCGCGTCATCAATATAACTCTGCAGCCTAGCGAAGTGCTTTTCGTTAAAAATACCGGCGTAATCATTATTGTCGGTGATGTTCGGATACATGGCCTGGGCCTCATCAATGACACGCGCAATGAGCGGCTCTTCAAGCTCTTTTGGCACCAGCACGTAATCTGGGGAAAGGCAGAGTTGGCCACCATTTAAAAGCTTACCGAAGGTCAGGCGTGTTCCGGCAAGAACAAGCTTTGCGCTGCGGCCGATAACGACAGGTGACTTACCGCCAAGTTCTAACGTGACAGGCACAAGATTTTTTGATGCTGATTGCATCACTTGCGCACCCACGCGAGTTGACCCTGTAAACAGCAGGTGATCGAAGGGCAGCTCGGAAAATCTCTGACTGATCTCTGCACCGCCGGTAACAACCGCGACCTCATCTTCTGAGAAATACTTAGGGACCACTTCAGCGAACAGCGCCGCTGTTTCAGGAACGTATTCTGAGGGTTTTAACAATGCCCGGTTGCCCGCAGCAAGGGCACTGGTCAGGGGCGCGACGGTCAGACCGAACGGCAAATTCCATGGGGAAATGATGCCGACCACACCTTTTGGGAAATACCGGACCTGACTCTTGCCACCCAAGAAATTCATTGGTTTGTTGGTTTTCCGTTTTTCGGGTTTCATCCACGCTTTTAGATGCTTCATAGAATAGTCGATAGCCTCGACCTTTGACGCGAATTCTGAGAACAAACTAAATTCATAAGACCTTGCACCGTTGAACTCGCGTTTGGTTGTCGTCGCAAACGCTGTCTTGTTTTCAACAATTAGAGCCTTCAGTCGTTTTAGGCGATCAATCCGTGTCGCATAGGTGACCTCACCCTCAGCTCGGAACGTATTTTTCTGAAGTTCAACCAAGGCGCGCAGATTCTGAGTTGCCAATTTTGTAACGTTGTCGTGTTCCGCGATGCTCATCTCTTCTCTCCTAGCATGCTCTGGGTTTCTTGTAGGGGTTACTGCTTAATTAGATGTTGGATATCGCTTCAGCGCGGACACCTTCGATGATCCGAACGGCATTTTTAATAAAGAGCGGTTCGGACGAAAAACTCGCGATTAGGCCCTCAACATCTTGAGGTAACGCTTCGTGATCTAATGATGGGCCCTGATCAGATCGGGTCGCACCGATTAGAAGCACGCCCAATGTTTTTACAACCTCTCTCGCTTGCGCCTGACTCAGCGTGAGGGCGGTTGACGTCGGCAAAGTGATCGCCTCGACCTGCGCCATAAACACGCGTTTGGATTGGATTAGTCTCGTCATCGAGACATTGTGTTCTATGACATGTTCTAGTCTGATGAGTAAGGGTAGAAAGGTGCCATCCGACACGGCAGTGCTATAAAGATACTCGGCGTAGCGCCTGCTCGTCATGGAACCCGATAAGCAGCCGATGAAAACTTGGGCCCATCGAGTGAGGCTTTGCTCATACAGCGTCAGAAAAAGCTCTTCTCTTGTTTTGAAGTAAAGATACAGCGTGCCCTTAACCAACCCCGCTTTCTTGGCGAGTTGAGCCATAGAAAAGGTCTCAAAACCCACCTCGAGAAAATACGCCTCCGCTGCTTCTAAAACCGCTTGCCGCCGAAGCGCCTTTTGATCAGCGCTTCTGGCTCTGTGATTGATTGCAACGACGGAACGCATCAAGATCTACCACCCTTTTTTATAAGATCGCTCGGTCTGAGTTAATGGGACCTAACAAACAATAAATGACCGACGGCTATTTATATAACTGATCACCGGTCATTTCAAGGTTTTCCTAGGATTTTCGGGTCATCATTAGCCGACTGCCCTATCCTTTTTGGCGCCGGCAATCACGCCAGCCACGGTAGAACACCGACCTCCGGTTACAATGTCTCTGCCTTTTACCACTCTCTGCCCGTCGATCTGGCTTAATGAATCGCCCAATATTTGATCATTTTAAAATTATTAAAATCATTAAAAACAAGTGGTTAAAGACAATTTCATAAAGTTAAACTATCAAAAACCTTAATCCGAAAGACGTTCATTCGAAGAAACGTGACCGGGGCAGTACAAGCAGCCACTAATGACTGCCTCGCTTGCGTTGTAAATTCATCAGGGGCAACACGACGGGGGAAAGCACAGTTCATTGCAGCTGCGGGTTTTGAGAAGCGCGCTCTACCGGCCCCGCGCGCAGGGCTAACTATGAGCTGCGAAAAGCAGTTACTCTTGGATTTCAACGGTAAAAGGTCCTTAGACCTTACGGATGCCCAAAATTGCCAGCGACGCATACAAGGGCCAAGGCGAGGCCGACCCAGTCGGTAGGCAGCAGCAAGAACAAGGCAACCCAGCACCCATTAAACACGAGGAGACGCGCAAGTACCTAGATCTATGGCTCAGGGTTATTTGAGTACAAGTAAGACCCGTGGCACTCGAGGCTTAATTTGCTAGCGAACTGCCTGCGAAGCGGGGTTCCTTACCGCCCTTTTGAGGCGCTCAGATTACTTTGAAAGATGCGCCGCTATAGCCAGACATAGACAGTTCTCGGGAATCAGCGCACGGTTGATCAAATCATTGGGGCTTGGCTTGGGAAAAAACGTATCCCCGTTCTTCCCCAGCAGCCCAGACCCAGCAGCAGTCGACCCTTCCAGACGTTATATCCAGACCCGATCTAAGGCATTACTCACTGACGAGCTCCAGCATGCAGCGATGAAACTTCCTGATCCTAGAAAATCTAGCCTATTTGACCTCATCTCTGCACCAGACAAAGCACGCCAAAACATTTACAGTAGAGGCCACCGATACAGGCCAACACTTTGTGAAGAGATCCATTTATGACAGCAACAACCGCTCCCAAAGAAAGCGCAGCGCCTGAAGAAAATACCGGATTCGGCACTAAAAGTTATCGGACCTACGTGCTTTCAGCCCTAACCCTGATCTACATCATGAACTTCGTCGACCGCGGCCTGCTCGCTGTGGTGGGCCCTGATCTTGTGCCTGAGTTGGGCATTTCTGATACTCAATTCGGCTTACTGACGGGGTTCGGTTTTGCCCTGCTCTACACCATCGTGGGCATTCCTCTTGCGCGCTACGCCGATGCGGCTCACCGCGTTTGGATTATGACGATTTGCGTCGCGCTGTGGTCTCTGATGACGGTGCTATGTGGGCTCGCAACCGAAATCACCATCGGCTCGGTCACCATTGGCGCGTTTTGGGTTTTGTTGGTCTGTCGCGTCGGCGTGGGCATTGGCGAGGCCGGTTGTACGCCCCCGGCCAACTCCCTGATCGCAGACTATTATGCGCCCCGGGACAGATCCCAGGCGCTTGGGGTCTACTCGATGGGTGTGACCCTCGGTACAATGTTTGCCAACCTGATCGGTGGTTGGGTGACAGATGCATTCGACTGGCGAACCGCATTTTATGTGGTCGGTCTGCCGGGCTTACTCATTGCCGTGGTGTTTAAGTTGACGGTGAAAGAACCCCCTCGGGGTTTCACCGATACAAAAGGAACCCAGTCCAGCGAACCGGTAGCGCTGCGAGAGGCCATCCGCGAACTAACGACAAAGCCCGCCTTCTGGCTCATGACCGGCGGCGCCACGGTTGCGGCCTTTTGTGGTTATGGAATCTCCTCGTTTCAGTCCATTTTTCTGGTTCGCGCTCACGAAATCACAACCGGCGAAGCGGCGATCTGGATCAACACACCCGTGTCGTTATCGTCAGCGATCGGAACTTTTGCCACAGGCTGGCTAGCTACCAAGCTTTATAAAAAGCACCCCGGCGCCATTGCTTGGGTGCCCGCTTTGGGGCTGGCCTTGTCAATCCCATTTTATGTGTTTGCCTTCACAACCCAAAACCTGCTCTTTGCGGCCATCGGCTTGATCATCGGCGGATTTGTAAAATATGGCTACA
>Ga0209631_10003006_pt1 | contig 19722 bp, 26 predicted proteins | sample COG_08_FD_184752 | JGI IMG/M metagenome (GOLD analysis project Ga0209631, IMG submission 184752) | Pelagic Microbial community sample from North Sea - COGITO 998_met_08 (SPAdes) (version 2) | ecosystem: Environmental > Aquatic > Marine > Neritic zone/Coastal water | place: Helgoland, sampling...
CTCGACAAGGCTACTTTTGCCAGTTGGACTGGGAGATCTGCCCCCTCATGGTGGGATGATTCTCTCGCAGATTACGAAACGAGGATCACTGCGAAATGAGTAATTCAATTTTTGACTTAGAACAAGAGATGTTACACTTTGGAAATGTTACCGAGGATATTGAGAGAGTAACCAAATATTTTATAGAAGATGCTAGATGGGAAAGTATGGAACCTGCATTAGCGGATGCCCTTATGAACAAGTATTTTGCTATAAAGGAATTGTACGAAATCAAATTTAACAATATGTGGGATACTTTTGAAGACGTTTGTAAAGAGTATCATATTGCTCATAAATTGGCAGGACTTCAGCGAGAAGAAGAGCTACAGGGATTGTTTGATGAAAAATAAAAAAAGTTATAACCATCTTAAACTCGTAGCTTCTCGCTCTGGCCTATCAAAAGTGGACGATCAGTATTTAGAGCTAGAGAAGCAACAAAAAGAACTTGAAGAGCAAGCAAAATTAATTGCTGAAATGTATGGAGAACCAGACGAAGAATGAAAAAACTAGGCTTTTGGGTGTATGACACCTATAATTTCTTTTTTAGTCTTAAAATGAACCCTTTAAGATTTATACCAAATGCGTTTACACAGTACATACTGATGTTTTATCTGTCAGTGATGTGGACAGTCGTATTTACTTTTTGGACTGGATATAGTATTTATTTTGGCCTTGGAAGTGTCGGTGGGCACTTGTTAGTAATTAGTGCTTTTTTTATCACTGCTCTTACCTTTCAAGATGCAGAGAAGAACGGTCATTTATGGGTACAGCGAGTCAAGCCTACCCCAGTGCAAAACAGGAGAGGTGTGTGGAACCTGGAGAACGAAGGGTGAGTAGTTTTGATATTGTGGAAGTATTTTATGCTGAAAACGAAAGAGAGTACAGAGTAGTAGAAAAAAGACCCGATGGACGAATACAAGATGTAGCACGACTGACTAGTAGAGAGAAAGCTCAATACTATATAGATGCTCGTCAACCACAAATAAAATCGGAGGAGTAATCAATGTCAGGCAAGTTTAAAAGTAAACTATTTAATGTATATCATCCTCCACACTATAAAGCACATCCCAGTGGGGTAGAGTGTATTCAAATTACAGAACACATGAGTTTCTGTCTTGGAAATGCGGTAAAGTATATCTGGAGAGCTGGAATAAAAACTCACGATCCTGTACATGATTTAAGCAAAGCAGTATGGTACTTAAACAGGGAGATAGCAAAAATTGAGAAGAATCAAGAAAAAAGAGTCAGAGAACTTGTCCGATACGAATATACGGAAAGTAATCGATCTTCTGAGTGGCAACAGTCCTATAACAAAAAAGGAAGCCTGTGGTATCCTGAATATAGCATACAATACAACCAGGCTTCAGAGAATAATTGATGAATTTGAAGAGACGCAGGCGTATCGTTCAAAAAGAAAAAGTCAAAACAAAGGCAAGGCCGCTACAACAGACGAAGTGGCAGATGCGGTTACTCGATTTTTATCCGGCGACGCCATCTCAGAAATCGCAGCGGGGTTGTACAGATCCTCAGGATTTGTCAAAGCCATCATCGAACGTACAGGAGTTCCCCAAAAAGGAGAAGGAAAGTGCGACTATCTCCCGGAGGAGTGCGTTGCAGAAGATTTTGCTGATGGAGAGATAGTATGGTCGGCCAAGTATCATGGCCCTGCTATAATTAAACAGGAACTCTCAGTAGATTATCAAGCTGAGAAGGCTGGAATGTCTGATGTAAACTATGAAAAGAAGTACGGTAGTAAAGCGTACAATATCTGGGTGATTGAAAAAATTGACGATGATTACAGTGAGCGCTGGACTACCTCTACAGGCGGTGGGTTTACCGCAACACAGCTTGCATACGATTTGGGAAAGTTATCCCACCTTAAAAAGTACGGAGTCGATCTTAGCCGAATTTAAAGTAAGATCCAAACTAAAAAGGAGGGTGACTAAATGTCCCAGCCAGAAAAACTAACTAAAGCAATACGAAAAATATTAGTACTTGGAGATTTTCAATCAGGTAAAACTTCAGGGCAAGTACAAAATTCATATGACATACAAACCAGTAATTCTTCAGTTGTATCTGTTTTTGTAGCTTACGGAACAAATACAAACAAAGAAAATCAAGAACGTCATATTCGTAGAATATATGGTAAAAACGTAGTTCTTGTATCTAGTCGAGAAGATCTTCGCGCTTTTTTAATCTGTCTTCAAAAAGACAGAACAGAAGGTTCTCGCTACTTAAGCGGAGTTCCTGTTGTCCTATCCGTACTAGGACATCATGTAGCTCTTCAAGTACTTCAAAAAATTCTAAGTACTAAGTCCCCTTTCTCTTATAGATTATGGTTGGATGAGTCAGATTCTTATAGCCTTGATTTCGATAAAGAAACAGTTCACACAACAAAGGATAACATAGTAGATTCTATCAATAAGTTAGAATATCATTCTGTAGAAGAAGTATACTATCTTACAGCTACTCCTTTTACTGAACTGGTGTCTTGTACTGATTTTGATGATGTTTTGCCTGTAGCTCCTGGTGCAGGATACAAGGGCATAGATAATATTATTGAAAAAGCTACTTCAATTTCTTCAGATGATATTATGTATTTAGAAAATGGAAAGCTTACTGAAGAGATAAAAGATTATTTAACAGAAGAAAACTCCTATAAAAATACGGTAACTTTAATTAGTACTAGCTCAGCCATGGCTACTCATAAGAGACAGGCCGAGGCAATTAATAATTATCTACAAGATAAAAATACTTTGATAGTTGAGTTTAACTCTAACAAAGGCACCAAATATTTTTCATATGTAAATCCTCAAATTTCTGCAAAACATAACCGAAAGGATCAGTTAGTAGAGATGTTCGAAGTAGCTCAAGATTACGATAAGTTGTTTATTGTAGGGTGGCAAATGCTAGATCGTAGTGTTACTTTAAAAGAGGGTAAGTTTCAAACTTATTCTTCCATGCTTTTTTCTTCAGGAAAAGAATCTGCGCTATCTTCCTTTATGCAGAGAGCAGCACGAATCTGTGGGTATCAAGAAAGTACTCCTGGATTTATTAGTGACAAGCTATCCCAAGCGGAGCTGAATAACTATGACTACCCTACTTTAGTAAATATCTGTAAAGAAAACAGAAACCATGTCAAAAGAAGAAGTGCGCTTCTAAAGTTAACTAGAGATGAAATTGCATCCTCTAATCCTTTAGGGACCTATCGTACCAACGGTATTCGTACTCATGGAGCAGCAGCAAGTACTGTGCAGCAATACCTTGAAACCAGGGAAGAAGTAGAAAAAGCAGGGTATCAGGTGATAACAAAACATGAAGTCTTTAATAGAAAAGAGTTAGAAGAAGAAGTACTCAATCAGCTACAAAGCAAAATCCGTGCAGCTGCATCTACTCCTCTTCATCGTTTTTTAGATGACGTTTTTCCAACGTGTAATCGTGTGTTGCAAGCTGTTACAGAAGATGGAACCTACTTAGCAGATCGACAGCTCCCAAATCGAAATATTAATGATTTAGACAACTATAGAGACACTCTCTATCACTGGGACGGAGAAACTTTGACTGTAACAAATCAACCCTATCAAAGGTATAATAAGCCGTTTGCTCTACATGACCTAAAAACTAAAACTTTTAGGTGTTACAAATCAAATGCAGCGTTTAAGATTTTATAAGTAGTATAGAAAAATATTTCTTGACTTTCATCTCTCATACAAGTATAATATGTGTATTGAAGATGAGGAAACCAATGGGCGACCGATTTTATTTATCACAACTGGCCGCGACAGGAACGTGTCCTGGCGCAAAACTTACACAACTTAGAAGGAAACGAAAAATGGCGTGGACTGACGAGAAGAAAGCAGAAGTCATCGAAGCGTATGAGGCTGCTAATCCAACTCCAGAAAATAGTATGGAGGTCGTCAAGGATATTGCAGATGAGTTTGAAGAGTCACCAAACGGTGTTCGAATGATTCTCACAAAAGCAGGCGTTTATGTAAAGAAGGCCCCTGCTGCTGGCGGAAGTAAGGCCTCCAGCAATGGAAATGGAGGTGGTCGTGTATCAAAAGCCGCCGCTATTGAAAGTTTATCTGCCGTAATCAGCGATGCTGGTCAAGAAATCGATCAAGAAATTCTTGATAAACTTACTGGCAAAGCTGCTGTGTATTTTACAGGTGTTATTTCAGCAATCAATAGCTAATTAGTTTTACACTCTAGCCACTCTCTTTCGGGGGAGTGGTTTTCTGCTATCTAAAGAAAGTACCTTAGAGTTCAGTAAAGTAAAATATTTTACTAACCTGCTACCTAAGGAGTACTTGTGAAAAAAGAAGAACTAGCAGACTTCGTAAAAAACTATGGCGATGCTGTGATAACTTATAGAAGTGAAAACAGCCATAAGTTAAAATACAATGTTTGCACATTGGATTTTACTACGCCTTATATTCAAGGTAAAAAGAATCGTGCGAAAGAGACCCCCGAAACATTACTTATGTTTTGCTGGGACACTGACTCTTTTCGACTCTTAAAACCACGTAATGTAACAAGTGTAGTTCCTTTAGCCTCTGTTCTTAAAAACGGAGATTGATATGGAACTGTATGCCTCTCCCGAAGTATATGAAAAAGTTGTACATTATGATGAAGATAAAGAAGTTCAGATACGATTAACAGTAAGTGCTTTTCGCGGCATAGAATATTTACATCTTCGTAAGTATTATTTGAGCTTTGAAGAAGAGTGGTGTCCCACTCCTGACGGGATCGCGTTCCCTATAGATTTCAGTAATACTAGAGAACTTTTTTGTGGTTTGGTAGAAATACTAAGCTTAGCAGAAAGTAAAGAAATCATAGAGGAGCATTTTTCTGATCTCATCCAGGACATTTATACAAAATAGTTCTTGACTTTTCTTTCTTCTTTCTGTATAATATATGGTCTGAGTGGGAGAAATTATGAAAGATTTTTTTGAAAAATGCGAAGCCGCCTACTTCTCTGGCTACCCGATAATATCGGACGAAGAGTATGATGCGCTTGTAGCAAAGTGGAATCATAAAGCACTGGGTCATACCGTCACAGACGGTGTGCCTCATTTGTATAAAATGTATTCTCTACAAAAATACTTTGAACTTAACGACGCCCCCGATACTACAGAGTATGTTTGTACTCCAAAGTTGGACGGGGCCGCAGTGTCTTTACTGTATGTAAATGGACACTTTGCACTTGGATTGACACGAGGGGACGGTAACTTAGGCCGAGATGTTACCTTAAAACTAGAAGAGCTAGTACCTGCCACTATTCCTATGAAGGGTAGTGTGCAGATTACTGGTGAAGTAGTTTTACCCTCGTCCGTCACCAATGCTCGCAATGCTGCAGCGGGGTTGTTAAACGTCAAAGACATACAAGAGTTTCGAGATCGCTCTCGAGACTTGGTCTTTGTCGCTTACGACCTCCAGTTTGAAAAAGACTACTCAGACTATAAAGCAGCAATGCATGCATTGGCCCATGAAGGTTTCAATGTAGTGACAGACTTCGACGCTACTAATTATCCTACGGATGGTTTAGTATACCGCCTGCGCTCTCAGAGAGCCTTTCAAAAAATGGGACATACAGCCCACCACCCTCGCGGTGCTTTTGCTCTCAAAGAGCAGAAAGAAGGGGTGCATACAGAATTACTCGATGTTGTGTGGCAAGTAGGTAAGTCGGGCGTAGTCAGCCCTGTTGCTCTACTTGCTCCAGTCGAAGTAGAAGGTGCTCTCGTGGGCAGGGCAACTCTACACAATATCGAGTACATTCGCTCCCTGGAACTAGAAATTGGTTGCAAAGTAGAGGTAATACGTAGTGGGGACATCATTCCGAGAATCGTTCGGAGAGCAGACATCCCAAAAAATAGTTCTTGACTTTTACCTCAGTTTTTCGTATAATATATTCTACATTTTCGGAGAAGTTTAAATGCTAAGAGAAATCGTGCCACCAACGGAATGTCCTTCCTGTGGTACTGAGCTTACTGTTGTCAATGATTTGTTCTACTGTTACGGCAGTAACTGTTCAGCGCAGAAGCAAAAGAAGATCGAGCATTTTGCAAAGACTCTGAAGATTAAAGGGCTTGGCCCTGCAACAATAGAGAAGCTGAATATTACAGACTTTGATGAAGTCTATATGTGCGACAAAGAAATACTTTGTGAGAAGTTGGGTGAAAAGCTCGGTACAAAATTGTACAATGAGATTGATAACTCTGCTTCAGCTCCTCTTGATTTAGTGTTACCTGCTTTTGGTATACATTTAATCGGAAAAACGGCAACGAAGAAGCTGTCTGAGACTGTTACTTACTTACATGAAATAAATGCAGACACTTGTGAGCGTGCCGGATTAGGCCCAAAAGCAACCGAGAGTTTATGTACTTGGTTAAAAAAAGACTGGTATGGTTTCTATGATGGGTGCCTTCCCTTCGATATGAAGTTTACACCTCCTGGCGTACTGCCAGTCCCTATGGATAGAGGTGTTGTCTGTATAACCGGAAAGCTTAAGAGTTTTAAGACTAAGGCTCAAGCAGGCACAGCACTCGTTAATCTTGGCTATGTAGTAAAGTCTAGTTTAACTAAAGATGTAACAATTCTCGTTAATGAGAGCGGCATTGAATCCGCTAAAACTAAACAGGCCAGAGAATCTGGCATTGAAATAATTATGGATTTACAATCCTATTTGGAGAAAATATATGGCACTTCCTAAGTGGACAGAGGAGCGTACTGATCAGCTCACTCTTTTCGTGGGCTCTGAAAGCCCCGTATCCCAAGCAACTGTTGCAGAAGCAGCAGATAATCTTGATACCTCTGCTCGTTCCGTTTCTAGCAAGCTGCGAAAAATGGGTTTCGAGGTAGAACTAGCTTCTGCTGCTGCAGGCAAATCTTTTAGCGAAGAGCAAGAAGCTACGCTCTCAGCCTTCGTTACTTCTAACTCTGGCGAGTACACCTATGCTCAAATTGCCGAGCATTTTGAAGGTGGAGCATTCTCTGCTAAATCTATTCAGGGTAAGATTCTGAGTATGGAGCTAACTGACCATGTTAAGCCTGCTCCTAAAGTAGAAAGTGTTCGCACTTATACCCCAGAACAAGAGTCTACCTTTATTCAAATGGTCAATGATGGTGCGTTCGTTGAGGCTATTGCAGAAGCTCTTGGCCGATCTGTCAACAGCATTCGTGGCAAAGCTTTGAGCCTTTTGCGCTCTGGCGATATTGCTGCTATCCCCCGCCAAGAAACTACGAAAGGTTCCGCTAATGCCGACCCTCTCGCAGACGTAGACGTTGCTTCTATGACTGTAGAAGCCATTGCCGAAACTATCGGTAAGACTGCTCGTGGTGTAAAGACCATGTTGACTCGTCGTGGTTTAACTGCTGCCGACTATGACGGCGCGGCCAAAGCTGCTAAGAGCCAGTAATTTTTTAAGTTGTAGATAGCTGGCTCTTTTGGGGCCAGCTTTCTCATGTTCGGGGGAACAGGTTGAATATTTCTAGTGCTTTAATAAAGCAGTGTGTTACTGTGGGAGACTTTGAAACGTGGAGCTATCTGCGTAAAGAGTATCTTCCAAATGAGTATCACCTAATTTATGAGGCAATTGATAATCATTGTGAAAAGTTTCACCAGTTTCCCTCGTTTGATGATCTCAAATTAAGTATACGGCACCCCGCCACTAAAGACAAAGTGTACGCACTAGAGTCTGTAGAAGTGGACATTGAGCCTACTACTTTATTAGAGTATCTAAAAAATGAATATGCTCAGAAAGAGATACTAAACTCTCTCGATAAGTATATTGATAATTCTGTATTATTTGCAAGTGCCGATGAGTCTGTACAAGAGCTACATCAAATAGTTCTTGATATAGAGGATAAAGTTGATCTTGAGGTTCCCCAAGAAAGTATGCAGCGCATACACCTTATGGAGCCTGAAGAAGAGTTATCTAAGCATATTGGCCTAGGCTTAAATGGGCTATATGATGAAAATATCACATTTAGCCCTAGAGACCTCATACTTGTAGGAGGTAAGCGAGGCTCAGGTAAGTCTATTACCTGTGCTAATGTTGCAAATAATATTTTTCAATCTGGCCGTTCAGCTATTTATTTTACTATTGAAATGGATAGTCGAGCAATATTGCAACGATGTTGCTCGATTGCTACTGGCATACCCTTTTCCCGTATCCGCAATGGAAATCTAACGAATGTAGAGTGGGAAAAAGTAGCTGGGTGGCAGGCAGCTCGTTTCGTAAACGGGCAAGAGCGCCTTATAGAATACAAAAATAGCACGGCCCGGGATTACAATGAGTTTCATAAAAAATTGACCACCGAGCATGAGCTTCTCCCGACTCAACAGCTCGATGTTATTTATGATCCTAGTCTAACTATTGCTAAAATACGAGCAGAATTAGATAAAAAAGTTGATAAAATCGGGGCCTCAGTTATTATAGTAGACTATATTAACCAAGTTAAACGTTCTCACCTTCCTTCTCGTGGAGGTCAGTACGACTGGACGGAGCAGATTGAAGTTAGTAAAGCATTAAAATCAATGGCACAAGAGTATGAGTGTGCTGTATTCTCTCCCTATCAAACTGATGCTACCGGCGAAGCCCGATTTGCAAAAGGTATCTTAGACGCAGCAGATGCAGCTTACTCGTTAGAAACTTGGGACCAAGAAGATAAGTGTATAACTTTTAACTGTGTAAAGATGCGTTCTTCTAGTATGAAGTCTTTTTCTTCTACTATGGATTGGGAAACTTTAAAGATTGGTCCAGAGACTACTTTAACTCCTAAAGAACGCGATGAATCTTCACACAAATCGGATGAAGAAATTCACGACCTCTGATAAAAATAATGCTTGACACTCTCGTGGATTTCGTGTATAATATATACTGAATTCACGGGAGTTTTTTATATGGGGATTTTGTATGGATCGTTACGCCATGATGTCACGGGAAGAAAGAAGCGTAGTTATGCGCGAAAAACTAAGGTTAGCACGAGAGGGAGTATTTATGAGCCTCAACGAGTTAATTACCGCAGGTGTATGCCTGAGTACCCCTCAGCTCCCGACACAGCTGGAGTTGCCGCTAGGGTGGAAAGCCCACGTTATACGGGAACCCTCGTTAAGGGTATCGGAACCATGCATAAATCCAATGCGATACCAATTATCAACGAAGAAGAAATGAAAGATTTAGCGAGGATGAGAAGATAATGCACGACGCACTTATGGAACATTGGAATACTCGTGATACTTGCCCTAACTGTGGAGAAACTTTAGAAGGGGACGGATATAGCAATGGCAATCCTGTACGATGTCCTAATGCTCTAGAAGAAGACTGGTGGTACTCCGAGCCAGACAGCGGACCGTGGCTGTGTAGTATTGATGAAGATTATGACGAGCCTACCGAAATGGATGAGTGGGCATCTTTTGATCCGGACTGTTAATGAACGTAGAAGATTTACTTAGCACTAAAGATATTCCTTTCATACCAAAGGGAAAAGACTTTGTTGTTCGTTGTTTGAACCCCGAACACGATGATCGCAACCCTAGTATGAGAATAGACCAAGTAACTGGGGTATTTAATTGCTTTTCTTGTGGGTATAAGGGCACTGTCTTTACACATTTTGGTCATAAGGCCGATAGAATGGAAATGCGAAGACAGATGCTAAAGAAAAAGATAAAACAAGTAAGAGAAAGTAGTGTGGGCGTAGAACTGCCTATAGATGCTACACCTTATATTGGAAACTGGAGAAATATACGCCCAGAAACTTACAGAAAGTTTGGGGCATTCCTAAGTGCTGCAAAAGAATTTAGCGGTAGATTATGTTTCCCTATTCATGATAGGTCAGGGAAGGTGGTGGCTATACAAGCCCGCACTCAAACAAATCAAATACCAAAGTACTACAACGCTCCTGCAGGGGCAAAAATGCCTTTGTTTCCTACGGTTCAGCCTATACAGAGTAGTGTAATAATGGTTGAAGGAATTTTTGATGTTCTTAATCTACATGATAAAGGGCTTATAAATGCGTTATGCTGTTTTGGTGTGCGTAACTTCAATGAGCAAAAAGCAGAAATGCTTTCCGTACAAGGAGTTACAAATATAGATATATTTTTAGATAACGATGAAGCAGGACAAACAGGAGCAAGAAAAGTACAAGAGATATGTGAGGAAATTGGCCTTATAACCCGCATTATTAGTATTGGCGATAAATTTTTAGATGCGGGTGCGCTATCTCAACAACAAGTAGACAAACTACGGAGTAAATTATATGCCTAAGGTTGCATTAGTAGAAACCAAACCAAGCAAAACAAATTTCGCTAGAGAGTTTGAGGGAGCATTTGAGTTTGATCAATACCAGCTTTGCTCAGACCCTAGTATTAAAAAAGTTTTAAAACGAGACTGTGATATAGATATAAACCCAGATGACTATGATTGGGTTGTTCTTGTAGGCTCAGATGCGTTAAAATACTTTACTAAAATTAATTCTGTTACAGAATACTCAGGTAAAAAAGTAGAAAAAAAGTTTTTACCCGTAATTAACCCTGCTATGCTTGCCTTTAAGCCCGAAGCAAAAAGAACTTGGGAAGAATCTAAAAATAATATTATAAAGTACATTTCTGGAGAGATTGAAGATGTAGTAATTAACGAAGAGATTGCTTTCGGTATTCAGAACACGGAGGAAGCGAATGAATTTATTAAGAACGCCATCAAAGATCCACACGGATATGTGGCTCTTGATTCTGAAACGACTGGCCTGTATCCTAGAGATGGCTATATGCTCGGTATTAGTCTTAGTTATAATGGTGAGTGTGGGGCTTATATTGATACCGACTGCTTTGATTATCGCACTGAAGCACTTTTACAGCAGTTATTTGATAATAAAATAGTAGTCTTTCATAATGCTAAATTTGATATGGCGTTCTTTGAGTATCATTTTAATTTCAAGTTTCCTCAGTTTGAGGACACAATGCTACTACACTATTTAATTGATGAGAATCCTGGGGGGCATGGCCTAAAGCAACTATCTCTAAAGTATACTCCGTACGGGGACTATGAAAAGCCCATGTACGATTGGATAGATCAATACAGAAAAGAGACTGGAATACTAAAAGCAGACTTTCAATGGTCTTCAATCCCTTTTGATACTATGAAAACATATGCGGCAATGGATGCGGTATGTACGTTCTTGTTGTACGAAAAGTTTAGAAAGATAAAGCAAAACAAAAAACTTTTAAATGTTTATGATAATCTTTTGATTCCAGGCACTAGATTCCTAACGGATATTCAGGATAATGGGGTGCCTTTTGACAGGGAGAGATTATATATAGCACAGGACGCCATGCAGACAGATATAGATATTGCTATAGATACTCTGTATGAGAACGAAAAAATAAGACGATTCGAGGAGTTAAATGGAAAAACTTTTAATCCAAATAGCACTGTGCAGTTGCGTACTTTATTATTTGACCACTTGGGCCTTAAACCAACTGGAAAGAAAACAGGCACGGGCGCAAATTCTACTGATGCGGAAGTGCTCAAGGAACTCTCACTTCAGAGCGATGTACCACAACTCATCTTGGATATACGACAAAAATCTAAAATCAAGAATACTTATCTTGACAAAATCATACCTCAACTGGATAGAGACTCTCGTCTTCGTACTGGGTTTAACCTTCACAGTACTACTAGTGGCCGTCTTAGCTCTAGTGGTAAACTTAATATGCAGCAACTTCCTAGGGATAATCCTACTGTAAAAGGCTGTATCAAAGCCGCTCCTGGGCACAAGATTGTTGCAATGGATTTAACTACCGCAGAGGTATATGTAGCCGCAGTGTTAGCAGAAGATAAAGCACTCATGGAAGTTTTTAGCTCGGGGGGCAACTTCCACAGTACTATTGCCCATAAAGTTTTTAGACTTCCATGCGCTGTTGAAGAGGTAGCAGAACTATACTCTGATAGGAGACAGGCAGCAAAAGCTGTTACTTTTGGTATTATGTATGGCGCAGGCCCAGCAAAAATTAGTGAACAGGTAACAAAAGATAGTGGAAAATATTTCTCGAAGCATGAGGCAACAGAAGTTATTAATGAATACTTTGAAGCATTTCATCGCTTAAAATCTTGGATTGAAGATAGGCAGAAGTTTATTGAACAAAATGGGTTTGTTTACAGCTTCTTTGGCAGAAAAAGGAGATTACCTAATGTCGAGAGCTCAGATAAGGGCATCAAGAGCCATAGCATTCGCTCTGGTCTTAACTTTTTGGTACAGTCTGCTGCTAGTGATATTAACCTTCTTGGGGCAATAGACATGGGGGACTTTATCAAAAGTCAAAAACTAAACTCCAGAATTTTTGCATTAGTTCATGACTCAATTCTAGCAGAGGTTCCCGAGAAGGAAATTAAATACTATTGTCAGATGCTACAAAAGTTTGTACAAAAAGACAGGGGTATATACATTCCGGGGGCTCCAATAGGGTGTGACTTTGATATTGGAGACGACTACTCAATGGGTAAGTTTACAAAATTATATGATAGTACAGTATAAAAGTATTCATAAAATAAAATTTCCTGTATATGAATTATCTAGTGGAAACTGGTCAAGGCAGGATGGACTACTATTTTTAGAAAGTCAAATAGTAGACGACAAGAATCAAGTAGGGGACACGCTTGGACTAAGAAGGCTGCAAACACCCCATAAAAATATTAAACCCCTAAAAGCTCAAATAGATACTTTTAGGGGAATAATAAAATCTGCTCATAAACATTTTATTGATACTAATGGCACCCCTTTTATCTATGAAAAAACAGAATTTTGTAAGTTAAAATACTATAGGATAAAAAATATAATTCAAAAGGATACCTGTTCTTTACTTAAGTTAGAGAAAGTAAAAAATAGTTTTGCTATACCGAGGCCTCCGCATATTGATATGAAGTATGCAGGAGTTTTACACTACAATGGGCTTCCGTGGGTTTTGTATGACTATGCAGAAACAAAGCTCAAGGATACGAGAAGAAAAATATGAAAGCCGTTCTCAGTAATCGTATTTATATGGATGCTGACTCGAAGCTTCGAGAAAAGCTATCAAAAGAGTTAACCTATAAAATTGCTCCGCAGAATCCTAACGACCCTCCGATCATTATTAAGAATCTGCAGCGGGTGCGCGAAAATTTGGTATCTATACCAATCGGACGAGGAGATCTAATACCAAATGACTATGAAATGGTGGACAAGAGGATTGTGGTGCCTGTTGCTTTTCCTGAGTTTAAGTTTCTACTCCGCGAATCTCAACAAGCCGTCTATGACGATCTCAACGATAGCAGTATCATCAATGCGTGGGTAAGTTGGGGAAAGACATTTACAGGTTTGGCAATTGCTGGAAAATTAGGGCAAAAAACATTAGTTATTACTCACACTGTATCACTACGAAATCAGTGGGCAAAAGAGGTTGAAAAAGTATATGGCATCACTCCAGGAATTATTGGTTCTGGTAATTTCAATACCGATCCTTGTATTGTGGTTGGTAATACCCAAACACTCTACAGAAACATCGATAGAATTCGAAAAATATTTGGAACAATTATCTTGGACGAAATGCATCATGTATCTTCGCCAACGTTTGCAAAAATCATTGACACTAATCACGCGAGATACAAAATTGGACTGAGTGGCACAATCGAGCGAAAAGATGGAAAGCATGTAGTCTTTCGTGACTACTTTGGTAGCAAACTGTTTCAACCTCCGAAAGAAAATTTTATGACTCCGAGCATTGATATTTATCGCTCGGAAGTACGCTTTATGGATGGTGCAAATATTCCATGGGCAAATCGGGTAAATAACCTGGCAAACAATGAGGAATATGTTCATAGTGTCTCGTTACTTGCATCCTACTATGCAGCACGAGGGCATAAGGTACTTGTAGTATCAGATCGCGTGCACTTTCTTAAGACTTGTGCACAATTAGTAGGAGAAAAAGCAATTTGTGTAACAGGGGAAGTGCCCCACGAAGAACGCGAAGTTCTGATTGATGAGATAAATTATGGAAATAAAGAAATACTTTTTGGTACTCAAGCGATATTTAGTGAAGGAATTTCAGTCAATTCCCTCTCTGTGCTTATACTCGGTACCCCTATCAACAACGAACCGCTCCTCACACAGCTCATCGGAAGAGTCATTCGAGAGCAAGAAGGAAAGCGAGACCCTGTAATTGTTGATATACACTTAAAAGGAAAAACTGCAACTCGTCAAGCCTCTAATCGTATGGGCTACTATATAAAGCAAGGCTACGCTATAAAAGAGCTATAGCGTACAAAAATAATTCTTGACATGGGTTCCAATTTAATGTATAATAGTCTATTCTTATATGATTGGCAAAAGATTTATGAAAAGAGTAGAGGCGATGCTTCTTCTATTTTCGTCATCTTTAAAATGATAGTAAATAATGAAGTGCCTAGAAATAAATTCGATAAAACATATAAATTTAGTAATTTACGTTTTATCGGGGATTCTTTTCTTGTGCACCCCGATGTGCTTCTATATAACTCATATAAGTATAGCCATGTTGAGGTGGCCCAGTACCTCGCTTTGGCTTCCTTACGTCCGCTTTCGGACTATTTAACAACTGGGATAACTAGTCTAGAACGTAATTTACTCGAACTAGACATATCATTTTTTGAAGACAACAGGCTACTTAATATTCAAGAAGACAAAATTATTTTTGAGTATGAAGAAGTCCCACAGGAGAAAACACAATGGCATTAAATTTTAACGAAGCCGCAGGCGGCGCAAAAAAATCATCAATCACTTCATTTTCCTATCGTGATGGTGAGAATGAAGTACGGCTTATAGGTGACGTTCTAGCACGTTATGTATACTGGCTTGAAGGAAAGAATGGTAAAAATATTCCGTTTGAGTGTTTATCGTTTGATCGTAATGAAGAGCGGTTTAACAATAAAGAAAAAGACTGGGTTCGTGAGTACCACCCCGATCTAAAGTGTGGCTGGAGCTATGCTATGCAGTGCTTGGATCAAGGTCAGGTAAAAATTATTAATCTAAAAAAGAAGTTGTTTGAAGCTATTCTGCAGGCGGCACAAGACGGTCTAGGAGACCCAACTGATCCAGAAACTGGTTGGGATGTTAAATTTAAACGCGTAAAAACGGGGCCTTTGCCTTATAATGTAGAGTATCAACTTCAAGTATTAAAGTGTAAGCAGCGTACATTGAGTGAAGAAGAAATGGCTGCAATCTCGGATCTGAAGTCTATGGATGACGTAATGCCTCGACCGACTCCGGACGCTCAGAAAAGTCTTCTTGACGAAATTCGAGTAGAAACCTCGGGAGATATGGATGAAGAATTAGAAGCTGAGTTCAAAATGTCATGATTTTATTTACGGCAGACTGGCACTTAAAGCTAGGTCAAAAAAATGTTCCACGTGAGTGGGCACTCAACCGTTATAAATTATTTTTTGAGCAGATTCACTCTCTCGAAAAGCAGTGTAACATGCACGTTATAGGTGGAGACCTTTTTGACCGTCTGCCAAACATGGAAGAGCTGGAGCTGTACTTCTCGTTTATTCGGGAAGTACAGATTCCCACTCTTATCTATGACGGCAATCATGAAGCTACAAAGAAAAACAAAACATTTTTTACTCAACTAAAGCAGGTTAGTAGAGATATTAATCCTTTAGTACAAATAGTGGATATTTCCTATCATGATTCCGATTTTGGTTTTGGCGTTCTTCCTTACGCCGACTTACATAGAAAAGGAAGCATTGAAAAATTTATACAAACAGAACCATTGTTTACTCATGTACGAGGAGAGATACCTCCGCATGTCAAACCAGAGGTGGACTTAGACAGGTTTGAGGATTTTCCAATCGTCTTCGCAGGCGATTTACACGCACATAGTAATACACAAAAAAATATTGTTTATCCCGGGTCTCCTATGACTACTTCATTTCATAGAACCGAAGTCCAAACTGGATACTTGCTTATAAATCCAGAAACCTGGGAATGGATTTGGGAGCCTTTTGATCTTCCTCAACTGATTAGAAAAACAGTTGTTGACGCAAGTGAGATGGTACCTACAAACTATCATCATACTATCTATGAGATAGAGGGCGATATGCAAGAACTCGCGAATGTAAAAAATAATGAACTACTAGATAAGAAAGTAATAAAAAGAAGTTCAGAAGCAACTTTAGTTATAGATAAAGATATGACTATACAAGACGAGCTTGTAGAATATTTGACTTATATTCTGGAAATATCAGAAACCAGAATACCTAACATAATGAGCATATTTAATGATTACGCTACAAAAATTGAAATGGAGTAATTGTTTTAGTTATGGGGAAAACAACGAGTTAATTCTAGAAGAGAATATAGTAACTCAACTTGTTGGCACTAACGGAATGGGGAAGTCCTCCATTCCGTTAATTATAGAAGAAGCCCTATTTAACAAAAACTCCAAAGGAATTAAAAAAGCAGATATTCCGAATCGTTATAATAATGCGGGGTATCATATTCACTTAGAGTTTACTAAGGATAGCAAACACTATGACGTCATTATTGATCGCAAGTCTAGTATTAAGCTTCGTCTTTTGGAAGATGGAGAAGATATTAGTTCTCATACAGCGACCAATACATATAAAACACTCCAAGCTATTATTGGAATCGATTTCAAAACCTTCTCTCAGTTGGTATACCAAAACACAAATAGTAGTTTGCAGTTTCTTACTGCAACGGATACGAATCGCAAGAAGTTTCTTATTGATCTTCTCCACTTAGAGAAGTATGTAGAGCTATTCGAAATCTTTAAGGGCGAGTCAAAAACACATTACTATAATTTAACAAGCATAGAATCTCAGATAGCAACCGTAGAAAAATGGTTGAATGATAACAAACTAAGTGATACATCTGTACTGCCTCTTGAAAATCTTATAATCGAGACGGAAGAAGATGAGAAGGAAGCCGCTCGGCTTACGATGGAAATTAATAATATTTCCGAAAAAAATAAAAAAATTCAAGAGAACACTACTTATAAAAATTTGTTGAGTTCGATTGATATAGAGTCTGCAAGAAACTGCTCTATAAAAGAAAAAGTGTCTTATGATGAGCTTCAATCAGAATTAGGAAGTCTTAACGGGGTTGTAGCGGGGTCTAAAAAACTTTTAGATAAGTTAAATAAGCTAGGGGACACTTGTCCTACCTGCGAGCAGGCAGTAAACTCAGATTTTAAACAAGAATTAATTTTAGACGAATCTATGAAAATTGCAGAAGCAGAGGTCAGCCAAGATGAGCTTAAAGCAAGAATACAGAAAATTAGACGAAACAATCAGCTTTACTCCGATTCTCAAAAAACTCAACAAGAGTGGCAAGAAATTTTTCGAAGCATTGACGTCCACTTGCCAGCGAATTTATTGGACAAAGAAGAACTTGATAGCAGCTTGTCAAAAGTTCGTGAAAGACTTAATGACGCGCAAAAAAGATTAAATGAAGTAGCTAGAAAAAACGAACAAATAACAAAAAGAAATACACGAATTCAAGTAATCTTGGAACAAACCGAAGAATTTCAACAACAGTTGGAAGAGGGGTGTATCGCTCTTGAGAAGGAGCAAGAGATTGCAGGGCATCTTGAAGTATTAAAAAAAGCATTTAGCACAAATGGATTAATCGCCTATAAGATCGAAAATCTAGTAAAAGAACTAGAAGAACTAACAAACTACTACCTCGCAGAGCTGTCTGACGGCAGATTTACACTAGAGTTTGTTGTTACAAATGATAAGTTAAATGTACAAATTACCGATAATGGTAGCATAGTGGATATTCTTGCGCTGTCTAGTGGCGAGCTCGCTAGGGTAAATACAGCTACTCTTATTGCTATTCGCAAACTAATGAGTAGCATATCAAAGTCTAGAATCAATGTGCTTTTTCTAGATGAAGTAATCAATGTGCTTGATGATGCGGGCAGGGAAAAGATGGTAGAAGTTTTACTTAAAGAAGATTTAAACACATATGTAGTAAGTCATGGGTGGACTCATCCTTTACTAGAAAAAATAGAAGTGGTTAAGTCAGGAAATATATCGAGGTTAGAATGACAAATGAAGAAATGACACTTACTACGGGGCATCTTATGCTAGAAAATATGAAGGAGTATTTACTTGGTAAGTGTAAATATCACGAAACAAATGTTAAAGTTTACTTTTTAAACCCTGTTGGTATCGGAGAACATCCAGATATTCTTGGAGCTATCGAGGCAGAACTAGAAAAGCTCGCAGAGTATAAAGAAAAATTAGATGTACTTCGACAGATAGAGAGGAGCTTGTGGTAGATAGTAGAGCAAAAGGTGCTCGCGGTGAATATCTGGTTAGAGATTTATTAAGAGAACATACCAATCTTCAGTTTGAAAGAGTCCCGAATTCTGGGGCTCTTGAGTATTTAAAAGGGGACATATATGTTCCTCACGAAAAAAATAAATACTGCATTGAGGTAAAAAATTATTCTGAGTCTCCTCTTACCGATAAAATTTTTACAGCTCCGAAAACAAATAATCTTATTCGGTGGTGGAATAAACTTAAACAACAAGCAGCTCAAGGAAACCAAGAGCCTTTATTATTTTTTAAGTATAATCGTTCTCCAATATTTGTAGTTACAGACACTCCTCCTGAGGAGACACAAGAGTATATGTTTATATGCTTTTTACAATGTTTTGTACTACTTGCAGATGAATGGTTAGAACGTGAAAAACCGGAGTTTTTAAATGGCATTTAGTTTTGAGGATAGAATATCAGATAGAAAAACAACTCTGGTAGTAGATGCACTAAATCTTGCATTTCGATGGAAACACCAAGGAAGAACAGACTTTAGGTATGACTATCAAAGTACAGTACAATCTTTGGCAGCTTCTTATGGATGCAGCGAAATAATTATTACTGCAGATTGGGGATCATCTTCATATAGAAAAGAACTCTACCCTGAATATAAACAGAATCGAAAAGAAAAGTTTGCAGAACAAAGTGAAGAAGACAGAATTGCTTTTGAAGAATTTTTTGAAGAGTTTGAAGCAAGTCTTGAAGTATTATCAGCGGATTATCCAATACTTCGATACAAAGGTGTAGAGGCAGATGATCTTGCAGCACATCTCATAAAACACAAAAATAAGTATGAACTGGAAAATGTTTGGCTAGTATCAAGTGATAGAGACTGGGATTTACTTATTCAAGAAGGTGTAAGTAGATTTTCTTATGTGACGAGGAAGGAAGTCACGCTAGAAAACTGGAAACAACATTATGATGTTAAACCAGAACAGTATATCTCTCTAAAGTGTCTTACAGGAGATAAAGGAGATAATGTACCAGGAATACTCGGTATAGGGCCAAAACGAGCACAAGAACTATTACAGCAATTTGGAAATGCATTTAATGTATACGAAGCAGTACCAATTGATAGTAAGTATAAGTATATACAAACTCTTAATGCAAATGCAGATCAAATTTTAATAAACTATGAGCTGATGGATTTAATAACTTTTTGCGATGACGCAATAGGCGAAGCTAATATAGCAAACATTGAGAGTATAATAAATGAATATAAACATTGATTTTCGAAGAGATCGTTATCTCTCACAATTTAGTATAAAAACTTTACAAGATAGATACCTAGTTGATGGAGAAGGGTCTCCTCAACAAGCATTTG
>Ga0209631_10003008_pt1 | contig 19718 bp, 18 predicted proteins | sample COG_08_FD_184752 | JGI IMG/M metagenome (GOLD analysis project Ga0209631, IMG submission 184752) | Pelagic Microbial community sample from North Sea - COGITO 998_met_08 (SPAdes) (version 2) | ecosystem: Environmental > Aquatic > Marine > Neritic zone/Coastal water | place: Helgoland, sampling...
GTTTCCAATCACTTTGCCAGATGGTTCAAATTTAGTGTCTATAAAAGCATCCACATATTCTTCAAGCGGAACTCCATATTGCAATCCCAACGAAATTGCTATAGCGAAATTGTTCATCATTGCCTTTACAAGCTCGCCTTCTTTGTTAGTGTCTATAAATATCTCTCCGATTTTTCCATCATCATACTCTCCTGTATGCAGGTACACCTTATGATCCCCAATCTGAGCTTTTTGAATGTATCCTTTTCTTCTATCCGGCATTTTAAATCTGGCATTATTCTTAACCTTTAAATTAACAGAGTTATCTTTGTAATCGTTTTTATGTATTTTTGATTGATCTAAAATATTTGAGCTTAATGTTTTTTCGATTTTTTTATGGGTAGATTTTTCTTCTTTTTTTTCTCCGACTTTTCTTGTTTTTCTATTGTTAAGTTTTACGTCTATAACCTCAACATCACCATCAGTTCTTTTATCAATTTTTGATAATTCAGTGTCATCTAAATTGTCAAGTTTATGTACTGTCTTAAAAGTGCAAGTATAGAAAGTTTCTACAATATATTTTTTCATAAAATTTAAGGAATCTCTTTATTTAGGTATATATTAATTATATAACGAGTCTATTATTTAATAATACAATTGTTAATTGTGTGGATTTAAATTTTTATTATGAACTTTAAAATAATTTTTACTTGGTGGAACAAACAAACTTTTGGGACTTTTCTCAAAACAGTATTTTTTGGAAAACATGTAGGCACTGATGAATATGGAAATAAATATTTTATGAGTAAAAAAAATGATCGTTGGGTGGTATATTTTGATAATATTGAAGCAACTAAAATTACATCTGATTGGTTTTTATGGATTCATCATACAATTGATAAAATACCAAGTAATGAAGAAGACAAACACTTATGGCAAAAAAAACATTTAGAAAATCAGACCGGCACCAAGCATAGCTTTAAGCCAGTAAAAATTCGAAAAGATGATATTAAGAAAAAATATGAAACTTGGAAATAAATTTAAAATAGTTTTATTTTTTTATTTAATTATATTTAACTCTTCTTATGCAGAGGAAAAAATAACAACTACAAATTTAATTAATATTGAAAAAATACAGCCAAGCTTTGAAGATTTCAATGAAGAAAATGAAAATGTAACTCCTAATCAAAAATTAAAAGAAAAAAACAATTCTAAAAAATTAAAGATCTCTCAAGCAAAATTAATCGGCCTTGATAAAATAACCGCTAAAACTTCAGAGCTTATAATTAGTTTGAATGAAAACAAACAGTTTGGACCATTAGAAATCAAAATTTTAAAATGTGGTAAAGTAAAGGTGAATAACAAAACTGATAGTGTTGCTTATATGCAAGTAAAAGATTTAAGAACAAGTGACAACGAGCAAGTTTTTATTTTTAATGGATGGACTTTTGCCTCTAATCCCAGTTTAACGCCATTTGATCATGCAATTTATGATTTGCAATTACTTGATTGTAGCAGTTTCTAATAAAATTTTTCTTTTCCAAGCCAATTTGTATCGAAATCAGACTCAATAAATTTTTTATGATTTAATATTTTTTTATGTAAATCAATAGTTGTAGAAATGCCCTCTAAAACAAATTCATCAAGAGATCTTAATGTTCTTTGAATAGCCTCAGTTCTATTTCTTCCTTTACAAATAACTTTAGCGATTAAACTGTCGTAATAAGGGGTAATTTTACAACCTTGAAATACTGATCCATCAACTCGAGTTCTGAAGCCAGAGGGTTGATGGCATACACTGATCGTTCCTGGGCTTGGTTGAAAATCTAAAGCTGGATTTTCTGCATTTATTCTGCATTCGATAGTATGACCTCTGGGATTAATATCACTTTGTTTTAAAGCAGTGTCACCCGTAAAAGCTATCCAAAGTTGCTCTTTAACTATATCAATACCTGTTTGCACTTCAGTGACAGGATGTTCAACTTGAACTCTAGTATTCATTTCTAAAAAATAAAATTTTCCATTTTCATAAATAAACTCAACAGTTCCAGCACCTTCATAATTTATTTGCTCAACCATTTTTACAGTTTTTTCAAAAAGATCTTTTCTAATTTCGTCAGTTAAAACTGGGCTTGGTGTTTCTTCAATTAATTTTTGATGTCTTCTCTGCACAGAGCAATCTCTTTCAGCCAGATGCACAGTCTTATTTTTACCAGACATAATTTGAACTTCGATATGTCTTGGATTTTTGAAATATTTCTCTATATATAGCTCGTCATTATTAAAAAACTTTTTTGCTTCTGATTTAGCTGTAAGAAATAAATTTTCTAACTGACTTTCTTCGTCTACAACTTTCATGCCTTTTCCGCCCCCACCTCCAGCTGCTTTGATTAAAATGGGGTAACCAATATCTTTACAAATAGATTTAGCCTCTGCAAAAGACTTTACACCACCTTCAGAACCTTCAATTATAGGTAAACCAAATTTTTTTGCAATTCTTTTTGCCTCAATTTTATCTCCCATCTTTGAAATTATTTCTGCACTTGGACCTATAAATTTTATACCATGTTTATTTACAATCTCTGAAAATTTTGCATTTTCAGATAAAAAACCATAGCCAGGATGAATTGCTTCTGCACCAGTTAAATCTACAGCTGACATTATGGATGAAATGTTCAAATAACTATTTTGGGGCTGATGTGATCCTATACAAACACTTTCGTCAGCCAATCTTACATGCATTGACTCGGCGTCAACATCAGAGTGAACAGCAACAGTTTTTATTCCCCATTCTTTGCAAGCTCTGATAACTCTAACAGCTATTTCTCCTCTATTAGCTATTAAAACTTTTTTGAACATTGTAATTTATTTTAGAATAATTAAAGTTTGTCCAAACTCCACAGGCTGGCCATCTTCTACTAAAATTTTTTGTACCTCACCATCAGAAGTTGAAGGAACGTGGTTCATTGTTTTCATAGCCTCTACAATCATAACGGTTTGACCTTTTTTGATTTTATCTCCAACTTCAACAAATTTTTTAGCCCCGGGTTCTGCAGCTAAATATGCTGTTCCAATAATTGGTGATTTAACCCTTGTTCCATTACTATCTTCAGAAGATTTTAGAACAGCTTTATTTTGGGAAACTACAGCGCTTGTTTTTGTCTGTTCAACCCCTTTAGCAGCCTTTGAAACTTTTATTTGTGTTTCACCATCTTTATATTCTAATTCTGTTAGTTCAAATTCTTTAAGATTATCTACTAATTCTTTTATTAATTTTTTGTCAATTTTCATTTCTTTAAAATTTTTTTCATAGCATTTAAAGACATTACGTATCCGTTAGCACCAAAACCACAAATAATTCCTTTAGCGGCTTTGCTTATAAGAGATTTATGTCTGAATTCTTCTCTATTATAAATATTGCTAATATGCAATTCTATAATTGGAATTTTTAATATTTTTAAGGCATCGTAAATAGCAACAGAGGTATGAGTGTAACCACCAGCGTTTATGATTAAACCATCCTGACTAATTCTAGATGCTTGAATTTTTTCAACTAGCTCTCCTTCAATATTTGACTGAAACAATGATAAATCTATATCATTTTTTTTTGCATAATCATCACACTTTTCCTCAATATCTTTTAAAGTAAAATTTCCATATTGACTTTTTTCTCTTTCACCTAAAAGGTTGAGATTTGGACCATTAAGAATTATAATTTTATCCATAAAATTCTTATTATTGAATAACTTAATTATGGCAAAAATACAATTAAATGGGAAAAAAGTAGTAATTAAATCAAAATTTTCATTGTTTGATCTTTTAAAAAAATACAAATTAGCTAATAAAAAAGTTGCAATAGAGCATAATGGTAAAATAATTCAAAAAATATATTTCAAAAAAAAATATTTGAAAAATGAAGATAAAGTAGAAATTGTTCACTTTATAGGAGGCGGGTAAATTGAAAAAAGATCTTTTAAAAGTTGCTGGAAGATATCTTAATTCAAGATTAATTGTGGGAACTGGAAAATACAAAAGCTTTTCTGAAACAGCGAAAGCTATTAAAGCGTCAGGAGCAGACATGGTGACTGTTGCAGTTAGGCGTGTAAATATTTTAGATAAAAAAAAGCCGATCTTGACCGATTATTTAAATCCAAAAAAAATAACTTTTCTACCAAATACAGCAGGCTGTTTTACATCGGATGAAGCTTTAAGAACCTTAAGACTCGCGAGAGAGATGGGTGGATGGAAACTAGTTAAACTTGAAGTTTTAGGCGATAAAAAAACTCTTTACCCAAATATGATAGAAACAATTAAGTCTACAAAAACTCTTGCCAAAGAAGGATTTAAAGTAATGGTTTATTGTACAGATGATCCTTTGTTGGCAAAAAAATGTGAAGACAACGGTGCATCCGCAATTATGCCACTGGCTTCTCCAATAGGCTCTGGTTTGGGATTGCAGAATAAAATTAATATTTCATTAATAGTAAAACAATCAAAGGTACCAGTAATAGTTGATGCTGGAATTGGAACGGCATCAGACGCAACAATAGCGATGGAATTAGGTTGTGACGGTGTTTTAATTAATAGCGCCATTGCGAGTGCAAAAAAACCTATTTTAATGGCAAAGGCATTTAAAGATGCAGTTATTTCTGGAAGAAATTCTTTTTTGGCTGGAAGAATGAAAAAAAATTATTTAGCAATACCTAGCTCACCGATTAAAGGGTTAATTTAAACTTTCTTTTTTCTTCGCACCCAAAGTGTTCTAGCTACCTTTTTAGTTTTTGTTTTTTTTACCTTGTCTTTACTTTTTAGAACTTCTTTTTTTTCTTTCTTTTTATCCTGTGAGTATTTTTTTTTAACTTTTCTTATTTCTACAATTGAATTTATATTTTCGATTGAATTAATAAGTTTTTTTGATTTATTCAACAAATCAATTTTATATTCAGGAATTATATATCTTTCATCAGATAATATTTTTATCTCATAGGCATATTTTTTTTGAAAATACTTAAGTTCCTCTAGTAAGTTTTTTTCAATGTATGCTTTTACTTTTTCAGGAATGTATGCATTTATAATTTTAACTTTGTCTGTAAAAGCTAAATGTTGAATTTTCTTTAAAATTTTTTGTGAAAATGAAGAAAGAGATAATTGTGTTTCCCATTTTATTGACCCTTCTCGCAATCTTTGCCTGGTCATTTCAAGAAGACCAAAATTACTTATACGACCAATTTGTATTCTAGCTCTATCTTTTCTAATACTTTCTCTCATTTTTTTTTCAACTAATCTTCGATTATAAAAATTAAGCATGTCGATGAAATCAATAACAATTAATCCTGATAAATCTCTTAGTTTTATTTGACGAGCTATTTCTTCAGCAGCTTCTAAATTTGTGTTTAAAGCTGTTTTTTCTATATTAATTTGTTTTGTTGACTGTCCAGAGTTTATATCAATAGAAACTAGAGCTTCAGTTGGATTAATAACTAAGTAGCCTCCAGATATTAGTTTAACAGTAGGTTCATAAATATTATTCAATTCTTTTTCTATATTAGCATCATGAAATAGTGGAATTTTGCCTCTATATTTTTTAATATTTTTAACATTTTTTGGCATCAACTCTTTCATAAATTTTTTTGCTTTCTGGTAAGCATCATTGCCTTCAACATAAACATTTTTTGTATCATTATCGTAAGTATCTCTAAGAGTTCTTTTAATTATATCTCCTTCTTCGTAAACAAGAGAGGGTGCGTTAGAGTTAAGTGCATTTTCTTTTATTACATCCCAAGTTTTTAATGTGTTTTTAAAATCTTTTTCAATTTCATTTTTTGTTTTATTAGCACCAGCAGTTCTAACAATTACACCCATGCTTTTAGGAATTTCTATTTCATTTAGAATATTTCTAATTTTTTGACGGTCTGTAGAATTAAAAATTTTTCTTGAAATCCCTCCACCTTTTGGAGTGTTTGGCATCAAAACCATATACTTACCAGCAAGAGATATAAACGTAGTAAGAGCGGCACCTTTTTGGCCTCTCTCTTCTTTTATAACTTGTATCAAAATTACTTGCCCTGGTTTGATAACTTCTTGAATTTTATATCTCTTAATACCAAAAGAAGACTTGACCTTTTCTCTATACTCTTGTTTGCTGTTTCCTTTTTCTATTTGTCCATCCACATTGTCTATTTTTTCATTCTTGTTTTCTGATGGATTGTTATCTTGATTAGCTTCAATTATGTCGTCTTTTAATTCCTCTCTGATTTTTTCTTCAGCTTCTTTAATTTTTTCTTTATCTTCAGATGGTAATTGATAGTAGTCTGACTGAATATCGTTAAAAGCTAAAAAACCGTGCCTCTCTCTACCAAAATTAACAAAAGCAGCTTGAAGAGATGGTTCGACTCTACTTATCGTAGCAAGATAAATATTATTTTTAAAGTTTAAATTGTTTTTATCTTCAAATTCATATTCTTCAATTGAATTATTTGATTTGAGAACAATACGAGTTTCGTTTGGATGTGAGGCGTCAATATATAAATTTTTTTCCATTTTTTGTGAATTCCTTTTAAAATTTTGAAATTTGATATTTTTACTTCTGTCATATTGTATATTTTATACTTTTTTGTGCATAAATACACGATTTAATTATTGAATGCCTAAAGATAGTCAGAATTGTCAATATATATAAAGCTTATGTTAAAGTTTCTAAATTTTTCAACTAAATTTATAATTACATTTACAGCTGTAGTAATCTTTTTTATTTTCTCTACTTTATGGTATTTTTCAATAGGTTTACCTGATTATAAGAAATTATCCAATTATCAGCCATCAATTTCAAGCAGAGTATACTCTGAAAACAATAAATTGATTGCTGAGTATGCAGTAGAAAAAAGATTATTTATACCTTTTGATTCAATACCCGATAAAGTTGTTAATTCATTTCTTTCGGCTGAAGATAAAAACTTTTTCAATCATCCAGGAATAGACGCCAAGGGTATTTTGAGAGCAGTAATTAAAAATATTAAGAATATTTCACAAAATAAAAGACTTGAAGGAGCATCAACAATTACTCAACAAGTTGCAAAAAACTTTTTGCTAACAAATGAAGTATCAATAAAAAGAAAAATTAAAGAAGCAATATTAGCTTTTCGAATTGAGAGGGCTTACACTAAAGAAAGAATTTTAGAACTTTATTTAAATCAAATTTATTTAGGTCAAGGAACCTATGGAATAGCTGCAGCGAGTTTAGAGTATTTTGACAAATCAATAAAAGAATTAAACTATGCAGAAGCCGCTTTACTAGCGGCTTTACCAAAAGCCCCAAGTAAATATAATCCCTATAAATACCCTGATGTAGCAAAATTTAGAAGAAATTTGGTTCTTGAAAATTTGAAAGAAAATAATTTTATATCAAAAGAAAAACTTATTGTCTTGAAAGGCTCAAATTTAAAACTAAAAAAAAGAAAAATTGAAATAGTTAATGAAGCAAATTCTTACACAGAAGAAGTAAGGCGTACTGTTAAAAATATTTATGGATTTGAAAAACTTTATTCTCAAGGTCTTAGTATTAGCACCCCTTTAAAAATTGATTATCAAATTCAAGCTTTAAAGTCTTTAAGAAAAGGTATTGAGAATTATGATCGCAGACAAGGCTGGAGGGGGCCAATAACCAACAAAATAAAAAAAAAAAATTGGAAGAAAAAAGTAGATCAATATATCCTTGACCCGACTTTAAACTGGCAATTAGTAGAAATTATATCATCAGATGATAATGAAATAAAATTTAAGGCAATTGATAAAAGTGAGAATAAAGGTGTTTTATTATTTAAAAATTTAAAATGGACTATTCCAAAAAATAAAACCATTAAAGATATTCATAAAGCTGGAGATATTATATTTGTAAAGAAAGAAAAAGATTTTTGGTCAATTAAACAATATCCAAAAGTTAATGGAGGAATAGTAATTATTGAACCATACACTGGAGATATTCTTGCTTTAGTTGGAGGTTTCAATTTTAAAAAAAGTGAATTTAATAGAGTCACTCAAGCCAAACGACAACCAGGATCTGCATTCAAACCAATTGTTTATGCAGCAGCATTAGAAAAAGGCTTTGCTCCTAATTCAATTATACTTGATGCTCCATTCGTCGAGAGTCAGGGTGTTGGCTTAAAAAACTGGAAACCAGAAAATTACGGTAAGAAATTTTATGGGCCTTCAACATTTAGAAAAGGCATAGAATATTCTAGAAATTTGATGACTGTTAGAATTGCAAAAATTTTAGGGTTAAATGAAATATTAAATTTATCAAAAAAACTAAACATTTACCAAGAAATACCAGAGCTATTATCTGTTTCTTTGGGGGCAGCTGAAACAACTTTACTAAGTTTAACATCTGCTTATGCTCCTTTTGTTAACGGTGGGAAAAAGGTTGAACCAAAACTTATTTCGAGAATACAAGACAGAAGAGGAAAAACCATTTTTCAAAATAAGAATATAAAATGTTTAGGTTGTGATAAATTTATAAACAATGAAACTGAATTTCCAAAAATTGAAAATAAAAACGAAAGAGTTTTAAGTGAAGAAACTGCATATCAAATGACATCAATCTTACAAGGCGCTGTGGAAAGAGGAACAGCAAAAAGACTTAGAACTTTAAAAGTTCCATTAGCCGGCAAAACGGGAACGACTAATGATAATTATGACGCTTGGTTTATAGGTTTTTCGTCAAATCTAGTTATTGGAGTTTACATTGGATACGATAACCCAAAAACTTTGGGAAAATTTGAAACTGGATCTAAAACAGCATTACCTATTTTTAAAGATTTTGTTGAGAACGCCCTTTACAAAGAAGATTTTAATGAATTTCAAATACCAGAAAATATTTATTTAACTTCTTTAAACTATGATACTGGGGCTAAGTCTGCAGCTGGAGAAAAAAACTCAATTACGGAGGCCTTAAAACTGAAAGATATTAACAATCTAGCTAATAATAATTTAATTTCACCTGCTGGCCATGATAAAATAATTAAATTTAGGCAATTTTACTAATGGAAAATTTTGAAACAATATTAACTATTACTGAAAAAGCTCTTAATAATATTAGGGGGTATCTTTGATAAAGAAAAAATTGAATTTAGAGTAAAAGAGTTAGAGCAAATCTCCCTTAAAGAAAATTTTTGGAAAGATAAAAATTTAGTAAAAAAAACAGTTAAACAAAAAAAAATTTTTGAGGACATTTTAAATTCTTATAAAAAATCATTTGAAGATTTAAATAACCTCAAAGATCTTTATTTATTAGCCTCTCAAGAAAATGATTACGAAACAATTCAAGATTGCATCAAAAGAATCAAACAAATATTAACTGAAATAAAAAAAAATGAGATAAATTGTTTTTTGTCAGGTGAAAACGACGATTACGATATTTACCTTGAGATCCATGCGGGCGCTGGTGGAACTGAAAGCCAGGATTGGGCAGATATGCTACGTAGAATGTATATGAAGTGGTTTGACAAAAAAAAATTCAATTTTGAAATTATAAGTGAGCATAAGGGAGAAGAAGCAGGAATTAAATCTTCAACAATTAAAGTTGTTGGTAATTATTTGTATGGACTTATGAAGTCAGAATCTGGAGTTCATAGACTTGTGCGTATTTCTCCCTTTGATAGTGGCGCTAGAAGGCACACTAGTTTTGCAAGTGTATGGGTATATCCTGCAATTGAAGACGACATTAATTTAAAAATTGATGAAAAAGATCTTAGGATAGACACTTATAGATCAAGCGGAGCAGGAGGACAGCACGTCAACACTACTGATAGTGCAGTAAGAATAACTCATATCCCAACCAAAATTGTCGTACAATGTCAAAATGAGAGATCTCAACATAAAAATAAAGAAACTTGTTATAAAATGTTGCGAGCAAGATTATATGAACACGAAATGCAAAAAAAGGAAGAGGAAAATCAAAAAGAATTAACTGCAAAAACTGATATAGGATGGGGACATCAAATTCGATCTTATATTTTACAACCATACCAGTTAGTCAAAGATTTAAGGAATAAAGTAGAGAGCACTAACCCATCCAGCGTGCTAGATGGAAATATTGACGAATTTATTGAAGCAGGGATTAAAAATAAAAAATGAAAAAAATAGTAATTAATATTATTTTATTTGTATTTTTTTTATTAATTTTTTTTCTTGTTATTCTTTCAACCGTTGGAATAGAAACCAGTAAATTCAATAAATTAATTTCAGATAGAACTAAACAAATCAATAATATTTACTTAGAATTAAATAAAATAAAATTTAAACTTGAACCAAATTCATTAAGCTTATTTCTAGAAACTCAAAATCCAAAAATTAATTATAAAAATTTAGAAATACCTATAAAAAATGTAAAAATTTATATTGATTTTTTACCTCTATTAAAATCGAGACTTATAATTAAAAAAGCCAATATTGATTTAGAGGAGCTTGAAATTACAAAATTAAACGAATTATCAACTTTTATAAAACCATCTAACTTTAAAAGTTTTTTAAATAATAAAATTAAAAATGGAAAATTAATTTGTGAAATCGAAATATTTTTAGATGAAAAAGGGTCAATAAAAAATTATATAGCAAAAGGAAACATAAAAAATTTAAAAGTTGAAACAATAAGTAATTTAAATTTAACAAATACGAGTTTAGATTTTTTTATGGATAAAGATGACATTTTGCTAAAAAAAATTAATGGTAATTTTGAAGATATTGAAATAGTTGATGGGGATATAAAATTAAACATAGAAGATGGAATTAAATTAAATTCAAGTTTTGACTCTATAATAAAACTTAATGATAAGTTCTTAGGTAAAGATATCAAGTTTTTAGATAAGTATAAATTTTTAAAAAATATAAAAGATTTGAAAGGAGAATTTAATAATAACTTTTCTATAAATTTTGATAATACTTACAAATTAAAAAATTATAATTATGCTTTAAATGGAAAAATTCAGAAAAGTAAATTTGTATTAGAAGAAACTTTTCAAAGTAAATACATTGTTGAGAAAATAAACGAAATTTATTTATCAGATTTACAAGTGCAAGCGAATTTAAATCCAAAAAAAATTGAGATTAAAGGTGATGGAAAATACTCAATTGATAATAAAAACTTTTTAAAAATAAATTTAGAAAATAATTTTAAAAATGATTTATTTAATCTTAAGCTAAATCTAGATTATAAGTATAGTTTTTTGTTGGATGTTATAAACTACAAAAAAAAAAAAAATTCTGCCTCTAGCTTGTTTTTAGACTTAGAAAAAAAAGATAATGAAATTTTAATTAAAAAAGTGAAATTTAATGAACAAAAAAATCTAATTGAAATTGAAGATTTGAAATTTAAAAAAAAAAAATTTTTTTCATTTAAAAAAATAAATGTCGTGACTGAAAACAATAATTTTTCAATTATCAGAGACAAAAAAATTTTAATTATAGGAACTAAATTTGATGCAACTAACTTACCAAAATTTTTTAAAAGCAATGACTCAAGTAATAATTTTCAAAACGTAAATACCAATATTGAGATTGATTTTAAAAATATTCTAGCACCAACGTCTGAAAAACTGCAAAATTTTAAACTTTTTGGTGAAATTAAAAATGGAAAATTTACAAAAATCTCTTCAAAAGGAGATTTTGGAGAGGACAATTATTTAGATATAACAATGAAAAAAGATATAAATAGTGAGAAAAAATATTTAGAAATTTATTCAGATTTAACAAAACCACTTTTATCTGAGTTTAGTTTTTTTAAAGGTCTTTCAGGAGGCAAATTATTTTTTTCATCAGTTATTAATAGTGCCAATTCAAATTCAAAGCTAAAAATTGAAAACTTTAAATTAATTAATGCTCCAGGAGTAATAAAATTATTATCTCTTGCTGACCTTGGCGGTTTAGCAGACCTAGCTGAAGGAGAAGGGTTATCATTTGATACATTAGAAATTAATATGGAAAAAAGTAAAAATTTTATAAAATTTAATGAAATATTAGCTTTAGGCCCTAGCATCTCGGTTTTAATGGACGGCTATCAAGATTTAAATGGAATGACCAGTTTAAGAGGAACTTTGGTGCCTGCTAAAACATTAAATAAGATGCTATCCAAAATTCCCCTAATTGGAAATATCATAATACCAAAAGATATCGGTGAGGGTTTATTTGGTATAAGCTTTAAAATGAAAGGCCCAGAGGGTAAAATAAAAACTTCAATAAATCCAATTAGGACGCTAACGCCAAGATTTATACAAAAAATTATTGAAAAAAAAACTAAATAATTTTTATAATGTAATGTTTTTTTTTTCCTAATGAGAGTTTTAGAGAATTTTTTTTGAAATCGTTTAAATAAAAAATTTTTCTTTCATCTTCAATTACAATGTTATTAATTTTTAAACCTTTATTTGCTATCACCCGACGTGCCTCACTTTTTGAAGATAAAATGTTATTACTTGCAATTAAGTCTAAAATACTTATTCCTTTTTTTATTGTATCTGAGTTGACCATTATTTCAGGCAATTCTGATCCAAAGCCACCTCCCTCGAAAGTAACTTTTGCAGTTTGTTCAGCTTTCTTTGCCACAGACTCTCCATGAAGTATTTTAGTTGCTTCGTTGGCCAATAAAATTTTTAAATTATTAATATTTTTTTCATTTTTTAAAATTCTATCAACTTCTATTGGATCAATTTCGGTAAAAAAATTTAAAAATCTTTTCACATCTCTATCATCTGTGTTTCTCCAAAATTGCCAATAATCATAGGGAGATAACAAATCTTCATTTAACCAAATCGCCCCTTTTTCAGTTTTTCCCATTTTAGCACCAGAAGCGAGTGTAATTAACGGAGAAGTAAGACCGTATACATCTTTTTGTAATTTTCTTCTGATTAAATCTACTCCATTTACAATATTACCCCATTGATCTGATCCGCCCACTTGTAGTATGCAGTCTTTACTTTTAAATAATTCATAAAAGTCATATGCCTGCAAAATCATATAATTGAATTCCATGTAACTTAGAGATTGTTCTCTATCCAATCTCATTTTAACGCTGTCAAAAGCAAGCATCTTATTAATTGTAAAGTTGCTACCTATATCTCTAAGAAATTGAATATAATTAAGTTTAGTCAACCAATCGGCATTATTTACAAATATTGGAGCGACTTTTTCATTTGATATATTTAAAACTTTATTGAAAACTTTTTTTATACTTTTAATATTATTATTAATTTCTTCTTGTTCTAAAATTCTTCTTGTTGAGTCTTTCCCAGATGGATCGCCAATTAATGTTGTGCCTCCACCCAAAAGGACTATTGGCTTATGGCCATGTTTTTGCATTAATCTTAAAATCATAATTTGCAACAAACTGCCAACATGTAAACTGCTTGCTGTACAATCGAACCCGATGTATCCAGAAATTGTTCTTTTATTACAGATTTCCTCTAATTTATCAAAATCAGTACATTGATTAAGATATCCACGAGATTTCATCTCTAATAAAAATTTATTTTTCATAGTACAAATTGTCAAAAATACTATTATACAAAAATTATTATAAATAAATATAATTATGATTAAAGACTACATATCTCTAGGTTTGATGAGCGGCACTTCTGGAGATGGCGTTGATGCATCAATAATACAATCAAATGGAGAGACTAAATATAATCTTATAAAAAACAAGTATTTTGAATATGATAGCAGTATTTACCAAAAAATTCATAATTTAAAAGAAAAGATACATAATGCCAATGATCTTAAAGTTTTAAAAAAAGACTTAAAGGAACTAGAGAGAAAAATTACCTTATTTCACGCAAAAGTGGTTAAAGAAACTACAGAAAATACACAAGTAGATTTAATAGGTTTTCACGGTCAAACTATTTACCACAACTCAAAAGAAAAGATCTCTAGTCAACTTGGCGATGGAAAATTATTATCACAACTAACGAAAAAAAAAATTATTTATAATTTTAGAAAAAATGATACTTTAAATGGTGGAGAAGGCGCACCTCTAACACCAATATTTCATCAACTAATTGCAACTCAGCTTGAATTAAATTTACCAACGTGTATTTTAAATATTGGGGGAATATCCAATGTAACTATTGTAGATGAACCAGTAGGAACGTATGGATTTAGAAGTAGAGACATTGGGCCAGGCAACTGCTTGATTGACTCATGGGTAAGAAAAAACTCTAAATATAAATTTGACCGAGATGGACTTTTAGCCTCTTCAGGAAGAACAAACAAGATTATTTATGAACAGGCTCAAGAATTATTTGCTAATAGCGCAAATCAAAATAAATTATCTTTTGATACAAATGACTTTGATGTTTCTTTCGCAAGAGGTCTCTCTCTTGAAGATGGAGCTGCAACCCTAACAGATTTCACAGCAAGAGTTATAGGAACGACATTATTTTCGCTTTTATCAGTGGAAAAAAATAAAACCTGGCAAGTGATTTTATGTGGAGGTGGTAGAAAAAATAAATTACTTATTGAAAAAATAAAGAATAATACTTTAAAAAATATTTTTTTAAAGTCTATAGATGATTTTGGATTGGATGGTGATTTTATTGAGTCTCAGGCTTTTGCTTTTTTGGCGATTAGATCGTTATTAAAAATTCCTATAACTTTTCCATCCACGACAGGATGTATTAAACCTTCTTTAGGAGGAGAACTTATAAAAAATTAAATTAAAGCTGTTTTCTCTTTAAGATATTTTTCGATTTCTAGTGACAATTCTTTTTCTTTATTTTTAAAAAAATGATTGGAGTTTTTTATTTTTGAAAAAATAACCTCTACGCCTTTTTGATTTTTTATTCTATTATCTAACTCATCGATACTTTCTTTTGTTACGAGTTCATCATTCTCACTATAGACCACTTGTCCTGATGTAGGGCAAGGAGCTAAAAAAGAAAAATCGTACACATTAGGCTGAGGCGATACAGCGATAAAATTATTAACTTCAGGCCTTCTCATAATTAACTGCATGCAGATTAACGAACCAAAAGAAAACCCTGAAACCCAACATTGGCTATAATCTAAATTTTGCCTCTCGATCCAATCTAATGCCGCAGCTGCATCGGACAGCTCTCCTTGCCCGTTATCAAAAACTCCATCACTTTTTCCCACCCCTCTGAAATTTAGTTTGATGACTGAAAAACCATTTTCTAGAAAAATATTATACAATAATTGTACTATTCTATTATTCATAGTACCTCCATATTGAGGGTGAGGGTGTAACACGATTGCTACTGGTGATCCAAATTTGGGATTTTTATAGTATTTTGCCTCTAGTCTTCCTGCGGGTCCAGGTATAAATATTTCTAAACTTTTAGTTTTCATAATTGATAATGATTATTATTTTTAAAAAAAAGTATTGTTTTATAACATGTTTTTATGCGGCAAATAATTTTTTTTAATTCATACTAAATTAGTAGGAATTTGAATATAAATGCTATATTACAACAATTATCTATGAAATTAACCACTAAAGGAAGATACGCAGTTATGGCGATGGCTGACTTAGCTTTATTTAAAGACAAAGGTCCAGTTAGTCTGACTGATATTTCGATCAGGCAAAATATTTCACTTCCTTACTTAGAGCAAATATTCATTAAACTTAAAAACAATAAACTTGTTAAAAGTGTAAGGGGGGCAAAAGGGGGGTATTTGTTAGAATTTCAACCTGAAGAAATCAAAATATCAAATATAATTTCAGCAGTTGATGAAGAGGTAAAAACACTTAATTGCAAAAAGGAGTCAAAAAAAGGGTGTAATAATAAGTACTCGAAATGTATTACTCATAATTTATGGGATCAACTTGATCAACATATAAATAATTTTTTTGAAAAAGTTAAACTACAAGATTTAATTAAAAAAAACCAAGTTTTATTTAAATGAAAACAGAAGATCTAAAAAATACTCAGGATTACAAGTATGGTTTTACAACTAATATTGAAAACATTAGAGCTCCAAAAGGACTTAATGAAGAAACAATAAAATTTATTTCAAATATTAAAAAAGAACCTGAATGGATGTTAGATTGGAGATTAAAGGCTTTTAAAAGACTACAAGTATTAAAAGAACCTAATTGGCAAAAGCCAAAGTACCCAAATATAAATTATCAAGACCTATACTATTATTCTGCACCTAAAAGTACCTCTGAAAAACCTAAAAGTTTAGAAGAAATTGATCCTAAAATTTTAGAAACTTATAAAAAGCTTGGAATACCATTAGTTGAACAAAAAAGATTAAATGGGATAGCTGTCGATGCTGTATTTGACTCAGTGTCAGTTGCCACAACTTTTAAGGATGAGTTAACAAAACAAGGAATAATATTTTGTTCAATATCAGAAGCGATACAGAAACACCCAGAGCTTGTAAAAAAATATCTTGGTTCTGTAATACCGTTGAGTGACCATTATTTTGCTACTTTAAATTCAGCAGTTTTCACCGATGGATCATTTGTTTATATTCCTCCGAACACCAAGTGTCCTATGGAACTCTCGACTTATTTTAGAATTAATGCGTCAGAAACTGGTCAGTTCGAGAGAACTTTAATTATAGCTGACAAAGGAAGTTATGTAAGTTATTTAGAAGGATGTACGGCTCCAATGAGAGATGAAAATCAACTTCATGCTGCAAATGTAGAGTTAATAGCTTTAGATGATGCAGAAATAAAATATTCGACAGTGCAAAATTGGTATCCAGGTGATGAAAAGGGTGTAGGAGGTATATATAATTTTGTTACTAAAAGAGGTGCTTGCAGAGGAAAAAACTCTAAAATTTCATGGACACAAGTCGAAACAGGTTCTGCTATTACCTGGAAATACCCAAGTTGCATTTTACAAGGTGATAATTCAGTTGGTGAATTCTATTCTATAGCAATAACAAACAACTTTCAAAAAGCAGATACGGGAACTAAGATGATACATCTAGGAAAAAATACTAAAAGTAAAATAATCTCAAAAGGAATATCCGCAGGTAACGCAGACAATATGTACAGAGGTCTTGTTGACATTAAAAATAAAGCAATTAATTCAAGAAACTATACTCAATGCGACTCGTTATTGATGGGTAATAAATGTGGAGCGCACACTATTCCCTATATAAAGAACAACAATTCAACTTCAATAATTGAACATGAAGCAACAACTACAAAAATAAATGAGGAACAACTTTATTATTGTAATCAAAGGGGATTAGATCAAGAAGAAGCTGTAAGCCTTATAGTTAATGGATTTTGCAAAGAAGTTCTTCAACAACTCCCTATGGAGTTTGCTGTTGAAGCTCAAAAACTTGTAGCGATTAGCTTAGAAGGAAGCGTTGGTTAACATGTTAAATATCAAAAATTTAGAGACCATTATTGACAATAAGCACATTTTAAAAGGCTTAAATCTAAATATAAAACCAGGAGAAGTTCATGCGATTATGGGCCCTAATGGTTCAGGAAAAAGTACATTAGCAAATGTTTTATCAGGCAAGAATGGTTATATAACTAAAGGAGATATTCAATTTAATGGAGAAAGACTTAATGATATTTCTACAGAGGAAAGAGCTCAGAAAGGAATATTTTTAGCTTTTCAATATCCTTTGGAAATACCAGGAGTAAATACAAATATATTTTTAAAAACTTCTTTAAACGCAGTTAGAAAAGCAAAGGGTGAAAAAGAACTGGATACCTTGACTTTTTTAAAATTAATAAAAGAAAAAGCTTCAGAACTTGGAATTGATGAAAAATTTTTATCTCGTCAATTTAACGTAGGTTTTTCAGGAGGAGAAAAAAAAAAAAACGAGATACTACAAATGAAATTACTAGAACCTACACTTTCAATTTTAGATGAGACAGACTCAGGATTAGATATAGACGCTTTAAAAATAGTAGCCGATGGAGTGAATTCATATAAGAATAAAGATAATGCTTTCTTGATAATCACTCATTATCAAAGACTTTTAGATTATATAAAGCCAGATTTTATACATGTTTTATCAAATGGAAAAATTGTCAAAACTGGTGATGCAAATCTAGGACTCCAGCTAGAGAAAACAGGTTATACAAGTTTAAGTTAAATGCAGCAGTTTTACGATTTCAAAATAAATAAAATTAAAAATCTTTCTTCAGAAGAAAAAATATTAAGAAAAAAAAATCTTGAACTTTTTTATCTTAATGGTTTTCCTAGCAAAAAAGATGAAGACTGGAAATTTACAGATTTAAATTTTATATTAGGTCAAAACTTTACCAATATTGTTAACACAGAATTAATACCAGATGAAAAACCATTCAATCCTATTAATGAATTTGAGCATAATTTTATTTATTTAGTAAATGGAAAACTTATATCTAAAAATTTTGATCATGAAGAAAAAGATAAAATTTTAATTAGTAATTTTGATTATAAAAATGAAATAATTTTATATAGAGAAAATACGTTAAATTTTTTAAATAACGCTTTAGCTAAAGACGGTTTTTCACTAGAAATTTCTAAAAACTATAAATTTAAAAAGCCTTTAGTTATTTACAATTATTTTTCTAATTCTTTGAAAGAGACTATAGTCAATAATAAAAATTTAATAATTTTAAATGAAAATTCAGAATTAACTTTAATTAATTTTGTAGACAATAATTCTAAAGAAAATTTTATAATTAATACTATCGATGATATAAAATTAAAAAAGAATTCATCTTTGAAAAGTATTTTTATAAACAATTCAAAAAACAATGCTTATTTTTATAAATATTTAAAAAACGACTTAGAAAAAAATTCTAATTTAGAAAATTATATTCTTTCATCAGGCTTGAAACTCAACAAATTTGATATCGAAGTTAATCACAACGCAGAGTATTCCAGCAGTAATATTTTTTCAGCTTTAAATCTATCAAATTATGAGCATCAAGAAATTAAAACGCTCATAAATCACAACACTCCAAACTGTCAAAGTTATCAAAAAATAAAAAATGTTTTAAACAATGAAAGTAAAGGCGTTTTTCAGGGAAAAATCTTTGTAAAAAATATAGCTCAGAAAACTGATGCATATCAATTAAGTAGAGCTTTAATTTTAGATGATAAAGCTGAATTTAATGCAAAACCAGAATTAGAGATTTATGCTGATGATGTTAAATGTTCTCATGGATCAACATCGGGAAGCATTGATTTAGAATCCATTCACTACTTGAAATCTAGAGGTATTCCAGAAAAAGAAGCGTATCAAATGCTGATTAATGGTTTTTTATGTGAAGTTCTTGAAAAATTGAACGAAAACAATTTGAAAAAATTTTTATTAAAAAAATTAGAGAGTCAAATTCATGGATATTAAAAATATAAAAAAAGAATTTCCAATTTTTTCTCAAAAAATTAATGGGAAACCTTTGGTATATCTCGATAGTGCAAATTCTTCACAAAAACCAAAGTTGGTAATTGACAAGATTTCAAACTTTTATGAAACCGAGTTCTCAAATGTTGGAAGAAGCGTTCATACTCTAGCGGTTAAAGCCACAAATAGATTTGAAGCTACTAGAGATAAAGTCCAAAAATATCTAAATGCTAAACATAGGGAAGAAATAATTTTCACTAAAAGTGCGACCGAGTCAATTAATTTGGTGGCATCATCATTTGGAAAAAAACATATCAATAAAGGAGATGAAATTTTAATTACTGAACTAGAGCACCACTCAAATTATGTTCCATGGCATTACTTGAGATCTGAAAAGGGGGCAATAATTAAATTTG
>Ga0209631_10003009_pt1 | contig 19705 bp, 13 predicted proteins | sample COG_08_FD_184752 | JGI IMG/M metagenome (GOLD analysis project Ga0209631, IMG submission 184752) | Pelagic Microbial community sample from North Sea - COGITO 998_met_08 (SPAdes) (version 2) | ecosystem: Environmental > Aquatic > Marine > Neritic zone/Coastal water | place: Helgoland, sampling...
CCGACAGCCCGGTACGCTTGGGAACGTACCCGCCCGGCGCGTTCGCCGACCACTTAGACCCGGCGGCAACCTTGGCGAGGTTATCCAACTTTTCCTGTTCCCTTTTCTCCGATTCATCGGCGTCGGACGCATTGGCCGCGGCTCTCGCCGCCCACTTCGGCAGTTCGTCAAAGGCGAGCGACGGGATCGACGACGCACCAGAGGCGTTCATCAACGCAGGGTCAGCGTCGGTGGCGTCCTCCGTGACGCTCTTAACGACGAGTGCGGCCTCGGCGTACCGGTCGTTAACGCCCGTTTGTTCGCGAAGTGAACCGTCGGAGTGGGTACCCACGAGCACCGCACATTTAGCCGCCGACACGTTCGTCACGGCGCGCAAGGGCGCTCGAGCGGGTGCCAAACCCAAATGCGCTGGAAGCCGCCACACGCACACGGTCCCGTCGGCGCCGCCGGTGACGAGTCGGGAGCCGCAGTTCATAAACGCCAGAGCCGTCACCGCCGTCCCGTGCCCGACGCACCGCCCCACGAGTACACCAGTCTTGACGTCGTACACGCGAACCGTCTTATCGGCGTGTGACACCGCGGCGAACCGGCCGTGCGGGTCCGCGTCCACTCGCAGCGCCTCGCCAGCTCCCTCGTCGGCGCAAGGGTACGCCCTGGTGGTCTTGCCGTTGGCGATGGACCAGAGACGCAGGCGCCCGTCCGCGCCCGCGGTGACGCACGTCTTCCCGCGAGTGTCCAACGCGACGCCGTGCACCACCCCGCGCGGCATAGTCTCCGAGGCGAACGCTTTGGATGCTTTGGAAGCCTTTGTCTGAGATTTCTTGACCCGCGACAACGGCGCCAAGTTGCGGAAGATGACTTTCCGGTCGGCGCCGGTGGTCACGAGCTTGCACTCGGACCCAAGCCCCGCGATTACCGCGCCGGTGACCGCGGCGTCGTGGTCATCCACGGTGTCCTCCAGGCGGTATACGCCCGGCGACCCGTCGGAGTTCAGGCTGGCGTCGTAGATATGAACGAGCCCGTCGCGGCCGGATGATACCAACCGTTGCTCGGGCGCCTCCGCGGTGTCGACGAATGGAAACCCGGTGCTGTCAGGCGACGACGCGCTCGTTCGCACGGCGGTATCGTCGGCGCACGCGTTGGGTCCGTACGCGACGCTGAGAACCTCGGCGTCGTGCGCGGCGAGTCGCAGGCGCTCGGTCCTCGAGCCGAGGTCGAAGACCCGGACGTTTCCGCAGCCGTCGCCGACGACGAGTTCCTTTCCGTCGGGGCGCGCGGCGACGCATCGGAGACCGTTGCCGCCCGCGCGCGCGACGGCGCACTCGTCAGCGACCGCGCCCGCCTGCTTCTCGACCTCACGGAGCGCGGCGGACTCGCGCGAAGGGTCGGGCGCGGCGTACATGGCCGACACCGTGGTGGATACGCCGCGAATGCGTTTTAAATCGCCTCCGATCGGCGCGTCACCCGGCTCGCCCCCCGCGTCGCCCTGTTCCTCCCACCCGAGGTGCCACAGCCGGACGCTTCCGTCCGCGCCGCACGTCGCGAACGTGCCACGTGGCGCCGTCGAATCCTTCGTCGACTCCGGCAGAGGACACGCGCCTGTAAACAAAACACGACATGATCAGTGGAATTGCCCACACGTAAATAAAAAAGTAAAAAGAAACTCACCGAAGACCGAACCGCTGTGCGCGAAAAATACGCGTAGGCGACGCACGTTCGCAACGTTCTTAGTGTCCCACACGAACACGCTCCTGTCGGAGTACGCCACGGTCAGCGCAGTGCCGTTCGTGTCGAACGCACACGCGATGGCATCCGGAAACGAAACACCGGGCGGGGGCGAAGTTTCGCAAACCTCGTCAAGCGTCTCGGGCTCGTCGTGCCCACCCACGCGGACAGGCCGCGGCAACGTACCGCGATACGCCAGCGTGCCCACGCGGAACAGGCGGACGACGCCGTCGCCCGCGGCGACGGCGACGTGCTCTCCACCGAGCGCGAGCGCGCCGCCGCGGGTCACCCGCGTGTCGACCCATCGTTCGACCCTTGAACCGCCTCGGAGCATGCACAGCACGCCCTCCTCGGACAGCGCGTACGTGACGGCATCGGCGGGTTCACACGGTGCATCGGTGGGTGCCGAGGGTGCCGACACAGCTGTGTGTGTAACATGCGGTGGCGGCGCGCACACCGCGACCCAGGTGTGCGACGCGTGACCTCCCACGTCGGCGGACTTCGATCCGCACTCCACCAGCCCGAAAACCTTACCGTCGGATTTGCCGCCCAGCCTGCGGTACTTGGCGTGAAACTTGGACTCGTCGTGGTGCGAGTGTGGGCCGGACCGGGTGGAATTCGAACCAACGCGCCACACCTTCAGGTGCGCCGCCCCCGCGGTGACGAACGAATCGCCGTCGGCGTTGAAAGCGACGGACCGGAGACGCCCGGAAGAAACGTCGTGGCCGCAAAAGTGCCGAGCCAGGTTGACGCCTTCCCGCCAATCCCACAGCGCCACGTGGCCGTCGTTGTCCGCGCCGAGCGTCACGACCCGGCGGTCATCGTGCCCGGGGCAGAACGCGATGGCTTCCACGCCGTACCGGTGCCCGCGGAGGAGCGCGAGGGGCTTGCCGGTCTCGGCGCTCCACACCACAGCCGCGGGCTGGTGGCCCTTCTCGCCAGCCGCGATGAATCGTCCGCGTGTGCCCGAGAAGGCGACGGAGACGAAGGGCTTGCCGCCGCCCTGCGTTCCGGTGGACGCGTTCGTGGAGCGGGTATCGCGGGTGGTGGCGCTGGGCCGGATGGCGCGCGCCTCCTTGACCCCGGCGTTGGGCTTTGGCGCTCTGAGGAACATGATCTGTGCGTCGCGTGCGGGGGAGTAGATGACGACGACAGCTCCGGCGGGGTGCGCGACGTCGCCGGTGCCGGGGGAGCACGCGAGGCCGCCGGATCGGCATTGGGACATGCCGATGACGCGCGCGAGGTCCATGTCGAGCTTGGAGTCGGGCGCGGATGAACATGAAGCGACGCGTTTGGCGTCCGTCTTGCGCTTGGTCGGGGCCATCTTTCTCGACAGAAATGCGTTTTCTTCGAGGCGCGGCTTAAGACTCGTTCGGCGCTTCTGGGAGCCGCGCGTCGAGTATCGGCCCTGTGTGTGAACCGCGTCCGAGCGTCGATGCGTGGATCGAGTCGAAGTGCGAGCTTCGGTGCGAACGGGGTAGCCGCTGCGTGAACGGCGACGCGGGCGAATATGGCCGCGCCTCGGGAAAGTCGCGTCTGAAGTTCAGTCAACAAAAACGGTTTTTTGTGACAATCTGGCACAAAAATTAAATGGACAGAAGTAGACAGCCGTTCTTGAGTCGCTATCAGCACCTCTCAGCCACTACTCGTCGCGCGAAAGGTCGGCCGGGGCTCATTTCGTTCGGCACCCGCGACGAGAGAGAAGAGATGCAGAAGGCCAAGGACTCGGCGCAGGACCTCTCGAAGCTGTCCATCGAGGACAACTTCGGCCACAGGTTCTTCATCGCACCGCACAGACACACCAAGACCTTGTACCTCGTACGGCACGGCGAAGGGTATCACAACCTCGCGGGTGAGCCGGCGCTGGGGGGATCGCGCGAAAACTACAGATCCGAAAAGTTCGCCGACGCGCACCTCACTCCCCGGGGATGGGCGCAGTGCCGCGCGCTGAAGAAACACCTGGACAGCGCGGTGACGCACGACGGACGCGAGCACGTCATGGACAGGATCGAGCTCGTCGTGGTCTCGCCGCTGATGCGCGCGCTGGAAACAGCGGTGGGCTCCCTGGGTGGATCCGACATGCCCGTCGATCCCACGCCGTCCAGACGCGACTGCGCTTTGATGATGAGCAGGAGCGCGATCGAGGGCGTCCGCCCCGCGCACGCCGCGATCAAGACCCGCAACGAGGGCATCAACGCGCAGCCGGGGCGAACAGACCTCAAGTTCCTCGCGTGTGAGCTCTGCCGGGAACACATCGGGTTGAACCCGTGCGATCGAAGGCGAACCACCGCCGAGTATAAAGACGCCTTCCCGGCGATCGACTTCAGCGAGGTGGTCGACGATGAAGACAAACTGTGGGGCACGATGAACGAGAGCAACGATGAGATGTGTGAACGCGCGCACAGGTTCATGGAGTGGATCATGCGCAGGCCGGAGACGCACATCGCGGTGGTGACGCACTCCGCGTTCATGGCGGCTATGCTACGCGAGTTCGGAGCAACCGACCAGCTGGGGTGCCACGAGCGCGTGAAGCAGGAGACGCACAGGTGGCCTGACAACTGCGAGATGCGGCCGGTGGTGGTGGTGGACCCTAGTGGAGGCGGCGGGCTGGATCCCATGTTTTTCCCGGGTGGGAAAACCGGGCTCGGGGACTTTGACGACTCGACAAACGTCTGAATTTTATTTTAAGAGTTATTGCCGATTCGCTGCTACATCGCACACTCTCACGCGTCCCGCAACGCCGCGTATCTCTCGTTAACAACCTGGCACACCTGCTTCACCTTCTCCTCGACGCGCGTCTTGTCCTCCTCGGCGATGCGTTCGCCGTACTTTTGTGCAAACTTATCTGGATGGTAGCGAGTCAACATTCGCTTGATCCTGGCTCTGTCTATGTTAGCCGGAAGCGTCACCGGGCCCATGACCCCCGCGGGCGGCCAGGGTATTTGCCCGTACGTTATCGTCCCGTCCATCTCGTCCAGCTCGGCCCACGCCGCGTCCTCGTCGGCGTCCGCGGCGAGCTGATCGGCGATGCGGTCGATCGCGTTTGCGTCATCCTCCTCAGCGGTTTCCTCTTCAGTCGCGTCAGCCTGTCCAGCGGGTCCCTCCTCCTTCTTCTCCTCCTCCTCGTGCTCCTCCTCCTTCTCTTCGCGACGTTTCTCATCGAGCCGTTTCTCAATCCCGTCCGGGGTTTTACTTTTACTCGCATCGCTCCCGGCGGGAGACAGAACCTCCTCGAGCGTCACCGTGTGAACGTCCGCGACGGAATCGATTGTGAAACCATTCGACCCGTTCTCACCCGCGTTCACCCCGTAAGTCGGTCCCAACACCGCGCTCGGCGGCGGCACGAACGCGGGCGCGTACATCGCCTCGGCCATCGCCCTTCTCGCCGACGCCTCCGCCTCTTTCCGTCGCAGTATGTCCTCCGCGGTGACGGCTCGTTCCGCCGCCCTCGACCGCTCGGCTGCTTCCAGTTCGTACAGCCTTCGTCGTTCCAGCCGCTCTCGTTCCATCCACTCCATCTCCCTGCACTCGATGGCCGCGATGGATGCCGCGGCGGGAGAGGAGGATGGCGATGTGCTCACCGCCGCGCGCACGTTGGCCTCCTGCATCTTCTTCGCCAACGCCTGGAGCCTGAAGTCTTCGGCTACTCGTCTCCTCTCGGCGTTCATCTGCGCGAGTGACTCTGGGGATGCGAGTTCGGCGACCGCGACGGCCTTCTCCCGCCGCTTGAGCTCAGCCTCCCGGACGTAGAGTTCCTGCGTGCGTTTACGTTCCACCTCCATTGTCCGCAGGTCCTCCTCGGTGAACGCGGGGGGAGGCGACGCCGGTTCGTGTGGAGCCGCTGGTGTGGACGTCGCGTCAGCACTCTGCTCCTCATCCCTAACAACGACGCCCGGCCTCTGGTCGTCGTCGTCGGCCGGCGGCGGCTTCGCCTCGACGGGCGCGGGCGACGGGGTCATCGGGATCTCCTCCATCGCGTCCTCCTCCGCGTCGTCGCTCATGGTCGATCCTCCGACCGGGGGACCGACGCGGGCCACGCGCCACTCGGTGCAGGCGCCTCTGTGCGGAACTCATCAAGATCTCAGCGCTTTAATCCGCGACGACCGCATGCGTGTGCCGTCAGTCTCGGCGCGCCAACCATGGACGCGCCCGATAGACACGATACCATGGTCGAGGCCACGGCGCTGGCCCAGACCAACGAGTACGAGTCGTATCACCAGGGCGTGGTGATATGCAGCTACCTCATCGTCGCGGTCGTGGCGTGCATCGCCGCGCGCGACGTCGCGGTGCAGCGCGCGGCTCACACCGGAGGCGTGAGCCCCGATCTGGTGGGCGCGGCCGCCGGGAAGGACGGCGTGAGCAGGTATGAACGCACGCGCTCACCTCCGTGTTCGCCGATCGTGCCCATTCCTGGCGCACTGGACCGATCGAGCGCGCGTGTGGCCCGCCGCCGGGCGCCTGATGCCCTCTCCGCGCGCCCAATCGCGACACATCGACCCGCGTTTTCCGGGCGGTAACACCCTGGTTCGACAAAAATCCGCATCTGACCTTCCCAATCCCACCGTCGTCGCAGGTTCGCGCTTGGCCTCGGGCGCCTGTTCTGGCTTCTCTTCGGCGTATTCTTCGTCACGTACCACCTGTGCTACGAGAACATCCTGCACCACACCGACGGCATGGAATACCTCAGCGACTGGACCATTGTTTTGCTCTGCTTCGTCACCGGTTTACTCGGGTGGCACTCGCTCGTGGAGGACCCGAGCAAAAGCGTGCCGGGATGGGTCACGGAGCTGGCGGTCATCGCGCACGGCGTGGCGTGGAGCAGCAACATCATGGCCACGATCGGCGCGTGGTACAGCTTCTTCTTCTACCCGATATGCGAGACTCTAGAGGGCGTGAACAACTGGCCGTGGTGCTACCTGGTGCGTTTCTTTTTATTTCCGTATGGGCAATTAGTATGACGGCGTGTTTTGTTCACAGGAGTGGTACAGACTAGCGGAGCACGGGCTGAACATGCTGGTGCTGCTCGGGGACTGGAGGTGGGGGTGCGTGCCGTTGAGACGCAAGGACTTAGGATGGAGCGTCATCTTCCTGGAGACGTACGCGATGTGGGCGTGGTTGATCATGTTCAACACCGGACGATGTCCGTACGATATGTTCGACTTTGGAACCGGCTGGACCGAAGGTAAGTTTATTTTAATTTTCGTATGGGCAATTGTATTGACGTCGTGTTTTGTTTACAGTTCCGTGGCTGTGCGCCGCGTTGGCCGGGATCGCGGCGTGTCACATGGCGGCGAGGTGGATGTACGCTGCGAGGGATCGAAGCGCGGGACGGGACCCGGAGGGGGGAGAAAACGACGCGCTCCGCGTGAATCCAGGCGCGAAATACGAGTCCCTTTAGTCGTGACTGGATAGATAGTCACCTTTAAGTTACCTTTAGCTCTACTCATATGAGAGCCATCAGCTCCTGAACCTTGGCCTGCGACTGCCGCTTGTGCTGCGCCACCTCCTGCAGCAGCGCGCGCATCTCGCTCTCCACCCTGCGAACCTTGTCACTCGCGGCGCGCTCCCGCGCGTCGATGCTCGCCACCCGCGCCTCCGCCGCCGCCGCCATCTCCGCCGCATCCGCCCGCGCCGCCGCCGCATCCTCCCGCGCCGACCGAGCCTCCGCCTTGAGCTCATCGTCGTGCTCGTCCCGCTCGGCGAGCTGCGCCAGCGCGTCGTCGCGCTCGCGCCGCAAGCCATCCTCGCGCTGCGCGAACATGGACTTGACGCTCTCAACCTCCGAGGACACGTACGCGAGCATCTGGTCACGCTCGGCAATCTCTTTCCTTGCGTCGGCGGCGGCGTCCTCGGCGGCGTTTCGTTTCGCGGATACCTCCTCCAGAGCCTTCTCTAGACGCTCGATGGCGGCATCCGCACCCGCGAGGTCTTTTTTGACGTGGCGGAGTTCATCCTCGAGCGAATTACACCGCGAAACGGCGAGTCGTTCGGCGTCGGCGGCGGCTTTCACGGCGCCGCCGCTCGCGTCCCTGTTACGTTTAGTCTCCTCCTTCAACGACTTGATGAGCTCAGCCTGGGACTCCAACATGGCATCCTTGACCCGCACGTTGTCGTGCGCGAGCTCGAGCTGCTTGCGCACGCCGTCAATCTCCGCGATGGCCGCCAGTGACTGCGCCTTTTGGTCCTTGACGAGGTCCAACGCTTTCGTCGACGCTCGCTCCGCGGCGACTGCGTTGGCGGTTCGCTTCTCGGCATCCCTTATGCGCACCTGCATCTCGCCGACGTCCGCCCTGGCCGCCGCGGCGTCCGCCTCTGCGCGCTCCGCCCTTCGTCGGTCCCGCGCCATGTCCTCGATGGCGACCCTCTGTTGCTCGCACACCTCGGCGAGCTCCTCGGCTAAAACTTCTGCGTCTTTTTTTCCATCCAGCGCGGCCCGCGCCACCCGCGTCATCTCCTCAACCTCCGCCGTGAGCCGTCCTTTGTCCTCCTCGGATTCTTTGAGCGCCCACCTGAACTCGTCCTCGACAGCCTGGACCCTCGTGTTGACCCGCGTGACCTCTACCTGACGGGCATCGCGCGCCATCGTCGCGGAAGCGAGGTCCTGAACCGTCTTCCGCGTCAGGTTGTTCGCGGCGATTAAGTTCTCATCCCGTAACTCGCACTCGCGCGCGTGCATCACACGCAGCGCGTCCAGGTTGGACGCCGCCTCCTCGCGAACCTCGTGGAGGGTACGTTCCAGCTCCGCCGCCGCGGCCACGGCGCCGTCGCGCTCGGCGCTGACCGCGCTAAACTCGCCGGCTTCGATCGACGCCGGGTGCGTGGACAACGACTTTTGCGCGACGTCACGCGCCTCGATCGCGTCTTTGACCGCCACGTTCGACGCGTCCACGAACCGCGCGTGGTCATCCTTCAGCCGTTGGGTCTCCAGCGCGTGGCGTTCGCGTTCGGCGGTCACCTCCGCGCGAGCCGCGGCGAGTTTACGCGCGAGATCAGCCTCCCGGTCCGCCGCCGTGGCTAACCGTTTCATGGGCGAAGCCGAGGGAGTCGTCACCCCGAGGGAGTAGTTACCCTGGTCGTCCGTGTGGTCACCCTGTGTGGTCACGTCGACGTCGTCGTCCAGGGGCGAACCCATCGGCCCGTCCTCCGCCCATGACTGCGAGTCACGTGCACCGCCCTTCACCGGCGGAGGCGTGGAGGGTATGGTGGCCCTCCGACCCGGCGCCTGCCAATCCGGTTTATGCGGCTCACCCCCCTTCACCAACGCGTGTTCTCTCGCTGGACCCTTGAGCAGCGCGTCAACCTGCGACTTCAGCGACGCCACCTCAGCTTCGAGCTGCTCCTGCTTGGTCTGCGGCTTGGCGTGGGCGGCGAGGGCGCCGCGGCTGAGGCTGACGGACGTCTGCGTCGAGATACCTTCGCGAACCCGATCCGCGTTTCGCTGCGCCGACGCCGCGCGGAGCAAGTCACGCTCGATGCGCCGTAAACGGAGCTCGTGGTCCACGACGGCGGCGTCCGCTTCGTCCGCCTCCGCGCGTCGCCGCTCGCGTTCCTTGCGATCGCGCTTTTTGGCCTTCTTGCGCTCAGCCTTGGCGTCGTCGTCCTCGTCGTCCTCGAGGTTCTCCTCCATGGATGGCGCCTTGAGCTCCTCGGGCTCCGTGCTCACCACGCTCCCTTCCGCAGCCTTCGTCGATACCCCGTCGTCATCCAGCGCCTGGAGGGTCTCGTCCGTCAGCGCGAACGTCACCTCACGCGTGTCCCGCGGCTTGGCGTGGGACTTACCAGCCTTTTTGGCCTTGTACCGGGTCAACGCCTCGTCCACCGGGCCTTTCTTCGGGCTCCGTTTTTTGTTCACTCCCGAGTCATCCGACAATTCGAGTTCATCCCCGTCCCCGTCCCCGTCGTTCTCACCCATCGCTCGCGCAGCCTCCGCGGCCGAGTGCGCCAACGCCGCCGCCGCAGCCGCCTCCGCGGCTTGGCGCGCGGCGCGTTCGAGCAAATCCGCGTTTCGTGAGTCGGACACGGCGCCCGATCCCTCGGCCAACTCGTCCCGACCGCGTCTCAACGGCTCCCCGTCCAACTCCGCGAGCCACGGCGCGAGTGCCGCGATGGCAGCCCTGTAACTCGGCTCGAAACACACGGGGTTACCCCGCGTACCCACCGCGCTCGATCCGCTCCTGGAGGAACCACCGGCGGCGGCTTCGAGCGAGTCCGTGGTGGACGGGGGCGCCGAGTCGTCGTCGGTGTCCGCGGCGCCTAACCGTTCAAACGGCGACGGGGCGCTCGCGAGGAGGATCGCCCTGAGGCTCACGACCGCCGCCAGCCCCGACCCGAGGTCCGCGAAGGTTTCCACGTTGTTATCGCGGATGTCGAGGTGCGCCAAGGACCACGGCGCGGCGTCGGCCCTGGGGATGGTGAGCGCGTGAAGCGACCGAACGCGGTTATATCGCGCGACGAGCCTGGTGAGCTTCGGGGCTCCTAGGTCGATGCCGTCCAGTGACACGATGTTGTTGTTGGTGACGTCGAGTGTGCGCAGGTTGCGGAGCACGGGCATGCCCTCGAGCCGCGCGATGCGGTTGCTGGAGAGGTTCAGGTCCCTCAACGAGTCTCCGCACGCGCGGAGCATCGGGTCGACGTCCATGCGACTCAGCCGGCATCCTTGCACGCACAGCGACCTGAGGTTGGTGAACCGTGCGATGCCGACGATCTGCGACAGCGACTGCAGCCGTCCGCCGTAGCACGATATGTCGGTGACCTCGGCGTCGGGGGTGTTCGGGTCGTCGCGGAGGTCCACCTGGGGCAGGTCGCCTTTGCCGAAGACTTGCGCATCCTTGTCGAGCGAGCGGCGCGCGGCGGGTGTCTTGTCGGCGTCACCGCGCGAGCCCCGCTTCTCAGCCTCCTCGCGCTGGCGCTCCTGTAGCTGCTGCGCGCGGCGTTGCACCCGTTTGGGGCTGTGTCTGGCCGGCGCCATCGCTCCGCCGCGACGCCCACCCGTCCGCGCTCGAACGGCGCCCTCCTCGGAGGGTTCGATGAGATTTGACAGCCGGCGACTGTCGGGGTCCCAACACTACTCCGGAGTGCACCTCCGGGCCACACTCGAACGGTCACGAGGTGTCGACGGACGCCCTCGCGTGTCCGGACCGTGTCGCCGGTGACGTGCGCTGACGTGCGCCGCGCGTTCTGCCTCGGGCGGGCGCGTCGACGCCGCGGGTTACCGTAGCCGTTGCAAATTTGGCGAACTTTTTAAATGAAAGTTGCAGCCGACCAAACGCATGTCCGGCCGGTTTCGGAGGCGCCTTCCGAGACGGCGCGTCCCCGGCCGCCACTTCCGTCGACGCGCGGGCATCGGACGCCGACCATGGGCGGCGCTTACGATGAGATCGACCTGGAGGACATGGACTGGAACGCGGAGCTCGGCGCGTTCACGTTCCAGTGCCCGTGCGGGGACCTGTTCCAGATCACTCCCGAGGAGCTGAGGGCGGGCGAGGAGGTTGGCCATTGCCCGTCGTGCAGTTTGGTCATCACGGTGGTGTACGAGCCGGACGAGCTGGTGGAGCTCATCCCGGCGGGAACCAGGGACGAGAGTGGGCGGTGGGTGACGGTCGAGGAGTAGGAAAAGAGGGAGCACCGGGGATGGGTAGTAGAGACCGGGGATGGGTAGAGAGACCGGGATGGGTGTAGACGGGACCGGCGGCGGGGCGGCGGTCCGTCGTGAGGCTCGCGGCGAGCTCCCGACGCCACACCTCTCCATCGAGCCCGACGACGGCCGAGGATGCATCCACGGCCCGTCGAGCGACACAAAACTCCCCATCCACCCACAATCCCGCACCGCACGCGCGCGCATAGGCAACGTAGACCAAGTACACGAGTAGCACGTGGACCACTCACGATTCGAGTTTCATTAAAGATTTAAAGAGTAGGCACCCGACCGCGCCTCCCCACGTCCGACGCGCACCCGACGCACTCGCGAAGTTCCCTTTGAAGCGACCTCGCCTGACCCTCGGCCAGAACCGTCGCGCCGTACGCCGCGTACAGCCACTCGATCGCGTCGCCCAGGTGTCGGTATGAATCCCCCGCCGCATCATCCGCGGATGACTCACGAATGGATTCATCGTCGACGGACTCCGTCGCGACGAGCGCACGAGCGGCTCGAGCGAACAACACGAGCGACGCGACGTGACGCTCGGGAGCTTCCGACGCCTCACGCCTGCGAATCTCAGCCCCGACGGACCTGTCCCCATCGTCACCAGTGGAAGGACCGTCTCCGTCGGTCCCCGTCGGCTTGGACAAAGCGGCGGCGGCGTCCATCGCCAGCGGCTGGAGCGAAGCCACCGCGCGTCGCAGCTGCGTCCTCGCCTCTTCCCGTCCTCCTCCTTCCACACCGTCATCCGTCCCTTCTTCCGTACCCACGAGCACGTCCGCGAGCTTGAGGCGGCATGACGCGAGCTGAAGCCGCATGTTCGCCGCCGCAGCCTCCGCCGCGGCGCCCGGCCGCGCCCATCCGAAGACCGGGTTCAGCGCTTGCTCCACCAGCTCGATGAACCCGCGGACTACACCCGACGGACGTATGTCGTCCGCGTCTAGGAGCTCGCGGGGTATCCCTAGGCCCATGGCGTCGCTGACTCGCGCCTCGTGGATGTGAACCGCCGCGCGCAGGTCCCCGATCGCGTCGGTTCGCCTGCCCGCGGACTCGAGCGACTTAGCTCTGGCTTCGTGCGCCGCCGCCACCGCGGCTCTGCGTTGCGACGACGCCAGGTCTCGGACGGTGCCCCGTTTGCCCTGCGTGTGGTCCCCGTGTGCTCTGCTTATACGTATCCTCGCTTCGAGCACCTTGGAACGGAGACGCTCGGCGGTGACGTGGTCGCCTAAGAGCTCACCGCGGACCTGCGCCAGCCTCTCCATCCTCCGCAGCGACTGCGAAGAATCGCCTTGCCCGCACTCGTCGAGGACACGCACGCTCCTCTCCAACAACACCGCGCACGCCTCGTGCTCTCCACCCGCGCGCTTCGCCTCCGCCATGTGGAACAGCGTCTGCGCGTAGTCCGGGTGTTGAACACCGAGCGACGCCGCCTTCTTCTCGGCGGCGGAGGCGTACGTTTTATACGCCCCCGCGTGGTCACCCCGCGCGAGTTTGCATCCCCCGAGGTTGTGCGTGGCTGTCGCGGCGGCGGGGTGCCCGGGCCCGTAGTGTTTCTCCAGCGCCCTCGCGGCGTCCGTGTACAGCCGCTCGGCTTCGTCCCATCGCCGCTGGAGGCGGTAGAGCTCCGCGAGGTTGTTCCGCGCGGCGGCGACGTGCGGGTCGTCTTTGCCGAATCCTGCGACCGCTTCTTTGAGCGCCCTGCGGAGGTACTTGCCAGCCTCTTCGTGCTCGCCCCGTGCCGATAGGTCGCGCGCGATGTCGGTGTAGACCCTCCACTGCGCGGTGGCCTTGTTCGCGGCGGTCGGGTAGGCGGCGGCGATCGGGGCATCGAGCGGGGTGACCTCGCGGCGGTTAGCTCCAGGGATCGGGTTGGACTCGTCGGTACTAGATGACGTGGACGCGGTGGACTCGGCGGCGGCGGTGGCGGAGCAGAGGTAGGCGGCCACCGCGCCGCTCGCGGCGATCGCCCGGGTCGATCTCGAGCCCAACGCGCGCAGCATCGCGAGATGATCGACACGCGCCGCGGGTGTGTCACTCGCTGTCAAACAGCCTCCGAGGTGTGAAACTGAAACTTCCCAAAAGTTCGTCGAGTTGGAAAAGTCAGTTTGGCAAAGGGCACCCCTTCGTCTTCTCGGAAGACCCGAAGCCTGTGTGGGTGGTGTGACTCGAGGTCGACGGTGTGATGATCGCGTCGTTCGAGGCTTCGGGGTTCGAATTTGAATCCCCCAAAAGCGCCCCGGCGTGAACGCCGCTGCCAAAAGACCTCGTCACGACCGACGCGAGCCCCACACCTTCGCCTCGACCTTCGCGGTCGGGTTCGTGACGTCCGCCCAGCCGCGCGGCATGGTCAGCACGTCGGAGGCTGACTGGACCGAGTACGAGTGCCCGCCCACGGACGTCGCCGCGCCGGGCGCCCGAGCGGTCTCTCACCGAACACCCGCCAACACCACGGCTCGAACGGCAGTCACCTCCACGGCGGCCAGGCTCAACGAGCTCGGGCACCTTCTCGTGGACCTCGAGAGCCAGCTCATCAGCGCGGCGCAGCAGCGGACGTGGGAGCAGTGCCGCCACCACTGGAAGCAGCGCGTGTTCTCCCTCACGCCCGGCGACGATACCTGCCGCCGGCTCTCCCTCCTCCTCCTCGGTACGTTCGAACGTCGCCCCTCGAAACCAACAAAACGATAGCCAAAAACTTTTGCCAAAAACAACATTTTTTTGACGCGACCCGACCCTCACTCACTGACCAAACCTTCCCACCCTGTTTAACCACACGCAGACCTCGAGGCGTCGCTGCTCATCGACGCGCAGCACGAGAGCTGGATCGACACCCACCGACGGCACTGGGTCCGAAGGTGCAAAGACCTGGCGGGCCTGGGTGAGAACCTCGAGGAACGGGAAGACTCTCAGCCGCGGAGAACCGCGCCGTTTCTGCGTTTGGCGCTGGGGAGTTACTCGGTGCTGACCTTGGGGTTGTTCGGCGGGATACGAACCGACGCGCTTCGACGCATCGCGGAAGGCGGGTGGGACGCGAACGGGTGCCGGGCGTGGAACGATCGCATCAGGCGCATCATGGACGACGACGGAGCTGAGGAGGACGAGGGAGAGCCCGTGCGCGTCTCGCCCATCCCTGCCGATTCTACCCGGACCTCTCTCCGGTCAGTTCCGGACGTCACCGACGCGGACGTCGCCGCAGACGCGAACGATCCTTCGAACGATCCGTTCCGACTTGTCCCTCGCAGGGAGCCCAACGAGCGGGACAACGCCGTCGCACGCACGCAGCTCGCCGCGGTTCAGTTCGAACGGGAATACCTCGAAGGCGACCTCGACGACCACGATTCATTTCTCGGCTCCGACTCCATCTCCGAACCCTCCGATGGCCTCGGTCCGTCCTCCGACGATGAGGAAGAAGAGCGCGCGGCGAACGACCGCCGGGGTCAGCTGACGAACTTGACGCGCGAGATCCTCCACGAATCCCCGCACTACAGGGAGCTCGTCGCGCACTACAGGCGCCGCATGGGCGACCCCGACTACGACCCCGACGCCAGCGAGGAGGTACGTTTATTTTTTAATTCTCGTACGGGCAATTAGTGTGATGATGACGTCGTGTTTTGTTTACAGGATGAGGATCCCATCAGGGACGCCTTGGTCGCCGCCACCGTGGACGAGACGGTACGACGGCGCGAGGGTGACGCGACCGCCGCGAGGATGGTCACTTCCTCGGGTCACGACGGATCGCACGGCCGCGTCACCGGGCGCAGTACGACGCACGCGGGAGCCGTGGCGAGGCGCGCGGCTAGGGCGTCCACCCTGGTTGGGCGGAGGCTTCGGCCGGGTGAGGGCGCCGGGGATGTCATCGCGGCGGCTCGTGATGTGTACAGGGCCGCGGGTGTCCCTTACCCGGACTCCTTCCCCACGGCTGTCGAAGCCGCCGCGGATGTGGTGAACCAGGGAGAGCGAGCCGAGGGGTACGTTTCCGAGTATGACCGGAGGACTGGGGACTTCAGCCGGGTGACCGAGGCTGAGGTCACCGCCGCCGTCGCCCGCCCTCGCATCGTCCCCGTGCTCGGCGACAACTCGGACATCGCGCCCATGACCGACACGCAGCTCCGGACCGAGCTCGCCGCCACCAGGCAGAAGCTGGAGGACGCGCACGACGAGCTCCTCTGCCAGATATGTTTCACCGAACGGCGGGACGCGCTCATCATGCCGTGCCTCCACATGCTGTACTGCCGGCACTGCGTTGACAGGACGAGCGCGGAGAACGAGCGGCGCGGGTACCCCGACCGGTGCCCGTGCTGCCGCGAGAGCATCGGGGGCGTGCTCCGGTGCAAGAGGCTCTGAGTGATGACTTACGTATTGAAGAGTGACGAACGAACGACGAGGCGAGTGCGAGGCGGTGTAAATTTTGTAAACGACGACAGTTTTTCTTTTCGTCCACGGGATATTTTTGACCTTTCGCCTCCCCTCGTCACGTCACTTATTCGTTCCCGGGGACGTGCGTCACGTGCCGCGCGTATCGCACCCGCCTATTGAGACATGCCGGTCATCGAGGAGATCGTCGAGGAGCCGCCCATCGACGATGTCGAGCCCGGACGCGGGGACGAGTGCTCCATGATATGCGACCAGAAGCTGGAGTGGGGCGAGCGGCTCAAGGCGGCTGGAAACGCTTGGTTCAAGAGGGGCGACCTCGACAAGGCCATCGGCAAGTACCGCCGCGGCACCAAGATCTTCGAGATGCTATACGCGGTGTTCAAGGACGACGAGGAGGGCGCACAGGCGGCCAACGAGCGATGCTACGTCGCCGCCGCGCCTCTCTACAACAACCTCGCGCTCTGCCTGTACAAGCAGGGCAAGTGGAAAGAGTGCGCGGACGCTTGCACGGACAACCTCGACCTCACATCGACCGACGTCAAGAGCCTTCTGCGCCGCGCCGCCGCCCGCGCTGAGATCGACATGTGGGAAGAGGCCGACGACGACATCGCGAAGGCGCTCCGACTCGACCCCGACGCCAAGTGGGTCAAGCAGAGCGCCGAGAGCACCAAGAAGACACTCCGGGAGCTCCGGATCAAGCAAGCCATGAAAGACCACGCCGTCATCGGGGGCAAGATCCCGGACATGAACCTGTACGACGCCGCGGACGTGGCACCCACCGGCGAGGCGTTTCCCCACACCGGACGACGCGCACACTCGGTGACCACCGTGAAGGACGTGAAGCAAGAGCTGGATGACATGGAAGAAGAGGACGCGGAGGAGACGTGCAAACGCAAAACCGACTTCTACAACGGGATGATCAAATCGGGAAAGTGGCGACTGGTCAACGCATCCGGGGACGAGATCAAACGGGAATGCGACCTCAACCTCTGAGTAAATGACCGTACGCATGTGTTGTAATTCACAATTCACGTTACAATCGTCTCTACCTGGACCGCGTCCTGCCCTTGGCGCGCTTGGACTTGCCGGGCCGCAACTGCACGGGTGACTTTGTCCCTTTGCCTTTCCCTTTCCCGCCGTCCAGCCCTTTGCCCCCCTTCCGTGCGACCTTCCCTTCCTTCTCCTTGTCCTTCTTCTTATCCCTCTTACGTTTCCGCGCACCCAACGCCGCCATCTCCTCCTCGATCTTGTCCTTCTCAGCCTTCTCCTTCGCCTTCTTAGCCACGTTGCGCTCCTGCTCCTCCCGCCTGCGTTTGCGAGTAGCTTCCTTGTCCACCGCGCGGGACTCGAGCTCCTTCACCTCCCCTTCCGTCTTGTCCACGTACGCGTGGTACAGCACCCGGCCCTCGCACATACCTTCCTCCACCTTGACCAGCTCCATCTCCATCCGCGGGCCAATCTCCTGGAGTTTCACCCGCGACGTCGTGTTCGCTTTGGCGACTCGGTTGTAGTCCTGCGAAAGCGTCACCCGAGCGTTAACCGCGTCTTCACCCTCCGAGTCTGAAAACTCCGACATGTTCCCCGAGTTGGTTCCCATCTCGAAGAACTCGCCGATGTCGGTCAGTCGGCCGAGGTTTGGAACTGAGTTCTTGGTGAGCAGTTTCTTTAAGTGCCTGTTTGTTCCCGTCGGCGCGGCGTTGATTGAAAAGTGCCGAAACTGAAACTTGTCGGCATCGGCGTCGTAGTCGACGAGCACCGCGCGCTGGCACGTGGAGAGCTTGACCTTGCGTACGTTGATGGCGGGGAAGAGGTTCTGGAACGTGATCGTCGCGAGCTTCTGATGCGGGGCGTCGCCGAAGTTGTTGAGTACCACGAGCGGCGGGGAGAGGAAGGCGTTCTGGGGCGCGCGCGGATTGCGCTGCGCCGCCGCCACTTCGCGCGCCAGTGTGTACTTGTTCACCTTGAACGTGAGCGTCGGTCCGCGCGGGGTCTTGGCGATCTTGACGTACTTTGAGTTCTCCGTCGCGCTCAGGATGACGAAGTGCGACACCCCGAGCGGCCCCGAGACCTGCACGAAGTCCTTGAGCTTGTTTCCCTTGGACTCCTTCAGGTTCTTGGCGGTGTGCGGCTCCATGACGTGCCGGACGTCGTCGGTGAGCTCCTTCACCAGCTCGCTCATCTTACCGCGCTTCATGACGAAGGATTTGGGGATATCGCCCTTGCCGCTGGGTGCTTCCCGCCCGGCGTTCTGGTCCAAGTGCGTGCGTCGCTTCTTGCGGCGCGTCTTCGCCATATCGGACGGTCGGGCGACGACGTGCGCGGCGCGCTTCGACGAGAATGATGAAACTGTCGGCGGCGGTCGCGAGAAAGCTTTTTCTTCGCTTGGAGCTGAGCTTCTCTTTTCCGTTGGCTTGATTGGCAAAGATTAGACCCAAAACCTTGAGTCATCGCCGTAAATGTAAAAACCTGCTTTTCCGTCAAATGAGCACTTTAATCCCCCGCCCGCGTTATCCCGAGGGCACTTCGCCCCGCACCGGGCTCTCGCGCTACACTTCGCGGATCCATCTCACCGGACACGCACCGATCGCGCAGTTCCACCTCGCGCACCGACCTTATCGCGGCAAGATCCGAAAGGCGCCGCTTCCGAAAGATCACGAAATCATCATGTTCGGCAGGAACGAACAATCCATGATTCGCGGGCGGCGCCTGGCGTCCCCGCGCGGCCTCGGCCAGGGCGCCACGCTCCGCGCCGCCGCCAAGCCCGGCGTCTCCATCGCGATCCTCCACAACCCCAAGTTCGCGTCCCTCACCGCCTCGATGATGGCCAATCCCATCGCGAGCATCGCGGCAAAGCCGGCGGCGGATTCCGCCGACGACACCCCCAAGCTCACCGTGTCCCGGCTGATGCAGCGAAGACCAGTCGCGATCGCCGCGCACGTGCTGGGCACCGGGTTCGCGCTCTTCCTCGCGGGAGGCACCGCGGGCGCGCTCGCCAAGACGTGCACCGCCCCGCTGGACCGCGTGAAGATCATCATGCAGATCTCCAGCGCCAACCAACAAACCGCGGCGGCAAAGGCGGCGGCGTCCGGCGGCCTCGTCCCAGCGTTCATCGCCATCGGCAAGTCCGAGGGGATCAAGGGGTACTGGAAGGGCAACGTGCCGCAGGTGATCCGCATCCTGCCCTACAGCACCGCCATGCTCAACTCGTACGAGTTTTACAAGCAGCAGTTTGGCGGCGACGAGTACCGCGAAAACGGAACGCTTCCCGTGCCCGCCAGGCTGGCGTCCGGCGCGTTGGCGGCGTGTACCGCCACGCTGGTCACGTACCCCCTCGACATCATCCGCCTGCGTCTGTCCGTCGATCCCAACATGACCACCATGACGCAGGTGTGCAAGGCGATCGTCAAGGAGGAGGGCGCCAAGGCTTTTTTCAAAGGGCTTCCCGCGACGTGTCTGTCCATCTCTCCGTACAGCGCTCTCAACTTTTGCGCGTTCGACCTGATCAAGAAGGCGATCCCGGGCGAGGAGACGGCGCAGACCGTGGCGGCCGCGTCGTTCATCGCCACCATGCTCGCGTCCGGCACGTGCTACCCGTTGGATACCATCCGGCGACAGATGCAGCTCAAGAGCTCAAACTACTCCTCCATCGTCGACGCGGGCAAGGCTATTTTGGCGCGCGACGGCGCCAAGGGGTTGTTCCGGGGGTTCCTTCCCAACGTCATCAAGAACGCCCCGAACAAGTCCGTGCAGCTCACCACCTTTGACGTGTTCAGGCGGAAGATCAAGGAATCGGAGAAGGCGCTCGAGGAGGAGAAAACTTTGTGGGCCGCCGAGTGCAAGAAGAACTCGAAGAAGAGGCGGTGATCTGAACCGGCACGACGTGAAGCCGACGCTCCATCACCCGTGTTATACTTTAGGAGGGGGGGACGGGCGTGTACGGTGTGTACTTATCTAATATCCACTTATTGACTT
>Ga0209631_10003012_pt1 | contig 19704 bp, 16 predicted proteins | sample COG_08_FD_184752 | JGI IMG/M metagenome (GOLD analysis project Ga0209631, IMG submission 184752) | Pelagic Microbial community sample from North Sea - COGITO 998_met_08 (SPAdes) (version 2) | ecosystem: Environmental > Aquatic > Marine > Neritic zone/Coastal water | place: Helgoland, sampling...
GTACGCGAGCGCCTTCGGCATGGAGAATCCGAGGGAGTTGGTCAGCACGGCGAAGTCGGCGAGCTCCTGGGGAACCTCGTGCGCGACGGTGACGCCGACGATCTGCCACGCGAGGGTGGTGTTGCACTGGAACGCGGCTCCGATGAAGATACCGTCGGTGAAGTTGTGGAAGAAGTCGCCCGCGATGAGGGACATGAGGAACCGCGCGCGGACGTTGGGGTTGGTGATGCTCTTCTCGCAATCTTCCACCGCGGCGTGGTCATGGTCGCAGCAGTTGTCGATGGCTCTGCCCATCTCGGCGGAGTCGAGCGCCTTCTGGGCGTCACCCGTTCCGTTCATGGTGTCTCCGGGCTTTACCGGCTCGGGAAACTCGTCATCTTCCTTCAGTTGAGGGAGGAAGGCCTTGAGGACGATGGCGATGACGGGGGAGGTGATGAAGCCGCAGAGGATCATCGCGGTCCATCGGCCCGCGGCGAGACCTTCATCGTTGCCGATGGGGATCAGGTGCGTGGATTCGTAAAGAACCAAGGCGAAGGCGGTGGAGAGCAACGTGCCGGACGCGAACATCAGCGCGAAGGGCTTGACGAGCTCCCATATCTTGGTGTTGATGATCAAAACGAGACCGCTGAGGGTGACGACCCATACGGAGAGGCAACCCAGCATCGTGTTCCGCCACGGGGTTTTCCTCGACGCGGGCGCGACGTCCGTGGACGCCCAGGCGGCGGCGACGTCGTGCGAGTCGCCATCTTTAAGCAGCTCCATCTCGGTGCCGCCGTCGAAGTAAAACTCGGACGGCATGTGCTCGGCGAAGAACGCGTACGCGCCGTTTTCGGGGAACTTGACGTTGAAAACCGAGAGCCACGAATCGGGGTCCATGGTGACCTGGTAGGTGGTGCCGGTCACGATAGTGATCGCCGGAGCGTTCGCGGTGACGGGGGTCGGGGATGATGCGTCCGCGTGGCACGTATCTTCAACCTCGTGGACGCCGTGCGCGTCGTGCGTGTCGGTGGCGGCGAAGCAGAACTTCATCGTCGCGTCCGCGTTGTTGGCCATGTTTAGCGAGTACGTGTCCGCGGACTCCTGGATGTGAAAGGCAGCCTCGTACTCCCACGCGTGGTCGTCCCCGGATGCATAGGCGGTGGGTACGGTGGTGCATGCGAGGGCGAGGGCGGCGGGGAGCGCGAACGCTCGGAAGGCACGGGAGATGGGCATCGTCGGGATCGGGTTCGGGTGGCGTGTGCCGGGGTTTTGTGAAACGCGCCGCCAAACTGTCCCAAACAAGCCAACTTTCAAGAAAGTGCGCCACAGATTTTAGAGCGATTTTACAAAATGTTTAGACTAGATATATGAGACTTTGTCATGAATTCTAAAAGATATTCGAAGGCACCTCAACGGCACCCTTTTTTTCGGTCGTCTGTTTTTGACGCGACTGTTCAGAATGTGTACAGAGTCTCCTCGCCTTTGCCTTTCCCCGCCGCCGCCTTACTCGTGTCCCGCATCAGCGTCAAATACAGACCGGCACCCACGAAGAAACCGACGAACCACGCGTAACCGTAAATCACGTCGAACACCGCGAGCAAGGCACCGAAACTCGCCCGAAGACTCGCCTCCTTCACCGCCGGGACGATCCCAGCCTGTAAAAAAAACATGACGTCAGTCTAAGTGCCCATGCGAGAATTAAAATAAACTCACCGCCAAAACGAACCCAGGAACGTTGGGTATAACCCCCGCGGCGAACGCCCACATCGCGGCGGTATTAAACCCGCCGCGGTACCAGTACGCCGTCCCTTCACCGCTCTGGTACAGCGCGTCGACGTCTAAGGTCCGTTTACGAACCAAGAAATAGTCCGCGATCATGATACCGGCGATTGGCCCGAGAAGAGCAGAGTAGCCTGTAAGTGTTGAACAAAACACGACGTTAGTTTAATCGCCCATACGAGAACCACCCAATAAACGTACCAATCAGCCACACGAATATGTACCCGCCGGCGTCCGCCATGAGCCGCCAGGGGCAGATCACCGTACCGAGCACCGCGGTGACGATCCCGCCGAGACGAAACGATAGTTTACTCGGAGCCAAGTTGACGAACGCGTTGGCGGGAGCGACAATGTTAGCGGCGATGTTGGTCGACAGCGTGGCGATGAGCAAGCCGCCCATCGCCACCGCCGTGGTCAGGACCCCGCCGTTCGCCTTCGCGAGCAGCGCCACCGGGTCCGCGACGGCGACGCCGTAAATGACGGCGGAGCAGGACGTGATCGCCACCGACATGAACGTGAACGCCGCCATGAAGAAGGGCAGCCCGAGCGTCTGACCCTTGAACTGCGCATCCTGACTCGTGGCGTACCGGGTAAAATCGGAAATGTTCAGACTGAGAGTCGCCCAGAAACCAACCACCGCGGTGATCATCGGCAAAAAGACACCCAAGAACTGGCCCTCCTTCGGTCCACCCACCGCGAACGCGCTCGGCGTCGACAACATGGCTCCCAATCCACCCGCCTGTGAACAAAAAACGTCGTCAATCTAATCGCCCGTGTAGAAATAAAAAGAAACTTACCGCGATGTAAGCCCACACGAACAGCGATACGCACAGGATGATCAACACCGGCGCCGCGTACTTCTCCACCACGCGGATGGACTCGATACCCTTGACCACCACCGCCATCTGCGCCGCCCAGAACACTCCGTAGCACGCGAGTTCGTACGAGCTTATCCCCAACGCAGGGATGAAATGTGACGCCGCCATTGTCACCGTCGATAACTTCGCCGCCGCGCACGCGATGGCGAAGATGGCCTGCCCCCCGACGTGGGTCTGGATGCCGAACCAGCCGCATCCGACGAGCGCGCGCATGACCGCCGGTACGTTGGCGCCTTTGATTCCAAACGCGGATCGCGCCAAGACTGGGAAGGGTACGCCGTACTTACATCCCGCGTGGCCATTCAGGACCATGGGGAGGAGCACGATGAGATTTGCGATGGCGATGCATGCGATTCCTTGGAAGGCGGACATGCCGAGGTCGATGACGGACCCGGCGAGGGTGTACGCGGGGACGCACACGACGAGGCCGATCCACAGGGCGGCGATGTCGTAGGTGGTGAACGTCCTGTCGGGTAGGGCGACTGGCGCGAGATCGTCGTTGAGGAGGTTGGGGCTGGAACCGACGGGCGGGCGCGCCTCGATGGGGTCGTCGAGCATGGACGCCGGCACGGGGTGGAAGCGCCTGGTCGTCATGGAAGGTGCCGAGATGGCGGGAGCGACCGTCGGGGACGCCACGAGCTTCATGCGGCGCCTGGATACCGAGCTCGACGCCGCTCGAGTCGCCGCGACTCGACCACTCCGAGAAGTCGTCTGAGATTCTATCCGCAGCCCGGCATCGTTAACAACGCGAGCGCCGGCCGGTGTCGCCGGCGCCATCGCCCGCGTCGAGGCCATCCCGACGTTTGTATCCGAGTTCAGACGTGAACGCGGGCGCGCGCACCGGGGCCGTGTCGTGCCTTCCGCGGCGACGCCCGGGGCGCAATGAGGACAGTCACAAAACTCGCGGGAACCACTCGTTCGGAGAGACGGGTCGACGAGACGAGGCTCGACTTTTGAAATGATCGAAGGCGGGCTCTCTCCACTCCGTCTGGGCGCGCGGGCGCCGCCGGGTCGCAGCCATGGGTTTCACCGTCGGATTCGAGGACGACGACGATGACTTCTGGGCGGATGCCACGACCATGGGGTGCGCACCACACGCCCGAACCCACCCACCCCCGCCAACGCGTCGTCGCGACTTGGGCACCCTCCAGATCCGCCACAGCTGTGCATCGTCACATCCCACCCGACTCACCTTCCCTTTCCACGTCGACACAGGGCCATCGAGGAGATGGAGCGACAGGCGCGGGACGGATCCAAGTCCCAGGGCGAGCCCGCGGGACCCGGCTCGTCCTACCCGCTGATGCCGCCAAACTCTGGCGGATCCGGCCGGCCACCGACCCCACCGCCCCGCGTCCACGGATCCGTCGATATGCTCGGCGCGAAAGACGCCAACCTCGAACACGTCCTCAAGGAGAAGGAACTCGAGCTCGGTACCAAGGACGCGCACCTCCGCATGCTCCGCAGCAGGCTGGACATGGCGGACAGAGACGCGGAGGAGATGCGGCGCAAGCTGGACGCCGCGAACGCGCGACTCGCAGCCGCCGGTGGCAACCCAGCTTCGGACGGCGACACCAATCGAAACAACGACAACAACAACAACAACAACAACAACAACAACGGATCTAACTACGCCGGGCCGAACGCGCGGGACGTCTCCAACGCCGCCGCGCTCGCCGAGACCAAGGCTGAGGTCGCCAGACTCCGCGCGCAGGTCGCGTTTCGCGAGGAGGAAGCCGACGAGGCTCGAAGGCGCGAAGACGACCAACGCGCTCGGCTGCAAAGAGCCGAGGCGGAGACTATGAAACTCGCCGCCGAAGTTCGAAGCGAGCGGCGCCGGGCGGAGCAAATGGGGACTAACGACGGGGGTGTTAAGCGTGCATCAGAGGACAGTGACGGTTCGAATCCCAGGAGTTCGAAGCGTCACCGGGGGTCGGATCCCGGGGGCTCGGGTGCGATCGACGAGGAGAATCGATTCCGCGATTCTCACGGGGACGATCGTCGTTCGCGACGAGGTCCAATGCGACGTGACCACCCACCGCCGCCCGTGACCCTCGTGCTTCCCCCGCCCCCACCGTACGCGTTACGAACCAACGACGCATCGAGCGCGGAGCACGCGTCGACGTCTTACGGAGCTCGTCTGTCCGCCTCCGCCCTCGTCGGCGCGATATCCGCTCGCTTCCCGAGCGAGACCTGCGCGTTACTGGGCGACGACGTCCACGCGGCGGCGCTGGGTTTACACGTGTCGGGACCCGACGACGTCGAGGGCGGTGCGGTTCTTCTGGAAACGATAAAGAATGTTTCTAGAACGTTGAGAAACCTCGCGGCTGACGTCGGGGACGCGAGGGCGTTGGCGGCGGCGTGCGCCGACGTTTGCGAGGCGGCGGCGGACGCGCCTTACGCGGCGGTGAAATCGTGCACGCACCTGGAGCGATCCCTCTCGAAACAATCTAGAAACGACGACGGGCTTCCCGACGACGACGACGTGTCACCGGGTGTCTACGGGGGGGGTAATTCCATCGAACAGAAAAGCGGGGGTATTTCCATCGCGGGGGTCTTGTCTGTGTTATCCGCGGCGGTCGCCGCGGACCAATCAGTCGCGGCGCACGTGTTACAGCTGTGCGGCGCGCCGCTTGCGACGGTACCCACCTCCGTCGCACCCCGCGCGCCGCCGCCGCAGCTCGCGGGTATACCCGCGGCGTCTGGCGTCGGCGCGCTGGTGCCGCACCCCGACGTCCCGGGCCGATCGTCGCGGGTGTTCGCGTTGGCGCCCGGGGATACCGTCGCGGACATCGCGGCGGCGGCGGCGGCGGAGACGCTGATTGAGCGCCCTGACGACACCGAGGGAGGGTCGCGGGTTTTACGTGAGAACGGTGTTTGGGGGAGAACTCACGCGGGGCCACTTTTGGAAAATGTATTGGCGATTCTTGCGGCGTCCACCGCGTCGGGCTCGTGGGCGACGGCGACTGCGGCGTGTGAGTTTCTCGCGCGGTGCGTCGCGGCATCCCCCGCGATGGAAGGCCGCGGAATTTTCGTGGCGTGCGTTGCGGATGGGCACCTGGAGCGGTGCCTCGCGCCGTGCCGGCCCCACAAGCGCCTTACATCCGACGGAATCCAGCGCGGGCAATCGCGGCGTTCGATCAAAACGGCAAACGCGCTGGCGGCGGCGTGGGCACACGAGTCGACGTCAGCGTCCGTCAATAAACGGACGCCGCCGCCGGGGTTGAGGGTCCGTGCGCTCGTCGTCGCGAGGTTACTCGCGGCGACGGATGCATTCGCCGCGTTTCTCGACGATGAAGGCGGCGCGGGTCCGACGGCGGGGGAATCCAGCGGGAAATCCACCGGGAAATCCACCGCCGGTACCGCCGCCGCGAACAACGACGTGGTTGATCTGACGGGGATTGAACCGACGGGCACGCAAACGGGCACTGGCGACCGCGAGAACCGCGATCGCGAGGAACACGAACCGTCGCCGCTTCTCGCCGCCGTCGTCGCGTGCTGCGCCGCGGATTTCAACGTTGATGAAAAAAACGCATCCGTCGACGACGACACGGCCGTGCAGGTGTCGGACGCCGCGTTGTCCGTGGTTCACGCGTTGTCGCACGGGGGCTGGCGCGGGTGGGGCGACGCCGTGAGAGCGCACGCGATCCTTCCCGCCGCGGTGGACGCGTGCGACGCCGCGTTTAGGCGCAGAGCGGCGGGTTCATCTGCCGGTGTCGGTTCATCTGCCGGTGTCGGTTCATCTGCCGGTGTCGAATCGGACGCCGACGGGGTGAAGGCTGAGAGGCGTGTGAAGAGTGCGCTGATGCTGGTCGCGAGGCTTCTCGCCGAGCCGGGCAGCGCGGCGAGGGCCATCGCCAGTTTGAGGAGGGACGGGGAGACGGCTAGGACGCTCGCGAGGGTGGCGGCGGCGGCTGGGGCGCACCCGGAGCTGATGCCGAGGAGGGTCGGGCGGTATTTCGCGTCGTTGCTGCCGACGGTGATGCCGCAGGTTGGAGAGTGATGGGACGTGAGTTGGACGACGAGGATGGACACACGACGACGAATTTTCTAGACTTACGTTTTCATCACGCTCTACCAAAGTGTTTCAACAACGCGACTACCTTCTCGTGATTTCCGTTCACGGCAGTAGCCAACGGCGTCCGACCATGATTCGGGGCTTTGTGGATGTCTGCACCGGCTTGGATAAGCGAGGCCACACATCCTTCGCGTCCTTTTAGAGCTGCCATGTAAAGTGGGGTACACCCGTCCTCCCTCGCCAGGTTCACATCCGCACCCGCCGATATGAGCTCCATGACACATGGCGTGTGACCTTTCTCAGCGGCGAGGCACACAGGCGTAACGTTGTGGAATAATGTGCCGCCGTCCACAGAATTTGGTGATGAGGGCTTGTTCACATCAGCCCCTACTTCGATCAGTGCCTTCACCACCGCCGCTCGGCCAAGCTCAGCAGCGACGTGCAGAGCTGTCCTGTTCTCTGGAGACAGAACCTTGTTCACGTCCACCCCGGACTCCAGGCAGGCCCTGACCGCGGGCACGTTGCCGTGCTTTGCCGCCCAGAAAAACGGTTCAGCGATCAGGACCTTCCTGCCAAGCTTAACAAAGTGCGGCTCGATCTTCTCCTTCAACGACCGAACGCCACCCACGCTCCACACCGCGTCGTTGTACGCCTTGCTCACCTGCGCCAAGTTGAGCGTATCGAGCATGTCGAGCTTGGGCAGGATCTCGCCATAGAACACGTCCGGCAGCTGCACAGCGACGACATCGAGGATATCGAGGGTCCCGCGACGCAGGTACGTCACGGTATCGGACTCGTACACGTCTCTCGTTCTCTTCGCGGCCATGCCGCCGTCGAAAGTGGCGGCGCGGGGTGCCTTCGGTCGTGGCTTTCAAATCACTTTCGGACCGTCCAAGAGAATATCATAAAACGTGAGTGGACTGATCGATCGTTTCAAAACCGTTCTACTCATCAAACGGCCACAGCCGTGGGCGCCGGGAACGACCCGACCCCGCCGAAGTGCACCGACGCGTCACCACCCGCCCCCGCGCGTATCCTCGCCAACCGAGTCGACTTTCTCCGACACTCCCGCCACTTCCTCGCCGCCGCGTTCCTACGTCCGATATATTTCTCACCCATCGAAGCGTACACCTTCGCGGTCATCTCGTACGCCTCAGCCTCCTTCGCGTGCGCACCCAGCGCCGCGCAACACGCCGCCGCATCCTCCAGCGGCACCAGCACCTCATCCCACGAATCCAACGTGCCCATCTCCGTGTGGTCCGCGCGGCACGCCAGCGCGGCTCGAGCGGAGGCCATTCGAGCCCTAGCCCGAAGCGCCAGCCCCCCCCTGGATAACAGCGCTGGGGCGTGCGCGTCCAGCGCCTCCTTCGCCATCGCCGCGTACCCGTCGCGTCTCTTACCTGTGTTCGTGTTGGCGCAACTACCGTCGGGACCCTGCGCTGCGGACATGGCGAGCCAGCACTCCGCCAGGACGACAATCGCCTGTAAACAAAACACAAAGACGTCAGTCGATTTGCAAAAAATATGGAAATAAAAAGAAACCCACCGCCGCGCGTAACCCGTCCAGTCGCAACGCAGACGCCGAGTGTTCCAGCGCGAGCGCGTGTTGAAGCGCACACGCGGGTGCACCCGCGGCGAGGTGCGACTCCGCGAGCGTCAGCGTCGCGCGCAGCGCCGCGTGTGTCAACCCTTCGCCCTGCGCCCTGGCGAATGAAATCGACGCTATAGCATTGGCGTCGCCGACCCGACCTGATAATAGCGCGGCGTCTGCGCGAGCCCGCCGCGCCTCCACCCCGGACTCCGGGTCCACACGCTCGGACGCCGGCGCGAGGGACGCGAGGCGACGCGCGGCGACGTCGCACGCGTCGCCGTCGCCCCTGGCGCGCGCGGTATCGTGCGCGGTTGCCGCGGCGGCGGACGCGAGCGCGGGTTTCGTCGCTAAAAAGTTTCCGTTTCGAAATCGAGAAGCCGCGGCGGCGAAGACATCCGCCGCGGCGTCTGGGCCGTGGTGCGTCGACGCGTGCCTCGCGAGCTGCGCCAACGCCGTCGCGGTATCCCCAGCCGCCGCGGCCGCCCCGTCAGCCGCGTCAGCATCTTCGAGCGACGCCGGGGTATTGTACGAATCGTCGAGCTTGTACCCGGGTGAATTTTTGCGACTCGAGTGATTTATTCGGGTCGAGTCGCATCGAACGTGTCGAAGCGCGTGCATCCTCGCCATCGTCGGACACCCGTGCGCGTCCCACACCGCGGACGATAACACCGAACTCGCCCCGGATAGCGTCTCCATCGCGGCTTCGCTGCCGTGCACGGTGGACGCCGGGGCTAACGATAAACCCTTCGGCGGGGGGAATAAATCGTGAGCGTTGACCGCGTTCCCCGCGTTTTCTCGCTGCCCAGCCGCAGCAGCCGCCGCGGCTGCCGCCGTCTGCGGCGCCGCCGCGCCGAGGGACACCGCGTGACGTAAGGACTCCACGCGCTGCGTCGCGGCGGTGACCGTCGCGGGGGGTGAATCCGATACCCTCGCGAACGCCGCGGCGGTATCCGCGATCGACGCGGTGGTCGTCTTATCCGAGGGTACTTTTCCCTTGTCAACTTCCCCGTCGAGCTTGCGTCCCCACGGCGCCGGTCCGCACGGCGGCCTCGACGCCCTGTGCCTCGCGCTCGCCAACTCACCGTACGCCATCAGGTGCGGGATGCGCAGCGTGTGCGCCTGCCGCGTGAGGCGGCGGAGTAACAGACGGGAGTCATCCGCCGCTTGGTACCCCCCCGCGCCGCCTCGCGCGCCGACACCCGCGACGAGCCCGTCGCTCTCGTCACCCACCCACTCGTCCACCGCGGGTGATCCCTCGGTGGACGCCAGCGATCCAGACGTCGACGCACACAACGCGGTGAATGCGGCGAGCGCGTGAGCTAGCGACGCCTCGTCACCGTTCTGCTGCGCCGTTCGAACCGCCTCGTTCAGAGACTTCAACGCTTCACGGCCGTGGCTGAATTGGAAGTGAGCGACGCCCAGGGTTAACAACGCGGATTGCAGCCTGGCGCGTTGCGCGGCGGCGGCCGCGTCCGCCTGCTCCTGCGTGGGTTGATGCGCTGAGATACCCGCGTTGGTATCGTTCAAACCGGATGGATCGGCGGGTATCTCTCGGCCTCGCTCGGCGGCTTGCCTGGGATTGACGGGAAGGCCGAAGGACGCGCCGGCGCCGACGTCGAGAGACACGCTCGTGCCGTTGGAATACGAACCGTCGCCGCCGCCCGGCCCCGACTCGTCCGGGAGGTAGTCGAAGTGCCGTCGCGTGTGTTCCATCGCGGAGGCAAAGTCCCGATTGGAGACGTGCGCGAGGTGCCTGGCGAGCTCGGCGCCGGGTAGTCTCGGCGCGACTCGCGCGATTTCATCCAGTGACGCTTCGACTTCCACGCACGATTCGTACCCGCCGCGTTGGTCAACCCCGCGGACCCTGCGCGCCACCCACGCGTGCAGCGTCGACGGTAACCGAACCGACGCGTCACTTAAACCGTCCGTGATTTGCGTCAGCGAATTCGCGGAGAGGGTCGAGTCCGGTGCGAATTGTCGATTGTCGAGGACCAGCGGGCCGAGGTGCGACCCGTGCAGCGCGCCGAGGCGACGGAGCAACACATCGTCGTCGTCGTCGTCCGAATCGTCCACCCTCCCTATGACCTCCGCGTCCGCCTGCCTCTGATCCACGCGCAGCCGGTTAGACGCCGCGTCCGCCTCATCCCTCATCTTCGCTTGATCTAAATCATCGTAAACACCCGCGCCCTCTGCTACGTACGACGCGAACCGGCCAAAAACCGACACGCTCCCTTCAAACGTCAGCCGTTCAAAGTCCGCGACGCACCGCCTTAAGAAGACGCCGAGGGCGCTGCCTTCCTCCGCGGCGCCCGGTCCTTCCGGGAATGGATCGGGTTGGTACTCCCGTTCGGGATCGTCGTCGTTGAGCCCGCGCATCTCCGATTCGTGTTTAGATCTGGGCGCCACCTCGTGGAAGAGTCGGGCGATGGAGTCGACGCCGTGGATGGAATTGACGGCGTCGCGCAGCAGGTCCGCGAACGTCTCGTGGATGACTTCGGTGAGTTCGTCCGGGTGGTCCACGTGCGCCGCCATCGGGTCGTCGAGTTCATCGTCGAGTTCATCTTCGTCGTGGTACGGTCGAACGGCGACGTGATGGGTCGATAGGGATGCGGTAAAGGTGCGGAGGTCCGGCTCGCGGAAGCCGTCGGAGCGCGACGCCTCGTACATGAGCACGGCGGCGAGTCGCCTGGCGTCCGCGGGGCCGAGGAGGACGGGCCCGAGGGGCTCGCCCGTGGTGACATCGACGCGCCTCCGCGAAGGGCGATCGAGCCACCACATGACCTCCTCGGGCGAGACGCCCATGCGCTCGGCGGCGGCGGTGTCGCGCGCGTGCGAGTGGACGAGGTACCGCGCGAGCGCGCACAGCGACACGCGATGCGGCGTCGGTGAGTACACCTGCGCCATCTTTCGATATCGTCTGGTGGTGGGGCCCGACGCCGCCCCTACTTGTGGCGCCCCTCCCGGAGCTGTTTCTCGGAGCTTTCAAACGATCAATTATTTTCTCGGAACTGCCAATAAAAATATTGGTCAACCCACAGCGTTTCAGTTAGAGTTTAAAAACACAATGTCAGTCTAATTGCCCGTACGCGGATTAAAATAAACTCGCCGTCAGGACGTCAAATCAGATGGAAGAAGAGCATCGAAATTGCCCAGAGATTCCGGCGCCGCAAGTTGAGCACGCGCCGGTGCGGAGCGACCTCGAGTATCTCGGGGCACGCGGCGTCAGTGCAGATATGACCGCCAGTCACGGCCTGCGCTCCGACAGCCACGACGTCGTCTACAGCGAGGACGTCGTCACCTATGCCGACCCACAGGACGTCGCCGACGGCACCTCCGATGCATACGGCGTCTGCGTCGGGCTCGTCTCGCGCGTCGCGGGCGACGACGCCGAGGACGAGGACGAGTGGGAGGACGACGAGGACGAGCCGGTGCCGGACGACCACGCCGAGGTGTGCTGGCTCCGAGCGGATGGAACACGCGTCGTGCCGGAGCCCAACGCGAGGCTTCGAGTGATCGATCGAGCGTTCATTCACGGCGACGTCGTGGCGCGCGCGGCGAACGCGCTCGGCACGCAGGGCAGCGTCATCGCCGTCAACGTCGACGTCGACCTGCAGTTCGCGGACGGCACGCGCGCACATGGGGTATCCACACGACGACTCACGCAAGTACGACACTACAGGCCGGGCCATTACGTCGTCCACCCGGGCCTCGGGGGATGGGTCGGGCGCATCGAAGAGGTGAGTTTATTTTATTTACGTATGGTCAATTAGCGTGACGTCGTGTTTTGTCAACAGGTTCACGACGACGTACACGTGCGCTTCGAAGACGGATCTGAGTGCGTGGTTCACGACCCCGACGTCGAGCGACTCATCCCCGCCGAGGACTCCTCGCTCTTCCCCGACGAGGAACAGTGCGCCTACTTCCCAGGGCTCGTGGTCCACGCGTCGACCTCGGTGTTGAGAGGCGCGAAGTGGATCCGGGGTAAGCGGTCTCAGGTGAGTTTATTTTAATCTTCATATGGGCAATTATGATGACATCGTGTTTTGTTTAACTCTTAAACAGTTGGGCCGGACGCGTCTACTCCATAACAGTAACCGGACGCACACAGGCGTGGTCTCGGAGGTATCCCCAGGGCAATTAGTGGTGGATTGGATCCACCAGAGGGACGTCTACGACGCCGACGGAACTCGGGTGACGTCGCCGCCGCCGGAGACAATCGGTGTGGACGGACTGTGGGCGCTCACCTTCTTCGCGCACACGTGCTGGCAGCTGGTGAGCTTACTTTCTGTAACACTAATGAACAATTGAACTGACGTCGTGTTTCTTTCACCACTTACAGGGCGATCGATGCGTCGTGGACTCGTTGGCCGATAGACGAGCCGCGGACCCGTACGTTGACGACCTCGAGTCCTACCTACCCAACGACGAAGGGTCCGTGTACGAGTGCGAGGAGTCCGTGGATGACATTCAGGCACGGCACAGGCGATGCGACGAGACGTTACATGAGATGACGTTGAACGGCGTGGAACACGGACCGGCGGGGGCGGTGAACCGGGGCACGGCGGTGAGTTTCTTTTCATCATCATCGTATGGTTACGGGCAATTTGACTGAAGTCGTGTTTTGTTTACAGGCGGCGTTTGCGGCGGGTAAGTACGATCAGGACGGGGGAGTCAACGCGGGGTCGAATGGCGCGGGCAGTGGGAGTGCACGCGGCACGTGGGGCGCGCGAAGGCGTAACGCGAGACGGGGCAGGGCGGACGCGAGTAACGCGAGAGCCCCGAATGGCGTCACGGGCGGACAGACCGACGCTGCAAACGTTAACGATGAAGCCGCCGAGGAGGATGAGGAAGGCCTCTCTGTCCCGGCTTCGCCTTCGCCGCCGCCCCCGATCCACCCGTGCGCGATCATCATCGCCACGCGCACGTTCGTGGACGTCCACTGGCAGGACGGGAGCGTGACGCACCGCGTGCCTTCCCGTGACTTGGTGCCCATCACCCACGGCGGCGAGCACGACTTTTTACCCGGTCAGTTCGTCTCGCGAAGATCCGAGGACGACGACGTTAACCCCAATCACGACTCGGCACCTACCACTAACCACGCTGACCAAGCACTCGCCGATGCGGAGTATTTGGAGAACGCGATGGCTCGGTACGGTCGGCTCATGGACGAAGGGCCTTTCAGCGCGGAGGATTTGGGCGTCGAGGATGACGGAGAGATGGCACGGGCCACCGCGTTCGGCCGCGATTTGATCGTTGGCACCATCGAACGGCTTCGCGCGCGGGCGGACGAGGAGGCACCGGAAGGGGACGCGAACGACATCGCGCGCGCGTTGGGCTCCACCGCGATTGACATGGCGAGCGACAACCGGGTCGGAGCGGAGGCGGCGAGGGTATCTTTTCAGCACAGGCTGCGGCAGGCGCAGGCGGCGCTCTACCACGCGAACCCGACCGGTGTTCCCGAAGGATCCACTGGACCCCCTGCCGGGGTCGTGGTCAGCGTCGACGCGTCGGAACGCATCGCGCGGGTACGATGGCTGGACCCCGAGCTCGTCGGCGGTGAGTACACCCTGGACGAAGGATTAATCGGCAAAGAGGAGGACGTCAGCGTGTACGAACTTCGCGAGCACGACGCCTTTCCCTTCCGGCTCGGCGACGTCGTCATGAAACTCCCGGAGGTGACGGAGGTTCACGAGGCCAACATCGCGGCGTTGCACGAGGTGTTGCGCGTTGGGACGCAAACAATCATCCCCGGCGAAGCCGCCGCGTCGCGGGATCCTCTCGCACCGGATGAAAATTTCTACTACTCGGACTTGGACGCGGACTCTGCATCAGAGAGCGAGTACGAGTCGGTGAACGATTCCGACGAGCCTTCCGGTGACTATCCAGAAGCGGTGGATTATCCATCCGACGACGAGGATGAGGACGAGGGCGACTGGGACCGCATACAGGACTCGCCGCACACGGGTTTCTCCGTCGAGCGCAACTCCGCGACGGGCCGCGTCCGCGTGGTACCCTCGGTGGATTCCAAGACGTTGACGTGGGTCGGCGAGGTGGTCGGCGTGACTGACGGGTACGTTTATTTTTGTTTCCGTATGGGCATCGGTAATTCGACTGACACGTGTGTTTTGTTTACAGACGCGTACGGGTAGCGTGGGGCGACGGGACCATCGCGGAGGCGATACCTTCCGATTTATACATCGTCAACGGCGACGATTTAGACGCCGGGGACGGTTTGGGTCCCGAGGAACTGGGTTCGCTGTTGGACGGCGACGAGTTCGACGACGGGTACGGCTCGCAAGGCTCGCAGTGGGAGACGGACGGCGAAGACGAAGACGAAGCCGGCGACGGTGACGGTCCATCTTCCGACCCGGGCATGCCAACCGCCGCCGCCGCTCGGGCCATGCCCATGCCCGGGTCGCAGACGGGAATTAGCACCGGGATGGGCGCGAGGTTGCCGGCGACGATGGACCCGGCGGCGCTGGCGTGGGTCAGTTTACGCGCCGAGGAGGCGGAACGGTCGTGGCTGACTGAGCACCAGCGCAACGCCGCCGCCGCAGACAACGCGGTGCCGCAGACACCGATGGAGACACAGACACCGGCGGGCGCGACGAACGCCTCGCGTCCAAGTAGACCCATCGCGCAGCTGTCCAAGGAGGACGCGGCCCGCGCCGCCGAGGCCATCGCCGCAGCTTTCAAAAACGTGGGTTCGGGAGGCGGCGCGGGTTCGGGCGGCGCGATTGGCGCGAACCAGCTCGCGGCTGCGTTGGGCGCCGCCGTGGGCGCCGCCCCGGCTCGAACTGTTCCATCGGATCAAATCTCTCAAGAAGGCGTCCAGAAGAACGAAGAAGGCGTCCAGAAGAACGAAGAAGGCGTCCAGAAGAACGAAGAAGGCGTCCGGATGAACGAAGACGGACACGCCCGATTCGAATCCATCGCGGGCGACTCGGGCTCTGACCACTTTTACCACGGCGAACAGACCACCGTCTCATCCGACCGCAAGTGGACCAAACGCGTTTCAAAGGAATGGGCCGTGTTGAAAGACTCCATCCCGGACACCGTGTGGTGCCGAGTGTACGAGGATCGCATGGATCTGTGCAGAGCCGTGCTCGTGGGTCCGAGCGGCACACCGTACCACGATAACCTCTTCGTGTTCGACTTCCACTTCACCCCGGCGTACCCAGCCGAGCCCCCCAAGGCGCACTACCACTCGTTCGGCCAGCGTGTTAACCCCAACTTGTACGAGTCCGGGAAGGTGTGCCTGAGCTTGCTGCACACGTGGCAAGGGAAAGGCTCCGAGGTTTGGTCCCCCGAGAACTCCAACATGCTGCAAGTGCTCGTCTCCGTACAAGGACTGGTGCTGGTGGAGAAGGCGTATTACAACGAGGCTGGATACGAGAAACAGGTTGGCAGCGACGAGGGCGAGCGGAACAACGCGCAGTACGCGGAGCAGGCGTTCCTGGCGTCCTTGAAGACCATGCTCGGTTTACTTAAGAACCCGCCCAGGCACTGCGAGTCCCTCATCCGCGATCACTTCAAGCACAGAGCGGACGCCATCTTATGTGCGATCGACGCGTACATCCATAGTGGATGCCCCGTGGGTGCGTACGTGCATCCGAAGCAGGGGGGTGCCGAGGGGGGTGCCGAGGGTGGTGAGATTAAACCCAGCCCCGCACAGCTGTGTTCCAACAAGACGCCGCCCAGCGCCGGGTTCAAGCTGGCGCTGGGCGGGATGCGGGGAAAGGTGGCCAAGGCGCTGGAAGACGTCGGGAGACGAGGACCGTTCGGCCCGCCGCCGTTCGCATAGACAACTACTCATAGGCAACCGACTCTGATGATATACACGTCTATCTACACGATTTATACCTTTTAAGGTACGAAGGTACTATATAAGAAGTCACCATCTGTTACTACTAGTCTCCGGGATGGACGCGTAGCCCACTGTTGTGCCGTTCCCCGAGAGGTGATCCCCGTACCACAGCGCGGCCCACACGAGGAGCGACGTCCCGCGTGTGACGGCACCCGCCATCTCCATCGCGAACCCGCAGATCTTGTTCGTGTTGGCCACCATCACGCCCCACCACATCTCGGAGTCCTCTCGCACGCCTGTGTAGTTTCGCAGCAGTCGCTCGGCCCAAAACTCGTGCCAGACGACGTCGAGGGCGAGGAGGAAGACGAGGAGGGAGACGTAGGTGCGGAGCATCGGCCCGTGGCGGAGGTCCACCGCGACGATACCGAACAACGCGCACGCCACCTGACCCGGATGTCTGCGAAAGAGGGACGGGGGGAACGGGGACGCGGTCAGCGAGTCGAGTGTCGATCGATGGAGCCGCGGGTGTTTCATCGGAATTCTCGGGATGGATCCTCACATGGTGCCGTACACGAAGGCTAGGCATCCGACCATGCCGACCATGACCTGGATGCTCAGAAGAAGCCGGGCGAGGCCGAAGAGCCGCGCGGGGCCGAGGTCCAGCACATCCTGCAGCATCACGGTCGGAGTGGACTACGCGTCGGCGAGTGTTTCGATGAATGAAACCGAAAGTCGGCACGCACTAAACTGGTATATCGTCCTAACTGATTGCATGTGGAAGATATGGGAAGAAAACCGTTAGATTCAATACTATTTGCTCGTACAGAAAATACGAGTCACTGTGATGCGCAACTGTTTGTTAGCCTGGTGTTTTAAAAGAGCTGACGCCGAGATCTGGCAGATAGAGGGGCGCTGGAGGAGGTGCGCCCTGGAGCGGACGGAAGATGGCGGGCTTCCTCTCCGTCGTGTACGGGAGCCTCTTCCTGTTCCTGCTGTCCGTGCTGAAGCTGTGGCTGCTCAGCAGGTGGCTCCTGCCCCGGCTCATATCCTTCGTGGTGCGTCGCGTCACTCCCATCGTCTCAAACCAACTCTTCCTTTTCTCCAACCGTCGGAGCACCCAAACCCGCTTCAACCCTCTTCCCGTAAACCCTGACAGTCGTATCCCACATGCCGATACCACACACCAGGTGCGTCGATCGAACGAGAAGGGCGTGGACATCACCGTCGGCGCCGTCGGATTCTTCCACATCAGCGACCTCCGCGTCGAGTTCTTAGACGGCCCCATCGAACGCGTCGTCGTCGGGGATCTCCTGTACACCGGGCGCCTGCTCACGCTGCTCGCGTGGCTCTTCGAATTCGTGGGCAAAAGGGCGCGTGGGGTGCGACTACGCGACCATATCGACGATGAGACCGCGAACGGGGGTGCCGAGGGTGCCGACACAGCTGTGCGCGACGGTGATTCCTCGCCCAAGCACTCCACCTCCGCGGGCGCGTTCATAGCGCGGTCGCGGTCGCTCGCGAGGCAGAGCTCCACCGTGTCCTCCAACAATGCGACGTCGACCTCGGTCACGAGTCCACTCCGCGCGTCCCTCGGGTCCCCCACGGGGCCCCACGCGTCGAGGACATCCGAGGCTGGGACCGGTGGCGGGGCTGGTGTCGACGGCGGCGGAGATCCATTCGACGAAGACGAGCCCGTTCGTGATCCGAGGCGCTCAAGGTCATCCGGCGGCGGCATGATGAACCTGAACGTCCCGGTGCTCGTCGCGGGTCTCCGCGTGACGCTCCGACCCGTGTCTTCAGGGGCGACTAAACCCAATAAGGTCGAAGGAGATACGGGCAAAGAGACGGGCGGGGGCGAGGACGACGGCGACAATACTAAAAAGAAGGGCGCGGGGCACCTCGCGTGGAGCACCTGGCAGCTGCTCAAGAACGCCGCGACGTTCATCAAGGTGACCGTGACGGACGTATCCATCGACGCACGGGACATGGACAACGCGAGCATGCGCGGGGTTCACACGGCGCGGCGGGCGGTGCTCGCCGCGACGACCGCGTTTAAAGGGAGGGGACTCACGCTGACGGCGCTCACCGAACGAATCGCCGTCGGCGCCGAGGACGTCAGTGACACTGTTACCCATAGCTGTTCACGCACGGCTGTGCGGGGGTACCTGCTGGACGGACGCGTGGATATCAGCGCGAGGTACAGCGCCAGGGAAAGGCGCGCGGTGTGCGTCGGGGTGGAGCTGGACGTCGGCGATCTCGACGTGGAAACGAACGCTGGCGGCGGCAGTCAAGCTTTCACCTCGAGCCTCGTGAAGGACTCCGACGAAGAAGGGACGGGTGCGACTTTTTCCTCCTCGAATTCCGCCACCGTGGCGTCAAAGCTTGAGTCCTTACCGGCGACAGTATCGTGCCGCCTCGGGCGCGTGCGCGTTCGGCGAAGCGCGCGTGCCGATTCAATCGGTGACGGTTCGATCGATCGTCCCTTGGTCGGCGTCGCCGCGGATCTGAGCGTTCGATGCGTACGGCAGACCAAAGAGGAGCGCGTGGCTCGGCATCGGCGGAAAAACCGGTCGCTGTTTCCCGACAAGGAGACGATCGCGAAGCTCACGGCGCGGTCCACGGTGGAGGCGCGTTGGCGTTCGCTGGATGTCCACACCACGGAGCACGAGAACGGGATTGATGACACTTTCGGGGATGTCACTGAATCAGAGAAGGAGCCGGAGGCGAGGAGCCGGTGCGGCGAGTCGGTGTTCACGGCGCGGTTCCCGCTCGTCAAAAGTAACGGTCCGAAAACGGTCGTCCCCAAGGCGACGGTGCGGGCGGAGGTGCGACGCGCGGACGGGTGTAACCACCCGGCTTTGGTCCGCGCGGTCGCGTCCGCGGTTCGATCGACGGGCGGCTTCCAAAAGAAGCCTTCGAGGAAAGTTGGACTCGATGGAAAAAAAGAACGTGCGTCGAAACCGTGCGAGTGGACGTGCGACGCGCGGTTGCATTTCGTCGACGGCGTGCGTCTCAGGGCGCACGACGGCGACCGCGGGGTGGTTGGCGAGTGGCACGCGCGGCGGTGGGAGCTCAGCGAGGATGACTTGGCTCTTTTCGGCGAGTCCAGACGCGTCGGAATAGAAGGGAGCGAAGAGATTCGTTCGCCCGGGTCAAAACTTTCACCGAGTATATCGTCCGCGGTGGAGGGACTTCGCGTGGCGCTCTCGCCGGTGGACACGGTCGCCGACCCGCGCGCGCGGCACACGCGCGCGTTGCGCCCGGTGCTCAGCGCGGAGCGCTTCGGCTGGAGTAAAGGGCCCGTGTCGCCGCCGCCGCCCAGCCCCGGTTCGTGGGCTGAGCGTGATGACGACTCGAAGGGTGGTGACGGAAATACCGGGTCCCTCGATCGATCCGCGACTGCTGGGAGCTACGCCAGGGACGTCGAGCTCATGGGCGCGACGATCGAGCTCACGTGTGGCGACGCCGCCGCGTTGGACCGGAGCTGGCGGCGGACGATGGAATCGCTCGCGGGATCCTTCTCCGAAGTGAAACGAGTCCAATCGGATGTGCCCGTCGGGGGAGTAAAAAACGACGATGAAGACGACGCCGCGGGCGAAAGTAACGGTCCGAAAACGCCCGTATCCACGGCCGTGACGCTCATCGACGTCTGCGC
>Ga0209631_10003016_pt1 | contig 19701 bp, 21 predicted proteins | sample COG_08_FD_184752 | JGI IMG/M metagenome (GOLD analysis project Ga0209631, IMG submission 184752) | Pelagic Microbial community sample from North Sea - COGITO 998_met_08 (SPAdes) (version 2) | ecosystem: Environmental > Aquatic > Marine > Neritic zone/Coastal water | place: Helgoland, sampling...
TGACAACCCGTGAGGGATTTCTTAAAGCGCATGAAATCAGCTCTTATAGTTTTACTGCTCTTGCACAAGCAGCAATGCCAATGCTTAATGAAAATGGAGCTTTATTAACGCTAAGCTACTTAGGAGCTCTAAGAGCAATACCAAACTACAACGTCATGGGGATTGCTAAAGCCTCTTTAGAAGCTAATGTTCGATACATGGCTGCTGCAATGGGTGCTGAAAAAGGAATTCGTGTTAATGCTGTATCCGCTGGTGCTATCAAAACTCTTGCAGCGAGTGGGATCAAAGGTTTTGGAAAGCTACTTGACCATGCTGCTCAAAGCTCCGCGCTTAAGCGCAATGTCAGTATTGAAGAAGTCGGTAATGTAGCAGCCTTCTTGTGTTCCGATTTGGCGTCAGGTATTACCGGAGAGGTGACCTATGTAGATGCTGGATATAATTTTTATGAGAAAGGCCCAGACTTATAAACCTGAAAAAAAATAATTCTTTCTTATTGAAAAATAAAAGATTATTAGTATACTTATCCTCTGAATTTAGAGACTATTTTCTATTCTAGAGGTAAATATGAGTAATCGATTTCATTTGGCTATTGAGGCTGGAGAACTAAGTAAGACCATTAAATTTTATACAGACGTTTTAGGGTGTGAACTTGATATGTCTGAGGAAGGAAAGTGGCAAGATGTTGATTTTTGGGGAAATGAACTTACTCTTCATCAATCTAAACCTCGAGAAAGTGATAGTCTTGAAAGACACAGGCATAGTGTTGACATGGGTGATGTGATTGTTCCTCACTTAGGGATACACTTGCCATTAGATGAATACCAAAGAGTTAAATCTAATGTAGCCTCCACAGTCGGTTTTGTTGATGAGCCATACATCAGGTTTGAGGATACTGATTACCAACAAGAAACTTTCTTTGTTGAGGATCCTAATTATAACGTTCTTGAAATAAAGAGCATGGTTAAGCCAAGAGAATAACCAAGTAAACCCTAAACTTAATTACTTATCGACTATCAGTCTTGCTCCTAATTATTTTGAAATAATTTAATTTCTTCAAGGTCTTCAATATGAGTATCCAGAGCCTTGGTTGCAAGCTGTATTTCAAAAATAAATAAACCTATAGCTGAACCGAAAAGAATAATACCTGTGCTAAATACTATTACAAATTGAAATGGACTTGCTCCATTGACAGAGATAAATAAGGCCGTTAGATTTGTCATAAACCCCAAACCTGCAAGAGTCGATATTAATCGATTTAATTTAAGTCGTTTCCTTAAAATATCAATCTGCTTGAGGTATCTGGATGCAGATTGAGACTGCTCCTGCTTCCAGTCAGCATCCATAAGTTCATCATGTATTTTCCTAATTAATGCTGCCAGCGTTGTATACCTATTACCAAAATTAATCATCATTAAAGGCATGGCAGGAAATAGTGCTGCAGTAATTAAAAAATACGAATTCATAGTCATCCTCCTTGTTTTGAGTCACAGTTCAATCGGTCAAATTTAGACCTAAAAAATTAAGAACAACTGTGTTCGCTTTGATAATCCAACGACGGAGTTATATTGGGCTCATTGAGCCAAAAAAAAGTTCGTACTCTCTCTAGTAAACTAGAAAAAAATACGAACCCCTTTGTTAAGAATTTTACCCAGCGGCAGGTAAAAATTAGTTAGTACTTGTTATAGCAATTCAGTGAAAACTTTTATCTCAGCATTCTCTCTCAATTGATTGATTAAAGAGATAAACATTTCATTATTCTCCTGACTTAAATAAAGAGCTGAGATGCCTGTATCTTCATCTCCCTCAGGAACTCTTACTCCTGATAAATCAATCACTAGAGAAGTTAATCTATTCGCACTCTCAGCGCTATAAGTATGTCTTCCATCTTCAGGTTTAGTTAAAGTATAAGACAAAGAACTCAAATCAAAAGGCAAGTTACTTGCTCTTGTAATCCAGCCCTGGTTAACCCACTCCAAATTATTGTCAGAAATAATTTGATTAGCAGTTTGCTCATCACCACTCGTTAGTGCTGATGCAATATTTTCGGCTAAATTATCTATAATCTCTTTCGCTGCAGCAGACTTCAAAGCAGCCTCAATTTGACCCTCAACTTCATTCAAATCTCTCTCTCGCTCAGACTGCAAGTCAGAGAGCGCTAGGACGACAAATTTTTCTGGACTGATTTCCATAACCTCAGAGTTCAGACCTTCATCAATAACAGCAGAGCTGAATGCAGAGGTCACAAATTTTGGATCGTATTGTGTACTTCCTTCAGAAAAATAATCGCTCGATTGAACTTCTAAAGCAAACTGGTCTGCCACCATATCTAGCGACTCCTCATAGGACAAGTTCATAAACTCTTCCAATGATCCAAATAGTGATTTTTCCTTGGCATTTTTGATATACAGAGAAACAAGCCGATCCTCGACCATCTCGAAAGATTGCATTGTTTCTGGCTCAATGTCGGTTAGCTTAATAATATGAAAAAAACCATAATCTGTTTCAACTACATCGCTCACATCACCAATATTCATAGCAAAAGCTACTTCATCAAACTCTGCCCCCATGAGCTCTTTTTCAAAAAAGCCAAGATCACCACCCTCTTCACTTGAGGAAGTGTCCTCTGAATTGGCTTTAGCGAGTTCAGCAAAATCTGCACCCTCTTTAATCTGGCTCAATAATGCGTTTGCTAAATCCTCACTTTCAATCAGAATGTGCTGCGCTCTTCTTCTTTCAGGATTGGTGTATAGATCGGCATTTTCATCATATAGGTTTCTAAGATCGCTTTCCGTTGGCTGCTCAGGCTCTTCCATACTATCTAATGTCAGCTCAACAAAATCAACTTTCACCTTTCTACCCTCAATAAAGTTTGATCTATTTTCGTTAAAGTAGTCTGAGATTTGAGATTCTGAAACACTAACTTGATCTACATAGTTTTCAGTATTAAGCGCTATATATGAAACCTCTCTCTCCTGCGCTGCAAGATCGTTCAGTTGCTCAATTTGAGTCGACGACATAAAGGCTGAGCCACTTAGATTTCTCTTAATTTGCTCGCGATTGAGTGATTTTGATTGAGCAATCTCATATCCAGCTGGCGTGTAACTATTGAGCCTCAGTAGCTGAATATAGCGCTCTTGAGAGAACTCCCCGTCCACTAAAAATGCTTGGTTCATTTCAATAACTGACTTAACTTCGTCATCAAGCGTAACAATATCCAATGAATTTGCATAGTTCTCAATGAGCTTTTCATTGATTAAAGAATCCAATAAGGTTTGTTTTAAGGTGTTATCAATTTCTTGAGTGTAAGCCGCACCAAGTTGTTGTTGCAAGTTACGCTGCTGAGTATTTAATTCTTGATAATAAATATTAATGTCAATATCCTCTCCATCGACCTTCGCGATTGAAGTATTTGCAGAGCGACTTGCATAATCCTGAATTCCAAATAAAGCAAATGGAACTGTTATTAAACCAACGATAAGATAGGCTACCCAGCCTTTTGATTTGTTTCTTATAGCACCTAACATAATAATTTTTTTACCAATGAAGTTAAAGTCTTTGCTACTGAAAGAATTTTATACAAATAAATCTCATTAATAGCTTTTGTGAAGCATTATACAAGGCTATACGATTCATCTAAAGAAGTTTTCTACCTGAAACTTTATTGATATTTTTGAGCTAGTTTATTTAAAAGATTATCAACATCTTCCATCTTAGTATCCCATGCTGTTACAAATCTAACAGCTTTACCATCGAGCTCTTCCTCGTTAACATCATATCCAGAGTTATTCAAGTAATCGATTACATCTCTTGGAAGATGAACAAAGACTTCGTTTGATTGAGTTGGATAAGCCAATTCAATATTTGAAAAATTATTAAGTCCTTCACTTAAGATCTTTGCCATTGCATTAGCATGTTTTGCATTCCTAATCCATACATCATTAGAAACATAAGCATTAAGCTGAGAAGAGATAAAGCGCATTTTAGATAGGAGTTGTCCAGACCTCTTGTGAAGGAAGGGAAAGCTGCCAACCATTTCAGGTTTAAAGAATATGATTGCCTCGGCTGCAAGGCAACCATTCTTTGTGCCCCCTAAGGTAAGAACATCAACACCCGACTTCCAGGTCATCTCAGCTGGACTTGCATCAAGAGACACGAGTGCATTAGCGAAACGAGCCCCATCCATATGAAGGCTCATGTTATGTTCATGCGCTATTTTTGAAATATCTCTAATCTCTTGCAATGGATAGACAGTCCCAGTTTCACAGGACTGAGTAATGCTCACAACTGAGGGCTGAGTAACATGAACGTTTCCAGAGCCGCGAACAATCTCAGCCAAATCCTTTGACTTAATTCGTCCATTACTGCTCCTCATTGGATTGAGTTTAGCGCCTCCAGTAAATAATTCAGGTGCGCCGCATTCATCGGTATTTATGTGAGAAAGCTCATGGCAATATATTTTACCAAAGACGGGTGTCAGTGCTGAGAGAGCCAAGGCATTGGATGCAGTTCCAGTTACGGCCAAATAGACTTCAAGTTCGGTTTCAAAGACTTCAGATAATTTAGTTTTTAAGATGGACGACCACTCATCATCTCCGTAAGATCCTGCGATGCCAGAATTAGCTTCAATGAGAGCATCCATAACCTCAGGACATGCGCTAGTAACGTTATCTGATGCAAATAATGGGTTCATAGGGTCTCCTTAACTAGACTGGTACAGCAATGACGCCTAAGAAGTCGCCATTAGCAACAAGCCCAGGGAAGTGTTTACCTGTAAATATACCGTCAATTTTAGCGTGGTACTCATCTGGAGGAGAACCCGTCCTTTCAATATTATGAACTTTTGCAATGAGCTGACCTGACTTTACCTCATCTCCAAGGTCTACGCAGTGCTCAACAAGTCCTGTTGACTCACTAAAGATATAACAGCTATCATCAGGCATATCAAGACTAAGAGTCTCATGAACTTCTAAATCACCCTGTGTTATACCTGCGTGGCGAAGAATATTTCGGATACCTTTTTTTGCTATTTCAACTGTATAGGCAGTTGTTGACCCGCCACCACCAAGCTCTGTACTGATAAATACTTTACCCATGTTTTCAGCAGCAGTATCATACATATTAACTGCATCAATCTCTAAAAGCATTACCGAATGAGGTGCATTAAATGCCTTCATAGCTGCAATACATTTTTTTTGTTGATCCTTATCATCCAAAACATGGGCACAACAAAAAGGCAAGAAATCTAGTGTCTTTCCACCTGAATGAAAATCCACAACATAATCAGCCATAGGTAACAATATTCTATTGAAATAGTCAGCAATTTTTTCAGTAAAAGTTCCCTCAGGATTTCCAGGAAAAACACGATTCATGTTTCCACCATCAATTGGTGATGTTCTCTTTCCTGCCTTAAAAGCAGGGTAATTCATTCCAGGGACAATGATCACTCTGCCAGATATTTCTTCAGCTTTTATTTGATTAGCCAGATCAAATAATGCAATTGGACCTTCATATTCATCACCATGGTTTGCTCCAGTAAATAAAATTGTTGGGCCTTTACCATTTTTAGCAACAGTAATTGGAATAACAATTGATCCCCAGGCAGAGTCATCATGAGAATGTGGAAGTTTTAGGAAGCCATGCTGAACCCCATTTTTCTCAAAATCTACTGTAGAGTTGACTGGGGTTTTTTTCATAAGCTAGCACTGCAAAAAATAAAGTGTCATTGTACTTTAACACTTTATTTTTTACAATCAAGATAATAATGGCGGAGTGGACGGGATTCGAACCCGCGACCCCCTGCGTGACAGGCAGGTATTCTAACCAGCTGAACTACCACTCCGTTTTTGGTGGGCGCTACAAGACTTGAACTTGTGACCCTCGCCTTGTAAGGGCGATGCTCTCCCAACTGAGCTAAGCGCCCAAAAAAATGCCCGAATCGAATCAGGAAACGGGCATATTATACTGACAAAAAAACTACTTAGTTGACAGATTCCTTTAATAATTTTCCTGCTTTAAATGCAGGTACATTTGATGCTGAAATTTGAATAGCGGCACCTGTTTGAGGGTTTCTACCAGTTCTTGCAGCACGGGCTCTTACCATAAAACTACCAAAACCTGTAATGGCTACAGAGTCGCCATTAGCTAGTGCGCCAGAGATAGCACTAGTTGTTGCCTCCAAAGCACGTGCAGCATCAGCCTTAGAAAGACCTGAATTATCCGCAATTGCTGAAACTAAATCTGATTTATTCATTGTTTAACTCCTTAATTTTGAAAAGAATTTGTGTAAAACCTGAAAGAAATTAATCATAGGTTTAATTCTGATTATCCACTTATAAAGCCCTCTGTCAAGGCATTTTAGAGGAATTGATAGAAAAAATTATTTAAAAAATCTTCCAAAAAAAATTAGCTTTCAGCTGAACTTAGATAAGGTAAAAAATCTTCAATCCAATCTTCCTCTGAGATTTCTCCAATATGCTTATGAATAATAATACCCTCTTCACTAATTAGGAAAGTTTCTGGAGTTGCATAAACCCCAAGCTCCATTCCAATTTGACCTTTGGGATCGAAGACTATTTCATCGAAGGGATTACCCATAACCTTAAGATAATCTTCTCCATTACTTCTTGTATCTTTATAGTTAATTCCTATTAACTTTATATCATTATTTTTTGCAATATTCGTTATCATCTGATGCTCTTTTCGACAGGTAGTGCACCATGAGGCCCAAACATTGACCAGCGACACCTGATTGTCCATTAGATCTTTAAACTTAACTTTTTCATTGGTATAAAAATCAGCACCCTCAATTACTGGGAAGCTCTTTCCAACAAGTGGTGATGGCAGCTTTTTCGGATCAGAATTTAAACTCAGAAATAAAAAAATCCCAATGACTAAAAAAATTATTAGAGGTATTAGTTTATTCATATTTTGCCTCTGTACTTTCAAGGGCAGCGGCTACTTCGGGTGGCATGTAGTTTTCATCATGTTTCGCTAAAACTTCATTTGCAATGAAAGTTCTATTACATTTCATACCAACCCAACCTTTACTGCATTCTTTATCGATTGAGCCACTTGCTACAACTCCTTGTCCTTCTCTAAAAAGATCAGGCAATATTCCTTCATAAATCACATCAATGGACTCAGCGTTATCAGTGACAGAAAATTTGACAAGCATTCCATCCCTCTTCACGCTTCCATCTTCGACTAGACCTCCAATTCTGAAGCTTTTATCGTTCGGAGCCTTCCCTTCAAGAACATCTGAAGGCGTGTAAAAATATAATAAGTTTTCACTGAAAGCCTTAATCCCCAGATATCCTGCTAAAAAAACTCCAGCCACAAGAAGTCCAACCAATACCATGCGATTTTGTCTTTTAGTCATTGACTTCTTGCAAATTTATTTTTTAAAGATGCCAAAGTTAATGAATGTTGCCTCTTAGCGTTTACAAAAAGAACAATGATTGTCAGCGCCGAGACCCCATAGGCAAACCACACGTAGAATGCGTACTTACCATAGGGAAGAAAAGAAAAAAACTCTACCATAGTCATGACGTTAGACTCCTAACTTCCTCTTGCACCCACCGAGAATTTTGCTCACGAATAAGTACCTCAGTCCTAGCTTTAATTGAAACCAAAAGAGCATAAAGTAAAATTGATGCCACAAACATGAGTGCTAATGCAATCTGCATATCAGCATCTTTAATCCCACCAGTTCCAACCGAGTATCCTTGATGGAGCGTGTTCCACCACTTTACTGAATAATGAATTATAGGAAGGTTAATAAGGCCTACTATAGCAAGAATAGAGCTAGATTTAGCTGCAGTTCTTGGATTATCAAATGCGCTATTCAAAGACATATATGCTAAATATAAAAATAGCAAAACAAGCTCCGAAGTTAGTCGTGCATCCCACACCCACCAAGCACCCCACATAGGCTTACCCCAAATTGCCCCTGTAGCAAGTGCGATGATAGTAAATCCAGCTCCAATAGGAGCAGAAACTTTAGCAACAACCTCAGCCATCTTAATTTGCCAAATAAGTCCAATACCTCCAGCAATTGCCATAACTGCATAAATCATCATTGAAAGTATCGCGCTAGGAACATGAATAAAGATTATTCTGTAGCCATCTCCTTGCTGATAATCAGCAGGAGAGACAACAAGAGACCAATATAAACCAACAATCAATAAAGAAATAAATGGCCAAAAAAACCAAGGAACGAGCCTATTGCAAGTTTGATAAAAAACCTTTGGAGAGGCCTGCCTTTGGATCCATTTCCACATAAATAGATGTAGTTACAAAAAAGGTTTTATTTTAATGATTTTTCGGCCACATTGTTTCGTAAATAGATAGGCTGAGGAAGTTCTAAAGCTCCGTCTAGACCAGCTTTAATTGCCTGTAGGGATAATTCAATTAATGCTGATGATTCAGGTTGAATCGATAGATCAATATCCGTTACATTTGATACTAATTTTAATTTTTCACTATAGACTCTCCAGCCACTTCCAACACCAACAAAACTTTTATCTAAATCATCAACCTCTTCAGGGCTGCATATTTTCATATTGTCTATCGAACCATCGACATAAGTTGCCCAGTAAACTTCGCCCATTCTTGCATCTAACGCGACAGCTATTTTTTTTGATTTTAAAAGTTGAGACGCCCTAAATCCAACCAGCTCAAGCGTTGTAAAACCCATCGTAGGAATTTCCATTGACAAAGATAAGCCTTGAACAACTCCAATACACATTCTAACACCCGTGAATGATCCAGGACCTTTTGAATAAGAAATTAAATCAACATCTTTAAGTTGTGTTTGAGACTCCTTAAAAACCTCATCACAGAGTTTAAGAACATGGCCAGAGGTTTTTTCTACGCCAGACAATTTTCTACTATAACTCTCTCCAGAGCTCAATAATGTAACAGACGCTATTTCTGTACATGTATCAATCGCTAATATATTCAATTTATGATTCTCTTGTATTTTTTATGCATCGACATAATCATGTTAACGCGCTTATTAAGCCTATCAGGGAAGTTGCCTGGATTATAAAAGGCGGGGCCTTTCAATAAAGCAACAAGGGTTGCCATCTCCTCTAAATTCAAATCTTCAACATTTTTATCAAAGTAAAAAAGACTCCCACTTGCAAAACCATGAAATGCCATGTCGCCTTTTTGAGCTAAATATACCGTATTCATGTAACGCTCAAGAATTAAATCTTTCTCAAATGATGCCTCCAAAAGAATTGACATTAAAGCCTCCTCTGCTTTTCTGGATAGGGTTTTTTCTCTAGATAAAAGAGAATTTTTAATCAGTTGCTGGGTGATGGTGCTCGCCCCCCTTAAGCCTTTATCCTCAAATAAATAGCCATAAAAGACTCTAGCAATCTCTTTTACATCAATGCCATGATGGTTATAAAAAGATTGATCCTCAACTAATAGAAGCATGTTGATAAGATCTTTAGGGTACTCATCAATTGAATATTCAATCAGAGTTACATTATTAAGACGCTTTAATGGATTCGAAAACTCAGCTTTAACTTGATTATTCAAATGAATCATATAAACAGTCAGAACGACAAGTAAAAGTATTAAAACAATTTTGACTTGTCTTTTACTAAATAATTGCATTTTTAAGGCTCTTGATTAATTGAACATCAGTTAATCTTTCAGCATCCTTTTGAGTAGAGCAGGATGAATGAATCCAATCAAAATGACAATTACTGAGAATTTGTTTTGCATTGATTGAGCTGATGCCTGACCCTGGCATGATATTAATTTTTCCATTCGCAAGAGCTTGCATTTCAGACAAAACTGACAACCCTTCTAATGCAGTCTCTTTACCGCCTGACGACAATATGGTATCAAATCCAAGATCAATACCTGCCTGAACTGATTCAGTTGTTCGATTAATTACATCTACCGCCCTATGAAGAGTTAAATTAAGGCCAGCTGAATGAGAAACTAAATCCTCTAAAAGATCCCGATTGAGAACACCATTAGGCAATGTTGCCCCAAAAACAACGCCTTCGATATTGAAAGATCGAACCATATCGATTTCACTTTGCATTCGCTTTAGGTCCTCTAAAGAGTATAAAAAGTCACCTTTTTTTGGTCTAATCATCGACCTAGATGGAATGGAAATCTCTGAGGCTAGTTGCATGACATCTAGAGAGGGAGTTAACCCACCAAATTGCAATTCACTGCAAAGTTCAATTCGATCAGCCCCACCTTCAACGGCTGCCTCAATTCCAAAACAGCTATCGATACAGATTTCAAGATTAGTTCTCATGAATTCAAGTTTATATTAATGTTTAAGATAATGCGATAAGAACACTAATTAATTGATATATCGAGAACAAGTAGTATAAAATACCACCTTCCTTGCTTGACCAGCAAATGTTGGCAAGCTTTTTTAATCCATAAGGAGATGTAGATGAGACATTATGAAGTGACTCTCATTGTTCACCCTGATCAAAGCTCTCAGGTGACAACAATGATAGAAAAATACAAAGAACTGATCACCTCAGGTGGTGGTATTGTTCATAGAGATGAGGACTGGGGTCGTAAACACCTAGCCTACCCAATCAACAAGATTTATAAAGCGCATTATTTAATGATGAATATCGAGTGTGACAAAGAAACACTCGACAAATTAAACTATAACTTCCGTTTCAATGATGCTATTCTTAGGAACTTAATCATTTCTAAGAAAGAGGCTATCACTGAGCCATCAATAATGATAACGGAAGCTGACAAAGAGAAAGTCAAAGATCAAGGCAAAGAGAAGGCTAAGGTTCAAGACTCTGATCAGAAATAGGAGAAAGTAATGGCTAAAAAACAAGTAACTAAAAGACGTAAGTTTCAAATTCCAATTAACCGCTTTTGTCGCTTCACCAAAGCTGGTGTTAAAGAGATTGACTACAAGGATGTGGAGACACTTCTAAAAAATATAGATGAGAGTGGAAAAATTACCCCTTCAAGAATCACTGGAACTTCTGCAAAGTTTCAAAGACAATTGACCACAGCAATCAAAAGGGCCAGGTTTTTGGCTCTAATTCCATACACTGATAAACACAAGAAATAGGAGGCCCTATGCAAGTAATTTTGTTAGAAAAAAATGAAAAACTAGGTAATCTTGGTGATATTGCAAACGTTAAATCAGGATATGCTCGAAATTATTTAATACCTCAAGGGAAAGCTAAGCCGGCTAATAAAGCCAACATGGCAATCTTTGAAACGCTTCGTGCAGAGCTAGAGGCTAAAGAGGCAGCTGCATTGTCTGATGCACAATCACAAGAAAATGCAATGAAAGATGTTGTTTGCACAATTTCTGCAAATGCAGGAGAAGAAGGAAAGCTCTATGGCTCTGTTAGTGCAGCTGATATTGCTGAAAATCTTTTGGAGCAAGGTTTCGAAGTCGAAAAGAGAGATATTAATATTCCTGAGGCTATCAGAAATACCGGTGAGTATGAAATTACAGTTTCTCTATATGCAGAGGTTGTGGTTCCAGTAAAGGTTGTTGTAATTGCTGCCACTGAAACAGAATAACTCAACCCAATTCAGTTAACTGAGTTAAAATAAAAAGCCCTCTTCGAGGGTTTTTTATTTTTCTAGTTCGTAATAAATGGATATTGATAACGCAAAAATACCACCAAACTCAGTGGACTCAGAGCAGTCTGTTCTTGGTGGCCTATTGCTTCATAATGATTCTTGGGATAGTGTTGTTAATATTTTAGGATCTGAAGACTTTTATCAAGCCTCACATCGAATCATTTATGATGCCATTGTGACTCTTTTAGAGCATGATAAACCGGCTGATATACTGACAGTAAAAGAGCAAGTCATCAAGACGCATGATGAGGAATCCATTGGCGGATTTGCATACCTTGCTCAGATAGCTGAGAATACACCAAGCGTTTCAAATATTGAGGCTTATGCAAAGCATGTTCGTGAGCTTTCAATCTACAGGCAGTTGACCAAAATTGGAAGAGAATTAGCTGAAACCGCATTTAATCCAAAGGATATTGAGGTGAATGATCTTCTGGACTTATCGGAAAGAAAAATTTTCGAGATAGCTGAGCAAGTGAGTCGCAATAAGCAAGAAATTACAAATGTCAAAGATATCATTAAAGATGTCGTCAATCGTGTCCATGAGATGCAAGAATTAAAGGGTTACAAAGGTGCAGAGACGGGCTTTTCTGAATTTGATAAACTCACATCAGGCCTTCAAAATGGTGATCTAATCATCATTGCAGGTAGACCGAGCATGGGAAAAACTGCACTTTCGATGAATATTGTTGAGCATGTAGCAATTCACAACTCAACACCTGTTGCCGTGTTTAGTCTAGAGATGCCGACAGAACAGCTTGTAATCAGAATGATTTCATCTTTTGGAAGAATTGATTCAAGCAAACTGCGTGATGGAGATATGTCTGAAATTGATTGGAATAGTTTCAATCATGCTGTCAGAGCATTTGAAGAAAACACAATTTTAATTGACGAAACTCCCTCAATAACTCCAACAGAAATAAGAGCTAAATGCAGAAGATTAAAAAGAAGATACCCAGACTTAGGTCTAATCATGGTCGATTATCTGCAGCTCATGACGGTTCACGGCAAATCTGAAAATCGTGTTCAGGAGATTTCAGAAATTTCTCGCTCTCTCAAGTCACTTGCTAAGGAAATCAATGTGCCTGTCATTGCCCTCTCTCAGCTCAATCGTGGAGTTGAATCAAGAGCAAAGACTGGCAAAGGCAGGATTCCACAGATGGCAGACTTAAGAGAGTCTGGATCAATTGAGCAGGATGCTGATATTATTGGCTTTATATATCGAGATGAGGTTTATCATGACGATGCTTATACCAATCCTGAAGAGATTGGAAAGGCTGACCTTAGAATAGCTAAACATCGGAATGGTGCGACTGGAAATATTAAGCTTGCATTTGTTGGACAATACTCAAGGTTTGAAGATTTAGCCTTTGAGGATAGATTCCAGGGTGTCAGTGATGATCAAATGGACGCTTCATATATTAACAATATGACAAATTTTGATCAAGGTGATTTTTAATTTTAAATATTAGTTTCTTAAAAAGATTAAATATGACCCTTGCTAGTCAAATATTAAAATGTTAGATTGATGATGGATGATCAAATACAAACCAAACTGATTTATCAAAAAGAAAAAGTATCCTACTCTAGCTTGTCTGAGGTTTTTGACCTTAATTTTAAAAAAATCTCCAGGCTTGTGCCTCTACTTCCATCAATCAATAGTGATTTTATTGGAATCAAAAAACCCTCTAATGAACTTCACCTTATCTGTCACGAAAAAGCTAAATATACTGGGACTTATTCACTCACGCACATAATTGAATCCTCTCAAGGACTCGTGAATCGACCCGATATTCGATTCAAAATTTATTTTGATGCAAAACTTTTAGAAGTTATCTCAATATGCAACGAGACAAGGATTAATTCTTATCATCCATTTTTGGATGACTGCAGCGACTTATCATTCCAATTAGAGCTCAATATCTTCATGCTTAGATGGCTTGATTACTGCTTAGATAGATACAATGGAGCCGAATGGGTAGCAAAAAAATAAATTCAGATAATAGTAAATTAGTCATTGCAATCTCCTCGAGAGCTCTATTTAATCTGGATCATTCCCATAAAATTTTCAAAGAAGAGGGTATCGAGGCCTATGCAAGACATCAACAAGAAAATGAACATGTCGTTTTAGAGCCCGGAGTTGGATTTACTTTAGTCAAAAAATTACTAAAACTAAATAGTAAAAAAACACCAATTGATGTCATTCTTCTATCAAGAAACAGTGCTGATACAGGTCTTAGGATTTTTAATTCGATAGAGCATTATGGTCTTAATATATCCAGAGCAGCATTTACTCGAGGTGAGAGCACGCATCCTTTTGTTGGGGCTTTTGAGGCTGACTTGTTTTTATCAAGCAACTACAACGATGTTCAAAAGGCGCTTCAGTCAGGTTATGCAGCAGCCTCAATTGTGGAGTCTAAGTCCAAAAATAGTCACCCATCTCAGCTTAGAATAGCATTTGATGGTGATGCGGTTATCTTCTCTGATGAATCAGAGAGGATTTTCCAAGAGAAGGGGTTAGAAGCTTTTCATGAAAATGAGGTTTTGTCTGAAAAAATTGAATTAAAAGCAGGACCTTTCAAGTCTTTCTTGGTATCCCTTCAAAAAATTCAGTCAACCTTCCCAGAAGAAGACAACCCAATTAGAACTGCTCTTGTTACCGCAAGATCTGCCCCATCGCACAAAAGGGTTATTCATACTATGAGAGAATGGGGAATTCGAATTGATGAATCATTCTTCCTGGGTGGACTTGAAAAAGGAGTCTTTTTAAGGCAATTCGCTGCAGACATTTTTTTCGATGATCAGCAACAGCACTGTGACTCTGCTTCACAGTATGTTCCAACAGGCCATGTACCTAGTGGAATAAAAAATAGCTAAGTTTTTTTATTATCACTTGGCTACTGCTATGAGCTCATCGTCAAATATAATTGGTAAAATAAGAATTATTATATTTCGAGATTATTGATGTCAAAAAAAATCCAAGCTATCCGTGGAATGAATGATCTTTTGCCTGCAGATTCTCAAATCTGGAGTTTTTTGGATAGTACTATCAATAATCTTCTTCTATCCTATGGCTATAAATACTGCCGAACTCCAAATGTTGAGAGCACTGAAACTTTTTCTAGAGCAATAGGTGAGGTGACAGATATTGTTGAAAAAGAAATGTATACCTGGAAAGATAATAACGGAGACTCTTTAACATTGAGACCAGAAGGAACTGCTGGTGTAGTAAGAATGATGATTGAACACAACCTCCCAAGAGAAGGCATTCAAAAAGTTTTTTATAACGGGCCAATGTTTAGGCACGAGCGCCCACAAAAAGGAAGATATCGTCAATTTCATCAGATTGGTGCTGAGGTTTTTGGGGCTTCTGATGCCAAAGTTGATGCTGAACTAATCTCTATTACTGACTCACTTTGGAAAGCTCTAAAAATCAATGCTAAACTTGAAATCAACTCCCTGGGTTCAGCAGAGAGTCGAGCTTTATATCGAGAAATCCTATCAGAGTTTTTCAATGATAATAAAGAAATGCTTGATGAGGACAGTTCAAGGAGACTGAAAACAAACCCACTAAGAATTCTAGATAGTAAAAACAATGATCTAGAGGCATTAATTTCTCAAGCTCCTAAAATGATTGATCACCTCGATGATGAGTCAAAGGAGCACTTTAAAACTTTAAAAAATTATCTAGATCAACTAAAGATTCCTTATGTAGTTAACCCAAAACTAGTAAGAGGCCTAGACTACTACAATCAAACTGTATTTGAATGGGTATCAAATGAACTTGGATCTCAGGGAACAATTTGTGGTGGAGGAAGATATGATGGCCTAGTTGAAAAAATGGGGGGCAACCCAACTCCAGCTATTGGTTTTGCAATGGGCCTTGAGAGAATCGCCCTTCTTATTCAAGATAAATCTAAAGAACTTATTAAAGATAGACCTCACTTATACTTTTTATCTTTGGGGGAGAATGCTCATTTTGAATCAATGAAACTCTCAAGAAAAATCCTTCAAGTGATGCCTAAAATAACTATTACAAATGATATAACCATGGGGACACTTAAGAGTCAAATGAAAAAAGCCAACAAGTCTGGTGCTGACTATGCAATGATACTCGGAGAAGAAGAGTTGGCCAGAAACGTCTTAAGTTTAAAGCCCTTAAAGGGCCAAGGAGTTCAGCAATCAATTGAACTTGAGGGTATCATTCACCATCTTCAGGAGATATTATGAAAAATTTTATAGAAGTTAGCGATTCAGAAGAAGAGCAAGTTGATAAATTAAAAAAGTGGTGGGATTCAAACGGCAAACAAATAATTGCTGGAGCAGTCCTAGGACTTGCAGGCATATTTGGATGGAATTACTATGTTGATTATCAAGATAGTCAGGCTTTAAATGCTAGGGCGTTATATTTAAGCTATGCTTCTGATTCAGCCAATATAGGTGCTTATGACAAATTAATCAAAGATCATTCATCAAGCTCTTATGCAGATCAGGGTACACTCATAATGGCTAAATATTTGTTTGATGCTGGAAACTATTCACTTGCACTTGACGCAATTGAGCCTTTATTGAGTCGAGAGGATTCTGTCATTGCTTCAACAGCAGCTCTTCGAACAGCTTCACTCTACTTGGAACTTGGTCAGCATCAAGAAGCACTAGATGTTTTGAATTTAGAAAATGCTAATGGGTTCTCAGGATTGTTTTATAACCTTGCAGGCGATATTTATTTGGATCTGGGTAACAGTGAAGAAGCGAGAAATAATTATGCTCTTGCAATTGAAAACATTACTGAAAATTCTAGCTTATCACAATTAATTCAGATCAAACTTGACGATCTAAATTAGATCACTGCAGGTTACCGATTGTGAGCAACCCTATCATCTCTTTGGTCGGTAGGCCTAATGTAGGTAAATCGACACTTTTTAATCGTCTCAGCAATTCTCGACAGGCACTCGTCTCGGATTATGAAGGCCTAACGCGTGATCGTCAATATGCAAACATAAAGCTTGAGGAAGAACGTTTCTGCACTATTGTCGATACAGGAGGTCTAACGAATGAAGACTCGGTGATTGACTCTGGTATTCATAAACAAGTACTGAATGCACTCGATGAGTCTGATGTTATTTATTTTATTGTCAGTAACAAAGATGGTGTTACCGCTTTGGACCTTGATATTTCAAATCAGCTCAGGAAACTCAAAAAAAATATCATCCTAGTTTGCAATAAAGCAGAGGGATTGAATCTTAGTTCAGCATCTGAATTTTATGAACTCGGATTGGGTGAACCAACCCTAATTTCCGCTGAACACAACCAAGGCATCCAAGATTTAATTGAAAAAACTTTACCATTAATACCTGAAGCTTCAGACCCCATAGAGAAGCATATTGATGGAATTGCTGTTGCAGTTTTAGGAAGACCCAATGTAGGTAAATCAACCCTGATTAATCGGATTCTAGGTGAGGAAAGAGTCTTGTCAGTTGACTTGCCTGGAACAACGCGTGATACTATATTTATTCCTTTCGAGAGAGAGGAGCAGCAATACACTTTAATTGATACAGCGGGCATTCGAAGGAAACGAAGTGTTGATGAAAAGATAGAAAAATTTAGTATCATCAAAGCAATTAGCGCCCTAGAGGATTCTCATGTTGTTATTTTGGTTTTGGATGCTCATGAGGGAGTAACTGAGCAAGATGCAACCTTGTTAGGAATGATAGCTGACAAAGGACGCGCTTTACTCATAGTGGTTAATAAGTGGGACGGATTGGATGACTATCAAAAAAGTGAAGTTAAAAGAAAACTAGAAGTTAAACTCTCTTTTGTTGGATATGCATCTGTTCACTTCATTTCAGCGCTTCATGGCTCTGGTGTTGGAAAATTATTTGAACCGATAAAAAGATCTTATGAGCACGCAGGAAAAAGATACCCAACATCTCATCTAAACAAAATTTTAGAGCAAGCGAATAGTGCCCATCAGCCGCCTCCAGTAGCAGGTAGAAGGCTTCGCTTGAAGTTTGTAAATCAAACTGATGTATTTCCACCAACACTCATGTTTCATGGAAATCATGTTCAAAGCGTGCCAAAGAGCTATGAACGCTTTTTAATGAATTTCTTTACTACGTCATTAAAACTCACTAATACTCCTATCAAAATCAACTTTAAGAGTGGTGACAACCCATTTAAAGATAAAAAAAATGTCCTTTCTGCGCGCCAAATTCAGAAGAAAAGGCGGCTCATGAAATTTGTAAAAAAGAAATGATTCTGAAAGCTATTCTAAAAACGCTTAGCTGAGAAATCTGAGATTGATATTGGCGTTTTAGTCTTAGTCAAAATCGAATCCACAATTTCTGCTGTGATTGGCGCTAAAGTTAGTCCTATATGACCATGACCAAAGGCATAAACAATATCATTACCCTTACTTGACTCAGAGATCACTGGCCTGCTATCAGGAATTGACGGGCGAAACCCAAGCCATGTCCTACTTGGACTTCCAAGTTTTGGAAAGAATATTTCAGCACCTTTCTCTAAGTGCCTCACTCTGTGTTGAGAAATTTTAGGACTCAAACCGCCAAGCTCAACAGTTCCAACCACTCTCAGTCTTCCTGTCATTGGTGACATATAAAAACCACCTGCTGCATGGCAGCATGGCCTATTTAGGAGGGGTTCAGCCATATCGTATTCGACATGGTATCCTCGCTCTACGCCAAGAGGCACTTTATCACCCACTTGAGCAGCAAATTTTTTAGAGTAGGCCCCTGCTGCAACAACAAGCTGCTTCGTCATAATTGTTGTCTGGTTATCAAGGTTTATTTTAACGCCATCACTAGTTCTCTCAATTTTTTTTGCTTCTGTTTTAATAACCTGACATCCTTTTTCAAGTGAAGCATCTAAAATTAGCTTAACCATTTTGCCGGGGTCACTCATGTAAGCCCCATCTGGAAAAAAAGAAGCTCCTCCTTGAGATAGATTTAGATTGGGTTCCAGTTTTTTAAGCTCATCAATATTTAAAATCTCTGCATTTAATCCAAGCTTTTTTCTTTTATCAATATCTTTTATGCCATGCTTGAAAAGCTCTTTAGTATGATAAAGGTAGATATTGCCATCGGTTTTTAATAAAGATTCACCTCCAATTTGAGACGACAACTCTTCCCATCGATGCCTTGAGCCTTGCAACAATGATGCTATCGCTAGAGCATTTTTAGCAGCATTCTTAGGCATTGATTGATTTAAAAATCTTAAAAGCCATGGAACTAAAGTTAGAATTGCAGAGCGCTTTATTGCTATAGGACTGTTCTTATTTAATAAAAGCGAGGGTAACTGTTTAATAATTTCTGGTGATCCGACTGGCAGAACAGCGTATTCTGCAATAGTGCCGGCATTGCCAAATGAAGTTCCTGTTCCAGGCTCTTCAGGATCGATTAAAACAACCTCTCTTCCTGCATTGAGGAGTCTTAATGCGATAGAAAGGCCTATAACTCCTCCTCCCAAAACTGTAATGTCTGTTTTTTTTAAAGACATAATTCAGATTATTAATTCAAAAGCTTTGATGGCTTACGAAAGAATTAGAGTATGTGCTTCCTTAGCGGCATTTATAAAGCTCTCAAAGAGTGGGTGTCCATCTCTTGGTGTTGATGTAAATTCGGGATGGAACTGACAGGCTACAAACCATGGGTGGTCAGTTATTTCAACCATTTCAACGAGAGAGCCGTCATTAGACCTTCCAGATACGGTGAGTCCTGCAGCTTCAATTTGAGAAATCAGCTTGTTGTTTACTTCGTATCTGTGCCTGTGCCTTTCTGTCACTTTACTTGAACCATAAATTTTCTGAGAATGACTACCCTTAACTAAATGACATTCTTGGCCACCCAGTCTCATAGTGCCTCCTAAATCAGAATTTGTATCCCTTTTCTGAGTGTCACCATTCTCATCTTGCCACTCTGTTATAAGGCCAATCACAGGGTAATTAGTATTTAAATCAAACTCAGTGCTATTAGCACCCTTCATATTTGCCATGTGACGAGCATACTCAATCACCGCAACCTGCAGACCTAAACAGATACCTAAAAATGGAATATTATTCTCACGTGCAAATTGAAC
>Ga0209631_10003017_pt1 | contig 19700 bp, 17 predicted proteins | sample COG_08_FD_184752 | JGI IMG/M metagenome (GOLD analysis project Ga0209631, IMG submission 184752) | Pelagic Microbial community sample from North Sea - COGITO 998_met_08 (SPAdes) (version 2) | ecosystem: Environmental > Aquatic > Marine > Neritic zone/Coastal water | place: Helgoland, sampling...
GGCGTGTAGCTTAGTTTGGCTGGAGCACCCCGCTGATAACGGGGAGGCCACAGGTTCAAATCCTGTCATGCCCACCAATTTTTCTTTCAGTGAGAACTTTCTCATTCATCTTCATAGTCAGGATGATTTAGTTTCAGATAGGTAGGGAGTGTTACAAGACGCTTTGTAGAACATCTTAGGATCACCTCATCCAATCTTGCAGTAGTTCTTCCTAATTGAGCTACTGGGATGATTATAATTTCAGGTAAGTTGTACCTATCTCTGACTGTAAAGTGAGTTCTCACTACAACTCCTTTGAAAGTTCTCTTTGTTTTCTTCATTTCAATAACGTTTCCAATATCTATTCCGTCATTGTCCAGGACAGCTCTATCTAACAGTTCATCTGGAGCATACAATTTTTCGTTGATTCTAACTGTGTTTCTCCACCTTCTTTGCAGTTCTCTAATAGATTTGGTTAGTTTCACACTTCCATCAGGTCTGACACTGTGCACTAATTCTTTGGAAAGTGGTGCATATTCAGCAGGTTTTCTCATATATTCGCCTGCAACATCGTCAGTAACTTGAATCCTTACTGATTGTACACATTCATCTCGTGGATGGAATCTTTCCCCAGTGATCGTTCCGACCAAAGTTTCTCCCACATATACGTCTCTTTGTAGTAGCTCTTGTATTCTTATTTCTTCGCTCATTTTTCTTCCTCAATTCATGGAGTGGTGCATCCCGTCGCGTTTCTCCTGAGGCTGAGTCGTGGAATTAGCACTTATACTATCCGTAAGTAAAGACTGATAATTCAATTGATTTTTTTAATTATATTTGAAAAATGCAATTGAAAAACTAAAGTTAGTTTAATTTTATGTATGATTATCAGAAATTGAGTTTTTCTAAAATTCGGATGAAAATAAATAGTGTATTTTCGCGATTTCTGAGCACTCATACAGCATATATTGATGTGTGGCCTAGTGTTCGGAGTATCATGTCAGATGTACTTGCTCAACTGGCGGAAATCCGCAATAACACTGGAAACAAAAAAACTGTAGGTTTGAAAGATGAAATAATTACACGATTTTCATCAAAAGATCAGAATTTGATTCGTGCAATTTCAGAAGCGTCTGAAGTTCACAAACAACATCTTGATGAATTTGGTGAAGAATACATGATGATGGATGAATCAGACCTAATTACACATTTACAATCAGATTATGTTAATTTTTATGCTCCAGCCACTGTTAATCCATATGTCGCGATTGCTGCACGTGGCCCATGGATAGTAACATCTCATGGGGCAGTATTACACGACAATGGCGGATATGGGATGCTCGGCGGAGGACATGGTCCAGACGATGTTATTGGAGCAATGTCAAAAAATTGGGTTATGGCAAATGTCATGACTGCATCATTTAGTCAGAAAAGATTAGCTGAAGCATTGCGTAAAGAAGTCGGATATTCACGTGACGAATGCCCATTCTCAAAATTTGTTTGTATGAACAGTGGGTCAGAGTCAGTAACTATCGGTATGAGGATTGCAGATGTTAATGCAAATGCTATGACTGGTCCTGGTGGTAGGTATGAAGGAAAACCAATCAAGAAAATTGCTTTGAAACAAGCGTTCCATGGAAGAACCCAACGTCCAGCCACAATCTCAGATTCTTGTAAGAAGAAATATATCAGTAATTTAGCAACTTTCCGAGACCGTGAAAGCATAATTATTGTAGAACCAAATAATATTGAAGATTTGCAATCAGCATTTGCTAGAGCAGAATCAGAAGGTTTCTTCATCGAGCTATTAGCAATGGAACCAGTACAAGGAGAGGGATCTCCAGGTCAGGACATAAGTCGTGAGTTCTATGATGAAGCACGTAGATTAACATCTGAACACGGTAGCATGCTGTTAGTTGATTCTATTCAAGCAGGTTTCCGAGGAAAAGGATGTCTTTCAATTGTAGACTATCCTGGATTCCAGACTGCTGAAGTCCCAGATTTAGAAGCATGGTCAAAGGCACTCAATGCTGGGCAATACCCTCTTTCAGTACTAGGTTTATCTGAGAAAGCAGCGGAATTATATGTTGTTGGAATATATGGTAATACTATGACTACAAATCCAAGAGCACTTGAAACTGCAGTAGAAGTCTTGAGTAAGATAACTCCTGAAATGCGTTCCAACATCTTACACAGAGGAGAGGAATTTGTAGAAAAGCTTGGTAAATTAAGGGACGAGTTCCCAAATGATATTTCTTTAGTTCAGGGTTCAGGATTATTGCTTTGTGCTGAATTAGATCCGGAGAGGCTGCCTGTTGTAGGATTTGATTGTGTAGAAGAATGGTGCCGTATTAACGGACTTGGAGTAATTCATGGTGGACAGAATGCATTGCGTTTCACTCCTCATTTCGGTATTACTTCGGATGAGATTGATCTTGTGATTGAAGTTGTTAGAGACTGCCTAATTGCGTTTGCAGAAGCAGAGCCTATTGCGGCAGTATGATACTTTAACCCCTATTCCGGAGTTATAGGTGTGCAATCATGTCAAAGAAGATTAATCTTCTTGGAGAGGTAGATAATTTCTTTTTGGCTCTCAAAGATAGGTTAGATAGAGCCGGTGCATTATTTACTCCTGACTCAGAAGAAGCAGATATTACGGTAGGCCTTGGTAAATATGCTGCTGATGAATCTGTTGACATTGCTATAATCGCTGAAAATGAAGATTCTCGTAGTGGTAATATTTCTGAAGTTAAAAATGCGGCTTTGATAATTAGAATTCACGATCTAATGATTCCAGAAGGAGGTCAAGGTTGGGGGCCTGAAGATGTTGAAGAGTGGGTTCAGTGGATTAAAGATGGGACTCATGAAATTACACCGGAAGTCAAACCTAAACATTGGGTTCATATCAGAGATACAACAGACGCTATTTCTCTCTTAGTTATGGCTGATACAGATGCTTTTGCTCAAGGAGTAGTTGATTTATGCGGCAGAAGAGCTTGGGGGCCCGATCCAGTTATTACAGAAATCAAACTATTGTGGAACCGCTTTACTAACGCAATTACACATTCTCATACAGTAGAATCTCTATCTGAGGTACCAAGTCCTGCAGCAGTTCAGTTTGAGGGTGAAAGAAAAAGACCAGATCTTGAGCCATTACATGAAGCAATGAAAAATGCTGGTAGGGAAGAAGGTTGGAGACCCTTAACTCCAATGAGAGTGGCTCTGATGGAGTTCTTAGCTCACACTAAGCTCCATTCAGAGCCAGATCATAATTAACTAATGTCAAAAAGACTTAGTTATTCTTGTCTGCTTGAACTTTAGCACGTACTTCTTGTGCTGTAGCTTTAGCAGCTTGCATTGCTTTACGAACACGTGTTCCAGCAGCGGCGTTACCTTTGTCGTGCTTTACAGCATCAGTCATGGCTTCTGTTAGTGCATCTATCATTCCTTGTACCATCGATTCAACGGACATAAAGAAGCCGGCATCTATGTCCGTTCTTAGCCATTGCGTCTGCGAGAACTAGCAAATGCCAATTGTTGAAGTTCCATAGAATAGCCGTTTTCTGACAAAAAACATAGTTTTTCTTCTAATTTTTGAATAAATCAGCGCCTAATAATGGCAATAATACGCTTGCATCGCCTTCTACAACTACTTGAGGGGCTTCTGGCCTTATTTTACCCCAAGAAATAGCCTCTTTTAGCCTAGCACCCGATAATGAACCATCATGTTCAGGAGCAGTTGTGATTCCAACAGCCGAATCTAATCCATCTCTGTATTGATTCCACCAAATCACATGATGCTTTGAAATTCCTCCTCCTACCATGAGTGCATGAGATTCTTCAGCAGTCCAAGTTAAATCCGATAGAATTTGTTCGTCAGCCAAGAAATCCACCATGAAATTAGGATTTTTTTGCCTATGCATGAATAGTTGTGCTCCAATAGACCCGTCGGATAAACCTGGAATTACCATAGGAATTCGATGCTTAGCAATCCAATACAAAAGAGATGTTTCATCTTCTATTCTATCTCCCATTGCCCAGCATAGCTCAACGGAACCAAATCCTAACCAAGGATTTTCGGGATTCTGTTCGATTCTTTCTTTTTCAATATCATCTAACCAAGGAAGAACTCTCTTTTCCAGAATATCTCCGTAACATTCGTTTGGAACGATGACATTTCCCAATCTGTTGAGTCCTTCTTCTCCAAGAGCGATATCATCCAAACTGAAATCGCCATGAAAATAATCTTGATATGTTCTTGCAATATCATGGTCTAATGTTCCACAGGTAGTAATTATAACATTAAACGCCTTTCTTTTTATCGCTTCAAGAAAGAATCCTCTTGTTCCTGTTGCACACAAACAAGCAGGGAAGGAAAGCCAGTTCAGAATTCCATCGCCAGTTTTTCCAGTACTTATTTTTAGAATATCTCTAGCATGTGCCAACTTTGTCGCAGTAAATCCTCCAGCTCTCGACATTTGATCTATGAGACTGCTTACATCACTCATTTTCTGAAAGTCATAATCTTCCACGGGGGCAGTAAAATCATCACGAGAGTAGGCCGACACAATACCTTCGCCAGACTCTCTCGTATTCAATTAGTCGGATTCTCTAATTGGTAAATCCGATCTCTAATTTGAGCAGCTCGTTCGAAGTCTAATCTTGCTGCTGCAGCCTTCATCTCCTTCTCCATTTTAGATATTAATTTCAGTTTTTCATCACTCTTTTCGATTGACTCATCCTCTACTAGGCCAATAAAATTACCATCTTCATCAATCCAATCTGGCTGACTTATATTGTCTAGTACAGATCCTGTTGAGTTCCAACCTGATGCTCCTAATGCAAATTTCTTAGCCAATCCTTCTACTCCTTTTTTACCTGGTTTCTTAGCAACTAATCTTCTCCCACCACTAGTTCCTTTTCCTGCAACTCCCGCCATTAAATCATCAGATTCGGAATTCATAACGGGCATAGCTTTCATAATTGTCTTTGGACTAATTCCATTTTCTTCATTATGTAAATTTTGTCTTTTCCTTCTCTCAATTGTTTGTTTTATTGAAGCTTTCATTGCATCTGAAACAGAATCAGCATAGAGTATAACTCGTCCATTTTGATTCCTTGAGGCCCTACCTATTGTTTGTAATAATGAGCGTTCATTTCTGAGAAAACCTTCTTTATCAGCATCAAAAATAGCTACTAAACTGACTTCAGGAATATCTAATCCTTCTCTTAGAAGATTGATTCCAACGATAATATCTATGTGCCCAAGTCTTAGTGCTTTGATAATTTCAGTTCTTTCCAATGTGTCTATTTCACTATGCAAATAATGGGCCTTAAATCCGTTACGATTCAGATATTCTGAGACTTCTTCTGCAAATTTTATTGTCATCACAGTGACCAATACACGTTCGTTTGATTTTATCCGTAAGCGTATTTCATCTTCCAGATCCTGAACCTGTCCTTCTGTCGGCCTTACCTCAATTACAGGATCCAGTAAACCAGTAGGTCTGATTTCCATTTGTACTACGCCGTCAATATTTTCCATCGTTTCTGCAAGAAAAGCCCGTTTTTTCTTCTTCTCGATATCAGCCTTTCTAGCTCCTCCGCCACTTGGGACGTGTAGTAATCCTTCGGGTACTGGCTGATTCGTTATTTCTGCTAGGTGTCTGAGTTCTCTCTCTCCCGGTGTTGCGCTAACATAGAGCATTTGTGGTATTAATTCTTGAAATTCATCAATTCTCAATGGCCTATTATCATAGGCTGACGGGAGTCTGAATCCGTGATCGATTAAGTTTTTCTTTCTTGAATAATCTCCTCCATACATTCCTCCTACTTGAGGAAGAGTCACATGACTTTCATCCATTATTACTAGATATTTCTCTGGGCTTCCATGAAATTGCTCCGCACAGGTTGAGAAGAAGTCAAGAAGGCAATATGCTCTCTCATTTTTCACTCTACCATCAAAATGTCTTGAATAATTCTCTACACCTTTACAAGAACCAACTTCTGTTAACATCTCCAAATCAAACTTAGTCCTCTGCTCTATCCTATGGGCTTCCATTTCCATGCCCTTAGAATGATAGTAGTCAACTCTCTTGTCTAATTCTTCCTCAATATCTTCAATAGCTTTACCGAACTTATCTTCACTGGTCATGTAGAATTGTCGAGGATGGATCCATGCTTCCTCAATTTCATCCAGTGGTTCCCAAGATATCGCCTCACAAACTTGTATTCTTTCAATTCCATCCCATCCAAATCTAATTCTAATCGGATCATCTCTACTTGGCATCCATATGTCGAGCACTTCTCCTCTTAGTCTAACATCTCCTCTAACAATCTCTCCAGTTGTTCTTCTATATTGTAATCCAACTAACTCTCTGACTATATCTTGGGGATCTGCTTCTTGACCTACACTAAGACGTACGTGTGATTGTTGGAAAACTTCAGGAGGATTAAGGCCATAGATTACTGAAACAGTTCCTACTGCAATAACGTCCGGTCTACTAACTAGTGAAGCAACTGTAGAGAATCTTTCTTGCTCGATTCTTTCATTCATTTGTAATTCTTTATCGATATACATATCTCTACCAGGAAGGTATGCCTCTGGTTGATAGTAGTCATAATAACTAACGAAATACTCGACTGCATTTTCAGGAAAAAGCTCACTCATTTCTTGCCATAATTGCCTTGCAAGAGTTTTATTATGAGACAATATTAATGTTGGAATCTGTAATCTTTCGATAATATTGGCCATTGCAAATGTTTTCCCAGAGCCAGTAACTCCCATCAATACGCATCTTTCTTGACCTTCGTTAATTTGTTTGATCAATTCTTGAATTGCTTGTTCTTGATCTCCAGCCGTCCCATAATCCGACTTCAAAACAAACATTTTATCCCTCAATTATGGTATCGACATTAGCCGCTGGGTCCATCAAAATAGTTGCAATCAGTAGGACCCAACCTGTTAACATTGAAACTCTAAACAAAGTAGTCTGAAAATCATCTAACCTATTTCTCATTAGAATTACTACAACATTAGCTATCGACATAAGCCCTGCAGCTCCTAAGAACCATATTTCACTCATTGGATCAGATATAGCAAAGCAAGCAAACCATAGTAGAGTTAACTGAATTGAAGTTCTAGTCGTTGTTTGATCACTAAATCTTGCAGGAAATGAATTGATTCCATTTTCTCTATCACTTTCAACATCCATCCTTGCATAATTAATATCAAAAGCAGTTATCCAAAGAGCTACACCTAAGGAAATGAAGAATATTGTAGGAAACCAAAGAAAGTCACCACCATCTAGGCCTGTAATTGCTGCCCATCCATGTACATCTGCAGCGACTGCAACCCAAGCACCTGCCGGCGCTAAACCTAAACACAACCCAAGCCACAAATGACAGAGCCACGTATATCGCTTAGTGTAAGGATAAATTACGAATGCGAGAACTGGTAACCAAGCCATCATTAATGCAACTTCATTAAGTTGCCATGCGCCAATCAAAAGCATCCCTAGAAAGATTGCAGATAATTTCAAAGCAGTATTCATTGACATTGAACCAGATACCAAGTGTCTTCCAGATGTGCGTGGATTTGCAGCATCTATATCGCGATCAATAATACGATTTAGAGCCATTGCAAGGCCACGAGCTCCAACTGCAGCTACTAGAATCCAAAGTAAATCCATTCTTATCCATCCTAAATCGCTTGAAGTAGGTTCATAGAAAAATTGATTATAAGCAAGAATATATCCAATAAGAACAAATGGAAGAGAGAAAAGAGTATGTTCAATTTTTACAAACTCTAGAATCTCTTTTGTTCCCATCATAATCCCTCTCTTTCCATCCAAGCATCTACCTTTTCTTCAACTTCAGGGTCGTGCAATGTTACCGCAGGCCATCTTCTCACAGGTAGCGGTCCTTCATTGGATGGAATTGGCGCAGTGGCGTCCCAAGCAACTCTTTTCCTTTGCTCATCAAAGTGGAAATCTCTTGAAACTTCGAATCTACAGAATAGTTGCCATAGTAATCTCCTTCTCCAATGTTCATCATCTAAATCTGCATCATCATCAGTGATGAAAAGCCATCTTAAATTCTTAGCAGATTCTAATGCCCATATTTCGTCTCTAATTCTTGCAATTTTCTCTCTTTGTGCTGTAGCAGCCTCTTCATTCACTTCTTCCATACTTTCTTCTGGACGTGGGCCACCATCAATATTTGTTGTAACTACTAGCATAGATGAAGCCATCATTTTCGCCTTAGTAACCCCTTCAATTCCCGAAGCCGAAACACTCAATGAATCAGGACAACCCATCATCTTTGGTTCATTAGACCTAGGGTCATTATCAGTTAGCGTAGTCGCATCAATAATCAATTTTGAATGTACATTCTGCCATGGAGAAGCATGAGCTAGAGAATCAGCGACCATTCCATCAAGGATGATCAAATCTTCAGGGATTCTTACATTATAATCCAAAGCTTTCAGTAAAGCCTCGAGATCTTTTACATTATGATCTTCATTTACTGCAATTATGGATTTTAAGAACATCATTTGTCCTGCACCCATTAATCCCAGGGCTGTTTTCCTTGCTTGTCTAGGATAACGTTGTTTGGAAGCCACAATTGCAAGATTATGAAAACCAGTTTCTAGAGGTAAAAATAAATCTTTAACATCTCTGTGTTGAAATTGTAAGACTGGTCTAAATGCATCACCAATTGCCTCACCTAAGTAACCATCTTCCATAGGTGGTACTCCAACAATTGTCATTGGAACGGTTGGGTCTTTCCGATGTGTAATTGCTGTTACATGCATTACTGGATATTCTTCTTCTAAACAGTAATATCCAAAATGATCTCCAAAAGGACCTTCAGTTCTTGTTTCTCCTGGTATTGTATATCCTTCAATTACAAAGTCAACCTCTGCGGGAACCCACAGGTCGTTGGTTAGACATTTTGTAATCCTTAATCTTCTTTTATTCAGTAATCCAGCAAATTCATATTCTGAAAGATTGTCAGGTAAAGGAGAAATTGCACTGAACATTACTGGTGGAGGTCCTCCTAAACATATAGCTACAGGCATTCGATTTTCTTTCCCAACATCGTCCGCATGATCTGCTGCGTGTTTATGTGCTTGCCAATGTAGCCCAATTTCCTTTTTACCAAAAATTTGTCCTCTATACATGCCCATATTATGCTGACCCGTTTTTGGATCCTTTGTTACAACAAGTGGTAATGTAATGAAAGGTCCTCCATCCATAGGCCATGTTGTCGGAATTGGAAGTTTAGTCATATCAGGATCTTTCATCACAACAGCTTGACATGCTCCTTTCCTAACTTTTTTTGGTGCCATAGACATTCCTTGCATTGCCAATTCTAAACCTGTCCATGGTTTCTTTAGGATTCCGCCGATATCTGGTTTCATTAGTCCAACCATTGTTTCTCCGATCTCTTTTGGATTCTCAACTCCTAATGCTTTATTCGTTCTTTCTCTAGTTCCAAAAAGGTTCATAGCGAGTGGAAATTTACTAATTTCTCCATTCGCTAATCTTGGTTGATCAAAAATAATTGCTGGACCACCTTTCTTTACTAATTTGTCAGCGATGCATCCTGCTTCTAAATAACAATCAACAGGGTGACTGATACGAATTAGTTCATCAGAATCTCTCAGATTTAGAAGATATTCACGGAGGTCACGCCACGCCATCAGACCATTCGAGACGCTTATTAGTTGAATATGTTCGTTCGTAATCATAGGACGTTCGACCGACGGATTCTTTGACTAATGGCCCTCCTGACTAGTCTCATGGGAGAGGTCGCGACCGTCTGTGACGTGCTTGTAATTGGTGCTGGTCCGGGTGGAGGGAACGCTGCTTTGCATAGTGCAAGAGCGGGACTTACAACAATTTTAATCGAAGATCATGCTGAAATTGGTACCCCAGTACATTGTGGTGAGTGCATCTCTGATGTTGCCTGTGATAATCTTAATCTTGATTTACCTGATCATGTAATTAGTAAGAGAGTTCATGGAATTAGAGTTATTTTTCCAGATGGAACCGAAAAGAAACTTACTGAAGAAGGATATGTTTTAGAAAAACATCTGTTTGAAAGATGGATAGCGGATGAAGCAGTTTCTGAAGGTGCAGTTCTAAACCTCAATCATAAACTTACAAGCATGGAAAAAATGTTTGATGGAGAAAAATTCACTGGATGGCGCTGTGATGGAAAGGGAGATCATTTCCCTATTGAAACCAAAGTAGTCATAGATGCATCAGGAGTTGCAGGTATTTGCTCTAAAATTCTAGAACTAAACCCTCGCCCCCAAGTCATTGCAGGAATGCAATATGAAATGCTTGAAGTTCCAACAGATGATTATCTGGATTTTTACATTTGGCCCAAATATGCCGAGAAAGGGTATGTCTGGATGATTCCAAAATGTGACGGTAGAGCTAATGTTGGTTTAGTATCTGAAGATAAATCTAGAACCAAGAAAGGTTTAGATGAATTTATCGAAGATACTCACTTCAAAGATTTAGAGCAAGTTGCACCTCCATGGAAAGTCAAAGGTAATCCTGCATTCGGAGGGACGATTCCGATTTCGGGTCCACATGAAAATACTCATACTGACGGACTGATGCTAGTGGGAGATGCTGCTGGTTTCACTTCTCCATTGTTTGAGGGGGGTTCCCATCTCGCACTCAAGTCAGCAGTTTTTGCAGCAGAAACTGCAGCAAAAGCAATCGCTTCTGGAGATTATTCATCGTCATCTTTAGCTGAATATTCTAATCTATGGAAAAATGAGTTCCCTCCATACTCGAAGATTCTTCGAGGTAAATCGGCATTATTTGATTTATCAGATGACGATATGTCATTGATGGCCCAATGTTTCCCCGATGAGATGAGTAATATGGGAATAAGTGGTAAATTGGCTGTCTGTATGAAAATTCTTGTTAGACGTCCGAGCCTCTATGTAAAGAAAATAATTCCAGCCATGTTATCATTTGGATATTCTCGTGCTAAATACTATGGATGGTGATTACATAATCCCAATAATTGGGCAATTTTTGCTCATTATTGCAATTATCTCATCTATTAATCAGATTTTTAGATTTCAAAATGCTGGAAATAAATTGTTTAGAAGTATAGCACTATTTGCTCAAATCTCCCCCTTTATTTTCCTTGTTTTCGCTTTTATCTCTGATTTTTCTTCTTTGAAGTTGGTAACAGAATATGGTGGTGCAGACCTTCCATTATTATATCGAATTTCAGCAGTATGGGGGGGGCGCGCAGGACCATTGTTATTGTTCGCGGCTTTACTTTCAATAGTAACTTGGCTTATGACTGAAAAAGATACGCTAGATTATGATGTCCGAATAATGCATGGATTTACTCTTGGGATTCTAGTAATCTCTTGGTTCTTAGATCCCTTTGCTGACTCTGCAGGAGTAATTCCAAGTGAGCTCAACCCCTTATTACAGACTGATTTGATGGTTATTCACCCTCCTGTCGTGTTCTTTTACTATGCATTATGCATAGCAACAGCAGCAGTCGCTATGGGTGGAGTAATTAGTGGTAAATCAGCTAAAGATATTCATGAATCTCAATTACATTGGGCGCGTGCAGGATTCCTCGCTGGAACTATCGGAATAGGTCTCGGTGGACTTTGGGCTTACACGGTTCTTGATTGGGGAGGTTATTGGGCTTGGGATCCAGTTGAAACAGGTTCAATATTACCCTGGTTTGCATTACTACTGATTATTCATGCTAGATCAACTCATGACTCTTCAAAATCAATCAAAATTTCTCCTGCTTTAGGATTAATATCTGGGGCTCTAGCAATCCATGCAACATTGGTGACAAGAGCCAATGGCGTTTGGGCATCAGTGCATGCATTTGCGGCAGATGGCTTGGGCACAGATAGCCAAGATCCATATGTTCGTATATTGTATATTATCGACTCTAGTGCAATTGGATTTGAGTTGGCATCATACATGTTTGCAATTGTATTGTTAGGAATCATTGCTGTTTATTTCTTAGTAAAACAGCAGATCGATACTTTACATTTAGAGGATAAGAAAACATTTTTTGAAACACAAAAACAATTTTCCATTCTATTAATAATAGTAATTTGTGCAATTTCAATATGGATAGAATCTACAGCAGTAGGAGTGTTGGCAACTTCGATAATGATTCTATTAATCACTACTGATTCTAAAGAACCTTCTCTACCATGGATTTTCTCAGGAGTTATTTTGATGTTTTATGCTAGTTGGTCATCATCAGCAACCATACCTCAAGCAATTGCAGGAATGTCTCCTTTCTTGGTGATTTGGCTACTTTCAGATGATGATGATGATTTTGAATCTCTGCTGTTACCATTCAAAAATAAATCAGCAAGGATGAAATTTGCAAGAGCAATTACTTGGTATGGTACTGCAGCTTATCTTCTTCTAACCTGGCTTTTATTGACTGTTGAAATTGATGGCACTAATTTAGAGGCTCACGAGTTTTATGGCGCTCCTTTTATTGGTTTATTAGCGATTGGTCTAAGTATGTACACTTGGGGTAAATCTGTAGATATGAAAACAGGAAATTCATTACTTTCTTTAGTTTTCATATTCTCAATTTTATTAGGTATTTTTGCAGATGAATTTGACTTACCTGGTGACCCCTCATTACTTTTCGCCTCGAGTTTTAGCAGAGGTGCAGTATCTCTCTTCTTACTTTCATGGCTAATGTTTGCAATTCCTCCAAATGCCAGACAGCTCTACATTACTTTGGCAAATGTAGCTCCTAAATTGAAAAAAGATGGTTTTTTGAATAGAAAGAACTCATCTAGACTTCGATTATTAGGTTCACACTTATCTCATTTTGGAATCCTTTTATTGTTAGTCGGGCACGTATTCACTACTACGTTGATTGACAGGTCTGATCCTTCACACTTAGTCACATTGAGCAAAGATCAACCTGTTCAACATGATGGTTATGAATTTACTTTTACTGAAGTTGAGTTAATTAGTCTTGAATCTGAAGATTATGATTATCCTGTAGGTGACGGCTATCTTGGAGTAGTTATAGAAATGAGAAAGAATGGAGAATTAATCGATACACTCCATCCAGGGATACTGCGCTTTGACTCTCCCAGTGGCCAAGTAACTCCGAGATCAGAACCTGACAGGCACGTAGGTCTTTTTGGCGATACAATAATTATTCTCGATATATTTCAATCTAATGATTTGTTAAACGCAATGATGTTTAGGGAGACTTCAGAAGTAGACCGAATTCGCGTTACTGTGCATGATTTACAAGGTTCACATGCTGTATGGTTTGGTTGGATTTTAATCATTCTAGGTGGAGGTTTAGCCTTCGCCTCCAGCCCTAAAATCAGTCGTCAAAATACAAATTAAGGTTATTTTTCTCTCAAAGACATAACCGTTTGTATCAAAAAGGGGAAGCAGGTCGGCGGGCTGCCCGGAGGCACAATTATGGATGCTGGTTCAATTGTTCACATTGACTATGACCTGTATGATGCAGGTTCTGAAAGACTTATCGAAACTACACGCGAAGACGTTGCAAAGGAGCATGATATATTCGATGAAAGTCGTACATATCAGCCTATGATAACTATCGTTGGCGATGGCCGTTTAATCAGTGGTTTCGAGAACCATCTGAATGATGCTGAAGCAGACAAAGACTACGAGTTTGAGATTGAACCTGTAGATGCTTACGGAGAAAGAGACTCTAGCTTAGTTGAAACTATTGGACAAAATGTTTTGATGCGTAGTGTTAGAGATCCAAGTACACTAGCAATTGGTGCACCAGTAGAAATCGGTGGCCGTACAGGAGTATTACAATTTATCAGTGCAGGACGTGCAAGGATAGACTACAATCATCCATTAGCTGGAACTACACTAAAATATAACTATAATATTGTCAAAGTTGTTGAAGATCGTTCAGAACGTGTCGAAACATTACTGAAGATGAACACTGGTCGTGAAGATTTTGAGATTTCTTTCGATGGAGATGATCTAACTGTAACAACTCCTGAGGCAATGGCATATGACCAAAATTGGGCTTATGCTAAGTTCAGCCTTGTTCGTTCACTCCGTGAAAACCTAGGCGTTGGTACAGTAATTTTCAGAGAAGTTCACGAACCTCGTGTAGTTGATGAAGAAGAATAAGTGCTCCTCGGTACTCATAGGGAACGTCAAAGCCTTGGCTCGGTTCTCCTTTCGTCGTCACTGGAGCATTTTAGCGGAATTAATACCCCGTCATAGACGCTTGCATACTACTCTTGTATAGAGTGGATTGAAGAAACATGTCTGTTTCGGAGTAATTAATGACATCAACTCGGGCATTTGGATTAGCGTTGTCTATCCTCATGCTTTCCACAACTTTGACTGGATGTTTGGGCTTAGCAGTTCAAAGAGAATTCATGGAATCAATTCGTGATGAGCCAATTGTACGAAATACTGAGGAAACAGTTGGGTTTGATTATACATTTGAATCAAATAGTCTAGATTCAGTCCTATATACAAATGAAACAATAATTGTTTTTGACGATACAATTTCTCAATTAGTGATAGATTTCAGAGCTCAGTTTCCTTACTCTTCAGTACTAGATGAATTAGTTGGGAATGAAACTAATGAATACCGATATGCTCATGCCAAAATTTGGAAACCAGGTGTCAGAGAAAGTGGTGGAGAGCCATTTTGGGAAGTCAAGGCTACTCAAGATTTCCCTCAGCAAAAGTTCTCATTCCCTCAGTCTGATCTGATTTCCGGATCTTGGATTTTTGAGGTAGAAGCGCGCGGTTACGGAGTCACCGCGCCGATAGACCAAGCATCCTTCTATGACCACTTTGACACCTATGCTACAATCACAAAACCATGCATAGTATTCCCTGAGTCCCACGATTTGGACGAATGTACATACCTTTCTGACCTCCAATCTTGATGATTAGTTGATTTATCCTCTTGCGCAGCGCTTATGAATCGAAGTAAGGTCGCGGCGCTGCTGAGGGACCTAAATGGATGAAAATCAGACTCCACTTGTACCGCTTGAAATGTATGATACGCACGCTGTGCACATAGGAACGAATCAGAAGTCTGCTGACATGAAGCAGTTCTTAGATGAAGTTCGGCAGGACAATAGTGGGATTCACATAATTGATGTAAGACAAACAGATTCAAGGATTCGAGCGGTTGCAAAATTCCTATCTAATTTTGATGCTGATAGGATCTTAGTAGTCAGTGCTCGTCAATATGGTCAAAGACCAGCTAGGAAGTTTGCTCAAACAATTGGTGCAATGAGAATCGTTGGTAGATTTATTCCGGGAACACTGACTAATTCTCGTCTCCGAACTTATATCGAACCTGAAGTAATTGTTGTTACAGATCCAGCCGCAGATCAGCAGGCACTATCAGAGGCAGTAAGTTCAGGATTACCTGTTGTAGCAATTTGCGATGCTAATAATAGATTAAGAAATGTAGACCTAGCACTTCCAGCAAATAACAAAGGACGTCGTTCTTTAGCTCTAGTATACTGGTTACTAGCTAGAGAAATGATGAAGGCACGTGGTGTCATTAATGATGCAGACTGGGAAAGAGCTCAGGATGTAATGGACTGGGAGTCCACATTCTAATGTTGTTGAAAGCAATTTGGGGAGTCTATCACGCTGATGGCGGAATTGTTGGTGAACTGCGATACGTTTTTGGAAAGTTAAGAGGAACTGCGCATTGTGCTTTGTGTGATATCACTCATTCTTACGTCAGTGAAAAGAAATCTATGAAAGAATGTCGCTCTAGCAGTCCAGTACCTTTTCATCTTGTCCATCTTAATGAACAGAGTGAAGGACTTCAATCGATAACAGAGGGGGTAACTCCTTGTGTTGTGGTAGAGACTGATGAAGGGTTTCAAGTGATTCTACAATCTGATGAACTAGAAGAATGTGAAAAGAAAGTAGAATTATTCCAACAAAAATTAGATTTAGCCCTAGAACCATTCACTATTAATTGAAAGTTCATCAGTCATTCTGATAAAAAAAGTGCTACTGGAGTTTAATATGCACGAACAGCCTGTTCCGTTATTTCTTGCTCCCATGGCTGGAGTAACGGACCTAGCCTATCGACTATTAGCTAGAGAATGTGGCGCAGATTTGTCCATAACTGAGTTTACTGCTGCATCTGGGCTATCAAGACATGATGCTAGTTCATGGCTTAAAGTTGAATCAGATCGTCGTGAAAAACCATTTATTCCTCAAATATTTGGAGGAGATATTAGTGAAATGGTCACTACAGTAGAATTATTGGAACATAAAGCAGATATTATTGACATAAATTTTGGTTGTCCTGCTCCTAAAGTGTGTAGGAATAACGCAGGCGCAGCATTGCTCAGATCTCCAGATCAAGTAATTGAGATGGTCAGGGCTTGTATTAATGCCACAAATGTACCTATTACTGTAAAGATGCGACTAGGAACCGGCTCAGGCCCTAATACTGCTTTGGAAATCACTCAAAGGTTGGAAGATGAAGGTGTGGAAAGAGTATGTGTTCATGGAAGGACATTGAGACAGAGATACTCTGGTGAAGCAGACTGGAAGCAAATCAAAGAAATCGTAGATTCAGTTGATATTCCAGTGATTGCCAATGGTGACATTATAGATGCTAAAACGGCTTTATCATGTTTGGAAGTTACAGGGGCAGGAGGGCTAATGATAGGTAGAGGTGCTATAGGCCGTCCGATGATTTTCCATGAAATAAAAAGAGATTTAGGATGGTCTGTTGGTAAACCTCCTTGGGGGGACGATAATATCGCCTCTTCTCGTTTATGGTGCTGGAATAGATATCTTGAATTAAGCTCCGAGTTATATTCTGGTATTAGGAATAAAAATCTGAAACGCCATGCTGTATCATTTACCAAGGGCCTTCCGGGAGCATCAAAAATGAGAGTAGAATTACATTCAATCGCTAATCAAGAAAAAATGGGTGATCGAGTTAAACAATATCTAGAAGAATTAACTCAAATAGAAACTCTGACTCTCTAACATTACCAGATTTTGACCGTAATGACTGTATCCTATTAGTTGCTGGATAATGTGTGGATGACAGTATATTCATTCTTATCATGCTAGCAGGATTCATTGGAGGTTTTGTAGATAGTGCTGTTGGAGGAGGAGGACTAATTCGCTTGCCTGCCTTGTTGGCTGCTGGCCTTCCCTCCCATGTCGCTCTTGCTACTAACAAATTTGGCTCAACATGGGCTGCAGGAATGTCCAGTGCTCAATATTGGATGAGCGGTCTTGTCCCTAAGAAGGCAGCATCAATAGGCTGGTTACTCATGTTAATCATGTCTATTTTTGGAGCTCTCGCAGTAACAAAGATTTCTGCTTCTTGGGTAATAAAATTAGTTTTCATTGTTCTATTGATAATGTTCTTGTATGTTTTGTTCAAAAAAGAATTTGGCGTTGAAGAAAATATTCGCGAAGAAAGAGTACTTCCTGTAACAATCAGTATGACAACAGTGTTTGGATTTTATGATGGTTTCTTGGGCCCTGGGACTGGTAATTTTCTGATTGCTGGTTATGTTAAAGAAGTAGGATTTGACATGAAAAGAGCTGCTGCTACATCGAAGATAGTCAATTTCGGAGGTAATTTAGGCGCTCTGATATTATTTGCCTCAATGGGCTTAGTTGATTATTCAGTCGGCATTCCATTTGCTGTCGTAAATATTGTAGGAGGTTTGCTAGGTTCTACTTACGCACTAAAGTATGGAACTCAATTACTAAGACCTCTATTTTTGGTTATTTCCTTCACTCTAATTTCGAAAATAGGATATGATATTTTACTTTCCTAAACCAAAATCTTGAAACCAAAGAACCGGTTAAAGTGACCATGTCAAGTGATAATATGTACTATAGGATGATGGGAAATACTGGAATTCAAGTTTCTGTGTTATCGTATGGTTTTTGGGCAACTTACGGTGTTAAAGATCGATTACAGGATGATGAAGGAGTCGAAATGGCCAAAGAATGCATGAAAATCGCACGGGATGCAGGAGTCAATTGTTTCGATCATGCCGAGGCTTATGGGAATCCTAATGGAGAAGCAGAGAGAATTTTTGGAATTGCATTATCTGAACTTCAAGAGGAAGAACCTGAGAAATGGAGACGTTCTGAACTTGTAATCACAACAAAAATATTCTGGGGTGGTAATGGAGTGAATGAATCAGGTCTCTCAAGAAAACATATTATGGAGGGTCTAGATAAATGTTTACAGAGATTACAATTGGATTATGTTGACATGGTATTTTGTCACCGTCCAGACCCATTCACACCTACATCTACAGTTGTTCGGGCTATGACTGACGCAGTGAGAAATGGTTGGGCCACCTCATGGGGCACTTCCGAGTGGTCTGCCGCTCAAATCATGGAGGCAATTTGGTTTGCTAAATCTGAAGGTTTAGAACCACCTATGTATGAACAACCACAATATAATATGCTCCATAGACAAAGGTTTGAGCAAGAATATTTCCCTCTATTTCAGCCACCATACAACTATGGAACAACCATTTGGTCGCCCTTGAGGTCAGGATTTTTGACTGGGAAATATAATGATGGGATTCCTGAAGATTCCCGCCCAACTCAAGCAGGATATGAGTGGCTAATTGAAGATTTAGAAATGCGTAAAAAGAATGGTGAAGTTGAAATTGTCAAAAAACTTACAAATTATGCGAATGAAAATTTTGACTGTTCAACTGCTCAACTAGCCTTAGCTTGGTGTCTAAGAAATCAAAATGTCAGCACTATATTACTCGGAGCAACTAAACCTGAGCAAATGATAGAGAACCTTGGTTGCATAGAAGTTGCTGAGAAAATGACGGAACAACATTTGTCTGAAATCGACATCATTCTTGGCAATAAACCCGAGGACTGGGTAGGTTATGGTGGCGCAGGTAATCGCCAAATTCGAACTTTATAAGGAGGTAGATCAATGGAAACAGGCCTTAGTGACAGTGTAGTACTAGTCACTGGAGGTGCCGGAGGCATTGGGGAGTCAATTTGTAGAGCCTTTGCATCTGAGGGTGCTAAAGTGATAGTACACTATCATGAATCCTCTGAAAACGCTGATAAAATTGCAAATGAAATTGATGGTTTTTCAATAAAGGCAGACCTCAGGGATTCAAGCCAGGCTCTTGCATTAATCGATACAATAGTTGAGAATTTTGGTAAATTAGATATCTGTATTGCTAATGCTGGATATTATCCTTCGGAATCAAAACCTATCTGGGATATTGATGAAGAGAGATGGAATCAAACAATTTCTTCTAATTTGGATGTAGCTGTCAATACGGCTCGTGGTTTTCTTAGAGAAGCATCTCGAACAAGATCAGGCTCTCTTGTATTTGTAGGGTCTACTGCTGGAATATATGGAGAATCCGGGCATTCAGACTATGCAGCAGCCAAGGGTGCAATAACTTCAGGACTACTGATGTCTGTTAAAAATGATGTATCAATATTAGGTAATGTAAGAGTTAATGCAATTGCTCCGGGATGGACAATTACACCTAAAAAAATTGATCAAGGTATTAATGATGATTTAGTAAAAAAGGCCACTGCAACGATGTCCTTGAAGAAGTTAGCAACCCCCGAAGATGTTGCTAATGCTGTGATATCAATATCTTCTGATTTGATTTCTGGACATATAACTGGCCAAATTATCGAGGT
>Ga0209631_10003019_pt1 | contig 19696 bp, 19 predicted proteins | sample COG_08_FD_184752 | JGI IMG/M metagenome (GOLD analysis project Ga0209631, IMG submission 184752) | Pelagic Microbial community sample from North Sea - COGITO 998_met_08 (SPAdes) (version 2) | ecosystem: Environmental > Aquatic > Marine > Neritic zone/Coastal water | place: Helgoland, sampling...
AATTTTGGAGCGGGTAAAGGGAATCGAACCCTTACATCCAGCTTGGAAGGCTAGCGTTCTACCATTGAACTACACCCGCAATATCCAAACTTATCGCGCCCTTATATTATTAAAGTTTTTAAGTTTGGTGGAGGGGGAAAGATTCGAACTTTCGAAGACCGAAGTCAACGGGTTTACAGCCCGCCCCATTTGACCGCTTTGGTACCCCTCCTTTAATCTTGGGGATACCCACTAACTTAAAAAGCATTTAACAACAAGGGTTTTATAAGCATTTATGAAATAATTGCAATAAATCATTTTACCTTAAAATATGCTAATAAATTGATTAATAAGGCTTTAAAATCATGAAAAAAACGACCTTTTTAATTGTTGGAAAACATGCTGTTTTAGAGGCTTTAAAAAATCCTAATAGAAAAATTGAAAGAGTTTTTTTAACAGAAGATGCTCAAAAAAAACTCAATAGAGAAAATCAAAATTTAAATTTATTTAAAAAAATTAATGTTTTTTACAAATCTAGAAAAGAATTAGATAATTTATGCGGCAGAGATGAAACTGCACATCAAGGATTAGTTGCTGAAGTTGAACAAATAGAAGAAATTACTTTAAAAGAATTTATTATTGATAATAAAAAAAAAAATATTAATTTATTAGCTTTAGAAGAGGTATCCGATCCAAGAAATATTGGCTCAATAATCAGAAGTGCTGTAGCTTTTAATGTTGATGGTATTATAGTTAAAGAAAGATCATATCCATCAAAAAGTAAGCTTTTATATAAGAGTGCTAGCGGTGGTGCCGAACATATTAAAATATTTCAAGTGTCTAATGTAAATACAGCTTTAAAATATTTAAAAACAAAGGAATTTTGGGTTAGTGCTTTTGATGTCAGTGCTCAAAAAGATTTTACTGAACACAAATGGTATGGAAAAAATATTTTACTTTTTGGATCTGAAGGTTATGGAATTAAAACTAAAACTTTAGAAAACGCTGATTTTAAATTTAGAGTAAATATGAACAATAATATCGAAAGTCTAAATATATCAAATACTGTTTCCGTTGTATGTCATCATATTTTTCAATCTATAAAATAAAATAGTAATAAGAACTTATATTCTTTCAATTCATATTTTAGTATATTATAACTAATTTTAAATATTTCTCAAAAAATCAAAACGTTTTAATTAAGTAAATATTATTGAAGAGTGACTGTTTAAAGAATTTTCATGCTAAACATATGAATAGCTTTTTGCACTTATTATTATTAAAAAAAGATATATTATGATTAAAAAAGATATTAAAAATCCAAGTAAAAAATATACTACAAATTATAAAGATATTAAGAAATATTTTAAATATTTTAATAAGAAGCTTTTTAAAAATAAGCTTAATAAGTTTAATGACATTAAAATTAGAAAAATGAAATGTTCTGGTCAATGCGTAGAAAATATTTCTTATTATAAAGGAACAAGTTTTTTTGTTCTCGAATTAAAACCAAGATATAAAAATAGGATAGATTTTTTAAATACATTATCGCATGAAATGTTGCATTTATGGCAACAAACAATAAAACATAATAATGGAAAACATAATAAACTTTTTTTTAGTTTTAAAAACAAATTTAAAAAACTTAATTTAACTTTAAGTTATTAAATAAACAAATCTTTCTGAAATTGTTATAGAAGATAAAATCTAAATTGTACGAAAATAGTTATTTAAGCACAATCAAAAAAAGATTTTGATTAATTCAATTAATCTATTATTGTTTAACTACTTGAAGAATAATAATTTTTATCCTATATATTCTTGAAAGCCCTCATAGCTCAATTGGTAGAGCAATTGATTTGTAATCAATAGGTTCGCGGTTCGAGTCCGTGTGAGGGCACCACAAATTCTTAAAAAACTAATAATTTTTCAAAATCTTTCATATAAGATTTTAAGAACATTCTTAATACAAAACACTAACATCGAAACCATTGTACTGTTCCTGTACTGTTCAAGAATTAATTATTTTTTAAGAAAAATATTATTTTTTATTTCATCGTATTGATAGTTCTTTAGGGTATTATTTCTTAATAAATCAATAGCTTGATGTATGATATTGATGGGAACAGAAAACCATTCATCTGGTTTAATTTTTTTTTTATTCTTATTTATAACTTCAATTTCGATTTTTCTTTTAGCAAAAAAACTTTGAAGAATATTTTCAATTTTGTTTGGATTAAAACCAACTATAGGTGTTTCAGAAATAATTTCTACATCAGCATTTAAATAAGTTGCCTCATTTTTTGCGTTTTTAATCCTCTTTGATACTTCGTTCGTAGAGAACCCTATTTTATATAAATTAGGAATATTTTGAATTTGCTGTTTGTTACTTAAAGATTTTAAAACGTAAATGTAGCCCGATATATTTGCAGAACCTAAATTTTTGTCAAACTTTTTTAAGGCCTCTTCTTGAGTTTCACTTATTCTCTTTCCATTTTGATATAATAACTTTTGAAAAGATCTTAAATACATATTAGACTCCATGCCATTTTCAAATATACATCTTGTTCGTGGATCATCTCTTACATCTCCGGTTTTTCCTAAAAAATTTTTAATATTTTTACCTTGAATTTTTTCTAAAAGAACAACCATTCCATCTAAAACAAAAAAATTTCCTTCTTTTAGATCCATATCCTTAAATTCAACAATTTTTCTATTTTTAGATTTTAGTTCGCTATGAATTTTCTTAAAAACTAACTTATAATTATCAAAATTTTTACAAGGTTTTCTTCTTGCCACAAAATCTGTTTTTGCTCTCTCAATATCAAATGATTTAATATCTAATAATTTATCTTCTAAAGATGTGTCTAAAATGTTTGTAAAATCGCTTTCAAAAACGTCTTCTAGACTATCAATTTCTTTAATCTCACCAAGTAGATTAAATTGATCATATTGTTTTAGTTCTTTTTTTTTGGAAAAATCAGATTTAATTTCGTTTAGAATATTTGTTAAACGTCTTTCACTAATATTATCACTAGACCTTGGTTCTCTTTTATTTTTTTTATAAAAATTATTAATTTGTGCGAAAGCCTCTATCAAATGCTGTGATGCATTTAATGTTGTATTTTTAGGTGTTATATCTAAGATTGAAGAGTTATCATTTTTAAATATTTCAATTAATTCTTTTTTATAATCAATCATTTAAAATTTAATTATCTTTATTTTTTAAGTAGTCTCTTTTTTTTCTCTTTAAATATTCTATAGCTTCGGCCATTCTTTTTTCTTCTTCATTTACTGAATTAATATCAGGCAATCTTCCATTCTCTTTTTGGAATTTGGGTATTTTTTCTTTCCATAACAATATGGCTTCTCCATCTGTCATTGTAATTCTATTTGATTGCATAATATTGCTTATAGCCTTTAGTACTTTTGAACTTAAGTGCTTTGAAGTTACTTCGTAAGCTTTTTGAAATGGATTAATGGAGTCTATTAAATCAATAGATAATTCATCAAGATTATAAAATTGGTTTGCCACAGTTATAATCTTCGTGTTATTCTTTTCTGCAACTTGGCCTGATTTAATTTGAGTATTTAAAATAAAATATTGTCTTAACTGCTCGTTTTCTTCAGGCGTTAAATCCGGGTGCTGCTTTTCCAAAAATTCACTAATCATCACTTTATTTAATACCTCTGGAGATACTGCACCTGTCATAGCTTTAAGGATATTTGGATCTTGAAGCATATTGGCTTTCAAATCATTTAAATTCGTATCAATAATTTCCTGAACTTTTTTTGATGGCTTTTTATATCCTTTAACTACGATATCATTATCATCAACTTTTTCTGTCTTTGAGCTTTTAAAATTTACATTTGGAGCTAGAACCTGTTCCATTAATAGTGAGGCTGAAATAGCTTTTAGCATTGTATTAACAGATACGATTACCTCATTAGATTCTGCATCAGGTTCTATTATTAAATTCGTGAATTGTGAGTGTGTTTTGTTTTCACTGTCTCTTGTCGCTCTACCTATTATTTGAATAATTTGAGTTAAAGAAGCTCTGTGACCAACAGTTAAGGCATGCTCACAATAAGGCCAATCAAAACCTTCTATCGCCATGGCCATAGCAATAATAATATCAACGTCGTTTAATTCTGACATTCCACGAAGAAATTCTAAAGTAATTTCTCTGTCTTTTGTATCCGTGACTAAGTCAGCTACTTTAATAATCTTCCCGTCTGTTTTTCTTTTAATTTTAATAATACCGGTTTTTTTATCTCTTCTATCGTAATGGCCTATTACGTCTAAAATGCTATCAACTTCTTTTGATTTATCTTTAAGAGACTCTCCTGATATTGTGTGGGGTATGTGTATAATTGTTTTTTTACTTGTATCTAAAACTTCGTTAATTGCGTCAATGTATGCTCCTTGATAAAAATGATAACCAATTCCTAATGTTTTTAAATATTTATAACCATTAAGTTGATCGTAATAATTATATGTAACTATTTTAAACAGTGCTTCATCTTCAGGGAGTAAAACTGGAACGCTATCCCCACGAAAATAAGAACCTGTCATCGCTACAATGTGAGCGTTAGATTTATTCATTAGGCCGTGCAATGATCTTCCAAGCTTATTAGCTTCGTCAACTGAAACGTGATGAAATTCGTCTATAGCAACCAAAGTGTCATTAAATGCCTCGGGATTTAATAAATTAAAAGATCTTCTAAATGTTGAATGAGTACAAACCAATATTTTAGCCGAAGAATCTTCTAAAAAACTTCTAAACAAGCTTGTTTTACCTTCATCGCCTGGAGTACATAAATCATATTTATCATCAAAATCCCAATCAGCAAAATAACCATCTTTTTTTAATGGTGTTTTTCTAAATGATTTTCCAATTGTTCTTTCTGGAACAGAGACAATAACTTTTTTAAGTTTTTGTTTATAAATTTTATCTAAACCAATAAACATCAAAGCTCTTGATTTACCAGAAGCAGGTGGAGCTTTTATTAAAATATATTTTTCATTACGTTTTTGAAATGCTTTTCTTTGCATTTCTCTCATACCCAATTTATCAACATCTAAACTTTTTCCAGTTGATTGATATGTAACATCAATAACATTTGCCATTAAAATAATTCCCTATTTAAAGTTTTCTTTGCATAAATATCAAATAAACAAGCAAGTCTCTCATTATCATTTAAAAAAGATTTTTTGGAGTAAATACGATCCACACACTGATCTATTTCTTTATGAATTTCTTTAACAGAATTAGGCATAGAGCTAAAATTATACAAAAAGCCAATTGTTTTATCAAAAAACTTATCTCTGCAATCTAGTAATTTATAAGAAAGATCGGTCAGTTTTTTTTTGTGGTCTTCTTCTAGTTTAAGAAGAGGAAAATTATAGTAAACAACTTCTGTAGAATATTGAACATCATTTTTTAATCTACCTCCTATATTTTTTAGCCACACGTTATGAATTTTACTTGAAAGTATTGCGATAAAATAAATTAAGGGTGAATAAATAATCTTTAAAGCATTTGACAAAATTAAATCTTTGCTTCCGTACCCAACTGGAACATATTCTCTTGTGGAAGAAGTAGTCGTTGGCATAAAAATACAATCTTTTTCCTGTTTTCTAATTTCAACAAATCGATAAGGTTTATCAGCAAATTTTTTAGTAGAAGTATTTTTACTTGCCAATCTAAAAGATCGAACTTTTTCCAATCTTTTGTTGACGGAGGGTATATTTTTAGCAAATTTTAAATCATTTACACCAATCCATAAACACCATCTTTTTTTACCATCAATAAATTCTTCACTTCCCATATATGGTCTAATTAATTTTTCTGCTGATGGAGTATCAGATAAAATTTCATCCTTTTCTTTTAAGTTTAAAAGTAAATTTCCATTGTCTCTAGGCATTTCACCATTAACCATTTTTGGTAAATCAAAAATAGGTTTTTTGGTCTTTTTAATAATAATATTAGGTGCTGAAATTAAATAAGGATTTATATTTTGTACATTGTATAATTTACCATCTACAACGAGCTGTTTTAGTTTTTCATTTTTTTTCTCAAAACATATAATTGATACAGTTACAGTTGCATTATCTCTCGCATTATTTTTCCAAATAAATGATTTATGAGCAAAAAAAATATTGAGCCCTTTACTCAAAATTTTTTCCCATATCATTTGAACTTGCTCACCCTGATGTATGGAATTAGTAGTAACAAATCCAGTTTTTGTTTTGATAAAAAATTCAGAAAAATCACAAGCCTTCAAAAACCATAATCCAACATAATCAACTTTACTTTTCTTTCCTAAATAATTTACGACATCATTTTTTTGTTCTTGAGTTCTTTTTGCGAAAGATTTAAAGGGTGGGTTACCAATAATATAAATTTTACTCTCTTTTTTTTCATTTTTAAAAAAACTTTTCCAGTCATACTCTATTGAGTTATCACAAACTATATTCGCATTATCTTCAATTGGTAAAGATGGTTTTATTTTTTCAAATACGTTCTGATAAAACAAGTTCATTTGATGTTCGGCAAGCCACAAAGATAGCTTGGCGGTCTCAGTGGCAAAATGTGATTTTTCTACACCATAAAACTGACTTAATTTCATACCTGGCATTGCTAACAACCAATCATTTGGATTAATTTCTTTAAGTTTTTTTATTATCTCTATTTCAGCTTGACATAGCTTTTTATATGCAACTATTAAAAAGTTTCCTGAACCACATGCAGGATCTAAAATTTTTAAATTATAAATATACTTTAATATTTTTTTTAATTTATTTTCGTCGTCGTTTGCTTCTTCAATTTTTATTTTTAATTTATTAAATATTAAAGGATCTAAAATTTTTAGTATATTTGGAACGGAGGTATAATGCATTTCACCTTCTTCTCTTTCCTCTTTACTTACTACCTCTTGAAGCATTGAGCCTAGAATATCTGGATTAATGTTTTGCCAGTCTAAAGATCCAATATCTATAATCATTTGTCTTGTTTTTTTAGTAAAATTTGGAAGTTTGATATCTTGTTTAAATAAAAAACCATTTACATATGGAAAGTTTTTTAAATACTGTGCGGTATCTTTAGAGTCTTTTGTTTTTAGTACTTCAAACAATTTATAGAAAAAGTTGTCAAGATCACTTCCATCAACTTTAGTAAAGTTAGCTATAGTCTTCAAAAACAAATTCTTTTCAAATACATTTGAGTCATCAGCGTAGTATAAAAATAATAGTCTTGTAAAAAAAAAATTTAATGAATTTCTATGTTTTTTTAGATCAAAATTTTTATTATCTTTTAAAATTTGATCGTATAGCTTTCCTAAGTTTTGTGATGCTTTTATATCCGCAAGGCTTTCTTCAATAGTAGTGAATTTTTCAACACCAGTTAATGGTAAAAAAAAGTCTACGAATTTGTGTAATTCAAAAAATTTACAATCTAAAGATTGATTTCTTTTTAAATCTATACTTAATAATTTTTCAAAGTTAGTGATTATTAAAAATCTAATTTTATTTTTAGAAATAATTTTATCTTTTTTAAGTTTATCTGCTAGTAAATAAATATCAATAGCCATGTTTTTGCTATTAATGAAATAAATTTTATCTTTCCAAATTAATTCGTTTGGTTTTTTAGATAAATTTCTATCTCCTTTAAGTCTAGCAATTGTGCTTTTAGGATAAAAATCAAATGCAGATATAAATTGATATATGAAATCTTTTTCTGAATAATTTTTATAAAGATTTTTAATATTATTAATTAATTTATCAATTTGCATATAAATTTAAATTATATTGTACTGTTCCTGTACTGTTTGAAAAATCAATATCATTATCTATCAAGTTCATCATCATCTAAAAACTCGTCCAAAGATTTAATTTTATCATCTGAATTGGTTTGTTCTTTTTCGATGACTTCTTTGGTTTCTTTAAATGACTGCTTTGTTTTATTGATTGTCCTGTAAAAATAGAAATAACCAATTAATATAAAAATTATCAATATATTTTTAATTATAAATGAAATACCTATATAACTTCCCTCGTTTTTAGATTTAAACTCAATGTAATTTAAATATTCACTGTGAATGTAAAAAACTAAAATTAGCAATACACCAGCTAAAAGTATGCCTGCTAATTTTTCTTTTATCCAAAGATATGCTCTTCCATAAAAAAATTGTTTTGCTAAAAATTTAAACATTTAAAAAATTTTAGGGATACCCAGTAAAGTCATAATAGCTCCCATCCCTCCTGCAATTTTGAGATTAGCTATAACTTCTTTTTCTTCCTTGGCAATAAGCTCACGCATTTCATCATACGTGTAATCGCTTGGTTGTTTCTGGAGATATTTTAAATTCTTCTCAACACGTTTTATAGCCTGCTTTTTAATTAATTTTTTCCATTTTTTAACAGTAAAATCCTTTGCTTGAGTTGTTGTTTTAATTGTTTTGTCTGTGAATTTTTTAAACATTCTGTAACAAATAAATTACTTAAATTTTTTTACTACCATATCAAATTGTTCTTCAACTATTTGGAATTGATATAATAACACTGAAATATCCTCGCTATCTAATTTATTTTTGAAAGGCTTTTTATTTAAATCAGTTAACATTCCTTCTAAACCACCTAATTCAAAAGCATTATCGTATTTGTGAGTAACTAATTTCCATATATCTTGATCATGTTTTTTAACTGATTGAATTAATTCTATAGTAAATTTTTCAGTCATTTCAGGATTACAATTATGTGGAATTCGAGAAGATAATAATTTCACCAAAATAGCTTTAAAATGTTTTGAAAATAGATCTAAATCTAATTTTAAATCTTTTACTGTTGGTGAAGATTGAATTTGTAAATATGCTGCTCTAGCTTGTTCATCATTAGTCAAATAATTTAATACAAACAAACCAAATTTTTTGTATTCCGGTGGTGTAAATTTAAACCAATCTAAAATACCCATAAAAAATTATTATATTGTACTGTTCCTGTACTGTTCAAGAATTAAGTTACAAACACAAACTTAAATTTTTGTTTAGAATCCTACATAATAGAAAGAAATGAATTGGCTCTTTACTGATTTGTAATCAATAGGTTCGCGGTTCGAGTCCGTGTGAGGGCACCATTACTCTATTTATTTAATAAACTTATCTCTTTTTTAATTTTTTCTAAAGGACAGGTTAATAAGCCGTTTTGTGGAATATTTGATTTAAATAGTGGCCTTAAATTTATTTGTCTATGTTTTAATTTTATTAATTTTGAAATATTTTTGAACTCATTACCACCTAACAATGGTTTTATTTCTAAAACTTTTGTATTTTTTTTACAAAAACTTAACATCATCATTCCTGCTCCGTACAAACCTACAACAAACCTAGCGCTAGCAAATATTTTTACCTGCTCTTTAAATGAATGTTCTTCCGGCTTAATTACACTAAAACCCTCTGATAATAAAAAATTTTTAATCTGATCTTCATTCAATAAAACACGAAAATTTTTATATTTTTTTAGATTGTTAAAATCTATTAATTTAAGCTGATCTCTGTCTAAAAATATTTTTTTAAATTTATTTTTATATGAGTTTTTTGAAAAAGACGTTTTCAAATAGTTTAAAGACCATTTTTTAACTTTCATGGGTAAATGAAAACAAGGATGAGAAGTTGCATATATGTAGTCAGCACTTATATGCTTGTATTTTTTACCGTTAATAATTTGATTTTCATTTATCCCCAAAAGTTTAAGAGATTGTTTTTGAAAGTCATATTTTAGATTTGGAACATAAAATTTATCAATTTTATTTAACTTAAATTTTTTGGAAAAAATTTTTATTCTTGGAATAACATCTGTAAACCAATGAGTAAAATTATTTTTTGATGCTCCACCTGATAGTAAGCTTAATACTTTACCTTTAAATCTTTTTTTTATTTTGGGTGTTCCAATGAATAGAGTTTTATTTTTTTCAATTTCTCCATTAAAGCTATTGATGTGATCTATTTTATAGTATTGCATAGAAGCACTTGATATATATTTATTGCTGCTTATGTATGCTGTGGTGTCATTTGTGTCCGTATAAATAGTTCCATTTAATAACTCAAATATTTTATATCTGTTTTTATTAAAATTGATTTTAAATTCTTTTATAGATGCATCTTTTTTATTTTTTTTTAATAATTTTGGCTTTCCATAAAAAAATTGAAATATCTTAATTATTAAACTTTTGTAAAATTTTTTAAAAAATGATTTTGTTACCAATTTCATCAATTAAGTTTCTTTTCTTAATTGTTCTAATTTTATTTTTTTTTGAAGACTAGCATTTTTATCATAAAGGAGATTAAATTTAATATTCTTTTTTACTTTAACAGTAATTTTTTTAACGTTTCTCATTTCTATATTATCAGCTACGGCGCTAACTGGTCTTTTTATTGGATCTAGATTATGAATAGTTATTTTTGTTTTATCACTAATTATTTTTCCCTGCCATCTTCTAGGTCTAAATGCACTGATAGGCGCAATTGATATTTTATTTGAGTTCAAATCAAGTATTGGACCATGAACAGATAAATTATATGCTGTGCTTCCAGCAGGTGTTGAAATTAAAACACCATCAGAAACTAGTTTTTTAATTATAAATTTTGAATTATTTTTAATAGATAAATTTGCAGCTTGTTTGCTTTGCCTTAAAATTGAAACTTCATTTATTGCTAAATATTTTTTTAACTTGTGGTTGTTACTAGCTGTCATTTCTAACGGAAAAATACTAATCAACTTTGCATCACTTAGATTTCTTAAAAAATATTTTTTTGAAAACCTGTTCATTAAAAATCCATAATTTCCAGAATTTACTCCATAAAACTGTTTATTATTATTTTTTTTATTTTTTTTTAATGTTTGAAGCATAAAGCCATCACCCCCAATAACTATTACAACATTGGATCTATTTAATTGACTCTTATTAAAAATATTTAATATTTTTTTTTTTATAATTAAAGATTTTGAATTTTTATCAGAGATTACTAGAGGTTTTGTCATTGTTAAAATGGTGCCCTCGGCCAGACTCGAACTGGCACTCCCAAAAGGGCAAGGATTTTAAGTCCTTTGTGTCTACCAATTTCACCACGAGGGCACAATTAATTTATTAATAATATGTATATTACTTTTATATTATAATTTTTTTTTTATAAAGTATATTAATCTAGTGAAAAAAATATTAATCTACAATTCAGGCGGTGGTTTAGGAGACTCTATACAAATCATTCCACTAATACTAAGTCTAAAAAATCATTATAGACGATCAAATATTTTCTATTTAGGCGCACATTCTAATCACTTTGAAGGTAAATTGAAGGAATATAATATTAAAGTTCAAACTTTAGAATTAAATCTTAAATATTTTGGTTTTAGATGGTGGCATTTCTTATTTGTTAAAAAAAATTTTAATAAAAAAAATAAGATAAAATTTGATTTGATTATTGACCTTCAAACTAAATTTAGAAATTCACTAATTTTAAAAAAAATACCTCATGTGCAATTTTACTCAACAACTTTCAATAATTTATTTTCAACAAAAAAGATTAAATATAAATCAAAAAATTATATTGAAAATTTAAGTATATTTTTAAATGAAAAAATAAAAACTATTAATTTTAATTGTAGCAAATTACCTAAAAATTTAATCAATGAAGCAAAAAAATTACTACCAAAATCTAATTATATTGGATTTTCAATTACGCAAGGCAATGAATACAGGAAGAAGAGCTGGTCTGTATATAAATTTATTTCACTCGCAAACAAAACATTAATAAAGAATAAAACTCCTGTTTTTTTTATTGAAAAAAATCAGGAACAATTAATTGAAAAAATCAAAAACCAAGTTCCTGAAGCATTATTTCCTGAAGGGAGATCAGGATTATCTTGTCCCGCTCTTGTTACAGCTTTGTCTTCAAGACTAGATCAAGCTATATCAATTGATAATGGTGTGATGCACATGATGGCACTTTCAGATATTCCTATGATAGTATTATTTGGGCCAACAAGCTCTGATAAGTTTGCTCCAAAAAATAATTATACAAAGATATTAGATAGTAAAAAAATTCATGGCACAACTGATATAGAGTCAATTTCAGTAGATGAAGTTTATAAATTAATTTAAATTTTAAGTTTTCTAATTTTTTTCAGTTTTACTAATTTATTAATTGCTTTTTTTGCCATTTTTATTTGTATTATTGAACTTGATCTTATTACAATAGCTACACCAATTTTTCCAAGTCTGAAAAAAGGATAGCTACCAATATCTACAAATTTTTTAAATTTTTTTTGAATTAAACCTAATTCTTTAGAAATATTACTTTCAACAGTATAAAGATTCAGTGTTTTGCTGTGAACTTTTAATCCTTTTATTAGATACCTTTTACAATTTTCAACCATAGAATTTAAAATTGAGGGGACGCCGGGTAAACATATTGCATTTTTTATTATAAATCCTGGTGCTGCGCTTGAAGGATTGTAAATCAATTTTGCGCCTCTTGGCATTTTCGCCATTTTTTTTCGCCCTTCGTTAAATTTATTCTTACCATAATAGTTTTCTAAAATTGTATAAGCCTCATTGTGGTATTCATACTTAACTTTAAAAGCTTTAGCGATTGATTGAGCAGTAATGTCATCGTGGGTAGGTCCAATACCACCAGTAGTAAAAACATAATTAAATTTTTTTGATAAAATTAAAATGTTTTCTACTATAATTTTTTCTATATCTGGAATTATTCTAACTTCATTAACTGTAATTCCACATTTCGAATTCAACCAATTGGAGATAAATGCAATATTTTTATCCTGAGTTCGCCCAGAAAGTATTTCATTACCAATTATTAAAATTGCAGCATATATTTTTTTAATTTTTTTCTTCATAGGAGTTATAAGTATATATGAATTTTGAAAATAAATTTATATCAGGACTATTTATAAAAAGATACAAACGTTTTTTTGTTGATGTTAAAATTAATAATGAAACAATAACAGCTCATTGTCCAAACACAGGGTCTATGTACGGTCTTTTAAAAGCAGGAAATAAAGTATGGGTAAGCAAATCAAATAATCCTAAAAGAAAGTTAAAATATACATTAGAGATTATTGAAGACAATAAATCAAAAGTAGGTGTTAACACTCATTCTACAAACAAGATTGTGTTAAATGCCCTTCAAAATAAGCTAATAAAAGAATTTACGAATATTTCAGAGATAAAACCTGAAACCAAATTTGGAAAGAATACTCGATTTGATTTTTTAATTACTGATAAAAAAAATAAAATATTTATAGAAGTAAAAAATGTTACTTTGTCTAGAAAAAAGGGGTTAGCAGAATTCCCTGATGCTGTCACAACTAGAGGGCTAAAACATATAAATGAACTGATAAAAGCTGCAAAAAAAAATTATAAAATTTTTATACTTTTTTTAATACAAAGAAGTGATTGTGAGACTTTTGATATTGCAAAAGATATAGATCCAAATTATGCAAAAGCTTTAAAGAAAGCTGTTAAAAACAATCTGAATATTCTTTGCTATGATTGTAAATTTACTTCAAAAGGAATAAAACTTAATAAAAAAATAAAGATTAATATATAATGAATAAAGATTTTAAAGAAGCGTTTGAAAAAACTAAAATAGCAGGATTGATAGCTGCGGGTGCTTTAGATGAAGTTAATAAAATTGTTAAAGCAGGAGTTTCTACAGATAAAATAGATAAAGTTTGTTATGAGTATATCAACGATCATCAAGCTTACTCTGCTCCATTGTTTTATAGGGGTTTTCCAAAATCTTGTTGTACTTCGCCTAATCATGTTGTTTGCCATGGAATACCTTCTAATAAAATTTTAAAAGATGGTGATATTGTAAATGTTGATGTTACTGCTTTCAAAGATGGTTGGCATGGAGACACAAGTAGAATGTTTAAAATTGGAGAAATTTCAATTAAGGCTGAAAATTTAATTAATACTACTTACGAGGCGATGATGAAGGCAATTAGCATAGTTAAAGATGGGGTTCACTTAGGTGATATTGGCTCAACAATTCAACAACACGTCGAGAAAAAAGGGTTTTCGGTAGTGCAAGATTTTTGTGGTCATGGAATTGGAGAAACGTTTCATAAGGAGCCAAATATATTACATTACGGAAAAAAAGGTGATGGAGAAATGATAAAAGCAGGAATGATATTTACTATTGAGCCAATGATTAATTTTGGAAATTATGAGACTAAAATATTAAACGACGGCTGGACAGCTGTTACTAGAGATAAATCATTGTCAGCACAATTTGAACATACAATAGGTGTAACAAAAAATGGATGTGAAGTGTTTACTCAGTCAAATAAAACTATTTAAACTTTATGATTGAAAGATATTCAAGAAAAAAAATTAAGAGCATTTGGGAAGATTATAATAGATATTCAATTTGGTTAGATATTGAGCTAGCAGCAGCTGAAGCTATGGAAAAGTTAAAAATTATTCCTAGTGGTATTGTAAAAAAAGTCAAATCAAAAGCAAGAATTAATCCTAAAAGAATTCTTCAAATAGAAGAAAAAGTAAAACATGATATCATAGCTTTTTTAACTTCAATCACAGAAAAGGTTGGTAAAGAAGCAAGATTTTTGCACAAAGGAATGACTTCTTCAGATGTGTTGGATACATGTTTTAATATTCAGTTAAAACAGTCGGGAGAAATAATATTAAAAGATATTGATCAATTACTTGGATCCATAAAAAAACAAGCTCTAAAACACAAGTTTACCTTATGCATTGGAAGAAGCCATGGTATTCATGCAGAACCGATTACATTTGGTTTAAAGATGTTAACATTTTACCAAGAATTTTTGAGAAACAAAAAAAGACTTGAAAATTCGATTAAAGAAATATCAACTTGTGCAATTTCAGGAGCAGTTGGAACTTTTGCCAATGTAGATCCAAAAGTTGAGAGTTATGTTGCAAAAAAACTAAAACTAACTGTAGAACCTATTTCTACACAAGTGATACCAAGGGATAGACATGCGCAGTTTTTCTCCACACTAGCTATTATTGCAAGTTCAATAGAAAGATTTGCAGTTGAAATAAGACACTTACAAAGAACAGAGGTTCTTGAGGTAGAAGAATTTTTTGGTAAAAAACAAAAAGGTTCATCAGCCATGCCGCATAAGAAGAATCCAATCTTAAGTGAAAACTTGACTGGATTGGCAAGGTTAATTAGATCAAGTGTTGTACCTGCTTTGGAAAATGTTGTTCTGTGGCATGAAAGAGATATTTCTCATTCAGCAGTTGAAAGAAATATAGGGCCAGATGCTACTATAGCTTTAGATTTTGCTCTAAATAGATTAAGCAATATGGTTAAAAGTTTAAATATATATCCAAAAAATATGAAAAAGAATTTAGATATTACTAATGGTGTGTTTTTTTCACAAAGAGTTCTTTTAGAATTAACTACAGTTGGTTTTACAAGAGAGGAGTCATATAAAATTGTGCAAAAAAATGCAATGCAAGCATGGAAAGAAAACTCATCATTTTATGACAAAATTGCATCTGATAAAAAAATTACAAATAAAATATCTGTTAATAAACTAAAAAAGCTTTTTGATTTTGGTTATCATACAAAAAGAATTAATATAATTTTTAACAGAAGTTTAAAAAAATAATCAAATGAATAAAGGCAAAAAACTATACGAAGGTAAAGCTAAAATTCTTTATGAAACAAAAGATAAAGATTTAGTTATTCAACACTTTAAAGATGATGCTACTGCTTTTAATAATTTAAAAAAAGCAAGTGTGGAAGGTAAAGGTGTTCTTAACAATAGAATATCTGAATATATTTTAACTAACCTTGCTCAATGTGGAATTAAAACTCATTTTATAAAGAGATTAAATATGCGGGAACAGTTAATTAAAAAAGCCGAAATATTTCCTATAGAATTCATAGTAAGAAATATTGCAACCGGCTCACTTACAAAAAGACTCGGTATTCCAGAAGGAACTGTTCTGGATCGACCATTATTGGAATATTGCTTCAAAAAAGATGAGCTTAATGATCCTTTAATATCTAAGGAACATATTTATTCTTTTGGCTGGGCCACAGAAAAAGAAATTCAGACAATAGATAAAATGACTTTGAGAATTAATGACTTATTATTAGGTTTGTTTAGAGGAATAGGTGTTAAACTTGTGGATTTTAAAATTGAATATGGAAAAACTTGGAATAAAGATAACGAAGAAAAAGAAATAGTTCTAGCAGATGAAATAAGCCCAGACACGTGTCGTTTATGGGACTCTAAAACTGAAAAAAAACTAGATAAAGACAGATTTAGAAAAGATTTAGGCAATATCATTCAAGGATATCAAGAAGTTGCAAGAAGATTGGGTATTATGCCTGAAGAGACAAATATAAGTGAAGTTAATTTTGGAAAAACAATTCCAATAAAATTCAAAAAGAAATAAATTGAAATTTTCTGTAACAGTTATTCTTAAAAAAGATGTTTTAGATCCTCAAGGAAAAGTTGTTGAAAACACCTTGGCCAGCATGGGCTTGAATAGCATAAAAAGCATAAGACAAGGCAAATTTTTTCAAATAGAAGTTGATGAAAAAGATCATACAACTGCCGAAAAAAAAGTTGATGAAATGTGTAAAAAACTTTTAGTTAATCTTATTATTGAGGATTATAAAATTAGTAAAATTTAATGAGATCATCTGTAATTGTTTTTCCAGGTTCTAATTGTGATAGAGATATAGCTATCGCTCTAGAAAAAATGCAATTTAAAAACCAAATGGTATGGCATAAAGAAACTAAATTACCTAAATCTGATTTGGTTGTTTTACCTGGTGGTTTTTCCTATGGAGATTATTTAAGATCTGGAGCTATTGCAGGAAAATCATTGATTATAGATGAAGTTGTTAAAGCTGCAAACTCTGGTTGTCTAATTTTAGGTATTTGTAATGGATTTCAAATTTTAACTGAAACAGGTCTTCTTAAGGGAACTTTGTTAAGAAATAAAAACTTAAAATTTATTAATAAAGACGTTCATATTAAAGTAATGAACAACAACACAAAGTTTTCCAATAAATATAAAAATAACCAATTATTAAAAATTAATATTGCACATAACGAAGGAAACTATTTTACAGACCCCAAACATTTAGATGAACTAAATAAAGAAGGCTTAATTGCTTTTAAATATTGTGATGAAAAAGGAAATATAAACAATGGCACAAATCCTAATGGATCTTTGGAAAATATTGCAGGAATTTTGAATTTAAAAAAAAATATCTTAGGAATGATGCCTCACCCAGAAAGAATGATTGATGATATTATATCAAATAAAGATGGGATTAATCTATTTTCAAGCTTGCTTAATTAAATGAAAATCACTGCTCAAATAGTTGAAAAACATGGATTAAAGCTCGAGGAATACGAAAATATTAAAAAACTTTTAGAAAGAGAACCTAACTTTTTAGAACTTGGAATTTTTTCAGCAATGTGGAATGAACACTGTTCTTACAAATCTTCTAGAGTACACTTAAAAAAATTACCCACTAAAGGAAAACAAGTAATTCAAGGACCAGGGGAAAATGCAGGTGTGATTGATATTGGTGATAATGATGCAATAATTTTCAAAATAGAAAGTCACAACCATCCCTCTTATATAGAGCCGTATCAAGGTGCTGCAACTGGTGTGGGAGGAATATTAAGGGATGTTTTCACTATGGGTGCTAGACCAATTGCTTTATTAAACTCAATTCATTTTGGTGCACCAGAACACCCTAAAACTAAAAGCTTGTTAAATGGTGTTGTATCTGGAATTGGTGGTTACGGAAATTGTATAGGTATTCCTACAGTTGCAGGGGAAACTAAATTTAATGATACCTATAACGAGAATATTTTGGTTAATGCAATGGCAGTCGGTCATGCCAAAAAAGACAAAATTTTTTACTCTAAGGCAAAAGGCTTAAATAAATCTGTAGTTTATGTAGGGTCGAAGACTGGTCGAGATGGAATCCATGGAGCATCGATGGCTTCTGCAGAATTTGATGAAAATTCTGAAGAAAAAAAACCGACTGTTCAAGTTGGAGATCCTTTTACTGAGAAACTATTAATGGAAGCCTGTTTGGAATTAATGAAAGATAATTCAATTATATCTATTCAAGATATGGGTGCTGCTGGTCTAACATCTTCAAGTGTTGAAATGGCTTCTAAAGGAGCCCTTGGGATAGAACTTGATTTAGATAAAGTTCCTTGTAGAGAGGAAAATATGACACCCTATGAAATAATGCTATCTGAAAGTCAAGAAAGAATGCTTATTATATTAGAGGATGGAAAAGAAAAAAATGCGAAGAAAATATTTGATAAATGGGATTTAGATTTTGTTGTGATTGGAAAAACCACTAATACTAATAAACTTACTTTAAAATTTAATAATAGAATTGAAGGTGAAATTCCTATTGATGCTTTGGCATCAAATGCACCACTTTATAACAGGAAATGGGTTAAGAAAAAAATTCAAAAAACTAGAATTGATTTAAAAAAACTTAAAAAGATAAAGATTGAAGATGCATTAATTAAAATTTTATCAAGTCCTAATCATTCTAATAAAAGTTGGATTACTAATCAGTATGATCAAAATGTTATGTGTGATACTGTTCAAAAATCTGGGTCAGATGCTTCAATAATTAGGATTCATAACAAAGACAAAGCAATTGCTGTATCAGTTGATTCTTCTGCAAATTATTGTAAGGCTTATCCACTAGTAGGCGGTAAACAAATTGTTTGTGAAAATTGGAGAAATTTAATTACAGTTGGTGCTAAGCCTTTAGCAATAACAAATTGCTTAAATTTTGGTAATCCAGAAAATAAAGAAATTATGGGAGAATTTGCTGAATGTTTAGAGGGTATTAAAGAAGCTTGTGAATTTTTAAATTACCCTGTTGTTTCAGGTAATGTATCTTTTTATAATGGTACTAATAAAAAAAATATCTACCCTACACCAGTAATTGGTGGTGTGGGTTTAATAAAAAAATTATCAAAACCTCTTAATCATAATTTTAAAAAAAACAACAGTACTGTAATACTAATAGGAAAAACTTTTGGACACCTGGAACAAAGTTGTTTTTTAAAGGAAAATTATTCAATAAATGAAGGTATGCCCCCAGAAGTAAATCTTTTAAATGAAAAAAATAATGGTGAAACTTTATTAAAATTAATAGATAAAAAATTAATACTATCATCTCATGATGTTTCAAACGGAGGTTTAATTACTGCCTTATCTGAAATGTCAATTGGATCTGAATATGGAATAAAAATATTTAAACCTAAAAAATTAACAAATCTGTATGAATATTTTTTTGGAGAAGATCAAGCAAGGTATATTGTTGAAATTGAGACAAATAACTTAGGGAAAATCGAAAAAATTTTAAAAGAAAACAATACTTATTATGAAAATATCGGTTTAACTCAAAAAGAATTCTTTGAAATCGAAAAGGAATTAAAAATTAGCACAAATGATTTATTTAAAATTAACAACGAATGGTATAAGAATTACTAATGCCTTTGCCTGTTGATGAAATAACAAAACTAATTAAAGAGTTAATTCCAGATGCCTCAATAGAAATTAAAGATTTAATGGGTGATAGCAATCATTATGCAGCTACAATTAGATCTTCTTTGTTTAATAATTTAAGTAAG
>Ga0209631_10003020_pt1 | contig 19694 bp, 17 predicted proteins | sample COG_08_FD_184752 | JGI IMG/M metagenome (GOLD analysis project Ga0209631, IMG submission 184752) | Pelagic Microbial community sample from North Sea - COGITO 998_met_08 (SPAdes) (version 2) | ecosystem: Environmental > Aquatic > Marine > Neritic zone/Coastal water | place: Helgoland, sampling...
TTCAGAAAAGCGGAATACATATTTTATAGAGATCTGAGCAACATGGAAGGAACAATGTATTCTCGTATTCGCGCTCAAAAGAACATGAGAATTGTAAGAGCACGAGCCTTGGAACTTAAATCCTATTATTGGATTAAAACGGAAGAAGATGAACCCCGGAGTTATAATCCGATCAAAGTTACTGATGTTAGCAAGCAAAAAAATAATTCCGTTTTGCCAACACCTGATTCGATTTTTTTCAAAAAAGAGAGTTTACCTTGATTTGTGTCGTAATCTACCGTTATGTCTTGCTCTATGATTCCATCTTCGTTCTGGAGACTTTTTCCATTATAAATCCAGCCCTGCGAATATAGGATTTGTTGCAAAGTCAAAGTCGTCCCGTCAAAGCAAATTGTAGTTCGTGGAGTTTCTTCAGTCGGGTTCCAAATGATCAATTCTAGCCCTTTTCGGAGAGAAATCCAACTGTTTGAACGGGCGTGAAACCACATGCTTAGGGCCATCGTAGAGGTGCCAGCGGAAATAAAAACAGCTGAATGAGATTTCTCTTCGCGATTCACGGTGCTAAAATATTCTCTGATAGCTAACACTTGGGCAGCAGGATTGTTCATCGAGGGAAGTTCGACAAATCTAAATTGTATACTTGGGAATTTCGCTTCGAAATAACGCCTTAAAAACTTGATTTTACTTGATTTTTCGGGCGTGTACCAAAAGGTGAAACATGGACAAGAAAATCCATCTACTAAGACGAGCAATGGAAGAGGTGAATCGCTTACTGTTGAGTAAATGTGCTGAAATCTCGTCTCGACCACGGAATGCCCACGGATTCCAGAGATATGTCTGTTTCGTAATGTCCATTAAAACACAAGGAGTTGAGCATAACCCCTAGCAAACAGGTTCGTCAATCATACAATTCACATTTGGATCGTAAGCAAATCGGCCACCACGATGGCAATCCCTCTTAGTGATTTGTGCGTATTCACGAGACAATTTCACATAGCGTATATACAAGGGAACCTCATGTGGTAGCCCGCATATACAACGGTACCGTTGGATTTACTCGCTTCGAGCCAATCGATCATCGCTTACGGTTTGTGAACATAACTGCTCCAAGTAAAGCCACCATGCTGAGCAGAACGCCAAATCCAGGGACATTGTCTTCAGTCCGATCGTCCATATCCTCTTGTGAATCGAAAACCTCGTTTGAATAAATGCCATCGACGCATGTCCCACTTCCAACAATGAACTCTGCTTCTGAATCTGACAGTACGGTAGCGTTCTTGACATCGGTACTGAGGTCGGTGCTTTCGTAGAGGGATGCAAGTACCGAGTAACATCCTTTCTCCAAGGAAAAGTTGTGTCCGTATTGTTCGCCGTTTTCTTCAATGCCGTTCCACCACCAGATGCCCTTCCACTCTTCAGTTTCAAGGTCCTTAACGACAATCAATGCGGTATAAGTCAAGCCTGTCTGAAGTTCGTCCACTTCTGCTTGGTAATTGTAGCCCCAAGTTGAGGCGTTGCTTGAAGGTGTATTTCGAAGTTGAACTGAATTTACGGTGATGTTACCAGCAGCTTCCAATGGTTCAGATTTCTCGCCCCACAGCCATACCATGTTGCTTTCATGCTTGTTGGTGTCCTCGCCAATGAGGAGACGACCATCATCAAGAACCAGAAGATTGTCAGGGCCAGCAAGGTTGTTTACATCGCATTCGTATTGAGCCGAAGAGGTGTAAGGGCCTCCGGAAATGACTGGGTCAATACGGTTGACATCCCATCCATTGCCAAACGCCATTCGGTAGACGATGCCACAGGAATTCAGTGAAACATCGATGTCGTCTTGTCCATCGGTCATGGCCGATTCAATTCTCGACATCGCAAGGTAGAGACTATCAGGCACGTTTGGATTGAATGCAACACCTTCCATCTTACTCCATTCATCCGTAGCACCAAGTGCTGCTGCTGCTTTGCGTGACTCGAGGAAAGGGACTCTGTCATCGTTTGCATATCCAATTGTACCGTCACCGTTGAGGTCCTTATTCAAACGCCCTTCAGCCCAATCATTGATCTCATCATCTGTAATGTACGAGTTCTGACCTGGAACGAAATCATCTGCTGTGATGCCGTTGTATTCATCAATCCAGGTTCGGATTTCATCGTTTGAAGATGAAGCCATTTCCATCCACTCTACGTCGAACCCTGTTACAGAAGAGTCTCTCGTGATGTCTTGAGTGACTTTCGCACCGTAAAGCGTGCCTGCACTGAGGTCGCCTGCTGTGTTTGCTACAAATTTGAACAGAACCGTTTCATAGCCATCGTCGGTAAGATAGACGGTTCGTTCATCTGGCATGACGGCTGCATTTTCGTGAGAGTAGCGGCCCATAGAAAGATGCCGTACGAAATCAGGTTCGGCGGTCGTTGCGTTCTCGATTTCGACGATGTACCCATAATCGTAAGGGTTCGGATAGTGACCGAGATAATTCTCTAACTTCGTTTGATCCGAATGGTACCTGAAACTGTCATCGTTCCAAAATTGAGTGTTGTCGAAATACAGTTCCTCTGAAAAAAGCGGGGACCCCCAAGGACTCATGCTGCCGAAACAGAACACCCAGCCGCCGTTGATACTGCTGAGGTTCAACATCTTGCTGCTCAACACGGCCCACTCGGAGGAGGAACTGTCCCATTCGAGTTCCAATTGACTGAGACCTGCCGGACGGTCTTCCCAAGCGGTGTAGAGATAACCGTGTGTGGCATCGACGTTCAATGGAACAAAGGCATTGTAGTCTGGTTTCTTGCTGATTAAAATCTGGCTTTCATCGTCGGCTGCGTATATTCCTCCTGCAACGCCGCCTTCGGAAAGTGCATCTCCGCTTTGCAAAATCACCTGATAGTCTCCGTAAGATGTTCGAATACCGTGCCAAATATCATCCGCACTGCTTGAGGAGGCCAGTTCAGGAACTGTTTCGGGAAGATCATTCCAGTCAATACCGTTGATGACTCCAATTGTTGCCTTGTAGTTGTCTTCATCAGGATGCATGGCATTGACAAAGAAGTTACCGTTTGCATCGATGTGCATTCCAGTGACCTCTGCCTCGGGGGGAAGCATCATGATCCGGGTCATCGATTCCGGAGTCGCATCTTCACCTCCTTGGGCCATCACGAAAGGAGAAATGTTGAGCGCAAGCAGTAAGCCAATGGAGAGAAGAATCAAGTTGGACTTGGTACGCATGATTTCCTCACCCCAGAGTGAATCAAAAACATTCCTCACGAATCAAACGGAAGGTCAACCTACCTACACGACTGAAAGGTGGAGAAGAGAACGATGCCGTTGGAGAACGTAAGTCAGAAAACATTTATTCATATACTACAAGGCAGTTTTGTTTGATATGGCACTCACATGTAACATCGGCGCTGCAGGTAAAGCATTCCGTTTGAGAATTGGTATCGCAACCGTATTTGGCGGAATTGTTCTCGGGCTTATTGCCGCAACTGGCATTCTTCCTTCTATCGCTTGGGTAGCCGTCGCAGGTAGCCTTCTTGGTGGCTCTTTCTCCATATGGGAAGCACGTGCTGGATGGTGCGTTGTCCGAGCTATGGGATTCAAGACTGCATTGTGAAATTATTCGTCTTCTTCCGACGAAATCTGTTTGACTGTTCTTGGTACTGCTGCATCCGGTAACTCAGCCAACTTTCGTTGGGCCCCGTCTGCCAGTTTCAGTTCCTCGAGGCGACGCCCACTTGGAATCACACTGCCATCGTACGAGCCTACCGCATCGTTGTAGGCGCCAACAACGGTATTGATTCCTCGACCCATTTTCGCTAAATCATGACTGAACTTGCTGACTCGGTCATAAAATTCTCGGGCTTTCTTGTGTATTTCTTTTGCATTATCCGCCATTGATTGCTGTTGCCAGTACAGTCCAACCGTACGCAGTAACGCGATAAGCGTCACCGGAGTGACGATGAGAACATGCTTGTTGAAAGCATACTCTTGGAGCGTTGGTTCATACTCAAAAGCGGTAGAGAGAATCGGTTCAGCCGGGATAAACATCACCGTAAAGTCAACCCCATCCAGAAGGCGAGGGTAGTCTCGGTCCACCAAGTCGTCAATGTGTTTTTTCACTGCTTTGGCGTGCTCTTTCATCTTCACAGCTCGAGCGTTACTGTCTTCCAATTCCAATCCGTCCCAGTAAGCAGCGAGTGGTACTTTCGAATCGACCGGAATGCTTCCTCCGTTGGGAATGTTGGCCAGGAGGTCCACCCGTGCACCACCAGCGCCGGACTTGAGCGTGACTTCTGTATCAAAATCGCAGTGTTCGAGCATTCCTGCTGCCTCAGCGATGTTCTTGAGAGCCACTTGCCCCCAATTCCCTCTGGCCTTGACTGAGCCTCTGAGAGCTGTTGACAATTGCACATTTGTATCGCGAAGATCCACAGTTTGTTGATGGAGCATGTCCGCAGTTCGCTTCAACCCCTGATACGCTCCTTCGCGCTTGAGTTCCATCTCACTGGTTGCCTTTTCCAATTTCTCAAGGTGTTCCTTGATAGGCGTCACCAGGGACTCCACCTCTTTCTTTCGAGCCACGTGATCCTTTGCCGATTCAGATTCAACCTTGCCGAGTCGTTCCTCAGCAAGCCGTAGAAAATCTTCTGAATTTTGTCGAGCGACGTTGGTTGCCACGCTTTGCATTTCGGCCAACATTGAATCTTTACTCAACGAAATCGCTGCAACTTGAGCCTCAGCACGTATCACGTCACCAGAGTACCGGTTCTTCGCCAAAAGCCAACCAATACCTAAGCCCAATGCCGTTCCAAGTATGATAAATCCGTATTCAGCAAGGCCAGCCATATCACAATGAAAGTGTCGACACTTCTTGAAGACATTGGCGTAAAGAGGACGAGTGCCCAATCACTTACCACGGTTGAGGTTTGCCTTAAGTGAAGGACGCAATTTCTCTGCTCCCTTCCCCTTGTTATGCAAACCACGACCTCGCTTTCCAGCAGAGGTCTTGCCTCGGAAAGCCCGTCCACGGTGGGACTTGTTTCCGTTCGCACCGCTGAACACACCGAGTTGCTTGTCAGCAATGATTGCGGGGTGGTGCGTATCGATGAGAATGACTTCGTAGAACTTGTGCTTACCGTCTTGTCCGACCCAGTATGAGTTGAGGACTTCCATGTTCGGGAAATGACGTGCAACCCGCTCTTCAGCCATGCGCTGCGTGTTCTTTGCCATGGTGATCTTCTTGATACCAGCCTTACTTGGCTTGCGCTTCATGTGAATCTTACCCTTGCGAAGTCCACCACGGCGGATACGAGTACGAATCATGACAACGCCTTGCTTGGCCTTGTAACCAAGGCGACGTGCAGCGTCTATACGAGTAGGCCGTTCAATCTTGCAATTGACCGGTTCTCGACGCCATTGAGCCATACGGGTCTGGCGGAACATGTGAGGCGTAGCCTCTTTTGGTTGCTTCCAAGTTTCACGAACATGTTGATACAATCCCCGAGTCATAATGAACACCTGCGCTTCTCAGCATCCTGCCGACTTAACTCCCCTTTATGAGTCTGTCCACGCGATTGGAGTGCCTCGTTTTGATGTAAAACGCGTGCTGCTCGCGTGAAACGGTGCAACATCTCATTCGATTGGAAGGCCTTCTGCTTGGATTCCACGCCAGCCACCCCAAAGGGAGATAGCGTTACTGTAACCCATTTCTTTCAGGGATTTAGCCGCAATTGCGCTTCGGAATCCGCCTCCACAATACAAGACCATCCGAGTATCGTCATTGAAATCATGCTTCTCAATGTCACGCTCAAGAACACCTTTGCCGATATGAACCGAGCCAATCAGATGCCCGGCGTCATACTCATGCTGTTCACGAACATCAAGCACCACAATCGGTTGTCCATCAGCAAGCATCGAGCGTAATTCCCCAGCCTCGCATTCTGGAATCGCTGCTCTTGCCGCCTCGACCACCGCTAAAAATTTCGCACTGTGCTTCTTCGCCATAGCAACCCCAGTGCGGATAGCCTCATGAGGACTGCGGACCACGGCTTACCATGGCAGGGCAAATCACGGGCGCTGAAGCCGTGCTGGCTGCACTGCTCGCTCAAGATAACCTTGAGATGGTTTTGGTTGACAGGGATAAGGATACCACGGAAATCCGACGGCTGTGTGAAGAACTGAACATCCCGCTTGAAGAAGGTTCGACCAACGATCTTTGGCGCATGTCAGCAGAAGGCCATGTTGATGCTTTAGCTCTCATCGGTCGAACACCCAATGGCGACTTAGAGCAGGTGCTTGAGCGAGGCGGTACGGTGTGGTTTTTTGACGGTGTTACGTATTCAACGAACCTCGGATTTGCAATTCGTACGGCCGAAGTATCGGGTGCTGATGCTGTCGTACTTAACGTCGCCAAAACCCATGAAGAGCGACGAACAATTCGACGCTCAAGCATGCGTGCCGACCGATTTATTCCGGTGGTCTACAGTACGACTGAAGAGATACTAAAGGCCGTTAAAAGCACAGATTTTCGATTGATTTCGGTTGAAGATGTCGGCACTCACGAACCTTGGGATGAAGACTTAACAGGCAATGTGATGCTTGTTGTTGGAGCTGAAAAAGAAGGCATCAGTGCGGAAGTATTGGATGCTTCAGATGCCTGCGTATTGCTTCCAATGGACGGTTTTGTTCCATCCTACAACCTTCAAGTGGCTGTTAGCGTTGTTGCTTTGGAAGCACTGCGTCAGAGAAACCTCAATTCCAAAAATTGAGAAAACTTCAGTTTGCGAACCCTTTAAATCGAGTCAGTAAAACATTCCGTTGGGTTCAGTCCGTTGGAAGGTGGGATACATGGATGAGGGTTTGAAAAAACTGTTCTATGCGCACCTTACTGAAATGGTCTTTCAAGCCGCACAAGTGAATCCGAGTTTGAAGGTGTTTTATCGACAGAACGGTTCAAAGGAAGAAGTGTTCAAAAAGTTGGACTTCAAAGGCCAAATCTCCCTCCAAAAGAGGCTTGACCGACTTTTTCCTGATGAATTCCGAGTTCAAGCTGGACTTGTTTCTTTTACCGAACGCTCGAAGCACGAAAAAATGGTCGAAAAGCGAGCCAGTCTTCGTCAACAGCGCTTAGAAGCGCATATTTTAGCAACGCAAAAGGCGGCACAAATCCACTTTGAAAACCATTGGCCACCGACCAAACGTGACCAAAAAAAACTTCGGCCGTTGGTACGGAAATCGAGAGGGAAAAACTGCCCCACTTGTGGCGTTGAAATGCTTCCCCGAAACGGAATACATGGCTTTACTGTTGAGCACATTGTACCTGTGCGATATGGAGGAAAAAACACCTATGACGGAGAATTTCCACAGTGTGTAGGAATGTGCTATCTTTGCAATCAAACCAGAAACAACATCGTTCTCGCCATCGGTCGAGAAGAAATCCGCGGCAGAACAAGGATGACTGACCGGGCAATTCGTTTTCTCATCACCCAAATCTACGGTGAACGCGACCAGGTTGACAGCCAAATGGCACAACTGTTTTCCGAACAGTATCAACTTGTATCCTCACAGGAGATCGCTGTGGAAGAATACGACCTATGGGGTATTGGAGAATGGGTGGAATACCAAATACCTCCTGAGGAAAATTCCACTCCCCATTTGACAAACATTCCTGACACTGAGGAAGATGATGTCGAACCGGTCTATCTTGATCTCAATAAAGAACAAGCCGTTGCTTGCTTGAAGAGGGATTTGAAGAAGGCGATTGAGGTGAGCAATAAGAACGGAAAACCGTATTCTGTAAAAAGGCTTGAAAGGCTTTGGCTCAAGCACGGTAGTCCTGAACAATTCCGAGAAAAAATCGGTATGCAAAATGAAGACATTGACGTCATCCTCTTCCGCCTTTATCCGCATCAGTTCATTCTTGAGACAAAAGGTACGGTTCGATACATTCACGCTCTTGAGAATGAAGGCCGTCACTTTTACGACTTTTCAGCGGAGGTCGCCATACCGCCCTTGACGAAGACGCTCAATGAAGAGGAACTGGTCGTCGCTGAAACAGTTCACGCCACCCCCGTGCCCGTACCAATGCCCGTTCTTTTCGTCCGGGATGCTCTGGCTCCGCTGCATCTTTCTGACGAGCAGAATGAAGTACCATTTGAAAGAATCAAAGAAGTTCTCGACGGTTTACGGAAAGAAGATGGGATGGATTGGGATACATATCTCGACTTTTTCAACATTGTACCCAGTGGAAGTTTAGCTGAGAGAATCAATCTGCTCTTGGGAGAATGCGGGTTCAAATGCCACCTCAAGAAAGACAATCAAAACCTCTTCTTTGTCTTTGAACCGCCTCACGTTTTTGAACAACATTAGACAGCCTGAGACCAAAATTCTTCGATGACACTGCTATCGGTCATCGGGCCAAGATGGCGGTCAATCATTGTGCCATCGCTGCCAACGAGGATAAGCGTAGGCGTGTTGTTGATGTTCAGGGTAGTCGAAAGGGCAGCATTGGCTGAAAAAGGCGTATCCACTGTGCTGTCGGCTTTGCTTTCATTGACTTGAAGGTGCCAATCTGAAAGCTTGGTTGAGTCCGAATCATCGGTTGAAACGATGATGTAGATGTGCTCGGGAAGTTGTGAATCCACCGCATGCATTGTTGGTCTGCACTGACTGCACCATGAGGCTGAAAAATGAAGAATGTAAGGCGTTCCAAGTAAATTATCAGAAGAATACGTCGCATCATCGTCAGCGACGACTGTGAACGCAGGTATGGATTCTAACGTTTCAGTATCGTCGCCACCAATGCAACCTGGTGAGACAGTCAACATAAGCAAAAGAAGGGAAAGACAGATTGTGCTGAACTTCATGGTTTGGCGTAGAGAATATCCCACTTTATTCTTACCCCTACATGACATATAGGCAGTGGATTTGATAAACAAAAGGATGGTAAAGAATTTGTGCGTCACCAAATCGTAGTATCGCTCCTCTTGGCCCTGGCCGTGTTGTTCTCTCTCAGTTTGAGTGAGGTTCATTCTGGCGCCACCGAACTCGAAGAAGTGAAATTTTCATTTGTTGATTCTGATAACGATGGCTACGATGAAACGGATGCATGCCCCGATGTAGCTGGTAATTCTACTGCGGACCGTATAGGTTGTCTTGATTCAGATGGAGATGGGTTTTCGAATGCAGACGACGCTTGGAATTACAGTGATGGAGCCGATGTATATCCGCTGCGAGAGGATGCATGGAGCGACCAAGACGGGGATCTATGGGCGGACCAAGTGAATCTCGACATCACTGATGATTGCCCGCTCAAGTTTGGAACGAGTCGAGAGGTTTTGTTTGGTTGCTCAGACATGGACTTGGATTGGATTCCAGACGTACTTGACACCGACATCGACGGAGACGGCATCTCGAACGAGATGGAAGCAGCCGCCTCGTTGGTACTCACGTACTACGACCCGATGGACCCGAATTCGGTTCCTGAAGATTCCGACTTTGATACGTTGCCGGATGCTATTGACGATGATGACGACAACGACGGTTGGCCGGACATCATCGAACAAGACCGAGGGTCGGACCCATTGGATGTCGAAAAAACCCCGTTCAATCAGTATTTTGGCATCAATACCGGCTTCTTTTACTTGGGTGGTTTCGAAGCCACCTCATCCTATGATGCTGAAGCCTTTGAAATCTCAATCTCAGGCGTCATTGAAATTGTCACAGAGGAATTGGTCATCCCGTTTCTGCTGATTCCACTGTACCTGTATTTCTTCATTTCGAAGAAAAGAAGATTTGAATCATTGCGCACTGAAATCCGAGCAACAAAAAAAGCGGATGAATTGTATGTACTTGAACGACAAGTGAACGCTTTGGTTGAAAACAGGAAAATCAATACGTTACACGGACTGATTCTGAGAAACTCCATTGAAGAGCAAGAAACTTTGACGCGACAATTGAAAGGAAGTATCGACTAAGAAGAATAGTTCACCTTACCATGAATGTTGAACTGCATGGATTTGGGCGGTTGAACGCAGTGCAGATTGGCGAACACCGGGTGAAGAATCGTTCAAGCCGGCTTCAAGGTATATGAGTGCCGATTCATGGCCTGTTTCACCAAGATATTCGGCCGCATTTCGACGGACATAAATCGATTTGAACGCTAGGAGATAATGGCCAATGGTCTTGATGGCTTGTTCACATCCGATTTTAGCAAGCGTGGAAATCCCCCGCACGATGATGGTGTTACGTTGACCGTTCAACAAATGGGCAATGTAGGGTACTGGAGAGAAACCATCGACCCTTTCAAGTGCAGAAAGTAATGCTTGGTGGAGGTTTGGTCGGTCGTAAAACGACGGGATTTGGGATTCAAACCACGGTCCAAACGACTCAATACTCTGCAGAAGACAGCGAATAACAGCATCATCTTCATGGTTCAATGTCGAGATCAACATGTGTTCAGTTTGCTCATCACCTGAGTGTCGAAGTGCGCGTATTGCGTTCACCATCTGAACACTGTTCCCTTTCTCAAGGTAGGGCTTCAAAATTTCAAGCTTGAGCGTTGGCTCAATTTCAAGATGACCAATGTGGGGTATGGCGACGTTACATTCCGAATCAAGAACGGGTTGAATGAGGTCAAGTTTCCGTTGTGAGTCAATGGGTAAAGAGCGTATTCGAGTCATGACTCTGTGAAGAACCGTTGAGGCAGAATCGTCAAGCATTGGCCTCAAAAGTTTCAGTTGATGCTCAGTATCGTTGGAACGTAAACTCTCTACAGCCCATGAACGCAGAGATTGGTCTTCATGCTTAAGAAACCGTTCAATGTCTTGCTCAGTGAAAATATAGTGACAGGAATAAAATTGCTCAGCGACCCAGCGGCTCACCCCGTTTGGATTGGTTTCATCCGTAGCCAAATGAATGAGAATCCATCGTAGCGTCGTCTGATGGCGGGTAGGAGAAAGACGTCGAGCGTGATGACGCCATTCTTCAGCCGGTTGTTCTTGGATGTATTGTCGCGCCTCGCCGTCGTTGCACTCAAGCGGATGGGTCGCCAGTCGTGGGGGGTGAACATAGTCGTGAACATGCTGAGGGGGCAGAAGAGCCAGTTGTTCTTCAGTGAGAATGGCTTTGAGGGTGCGTGGTACCTGAAGCGGGTCAAACTCTTCAGAACCAAGTAGGAGAATCATGCTGGCGACCATGTCGGTGTGTAAAGGCCGCGGGCGTGTCGCCGAATGGGCGCGTACACATGCGCTTTCACCGTTCAAATAGATGGGGAGATGGTTGCGCTGGTGCAAGTCAGGATTGCCAGCATCCAAAGAGGCTGCACGAAGAGGGAACACCTCAACAGTTTGCCCGTTAATGGACTGCGTAAGGGAAACGAAACCCTCGCGAGTGGATTTCTGCCATAGACTCCCTTCAGCGATTGTATCGCACCAATTGAGGGCACGAAGAATGGCCAAAACCCTGCTTTTAGAAAGGTCCATGTTAACCAGAAGGTGCCCAAATGGGGTATCAATCATCATGGAAACTTGAGAATTCAACTCCTAATAAACTCAAGACGTTTGAGTGCAACGACAGCGAGCTGACCTCAGCATGAACTTCATCCACCCTCTCGAGGCGTTCCGGTTCAAGACTGAAGATGCTCAAAACAGACGGGTCTGAACAGCATATACGGGCTCAGATTGATGAGCATGCACCTTGAACATGAACCGAGCAAGTTCCCATGCAGCATCGTTCAATTGCTGGAGAGATGGTGCTGGTTGATTTGAATCGCCACTCATCATCGATGATGCAGTCGGCCAAAGAGAGTTTGATGCGATTTCGAGCTGACCTTCAACGGCTGTCATCGCTCCCACGACAGGGTGCTGTTGGCCGTTGATACAAACCGTGAATCCCCCTTTCTCTTCGGAAACCGATACATCTGAGGCGGAGAGGAAAGGAAAACGCTCAGCGGTTTGTTCACTCAGAGCAACGCAATGCTCTGCGAGCCAATTCGGATGCTGCGCAAAGTCTCCATCAGCCAGAGGGCGTGAAAGTTCGTGTGGTGTAGAGGCGTGTTCAGATTCAAAAAAGTGAGAACTGTATCCCTGTTCTGCAAGGATGCGACCAACAAAAGCGGTTATCCAATTTCTTCGGTTGAGAAGGTATACGCCTTCGGTTAGGCTTGGACTGCGATTCACATGAGCGGCATAACGTTCGGTGTCAAGGCGCGTTGAATGGGTCACAATGTCCCGTTTACGAACAACACCCATGACCGGTTCAGAAGGAAAAAAGGCTCGATCAAACAAACCATGGCACCATTGAACGCCAACCACTGAGGATGGATCTCGCCCATCAAGGGCGTATTTGTCGTTCAGCATCTGCGATTGTTCCAAGGAGGTGTCGAGGTTTTTGGTCCAAAGTGGAAAGGCTTTCCCCCATGTCATTCGGAGGTTGTTATGCAATTCACCATGCCGGACAAGAGAGTGTTGACAGAGGTTCCACAATTCATACGGCGAGTTTGCTGATTCGAGTTGTTGTTGCGAGAGTAAAACGGGTCTCGGGTCATCGGAAGTATCCCTCCACGATTGCTTGGCCCAATCTGGGAGGTTCGAGGATGCATACGGTTTCGGTACCGCGTAGATGTGATGCCACGCATGTTCTCGAAAAACCAACAGCTCATCGAGGTACTTATCTGCAGATTTTGTGCCAACGGCAGCCGCTTCTCGAGCAACCCTCATCGGCGATAAAAATCCGTAATGGAAAGCGTGCGATAGCCGTGAAACGCCCGTTGAATCTGCAGCGTTATTTCTTCTCCGCGCATAGCCGTTCAGTCCTTTGTCGAAGAATTTCTGCCATTTCTGTAGCGCAGCGTTCTCACCACCTCGAACATCCCAAATCGGCAAAACGGTCGGGTCGATGTTGCATTCTTGAAGCAAGGCAATCCGCTGATTTGGGTCCTTGATGCGGTTCGCAATATCGACGGGCTCGAACGGAAGTTCTCCCGAGTATTTTTCGGCCTGAACATCGAGAATAGGCCACGATGCCTGCAATCGTTTCTTTCGCAGCCGCTTGGTTGCATCCCGGTATTTGTAGGGGCGGTCAACTGATTTTCCAAACAAAGGCATCGGAACAACACAGTGGCAATCAACATCAAACACGGGTCCTTTGGCCGACTTGGAAAGAGTCTCAAGCCATTCTGTCCAAGGCGGAAGTGGAAACATGTCGGTGACGATGCAACTGGCTGTTTGACTGAATTCTTTCAGAACCGGCTGGCGATGACCTTCACGTGCAACGTGAAGCACATACCGAAGACCGCTCTTTCGGCAGTTCTCATCCATGTCAATGGCCGCTTCCAGCAACATGTTATGATGACGAAGGGAAGCGTGTGGATATCGCTCATCGATACCGTGGTAAATCAAGAGCGGGAGACCGTGCTGATGTGCAAGAGTAGCCCCCACTTCAATCGCTGGATTCTCGTGAACGCGAAACGAGGACTTGAGCCAAACCACGACCGGTCCGCCTCCGTTGAGTGAACCAACCGAATTGAGTTGGCGAGTTCGTTCAGCCAAATGACTCGGAAGTTCGTCAATCATGTCCTACGCTTCGTCTTCTTGGCTATATACCGCTGTTTAAGCCATGATAAACGAGAAAAAAAAACTATAATATCCAAAGATGACGAACAAACATGAGCAAGAACATGTTCTTCAAAATCGTTACCGACCCCGAAGTTGACCCACGAAAGTGCATCGTTGGCATGGCTTGTGCCAATCAAGCGATAAAGGACGGTCACCAAGTCAGTGTATTCTTCGCTTCATTCGCGGTAAAGCTCTTGCAAAAAGAATACATCTCCGCCCTTGACGGTCGTGTAGGTACCCCTGAAGGGTTCTGTTTCGACATCCTCAACGACCTCGTGAAAAACGCTGAAGGTATCTACTGCTCAACCGGATCCCAAGCCATCGTTGGCCTCACGCCTGAAAATTCAGACGGCATGTTTGTCGAAGACTTGGACCTCATTTGGAGTGGCCCACCTGGCGTCATTCAACTCGCTGTAAACTCTGAAATTCAGATGATTTACTGAAACCTAACGTCGTTTTCGACTGCCGTGAACTTCGTAAACAAGCAGCGAGCGGAGTTTAGATTCAGGTTTTGATTTGGCCGAATAGGACTTGCTAACGCCTTCTTTGCGCGCCGTTTTCTCATCAACAATCGGAGACGGATAATTTTCACCAATGAGGCAATTGAATTCCTTTTGTTGCTCGTCGCTCATCAGCCAAGGTTCGTGGATGTGTTCCTTGGGCACATCTCGCAACTCTTCAACCCAGGTTCGTATGAAATCACCATCGGGGTCTTGGTCCGTGGATTGTTTGCGTACAGAATAGGCTCGTATTGAGTTGATACCGGTCACACCCGATTGCATGTGAACTTGTGACCAGTGGATGCCCGGCTCGTAATCCAAGAAACAACGTGCGAGATGGAGGCCAGTATCCGTCCAAGGCAGCCAAAGCGTGTATGAAGCGACCGATTGAAGCATGGCTCGCATTCGGAAATTAATCCAGCCGGTCGCTATCAATGAACGCATGCAGGCATCAAAGAACGGCCACCCCGTTTTTCCTTGAGACCAGGCAGCATACCGCTCAAGGTCCATTTCTCGTGCCAGATGACCGTCCAATTCCGGATTCAAGGCGATGACATCCATTGTTGCCTCTGATTCCAACCGTTGGATAAAATGGCAATGCCATGCCAAACGGCTTTGAAACGAGCTCAAACTCGATGTCCAACCAAGGTTTTCTTTCGAACGAGGATTGACCTTTACTTTTTTCTGCTTGCGGCGGGTGTGGTGGAGAATTTGTCGAATGGTAATGCAACCTGCAGCAAGATAAGGTGACAACCGGGAGCAAGCATCCCATCCCGTTTTGGGGCTGGACATGTCTTTGCGATAGGTTCGACCACGTTCGTCCAAAAAGGAAAACAGCACGTTGAGAGCGGCTTTTTCCCCCGGCAGTGGACGGTCGACCAAGGTTCGAGCAGTGAGCCCTAACTGTTCCATCGAGTGAATGGAGTTGGAAGTGAGCCCTTTGGGTGATTCCATGCGCATTGGCGTCGTGATCTGTTCAGCAGTCACTCGCGCATCGCGATGTTTCTTCCAATTATCCCGAGTACCAAGACGGCGTACGACGCCGTTGGTAGGAAACTCAGTGAACTCAACATCGTTTGTTGAACACCATGCTGCAACCGATTTGTCTCTGTCCCACGACCATTGAAGACCCGTTTCCTCGTTGCTGAACAGGTGTTTGATGCCGTACTCGTCATGGAGTTGCGACAACTGTTCGGTCACCTGCCCCAAATTGAATTGCATTGAACCGCCGATGGATTCCAAGGAGGTCCGTAATTCCGTCAAGCAATCCAATTCCCATTCGATATGAATCGGGTCCACATCCGCCCTCTCGAGGCGCTCAGGTTCAAGATTGAAGATGCAAACGACGGGATAAGGCCCGTTGATGGCTTTGACCAGAGCAGGGTTATCAGAAACCCTGAGGTCTCGCTTAAACCACACAACGGATACAGACACAGAGATCAATTTTTGTCAAGGCTCTTTTAATTCATGTATTGAAATGGATGTTTTGCACACGGCAAAAAACGACAAGAAACCAAGAACATGTGTTCACTGTTCAGCATCAAGACGCTCGACTGAACCGGATTCTGTGGTGAAATATCGATAGAAGAAATACACCGAAAAGCCTGTGAGAATATGCCACATTGCGTGAAACTGAAACAGGGTGTCTGGATTGCAAGCAGCCTCTCCGTCGCGCCCGTATCGCCAAACGATGTTGGCAACAACATAGCACGCAACTCCAAACCAAAGATGAGGAGAAGGTTGGCGAGTAAGTGCTTGACCCGATTGGAAATGCAAGTAAAGTGCGATACCAACGAACATCAAACACAAGATGACAATCTGCATGTAGGGAACACCGACTGAAAGCGTTACACACGCTATCAAAGGCAGGGAGATCATCCAAGTAATTCGGTTTTGACTGAGGTTTTGTGCTTCTTGAATAATCCAAACTCCGATGTAAAGTGACCACATGTAATCGCGAGTGATGCTTGAAAGCCGCAGTTTGTGCGAGCCAGAGAAATTGTCCATCAGGACGTGATTGTTGTTTGCAGCATAGGTATCAAGCAAGGCAGTCAACACGAACATCGTGAAGAAAACGCTCAGGAAAGTCCGGTCGCTCCACTGGTATTGCCGACTCAAATTGTAGTAGACTGGAAACGAAATGAAAAACAGCATTCCAGTCCAGTCCATGCTGGTTCCCCAGTTTGTATTGGTTCCGTGCATGGCGAAACTGCCGATGCCGATGTACATCGAGCCGGCGGCAAAGAGAATTGGATACACGCCTCGCTCAAGCATCGGATTGGCTGCCTTTTCTTGATGTGAGGGCATGTTCCAAAGGATGACAAGACCAACGAAAACATAGGTCAAGTTGGACAACGTATTCATTGGCTCTTTGATGAGCCCAGTGGAAATGTCTTCGCAAAACCGCGTAGCAGATTGTATTGGTTCAACCGCCCACCTTGACGCCCCAAAAAGAACGTACATGAGTCCCAAAAGTGAGAGAACCCCAAGCGAGATGAAGAACTCTCGCTTTTGCTCAAACATCGTTGAAAACGACATCTGGCTCATACCTCTCCGTACCGTCAATAGTATATGTTTTTGAGTGTGAAAAACCAATACAAGCACGAAAAAAGCGCCAACAGAATCTATGTCTCTCTCAAGAACGTGTTGCCCCAAAACGGCTGTAGAGAACTGCAAAAGCAAAGATAGCATTGTTGATACCAAGAATAAGCGTTGGTAAGAAGTCCAACCGTTCGACGACGGCAAGGCATGCAAAAACGATGGATTGCATACCGTATCCGAGCGCTGAAGAACTGGTCAACTCGACTTTCAAATTCTTCGAACCACGGCCTGTCAACGCTGTGACGATTCGGTCTTGCCAATAGAAACACACCAGGTAAATGGCGTGGAAGATTTTGACGTTTCTTTGCTTCTCCCAGGGATGGGCATCGGGGCATTTTCGCTCGTCCATTCGACTGGTCGTATCTCCCGAACCTGATGCGCGCAATCGAATCGAAAAATGATTGAACAACGAGTATTGGAACAAAATGGCAAGAATCATGCCTCCGGTGAGGGCCAGTTCCCATTCCAAAACGCTTCCAAACGCCAGCATAAGGGCAATCAGGCCAATTGTGTCCGCTACCGTATCCCAAAAACGACCCACATGCGATGGACGCTCCCTCATCCGGGCCAACTCACCATCAACTGCATCGACAACCCCCTTGACAATCAAAAGCAAACACGCCACGACCAACTCGTCTTGAAGAATCAACCACGTACAGAACAACGTGAGAAGAAAATGGAGGTTGGTGACCTGTATGACGGAAACTGGCTTGTCCTTGAGAAACCGAGCAAAAATTCGAGCGATGGGTCTGCCCCAATCGGATAAATCGAACGGCTTGTTCGCCCCGTATTTCTTCGATGTCAATTGGTACGCCCATATGTTGCCCGTGGCTCTTTACAAATAGCCGTTGAGGATGGATATGCTGTGTAGAGGCATTTTGCCAGTCCTAGGAAACCCTTTTAATCAGTCGTTCATGTCATAAATCATGTCCTTTCGATCTGTGTCTACAGCAATAATGTTGACCGTTATGATGTTTGTAGTCCCCTTTGCAAATGTAGCATCTGCCGACGGAACAACCCAAGCCCCATCATCGTATGCCTACTTACCAAGTTGGAATGGTGCCATCACAGGAGATTTGGAACAAGTCGGAGAGAATTATCTCGGGCATACATTTAGCAAACATGATTTTGATGAAGAGAACAACATGTATTTTGTTTCAAGTGAAGATTACGGCAGTTGGATGAACAGCCAATATTCTGCGAATGGAAGAGGATTCCATCTGTTGAAAATAACACCCGATGGCAGTGTAGAATATACTGAAAAAGTATCCTGTACCAATTATTGTAATTCTCCGGATTATGCGTACTCAAAAGTTGTAGGAGTTCACGCCGTTGCAGAAGACCAACTCTTTGTCACCTTTTCAGTATACAATACTCAACTCAGTTTCGGTTCGAACAGTCAATTCTTTTCTGGTAATAACCTGATTACAGCGTTTTACAACAACGGAACATGGGATTGGGTCGATTCCGAATCGACATTGTCTCGTGGCTACGCTGAGCTCGTGTACCAAGACCTTGATGATAACGACAACTTGTACACGGTGCTCAAGGGTCCGTCGACATCCGGTTGGTCTGAATACAGCATCTCATCTGCCTCAACAGCAGGTACAAACTGGGTGAGGAGTTTGGAAGTCCCCTATCAATCACCACAGAACAACAATCTTCCGCCTTTATTTGATGTCAATGAAACCGGCCTCCATATTTTTGCAACAGTCAAGAGTACAATCAAGTACGACTCTCAATCGACATCTTGCCCGCTTGGTGGGGAAGAAGGTTTTTGTCACATGTGGCTACAAATCAACACGAATGGAGTCAAACAATCAGTGGGCAGTTCCCTGTACTCTTCTCTTTATTTTAAATCGATGATGGTTGAAAACGGCAGCATGTATCTTACTGGTAGCACTTACGATTATGTTTCTGGCTCAAACACTGAAAGTAACTTTACTGGGCAGAAAATTTCTCACTCGCCGAGATATGCACAGTATCTTGCCGTCATGAATCAAAACGGAGGTTGGGATGGCTACATGGTCGTTAATGAACAATCTGAATCAGCCTATGGCCTATCCTCTTTCATCGTTGATGTGATGGACGATGGTAGCGTAATTTTCAGTGACTGGTATTATTCTCAAACGAGCGTCGATGGCGAAATTATCAACGAATACAGCGACGCTGCTCTTGAATACATCATCTCCAAAATTGATGTCAATACCGGCATCGTGTGGTCCGCAAATGTTGGCTTCGATAACGCTAATTCTCTCCCAACTCTATCGTTGAGCGACGGAAATACCACCGCATTCTTGCTTACCCACCCCTCAAACAACGGATTTGCGAAGTATCAATATCAAGGCGCTGAAGTGAGTTCTCCTACTGGGTCCAACAACAGTGAGATCTTATGGGTAGATCTCGAAAATGGAGATATCATCGATGTTGAACCAACAACTGCTACAAGCGTTGATGGGCGTTCAAATGACGGAGGAGTCATCGCCTCTCAATCGAACTTCATGTTTTATTTTATGCCGGATTTCGATGGTGACAACATTGGTTCAAACGACAACTGTCCAAACACATTCAATCCAACTCAGAGCGATTACAACAACAACGGTGATGGAGATGCTTGTGACCCTGATGACGATTCGGATGGCGTCATGGATGGGTTTGATTCATGCCCTCTCGGTGTCCTTGGTTGGACTTCAGAATCAATCACAGACCACGATGGCGACGGTTGCAAAGATTCAGCAGACGAAGATTTGGATGATGATAACGACGGGTTGCCGGATTCTACAGATGCTTGTCCTCTCGGAATTGGAGGCGCAAGTTACGACCTCGATGGCGATGGTTGCAAGGATGTAGAGGATGATGACGATGATGGAGATCTCATACGCGATGAATCGGACTTGTGTTCAATGGGCGTTATCGATTGGTCCTCAGGTACACTCACTGACCATGACGCAGACGGGTGTCTCGACGACGACGAGGACAGTG
>Ga0209631_10003022_pt1 | contig 19686 bp, 34 predicted proteins | sample COG_08_FD_184752 | JGI IMG/M metagenome (GOLD analysis project Ga0209631, IMG submission 184752) | Pelagic Microbial community sample from North Sea - COGITO 998_met_08 (SPAdes) (version 2) | ecosystem: Environmental > Aquatic > Marine > Neritic zone/Coastal water | place: Helgoland, sampling...
AATCCTTTTGGAGAAGCTGCAGATTTTAAACCACATAAGATGTATGATCCAAAAACAGGTGAAGCACATGATGCAAAAACTATGGATGACCATCTACGAATGAAAAAGATGGGGTACACTCATACTGAACCTAAAAAAGAACAGAAAACTATGACAGGTCAACCAGCAACTAAAGTTACTGTTGATCCAGATATGAAAGAAAAGAAAAATATTGCATAATGAAAACATTAAAACAACTTATAGAGGCAAGTGATGAAGACTTACCCACAATCTATTGTGATATGGATGAAGTACTAGTTGCACTTATGAATGGTGCAGAGAAAGTGCTGGGTAAGCCTTTTCCTCAAGTTGATAAAGAAGAACGGTGGAAAATTCTTTCAAATACCAAAGATTTTTGGGCAAATCTAGATTTTATGCCAGGAGCAAAAAGACTATATGATCATATCTCAAAATATGATGCACACATTCTTTCTGCATATTCTAGTAGAGATTCTAATTCTAAGCCAGGAAAGATGAAGTGGCTCTCTAAGAACGCAAAGTTCCCAAGGAGTAAAATACATTTAGTGAAACGTGAACAGAAACAAGCATATGCTATGACTGACGGAAAACCAAATGTTTTAATTGATGACTATATTAAAAACATAAAAGAGTGGGAGGCTAAAGGTGGTATTGGTATACGCCATACTGCTGTTCCAAAAACAATAAACGAATTGAAACGACTAGGTTTCAAATAATTATAAATATAGACAAAGGTTAAGGAGAAATAAAATGGGTTTATGGGGTAATTCAAACTCGACAGAGAGTCGTCCAAAATTCCTACCGATAGATTCTAATGCGAGTGGAAGCACTGGCGCTAGAGAAGATGTTTTAGCGACTATAGGTGGATGGGGATTAGCCCCTGGCCTTGCTGCATCTGGAAACGATAATAAAGATGCACAACCAGAAGTTTTGGTTTGTATTCGTAATCTTGCTGGTAGAAGAGGTAGTCCAACTGTTCAATCTATAGATTGGACACAGGGAGTATACGCAGATGCTGATACATTTGATATCACAGTAACATTTGATGAAGCAATTGATATTACATCTGCTGCTGCATCAGCAAACCAGACAGTTACAAATAAAGCATATATCTTGTTATCAAGAGTAGGTGCAACAGACTTGGTAGAAGACAACACTATTGCTTGTCAATATCACTCTGGTTCTGGAACTAACAGACTAACATTTAGAGGTGTACTACAAACTGCCGCAGCTGGTTTCATAGGATTTAATGGTGCTGGTGTAGGTGATGATGCAACTGCTGGTGAAGCAGGTATTGTATTTGATGGATCATCAACTGGTACTGATGAAAAAGGTAATTCAATGCTTGCAATGTTGCAAGAAGGGGGAACAGTAGATTCTCCTGCTGATAGAATTGTCTTAGATTCTACTGCTGCTATTGTTGCAACAGTTAATGGTGCATTAACTCAAGGTACTACTCTAGTTTTAGATGCTGTTTCTGGAACACTTGCAGTGGGTCAGAAAATTTATGGTCAAAATAATGCAACACCATTGACAGATGCTCAAGGAAGTACTGCTTTGTCACAAGACGGATCACTAACAATTACTGCTGTTGGATCACAAACAAGTGTAACAGTTAGTGAACCAATCACAGTTGCAAACGATGTTATTCTAAACTTTGCTGCTGATGGTCACGATGAACTACAAGTAGAAAGTTTATCATTTACACTTGCTGGTGTAGATGGTGCATCAAATGTTATGACTGGCATACCATTTACTGGTGGTGACTCTGAAGTTTCATTCTTGTTAGAAGAAGGTGCTCAAACTACTGGCGAAGATCATCTAATATTGGATGCATCAGATGGTTCTTCAACTGATGAAAACGACAACTTGGTTGCTGAAGATAAGACAAGTGATATTGCCGTTTACGAACAGGATGGTTCTACCTCTGGAAGTGCTTTTGTACTAAATGGTGTAACCACTACATAAAGTCTTATAAATAACTGTATACTTAATGTAAATACTTGAGGTGAAAATGACTATTAGTAAAGACACGATTGAAGAAAGATTACTTGTTCTAGAAGAAGATATCAAGAATGTTAAAATACAGATATCTAATCTAGATCAACAGAAAAATGAGAGTGTTGCATTGTTGAACGCACTTACTGGTGCAAAACAACAATGTGACTCTTTCTTACAAACTATAGATAATGCTGAGCCAGAGGTTTCTGACTCAAGTGATGTAGGACTAGAGGGAATACTCTAGACAATACCTACAGTAACATTCCCTCAATTAAGAGGGTTTTTAAAAAAGGAGAAGCCAAATGGCCGATAAGAAAATTACCGCATTGACAGACCTTTCAACAGGTGCTGCTGGTGCAGACTTACTACACGTTGTTGATGATCCGTCAGGTACACCAATTAACAAAAAGATTAGTATCACTAACTTTATGAACAATCTTCCAACTTTCCTTGGATTTTCAAATTCAATCCAAGACATGACTGCTGTTCAGAACTCTGGTGCAGTTTCAGTCGCAACTGCTGTTACTCTGTTGGCAACAGAGGGAACAAACGGTGCAACTACACTTGCTAACGGAACTGTTCAAGGTCAAATCAAAATGATCATCTGTGACGCTGACAATGGTGCATCAGTATGTACACCAGCTTCACCTTTGGGTTTTGCAGACTTGAACTTTGTTGACGATGGTGACACTGCAATGTTGATGTGGACAGGTACAAAATGGGCAATCATCGGTTTTGCTGATGTGGGTGCTGATATTCCTGCTGACATTATTGATATCGCTAACTAATTAGTATTTAAACTGTAAAGGAGAAGCCTCATGGCTGACAAAAAAGTAACTGCTCTTACAGACCTAAGTACTGGTTTGGCAAGTGCTGATATCCTTCACGTTATTGATGATCCATCTGGAACACCAATTAACAAGAAGATTTCGGTTGCAGATTTGATTAACAATCTTCCAACTTTCATTGGATTTTCAAATAGCATCCAAGACTTTACCGCTGGACAAGCATCAGGTGCCTGTTCAGTCGCAACTGCTGTAACATTGCTAGAAACAACTTCTAGTGGTGCGACAACACTTGCTGATGGTACAGTTCAAGGTCAGATCAAAACAATCATCTGCGATGTAGATGGTGGTGCGTCTGTCTGTACACCTCAAAACCCACTTGGTTTTGCAGACTTAAACTTTGTTGATGATGGCGATACCGCCACATTGATGTGGACAGGTGCAAAGTGGGCAATCATTGGTTTTGCCGATGTTGGTGCAGACATTGTTGCTGACTTGATTGATATTGCTAACTAATTAGTAGTATCTTTAGTCTACCTAAATAAAAAGGGAGAGGGGATATTCTCTCTCCCTTTCTTACTATAAGGACAAGGATTATGAAGTCATTTAAAAAATATATTAAAGAAGCAAGTGGATTTCCTACAGGCCCTGTTGGTGAAAATCCAAATAACTTGGGTGGTAGTGTAAGTGTAAATCCATCACAAATTGGTGATCCAGAAGTTCTAAAACGAATTAATGCTATCGTTGGTCAGATCGGTAATCACGAATACTTGGTTGCTGAACACGCAATTGAAAGACTCAGAGGGAGCCTTGATAAGATTGGGCTTACCTTTGGCCCTACTCCTACTATGGAAGGTTCAAGTGGTTCTTTTGATATGCCACTTAGTCGTTTTGGTGGAAGATTTGGTAAAGATATAGATACCCCTCACGATCAGTTTTTGGACGATGATGGTATTTCTAATATGGTAGAAGGTGGTTTAAGTTTGAAGATTCGTTATGAGATGTCACCAAATAACAATTCTTGCAGAGTTTTTGCCAAAGTTGCATAATGTACGAAAAAATTACATCAGAAAATGTTGTAATGTATGCTATAAGGCATTATAACAATCCTCATTGTGAGGGCGAAAAAGAATTTGAAGATGATCTGAAAAGATTTAAGTATATTAAAAGGTTGTTAAGAAAGTATCACGATACAGGAATACTCAAGGAAAGACTTCTGTTAAATCACCTTATTGTATTACATAACGTGTTTGGTTCTGATGCTTGTGCAACACTTTTACTGTATAAAATACAAGAGGAGTATTGGTCTGCACTTAAATCATTTTTATTGTTTTTAAATATACTCACAGACGATGAGTTGCAAAATATAGAAACAGATGAAAAAGTTTATAATACACTAAAGGAACTATAATGGGAAGAGCGATTGATTTATTTGTTACCTACAGATTTCTAAAGTTGTTAACCACACCTTTTGAAAAACAAGATGCGTTTAAATTAGGTATCATTGACAAAGATGGTAATCGTATTAGACAACCAAAGTCTACTAAACCAGCTGTAGAACTTGCAACTTCTGAATTAAAAAACTCATACACAATTCTACACAAACTAGTTTTCAATGTAAAAAAATTATTTAACAAAGTGCCTGGACTTAGAACTAAGGTTGGTACTTATGCTGCAGCATTGTTTCTACTAAAAGACACATTCAAAGAATCTGTAGATGATCCAGATGTATTTGAAAAGGAATTTATGAAATACCTTAAAGAAGAAGGTATAGAAATGGACAATTCTATTAGTGAAGAGGTAATAGGTTTTGGTGAGATATTACCAAAAGGAAACTACGTTCTAAAACAAGATATACTAAATAAACAAGAAGAAGAATTGTCTGCCAAAAAGGGTGATAAGGTTATTGCATATGAAGACGAATCACCAGTAGACACAATTTTAGGCGTTGAGATTTTTTCTGTTATTCATGTTAAAACTCAGGAAAAAATATATGTAAGTTTGGAGGATATTGCTGATGACAGCTAAATGGAAAGAGATCAGTGCATATACTGGTAGACCAGTAGACGAAGATGCTCCTACGAATAATGCTGGTAGTGGTGCAGTTTCTATGCCACCAGATGCTATGATGAAGAAAAAGAAACAACCTTTGATTGATGCAAGAACTAAGGCATACAAAAAACACAAAGCAAAGTTAGAAGCAGCAAGAATAAAACGAGAAAATGCTCGTAAGTCTAAATTTATCGAAAAGGTTCAAGAATCTATTGGTGAGTTTGAACGTGAAGCATTTCTTGTAGAAGACAATGTGGATATGCTTAGAGATATTGTCAGAACAAAAAGTGTAAAGACACTAAAATTTTCTGATGGAAAAATGAAAGTAGATTTGTTTACTGCTGGTGCGCTTGTCACAGTTCTTGATAAGGTCAATGCAGACAACAGAGAAAAACTTACTAGGATGGTTAATGGTAAGAAAGCTCAATTTACTGCAGCTGCCAAAGCAACTTTTAAAATGTTGAACAAGGCAAGATAAGAGTTTTCCTATGAAAACCTTTCTCACATATCTAGATGAATACACCAACTCTCTTGGTACATACGCAACAGGCGGTGCTAGCACAGGCCCTGGCATGGGTCAATACGTTCCTACCGCAGACCTCAACGCAAAAAAGAATCCTAGAATACCCAGAAAAAAAGGTCAACCAGCAGGTTCTGACAAACACTCTGATTTGTACACAGACGAAAATCCAAAAGGAACTATACATGGATTGAAGTTTGCAACAGTTCAAGATGCAAAGGCAAGTGTAAAGAAGATAGAAGGTTCTGGTAAGAAACACGCACATAAGATACAGGCTGCAATTGCAATGGAACAACGTGCGAGAGAAATGGGTAAGACAGCAGAGGCCGCAGTCTATCGTACATATATCGAAAAGATGAAAAAAATTACTAAACAAAGAAATGAAGATTTCACACAAAAAGATGTTAGTGATTTAGAGAAGTTTGCAGATAGAATACTCAAGAAGTATGATATTGATGTAGAATTTACTAGACATTTCGTAGATAGGTTAAATGACCCACGAAATAGTCCAGCCATTAAAGTATCAGAATTACAGAAATTCTTTAAAAAGATACAAAGAAATAAAGGACAGAATATAAGGAACAATCCAGACATAGAAGCAGTTCTAAAAGATATGTCAACTAATCTCAATCTACCAGTTGTAATCAAAAAACGAGGTGATGAATTTGAAGTTACCAATAAAACTATTATGAGAAAACCAAATTTCAAAACTACAAGTAAGGTTATACAGTATGAGTCAGAGGTAGATGACGCAAGAGAAAGAAAGAAAAGAGCATTAGATAGTTTCAATCAACAAATTCAAAACGCAAAAAGAATAGATGATAGAAACAAAGAAAGAGAAAAAGAAAAAAAAGAACGAGATAAAGAACAAGAACAACAAGCAAAAGAGAGAGAACAACAAGCAAAGAACAGGAGTTCCAATGCCACCACGCAATCATAAAAACTGGACTAAAACACCTAATGTAGAATACATTTCTAGTGAGTGTTACAACAATTCAGAAATTTTTGCACAAGAACAAAAAGAGATTTTTTCTAAAGTCTGGATTCCAATGTGTCACATTAGTGAGATGTATGAAGTATCTTGTTATAGAACTACACAGATTGCTGGTCAAAATGTTGTTGCGTGGAATACAGGTGATACTGTAAAAGCATTTTTAAATCATGGCTCACAGTTACCCGCTGGTAAAGCATGGAATGATGAGGCTTTTGGTAAGGAGTTACATTGTGAAGTTAAACATGGTGGTATGGTGTGGGTTACACTAGACCCTAATCCTACACAGAGTGTGGATGAGTGGACTGCTGGTGCATTTGACTGTATTGCAGATGCAATTGACACAGAAGAAATGGAAGTGTTCCATTATCATAAAGCAGTGATTAATACCAACTATAAATTGTGGCATGATACCAATAGTGAGTTTTATCACGACTTCATGCACTACTTTAATCGTGTGTCAGGATTCAATGATGAATATTTCGCTAGAAAAAATATCCCTTTTGATAACGGTCATGTTAACGTCAGTAGCTTTACTGTTAACTATGAAGAGTATGACGGATTTGAGGATAGAGGGGAGTTATCTTTTCCCAATCTGCCACCCAACCAATGGTACATGGTTGACCTCTTTCCAGGCTTCAACTTCAATTTACGAGGTAGTGCCTATCGGTCAGATGCGGTAACACCACTTGGGCCAAACCAAGTTCTGATTGAGTTTAGAGGTTATGGACTTAGAAAAGATACATCAGAGGAAAGACAAACTCGTATCAAACATCACAACTCTATTTGGGGCCCGTTTGGTCGTAACTTACATGAGGATTTGATTGGAGTTGCTGGTCAGGGTACAACAATGCGTGAAGGAACAGAGACAAGAAACATTCTTCATGGCAGACATGAGAATGGAACTATCCACGATGAGGTGGGTATGAGACATTATTATGGTGCATGGGGAGATATGTTGGGTGTAAATCCAACAAACCCATTGATGAATTTAAAAGAAGCAGCATAAGTATAAGGAGAGAGAGATGAAGATGTGGATTAAAAAAAGACTAACAGAAAGAACAACATTAGATGGTGCAGTACTTGTAGGAGTAGGAGTAGTAATACTTATTGCAGGCCCATTTGCTAAACTAGCAGCATATGGTGCAATCGGTTATGGCATCTGGACTATGTGGAAAAAACAATAAAGAGAGAATGAATATTGGCAAGAGTATACCTTCTAATTTTTATCCTAACCATCCTTGGTGGTATAGGTTACGGTGCGTATTATATCTACAACGATACAATGCAACGCATGGCTGTGTTGCGTGATAACAATGCAAAATTAGAGGTTGCTCTTGACAGTAAAGATGCTGTCATTGAAGAACTACAGAATAATATGCAAAAACAGATTGAGTTATCAAATGAACTCAATACAAAACTTGCAGCTGCAGAACAAGAAAATACAAAAATTAGAGACAAACTGGCAGAGGGTAATCTAGTTGCCGACAGTCTTGCAGACCCTAAAGTTATGGAACAGAAAATAAATGAAGAAGTCAGTACTATATTTGGCTCCCTTAGTAATTCTACTAAGTAGTTGCTCTTGGAAACCAGAAAAAGAAATAGTAACGGTTGACAGAATTGTTAAACCGACAATTGCCGTTGTACCAAGACCAAGACCTGTAGAATTTGATGAGTTAAAGGTTAAGGTAATTACTGAAACAAATGTGCAAGAAGTAATTGAAGAGATGAAGACTAATCAAGGACAATTCCTTGTTTATGCTCTTGATCCAATGACATTTAAAAACTTAGCAATTGGTATAGAAGAAATAAAACGATATATACAACAACAAAGAGATATAATCATCTATTATGAAAAGGCGGTAACAGATGAAAAAGCAAGTAAGATACCTGTCGGGGAGAACTGAGATGGCAAAATTTGATTCACTAATGAAAGCAACTTTCAATCCACCTAGAAACTGGACACTTCTAGAGGAGTTGAAATTTTATTCGGATGAACTTACTGAGGAACAAGCAAATATGTTAAGAGAGTGTGAAGTTCAAGTGAGCAAAAAGCGTAAGGCTCTGCCTTATATTATTACTGTACCAAAAGGTTATGTAACAGACATGGCGTCTGTACCAAGAGGTTGTTGGGCGTTTATTGCACCATTTGATGTTGCAAGAGCAGCAGTCATTCACGACATCATGTATGAAAAAATCAATACACAATACAAAACAGTAAACGAATCTGCTGCAGCAGAAGAGGGCCCTGCAACTAAAAAAGAAAGAGAAGCATATCGTAAGATTGCAGATGATACTTTTCTAGAAGGAATGAACGCATCTGAACCACCTGTTGCCGCATGGAAGAAATATGCAGCATACTATGCAGTAAGAGCATTTGGTCGTTGGGCAATCAACAGTAGTGCAAAAAGAGAAGTTTAGGGTAAACAAATGTGGTTTTGGGTCGTTAGTAATATTGCAGGTAGTTTACTTGGTGCTGCCTCAACTGCATGGTTGAAAGATACAAAAGTTGGTGTTTGGGGATACAAAAAATTTGAAAGTATCGCAAACTGGGCAAAAGATCGTTATGGAATAGATATCTTAGATAAAGAGGATATTGCTTGGAGGACAAAATTTCCAAGTGTCGCAAAAAAAATGGATGAATTGGAACAAAGATTGCATGACCTAGAAGACCGTCATATTGATGACGGAAGATAGGGTCAAATTAATATTCAATTCAAAAATTTGACTCCATATAAATACTAATAGAACCTAGTCGGAGATGTTATGAATAAATTCATACTTGCCGTTCTTTTTATAATGTCTACAGTGTCAACGGCATATTCACAAACAGTTGTTGAATCAACAACAAAAAGTGATTCAGATATCACTACGAAGGGGAGAACAGTTGTTATTTCTCCACCACCTTCTGCGATTTCACCATCTGTAAATTCTTCATCATCTGACCTATGTACAGTAGGAGTTGCTGGGGCGGTGCAAACGCAAATTTTAGGTATCTCTACTGGTGAAGCATATAGAGATATGAACTGTGAGAGATTAAAAATCTCAAAAACGCTCTACGACATGGGCATGAAAGTCGCCGCTGTTTCGGTTCTTTGCCAAGACAGACGTACTTTTGATGCCATGACAATGGCGGGCACCCCATGCCCGTATCTCGGCGAGATTGGTGATGCAGCATCAGATGGGTGGGAATCAAATCCACATATGAAACCAGAACCAGAAATCGTGGAGACAAAGAGTGATATTCAGAAAAAACAAGGGGCTATTGCTGCTGGTACTATCGGTACTGCTTTGCTTTTCCTCTTACTCCTCTAACGCACAACAAACTGGTAATATCCTAGTATTAGGTAATGGGTGGACTGGCACAGTTAGTCCATGTACTCATAACGTAGACTGTTGGGCAGGAAACACTGATAATGGTGACATTCACGAAGCACAGAATACTGGTAACGGTACTACTTACTATTGGAGTGGTACACAACAAACCCTCTCAAACACAATCGCAATAAACTCTGCACTTGCTGCCGCTGGTATACAAGTTGACGGATTTGATTACGAGTGGGTATATAAGAACGGTAATGCACACACCTTTTCTGGTCAGACTGGCGGTGGTGGAGTAGACCCTTTTGAAATTGTTGTTAATATATACAAAGCTGATGGCTCACTGTATAAAAGCTACAAGTATGATTATGGACAAAATTTTTCAAATTGGACAACTGCGACAGGCACAGAAATTTTTAATTCACTTGGATTAGACCCTAGTTGGTTTGGAAATGTAGAAGTACTTGTCACTGGACAAGATATTGCTAATCAGGCAGGATATTGGGGGCCTGAGTTTAGAGCAGATGAATCAGGACTTTATGTAAACTATTCTACAGACCCCTGTTATCAAAACCAAACATATGACCCAGCCTGTCCAGGCTATGCAAATGCTTTGTTTCAACAACAATGTACTGCGAATCCACTATATGATTCCTCATGTCCAGGCTATGCTGCTGCATTTCTTATACAACAATGTACTGCGAATCCACTATATGACCCAACTTGCACTGGATACGCACAGGCATATCTGAACCAACAATGTAAACTTGACCCTCTTTACGATTCATCATGTGCTGGACATCTAACTGCACAGTGTAATCTTGATCCTCTATATGACCCAACTTGTACTGGTTATGCAGCAGCATATCTTGCAGATAGATGTTACTATGACCCTCTATACGATGTACAGTGTACAGGGTATCAACAGGCATACTTTGACCAACAGTGTGAGTTGGATAGTCAATACGACCAACTATGTCCAACATACCTAGACCCAAAACTTGTGGACTTGGGTGACTTTGACCCAGTAGAAGAAGCCACATCAGAACCAGATATTCAAGTTGGTGTTGCAGAACTTGACTTTACTCAACCAACTGTAGAAGCACCTGTTGTTATAGAACAACCAGTTGTCATTGAAACATATACAGGAGAGAGTGGTACAGGGTTTCAAGAAGTTGATGATAATATTAATTTAGAACAGCAGTCTATGGAAGATGATATTGAGACAGAGATTGCAGAACTAGAAGCACAGTCAGAAGAAGATGATGTAGATAATCCCTTTGAGAAAGAAAGAGATAATGATGAACAGTTTGATGAAGAGGAAGATAAGGAAATCGCAGAAGCAGATATAGAATCAAACTCACGACCAGATGGTAATGAGGGTGATGCTGGAACAGGAGAGGCGGTACAGGAAGATGACATTGAAAAGGAGATCGCTGCTCTTGCAAAGGAGGCAGATACGCCGACTGAGAAGAAAGCAGAAAAAAAGGTTAGTACAAAGAACGATAAGATCAGGCTTCTTCTCGCACAGAAGGCAATCGAACTTACTAAAAAAATAGAGAACGCTGTTACTATAGAACAACAAATGTTAGTACAGAGACAACTACTGGCACTTATATCATTCGTGCCAGGATTTGATTATGCAAAAGAGGATATACTAGATTTAGCAAACTTCTATCCAGACAAACCAACAGTAGACCATCAGTTCTCACGTTGGTTTCTGAATGACCCTAACTTTAGTGCGATGGAAGATTTACAATATCCAAATGGATTTAAATAATGATTTGGTTTGTGGCACTACTATTGTCATTAATTATGATTGCTATTCTTGTAGGCGGTGCATATATGCATGATGCCATAGATTGGTACATAGAACCAAAAGAAACCGAATTAGAAAAAAAAGTAAATAACATAAAGGAGAGGTACAAATGGCTGAAATCGAATATGGGGGAATAAAATTAGGTGGTAGTAAACTACTACTCATCATCCCTTTAGTAACCACATTGGGTGGTGGTCTGTGGGCAGGCTTTGAATTTTACAAAGACTACATGGATATGAAAGAACAAATACAAAGTTACGTTGCACCAGACTTATCAGAGTTTGACAAAAACCTTGCACTCATTAAGGAAGAAATGGTCATGACCAGAGAAGAGGTAGGCATTATCAAAGATGCAATTGGTGAGCAGGTTGATTTCATGCGTGATACCAAACACGATTTGCGTGAAGACTTGGTTCGTATGGAAAAAATACTGGACAAGGTTGAGAATGACATAGACAAAGTAGAAGATACTTCACAGGCATTGATGGACAGAACTAAGTCAGATGCACGACTTATGATTGACGATGCGAATAATCGATTCAATGATAAAGTGTCTGGTATGGAAGGATATGTCAAAAGAGAATTGCAAAGTTTAGAAAACAGAATGAATGAAAAACTTACAAAAGCACTTGACAATCCTCTAGCAAACTAATATAATAAATACTGTAAAGGAAGAATACTAATGTCAGATTTAAACACCGAAGTAGCAATTCTTAAAAGAGAAGTTGCTGATATGAAACTCATATTCAATCGTCTTGATACTGCTATTGAGAGGATTACTGAGGTGTCTTCATCTGTCAATCGTATGTTGGCTGTGCATGAGGAAAAGATTGCAAATCAAGAAGAAGTAGCGACTCGTGCTAACCAAGAATTTACTACCGATATTAGAGAACTACACTCTCGTATTACTACTAACTACAAAGAAATCGCTGATATGATATCAAAATACCATAAAGAATATGTCGATGACCAACAAAAACTTAGGGATGACCTAAACAATAGGGTTGGTATTCTTGAAAAATGGAGATGGTTGATTATCGGTGGTTCTATTGTGATTGGATTTGCCCTACAAAAAATGCCTATTTGGGGTTGACAACTAACCCTCTTTGAGTTATAATTACATCATGTATATCGAACAAAAGTATCTAATGTTACTTTCATCACAATTGCAACGATTTAAAAAGACAGGAGATTTCCTGTATAATTTTCGTTGTCCTTATTGTGGTGATTCTCAAAAAAGTCAATCAAAAGCCCGTGGATTTGTGTTTCGTAAAGAATCGAATCTTATATATAAGTGTCATAACTGTGGTATAGGTGCATCGTTCAATAATATGTTGAAACACGTTGACCCTAAACTTCATAGTGACTATATAGTAGAACGATACAAACCGAGCGAACCAGATGTTCCAGACATTGGTAAGTTTACTCAACCGAAGTTTATGAAAGGGCCTTCTCCTCTAAAATCTCTGAAAAAGATATCATCCTTAAAACATGACCATCCAGTAAAGAGATTTGTAGATAAGAGAAAGATTCCAAGTACACTTCACTTTGAGTTATTCTTTGCCCCTAAGTTTTACGAATGGGTGAACAAGGTTGTACCGAATAAATTTTCCTCTCTCAAGGGGGATCATCCTAGATTGGTAATTCCATTCTTTGATGAGAATAACAAGATGTTTGCGTTTCAAGGGAGAGCGTTCGGCAATGAAATACCTAAGTACATTACCATCACTCTTGATCCAGACAAAGACAAAATCTACGGACTTAACCGACTCGACTCCACCAAACCAATACAAGTAACAGAAGGCCCCATTGACTCTATGTTTTTGGATAATTGTGTTGCTGTTGGTGGTGCAGACTTTAGTAGGTTACCAGTAGAGAATACGACTATTATATTTGATAATGAAAGACGCAATGTCGAAATATTGAAACAAATAGAAAAGACGATTGACTTGGGATATAATGTAGTGTTGTGGCCTGATGATTTAAAAGAAAAAGATATTAACGATATGATATTGTCTGGATTAACCAAAGAAGAAGTGCAGTCAATAATTAACAATAACTCCTATCAAGGCAATATGGCTAAGATAAGGTTCGTAACATGGAGAAAACGAAATGCCTGACAACTTTTTACCCACCTCATACCAAGAATTTATTCACCTTTCAAGATATTCACGTTGGTTACCAGAAGAAGGTCGCCGTGAAACTTGGGATGAAACCGTAGCACGTTATTTTGATTTTTTTACTGACCATGTAAAAGAAATGACTGGCTATGATATGGATTTTAAAACTAGGAATGAACTTGAGGTTGCAGTACTAAGTCAACGTGTTATGCCGTCTATGCGTTGTTTAATGACTGCTGGTGATGCATTGAAACGTGAGAATATTGCTGGTTACAACTGTTCGTATGTTGCAGTAGATCGTATTCAAGCATTTGATGAAATTCTTTATATTCTTATGAATGGTACAGGAGTAGGATTTTCTGTAGAACGTCAGTTTGTTTCTGAACTTCCTAGAGTTGCAGAGGAGTTCCATGCGTCTGATACTGTAATTACTGTTGCAGATAGTAAGATGGGTTGGGCAAAAGCATTTAAAGAACTGATGGGTATGTTATATATCGGTCAGATTCCACGTTGGGATTTATCTAAAGTACGTCCTGCCGGAGCTCCACTTAAAACATTTGGTGGTCGTGCATCTGGGCCTGCACCACTAGAAGCATTGTTTAATTTTACAGTCACTACAATAAAAGGTTCTGCTGGTCGTAAGTTGTCTTCACTGGAATGTCACGATATTGTTTGTAAGATTGCAGAGGTAGTTGTAGTAGGGGGTGTAAGACGAAGTGCGCTTATAAGTCTCTCAAACCTCTCTGATGACCGAATGAGACACGCAAAGTCGGGTCAGTGGTGGAATGACAATCCACAACGTGCATTGGCAAATAACTCTGCTTGTTATACAGAAAAACCAGATATGGGTATTTTTATGAGTGAGTGGAACGCTCTTTATGAATCAAAGTCGGGTGAACGTGGTATCTTCAATCGTGAGAGTGCAAACCGCATGGCAGAGATGTCTGGTCGTAGAGAGATTGAAGGACATGAGTTCGGCACGAATCCTTGTTCTGAGATAATTTTACGGAATAGAGAATTTTGTAATCTTTCAGAGTGCGTAGTAAGGCCAGGCGATACGAAGGAAACTCTATTGGAGAAGGTTCGTATTGCATCTATTCTTGGTACACTGCAATCCACATTGACCAACTTCAAGTATGTTTCATCTGCATGGAAAAAGAACTGTTCAGAAGAAAGACTACTTGGTGTGTCACTTACTGGTATCATGGATTGTCGTTTGACAAACGGTAAAGACAAAAATATTTCTGCACTACTAGAAGAACTGAAAGCAGAAGCAGTCAAGACAAACAAGGAGTGGGCAGAGAAGTTAGGTATTCCACAATCTGCTGCGATTACTTGCGTGAAACCATCTGGTACAGTATCACAGTTGGTAGATGCTGCATCTGGTATTCATGCAAGACACAATCCTTACTATATTCGTACTGTGCGTGGTGATAAGAAAGACCCACTTACACAGATGATGACAGATGAAGGTTTCCCTGTTGAAGATGATGTAATGAATCCTGCTAACACTGCTGTGTTCTCTTTTCCTATGAAGGTGGATAAGGGTGCAGTATTCAGAACAGATATGACTGCAATTGAACAGTTGGAGTTGTGGTTGACCTATCAGAAACATTGGTGTGAGCATAAGCCATCTGTTACTATCTCTGTTAAAGAAGATGAGTGGATGGAAGTTGGTGCATGGGTATACAAACATTTTGATTGGATGAGTGGTGTATCATTCCTACCATTTTCAGAACATACATACCAACAAGCACCTTATCAAGATACAGATAAAGAAGGGTATGAATTTTTGTTAGAGAAAATGCCTAAAGAGGTTGATTGGTCTAAACTATCTGAGTATGAAATGTCAGACATGACTATCGGTTCACAAGAATTAGCGTGTGCCGCTGGTTTCTGTGAAATCCAATAAAATGAAGTTGATTGTATGTGAATCATGTGACGCAGAGTTTCGCATAAAACACGATATGTCAGGAAGACTATATAAAGTAGAGTTCTGTCCATTTTGTGGGGATGAACTAAACGAAGAGCTAGAAGACGAGCTCGACTATGATGAGGAGTACGAAGATGAATAGTTGCGAGTCATGTGGTCACGAATGTCACTGTTCTGCTGGAGAATGTGGTCGGTGTGGATGCGATATTTGTGATTGTGGAAGAACGGAAAATAATGAAAACACAATCAGCGAAAGCAAAAGGTAGAAGATTTCAACAATGGGTTCGTGACCAACTGATTGAAAAACTTGAAGTGCATCCAGAGGATGTTGAATCTAGAAGTATGGGCGCTGGTGGGGAAGACCTCATCATGGCTCGTGCTGCTAGAGAAAAGTTTCCATACTCTATTGAATGTAAAAATCAAGAATCACTTAATGTGTGGAAGTCATACGAACAAGCAGAAAGTAATTCTGGTGATTACGAACCAATACTTTTTATTAAACGTAACAATCAGAAACCACTGGTAGTGGTTGATGCAGAATATTTTGTGAGGTTACATGAACGAGTGGATTGAACAGTATAAACAATATCATTTAGAAAATACAGATTATGGTAATGGTGGTTGTTTAAAATTTTATCTACAACATATAGTAGATTTAGTACAAGATTGGAACGCTGAAAGTCTTTTAGATTTTGGATGTGGTAAAGCAGAGGGATATCTAGAATACAATCACCATGAACATTGGGGAATACTGCCTTCCCTATATGATCCAGCAATTCCAGAATATCAAACTCTACCAGAAGGTACTTTTGATGGTGTGATTTCATTCGATGTAATGGAACATATTCCCAAAGAACAAATTCCAGAAACATTTGACCAGATATTTTCAAGAGCAGATAAATTTGTATTTCTTGGTATCGCAACAAGTCCAGCCGAAGCAGTATTACCAAATGGTGATAATGCACATTGTACTGTAGAACCTATTGGATGGTGGGAAGAGATGGTACATAAACACGCACCTAAAAAAGTATGCACACACATAAAAACTGCTGGATATTGCAATAACTACTCTATACTCAATGAAGATTTGTACATGGAATATTTTTTAAATAATTTAGAAATAAAGGAAAAAACATCTTGACATTACTACAAAATTGTAGTATAGTATATACATAATGATGATTAGGAGAGAGTTATGGGTAAGATGAAAAACTTTGCAATGGATGTTGAAGACTTTGTTAATGGATACTTCATGGATGAAGGTGTTCTTGACCACGAAGAAACCTTTGAGACTGTCCTTGAGGATGTTTTCAATTGGTTCAATATGTATAAGGGTATGGGTCAGATGGCCAAGACACACGCTGAACAGTATATGAATGAACAGTTTGGTTTCACAAAACAACAAGGACACCCTATCTATGGTTGATATTTACATCGCAATCGCAGTCGCTTATGGATTTGGTATCCTCACTTATTGGTGGGGTAAAAGATCAGCAGTTGAACCTGTTGCTGATCATATTCTTAATGTTTTAGAAGAACAGGGTTACATCAAAACTAAAACAGATGCTAATGGTGATAAAGAGTTGATTAAAATAAAATGAAAAAAGTAGATAAATTTGGATTGCAAATATTAGCCGGGTTTATGTTTGTTATATTTTTTATATCCATATCATACATGGCATTTGCAGAAGACTGTAAATATGTTCAAAAAATTACAATAGACGAAAATAATGTAATTCTCAATTCCGTTACAGAGTATGTTTGTGTTCAGTCAAAACCTGTGGTTATACTAGAACCTACTGTAACAGAAGTAACAAAAATTAAAAAACAACGTCCTGTAAGTTTTGCATACATTCGTAACAGAGCACTTGGATATTAGAGGAGAATATGGTTAAATTATTAATTGGAGCATTAATAGGATATTTGGTTTTTAAATATAACATCGGCCCAGAGGTGTTAAATTTTTTCGTAGATTCTGGTGCAGTAGATAAAACGATTGAATCGTTAGAAGGATTGAAATAATGAATAATCTAAATTATGTGACTATTGGAGTATTGGGAAGTGTTCTTGCACTTGGTGCCTGCACTGCAAACCCTGATGCAACAAAAATGTTGAATACCTCATCAATTGAATACAAACAGGAAAAAGTAGAAGCCGCAACTTCAACTGTTCCAGAATGGTTCAAGACACTACCAACTGATGAAAAAGCAATCTACAGTGTAGGTACTGCTCAATCACCAGATATGCAGTTGTCAGTTGACATGGCAACACTCAATGCAAAGTATACTCTTGCTGACCGTATCAATGGTAAGTTAGATGGTATGATGAAAACCTTTATGACACGACTTGGTACAGACGATGATGTATCTGCAACCACCATGTCAGAAGTTGAGAAGGTCACAAAGAACGTAATTGCATCTGTTGATGTTGCTGGTTACAATCCAAAAGAGATGGAAATCTATCCAACTGGAACACAATATCGTGCGTTTGTCCTACTTGAGTATTCAGATGAAGAAGCTCGTAAAGTTATTATGAACCGTATGATGAAAGACCGTCTGGTATATGGTAAGATTCGTTCTACCAATGCGTGGAAAGAACTTCAAAAAGAAGTAGACGCATCAAAGACAGAAGATGAAGTTACTTCAATGTCAAACATTGAGACTGAAATCAATAAGGTTGTTACAGCTCAATGAGAAAAGATAGAGAAAAGTTAGGACTAACTGTTCAAGTTCGTGGAGATGACCTCAATGGTGCAATGCGAGTTTTAAAGAAACGTATGCAAAATGAAGGCATCTTCAACGAAATGCGAGAACGAGTTGGTCACCAAACTAGAAGTGAAAAACGCAGGCTTGCTCGTGCAGCAGGTCGGCGTAGGTGGTTAAAGAAAATTGATATGTTAAAAGAACAAGGTAAATGGGATCGTTAAAATTCCTCTTGACATTGCTACTAAATTGTGGTAGGATATATGAATGATGATAATTTAATTGGAGAGTAGTAGATGACTAAACGTATCAAAGCAAAAACATCTGTAAATGATGGATGGGTACAACCGAAACCTCGTAAGAGGCGTAAACCTATGACACCTGAGCAGAAGGTTGCTGCAGCAGAACGTCTTGCAAAAGCACGTGCTGCAAAGGGGCCTTCTAAGAATACATCTATTCACCATTCTTTGGTTGGTTTACCAGAAGAACATATGCTTCATCCAGATAAGGTTAAGAAATGGATTAAGACACAGAAGGAACTGGCTTCTATTGCCAGAAGTAACATTCGTAGGAAAATCAAGGGTGCAGAGGCAGAACTTGCAAACCACGAAGGTTATATTCGTATGTGTAATACATATTTAAGAAATGGTGATTGGTGTGACAATTGTTATGGTGAACATCAAGAAAAGAGGATCACATGGAAGACGATAGTTCCAAAGGGGTGAATAAAGGTAACGTAGTTAAAGGCCCTTGGAAAAGGGTTAAAGTTGTTTCCAAAAGTCAGACCCAAAAAATAACTGAGGATATGTTGTGGATAGATGAACTCTGTGAGTCTATTGTAATTCCTATGATCCATCGTCTTGCAGAAAATGGTGTGGATATTAAGAGAGATGAGTTTGTTAGAGAGATAGGATTTGTTAATGAAGCAATTAAAGCATCTGTGTGTAGGTCTTTAGAATATCCTCATCCAATGCAAGAAATGATTGATATGTTAATGATAACATCAACTGCTACAACAGAAGATATTTTTGCATCCTTTGATCACGAAATTTTAGAAGAAATGTTAAAAGAACTTTCATCAGATGATGAAGATGATGGCGATGGTGGAAAGACCGCATAATGTATACAGAAGATTTGATTTGGGAAATTGACTTTAGTGATTTTAACAAACTATGTCTAGAGGTTATTGATACTTCAGAGACAGGCAAGTATTCACTCATCAATGGAGTGAGTAGTTACAATACAAATAGAGAGTTTTTATTTCACCCAGTACTAAAAGATTTGCGAAAAGAAATACAACTAACAATCAACGAATATGTAAAACAGTTTGACGATTTAGAACCTACTATTATATCTGCAAGTTGGTTTAATGTTTTGGGTAAGGATGGTGTAGTTGAAAAACACAAACACGTTGATTCTTGGTC
>Ga0209631_10003026_pt1 | contig 19676 bp, 16 predicted proteins | sample COG_08_FD_184752 | JGI IMG/M metagenome (GOLD analysis project Ga0209631, IMG submission 184752) | Pelagic Microbial community sample from North Sea - COGITO 998_met_08 (SPAdes) (version 2) | ecosystem: Environmental > Aquatic > Marine > Neritic zone/Coastal water | place: Helgoland, sampling...
TGAACGCATCTATGTGCACGAGAGCTTGTTCGAGGCCTTTGTTGAAAAGTCCGTTGCTCTGGTCAAAGGCTACCGTCTGGGCAATCCTTTACTGAAAGAAACCACCCTCGGACCGATGGCCAACGTCCGCTTCGCCAAGGAAGTTCGTGAACAAGTGACCGAAGCTCTCCAGGAAGGAGCCACTGCCCACATCCCAACCTTTGCCGAAGATGATGGGGGAGCCTATGTCACTCCACAGATTCTGACCAACGTCAATCATCAGATGCGGGTGATGCGAGACGAAACCTTTGGTCCTGTTGTCGGGATCATGTCTGTCAAGGATGATGACGAGGCGATTCAACTGATGAACGATAGTGATTTCGGACTAACGGCTTCCATCTGGACCCAGGATACTGACGCAGCTGAAGCCTTAGGCGCCCGAATTCAGACTGGAACCGTCTTCATGAATCGTTGCGACTACCTTGATCCTGGACTTTGCTGGACTGGCTGTAAAGACACCGGCCGTGGGGCCAGCTTGTCCGTACTCGGTTACCAGGCGCTGACTCGGCCCAAATCCTATCACCTCAAACAGGCCTGACCCTATGAAACTGGTTGGAAACTGGTCGTATCCGACCGTCATTCGCTTTGGAGCCGGACGCATTGCTGAAATCGCGGATGCCTGTGCTACTGCCAAGATCCAAAAACCCTTGCTGGTCACCGATCGTGGTCTGGCCAACTTCGAAATTACTCAACGAACGTTGGAACTGCTGGAATCCGCAGGCTTGGGGCGATCTTTGTTTGCCGAAGTGGATCAGAACCCTAACGAAAAAAACCTCGAAGAAGGCCTACGGGTCTTTCGGGAAGGAGGTTTTGATGGAGTGATCGCCTTTGGTGGTGGATCTGGACTGGACCTAGCCAAACTGATCGCCTTCATGGTTGAACAAACTCGACCAGTTTGGGATTTTGAGGATATTGGAGACTGGTGGACTCGCGCGAATCCCAACGGTATCAAACCCATCATCGCGGTGCCAACCACTGCAGGAACTGGCTCTGAGGTTGGTCGTGCCGGCGTATTGACCAATACGGCAACTCAGGAAAAGAAGATCATCTTCCACCCAAAAATTCTACCAACTGTGGTAATCTGCGACCCAGAGTTGACCGTTGGCATGCCACAAAAAATTACGGCTGGAACCGGAATGGACGCCTTTGCTCACTGCCTCGAGGCCTACTGCTCTCCCTTCTATCATCCACTGAGCCAGGGAGTTGCTTTAGAAGGCATGCGTCTGGTGAAGGAATATCTCCCACGGGCCTATGCGGCTGGAACCGATCTCGAAGCTCGGGCACACATGATGAGTGCCGCTGCGATGGGGGCTACCGCCTTCACCAAAGGCCTCGGCGCGATTCATGCGCTTAGTCATCCACTGGGTGCGATGTATCACACTCACCACGGAACCACCAATGCCGTCTGCATGGTCGCTGTCTTACAATTCAACCGTCCTGTGATCGAAGGATTGATTGAACGAGCCGCTGCATACCTGAGCATTGATGGTGGTTTTGAGGGCTTTGCTGCGTTTGTGGATCAACTCAACTCTTCCCTTGGCATTCCAAGCAACCTTGGTGAGTTGGGTGTGATCAATCCTGATCTGGAATCACTCACTCGCACGGCATTGACTGACCCTTGTGTTGGTGGGAACCCAGTTGCCATGACTCCGGAGAATACCCGTCAATTGTACGAAAACCTGCTCTGACTTGTCGTGGATCTTCTGTTCCTTAGGAGAGATTGAACGAAACGTCCACCACCTAAAGAGGAAAGCTGAGGGGAACCGTGGCTGACTTGATTGAAGCCTGTCCTGAAGGCGGCTATTGGGCTAGTTGACCAAAATTTTCGGGAGCTAGTGGACAAGAAGAAACCATTGGGGAATCCAAACAAAATCTGAAGGAAGCCATCCAACTGCTGCTAGAAAACTGATCGCCTACTTGACTTTCAACGTGGACTTCAAGAAGGGGCCATCCTTGAAAAATTGGAGGAGTCCTGAAAGAAGTGGATTTTTGAGGGCGAATTGCGTCAGGCAGGGTGTTATCTGAAGCGTGAAAGGACCCCCCATTCTCTTTGGGTGCAACTTGTGATTGGTGCTTATGAAACAATTCCTCGTCACCAAGAAATCAAGGAACTACTTGCACAAAAGATTTTAAAGAATCTAAGCGCTTGATTAGCTCAAATCAACCAACTTTTTCAACTCACTCCACCACCCTCATCTGCAACTTCCCAAACACTCCATAGTCAGCCAAGATTTCATCTCCAGGCTCAACTACCAGTGGCACATGGCAGGTACCCGTTGTCACAAATTGACCTCTTCGTAAAGTTTCACCACGCGAAGTAACATCATTGACCAGCCAAGTCAGTGCCTCTCGCGGATCTCCAAGTACATTCGCGCCCACACCTTCTGAAGCCAAGTGTCCGTTGCGATATAATTGAACTTCATGCTTGCTTAGATCAGAATCATGCCAGGCTGGTGGAGCAGCATTCCCAATCATTAACCACCAAGCCAGTGCATTATCTGCTATCAATTGAGTTTTTCCCACCTTCGTAAAATCGCTGTAGCGACTGTCCGGGACCTCCAGCGAAGGACAAAGTTCTGCTGCGGCTAACATGACTGTTTCCACGTCATAAACACTATCGCGTGGTGGTAGATCTCTGCCTAGTAAAAATGTGAATTCCGCTTCGACCACCCTCATCATATTGCTAACTAAACTTAAGGTGGCAAGATTGGGCAATAAGCGTTCAGCAAGGTAGCGGCCTGCCAAAGGGCCATTAACATTTAGATGTTCCTGACCAGCTTTACTTGAAGAGGCGATCTTCCAGCCTGCAACCGGTTGAGAGGAATATTCTGCAAAAGCCGCTTGAATGGCATGGCCTTCCGCTTCAGTTTTTGGTCGCTGAGCTACGGGTAGTTCAGCAATAAGCTGTCCACTATCTAGGTGCTGCCAGAAGTGCTGGGCAGCTTGCTGTCGAGCTTCTGGAGTCATCATACTTCCTCCATGAGGAGTACTTTAAAATGGTTTCGAACTATCATAGTGGTTTGTAGGCAATCGCCTCAATCTCCACCTTGATGTCAATCATCAGTCGGGCTTCCGCTGTAGTTCGAGCTGGGGGATCTTTGGGAAAGTAACCTGCGTAGACTGCATTGAAACCACCAAAGTCACGAGCGTCCTGTACGTAGACATGGGTCTTGATCACGTCTTCCATCGTACAGTTTGCTAAGGCTAGCACAGACTTAATATTCTCCAGCACCTGCTTGGTCTGCTCAGCGATTCCTCCGTTGACAACCTTGCCATCGGCACCAACCGGAACTTGCCCAGAAACATAAACGAAATCTCCTGCACGAACAGCAGGAGAGAGAGGGACGTGAGACGTGCCAAAACATTGCTTGGTCATCGAAAACTCCATGGATCGTTGAAAGGTAATATTGATGAACCCAAATCACAGTGGCCAATGCCAACCGGATTGGATTCATTGAAGCTCGCCGAATTTAGGACAGGACGGCTAGTAGGTCAAGTGGAAGAGAACTTCAATAATTGTTCGACAAAATATTTAAAACATTCACAATAAAGTTTTAAAAATCTGAAAACATTCACAATAAAGTTTTAAAAATCTGAAAACATTCATTATTTACTCATTTAAACGAGTAAGCATAGGTTAGTTCATCACAAAAACAACCTTGACAATCCACGAAAATAACGTCACTCAGACGGCGAGTTTTTGGGTTAGATTGATCTTCCTGAACCACCAACGAGGTAACTAATGAGAAAAGAGAAAGAACTGATCTATCAACAGCAACTTCGTCAGGATTTGCTGGACCGCAAGATGGACCGTCGTGAATTCATTTCCAAGACACTGACGGCAGGATTGGGATTGGCCGGGGTTGGAGTGATCTCCAATTTTGGCAACTTCGCTCAAGCACAGAGCCGCCCTCTCACTCCTACTTTCTACCAGTGGATTGAAGACCTGCATCCGGGCATTCCCCAGGTCAATTCCCGCTTCCCCGATGTCAACTACCAGATTGCCCCAGTAGAGGGCTTTGGGATTGAACGTTTCGTGGCAGAAGCCAAGAAGAAAGACAGTACATGGGACGTCTATGTCGGGCAGACACCATTTGTGGAAATGACTGCGATGATCGAAGCAGATGTCATTGAGCCTTGGGATAACTATATCCCGAAAGATGTGATTGACGACATCATCCCCTCAATTCGAGAGGAGTGCACAATTAATGGCAAGATGTACGGTTGGCCTTTCCTGTTGGACGTGATTGGAACTGGCTGGCACGCAGGAATCGTCAAGGAAGCTGGACTTCCTGACGGTGCTCCTGCGACTTGGCAGGACTACCTCTCCAGAGCTGATCAAGTGATCGAGAGCGGTGCAGCTCCATTTGGAGCAACCTTTGACGCAAACGGTTGGCGCTCACTAGCTCCCTTCACACATAGTCTGTCAAGTGATGTCTACACCTCTGAGGGGCTCTTTGATTTCACAGGAGATGCTGCTATCGAAGCGCTGATGCTGATGAAGAACATCATGAGCAAATCTCATCCAGACATCATGCTGGCAGGCACAAGCGATGGTGGAGTGAATGGAACTCCTGACGAAGTTGCCTTTGCTGCCCAACGAGTTGGTTACTACAACAAGTACTTCAATGCTCCATTGCGAATGGCTCAGTACTGGGACAACCCGAAAGACCTTAGAATGGGACCATTGCCAAAGTTTGCTGGTGGAGAAGGTTCCACCGTCTTCTGGACTACTGGAGCTGCTCTCTTCAAACATGGCAAGAACAAGGATAAGGCGGCAGAGTACGTCAAAGCGTTGACCTACGACCAGCAAATCTGGAAAGATTCGATTGCGGGAACCGAGACTGCACATCCAGGGCAACTACCTCCGTACAAGTCTCTCTATGCCGGCTGGAAATCGAGTCAACCTGATTGGCTACCCGACTTTGTGGATCTTGTTCGTGGACAGTTGGATCAGGCAAAGGCGATTACCAATCACCTCTTCGGCCTCCAGCAGTTTCAAATTGGCAAACCAATTTGGGAATCTTACCTCAAGGGTGAGGAAAAGAATCCAAGAGTTGCCATGCAGAAAGTGGTTAATGCCGTTCAAGCTGAGATGAAGCGCGGTTAAACCTGCGCCAAACTACTTGCCTGGAGAATGTCGCAAGACCTTCTCTGGGCAACACTACTCTGGTTGCCAACACGAGGGGAAACAGCGAAAGTGACTACCGGAAACCCTGCTATCAATGGACCGACACCAAAATCCTGGCTTGTTGAGCACAACAACTGGGTTTTTCTGTTGCCGACTGTTCTCTTCTTTGTATGGTACCAGGTCTACCCCATTGTCCGGGTCGTTTGGATCAGCTTTACTGACTATAAGTACCTGACAAACGATCCAGCCAATTGGGTCGGCTTTGACAACTATGTTGAGGCGCTGAGTGATCCACTGATGTGGGATAGCCTTGGAAGAGCCGCCTACTTCACCGCGATGTTCCTGCCAGGAACCATCATCATCCCCCTTCTGCTTGCGGTTCTGATTCATGGCGTTCAGAACCAGCGTCTGGCTACGGTTTACCGAGTGATTCTGTTGATTCCTGCGGTGATCCCTAGCACTCTGGTTTTTGTGCTCTGGAAATGGATGTACAACTACCAGATTGGGCCGATCAACCATTTTCTGGTCGAAGTAACTGGCTGGTTCACCTACCGTAACGCTCCACAGTGGCTGGGAGGAACTGACCTAACACTGCCCTCAGTGGCGATCATGGAGGTCTGGTGGGGTCTGGGTTATCACAGCGTCTTTTTCCTCGCCGGGCTCGCTGCTATCCCTAAGGATCTTCCGGAAGCAGCCCGAATCGACGGTGCTGGTGAGTGGCAGGTCTTCTGGCACATCATCCTACCGCGTCTGCAACCAATTATGCTGATTTTGGTGATCCTGCGCTTTGGCACTTCGATGGGAGTGATTGATGAGTACCTAATCTTTGGAGGCTTCAATCGGGAATCTCCAACGTATACCTGGACGATCTTCATGTATGACCAGGCATTCAAAACTGGGCTCTGGCGACAGGGATTCGCTGCGGCTATCGGGATGGTCGGCTCACTGGCGATGATGGTCTTCGTCACTTGGCTAATCTACATCTTCCGTTCACGTGATTGACGCTCGCAATGGCAACCGTAGCTCTAGGCAACTGATGAAAAAGGAATTTCCACTCACCAATATTATCCGGCACACATTGATCGTCTTTTTTATGTTGACGATCCTGCTGCCACTGGCCTGGGTGCTACTGCTTTCGATCAAATCTATGCCTGATTCGATGCGAGGAAGTCTCTGGCCTCGCAAGTTTGATTTCAATCACTACACCTACGTTTTCGAAAAGATCGACACTCTCCCACAGAACCTGTTCAACAGTATCTATGTGACCTCAGCGACTGTACTGATCACCTCCGTCTGTGCGGTTCTCGCCGGTTATGCAATTGTCCACCTGAAGCCCAAGGGGAGCCTGTTCTTGGTAACAGTTCTGGTGCTCTCACTATATTTTCCAACTCGAGTGGTCTCAATCATTTCAGTTTATGAAATCCAAGATTACCTGAGTCTGATTAACAGCACCAACGGGCTGATCCTGCCATACATCACTCTGAACCTGGCAGTGAGCGTGCTGATCATGCGCAGCATCTTTCAGCTAGTTCCTGGAGAGTTGATTGACTCGGCCAGAATGGACGGAGCCGGACCTTGGAGAACTCTCTGGCTGATTGGGATTCCACTGGCTAAGAACGGCTTGGTCGTGATTATCATCGTCAACTTTGTGACTGCTTGGGGAGAGTACCTGCTCGCAGCAACACTGACCAATGATCAGGAAGTGCGTACCATGCCGGTAGTGCTTGCCTCTGCCCAGGGAGGTATGGGGCAATGGGCCTGGCCCCGAATTGCTGCAGTCTATGTGATCGTCGTGCTGCCTGGGATTATTGCCTTTGCGATGGCCCAGAAACTCTTCTTCAAGGGTTTGATGGACGGAGCCCTGAAGACCTGACCAAATCTTGAGGAGTTCTGTATGACGATATCTCCCGTCCGAATCGGTGTCCTGGGTGCTGGTTACTTCGGGACGCTTCATGCGTTGACCGTCAACAGCCTTAATGAAGCACAACTTTGTGCGATCGTTGATTTTTCTGATAACGCGCTCTCCCAACTCCCTGCATCTCTCCAAGAGATTCCTCACTTTTCAGACCTAGCCGCTGCCCTCAACAGTACATCTGTAGACGCTTGGGTCGTTGCATCTTCAACCGCTTCACATGTTCCTCTTGCCAAGCAGTTGCTGCAAAAGGATGTCTTTGTGTTGCTGGAAAAACCCATTGCTCCAAGTCTTGTTGAAGCAGAGTCCCTGCAAGCCTTCGATACTTCAAAACTCAGTAGATTGATGCTGGGGCACATCCTGCTCTTCAACAGTGAGTTCCGGGAGCTTCAGTACCAGTGCCAGCAACGTGGTGGCTTTGAATATACCTCGTGTTATCGGATGCGGCCCACCTCTCACGCAATTCACTATGCTGACGAGAATCCCTTCTTCCTGACTATGGTTCATGACCTGTACTGCGTGCAGTCACTGGTGAATGCCGAGGAACCCAAAACATTCCAGGCACAACAGCATCGAAACTCCGAGGGAGTGATGGACCTTGCACTGGCACAACTCAGTTGGAGTAACGGTCGGATTGCTACCTTCGCGGCTGGATTTCTGACCCCAGATTCTATGTCGCATGAAGGCTTTGATCGGATGGAAATCTACGGAACCGGCTGGATGGGGCGTATCTCTCCAAACCCTCGTCCCTTTGAAATCTGGGATCAGGGCTATCACCCACCGATGACCTTAGAGATGCAGACACGTTCACAACCCTTCACTGGGATGTTGACCGAAGAGTTACGTTGTTTTTGTCGTGTGGTTCGTGGAGAAGAAGAAATTCCGCAGGGCGCTCGATATGCTGACGGCATTCAGGTAATGCACTGGATTGATCAGTTGGTGCATAGAATTGAACTCTAGACAACAAAGCCGTTACTAAGGGCTCAAGGAATTACCAAAGAAGAGCCCCTTCTGTAGCCACCCAATACATTTTTAGAGAACATCCTCTGACCAAAAACCACTTTCAGTATTATATTGTGCTCGAAGTATTACGATGAGCGAGAGGGCATCAACAGCAAGCAAAGTTGCTGCTGACCTGCTTGAACAACTCAACGACAAGGTGAGGTCCGAGCTTGTTAGTCACATTGATGAATACTTTCAAAGAACCGATTTTCAAAAAAGTCTTGCTTCCCAAAATATTCCTGAACCCTCTAATCTAGGGGGACTCCGCCAAGACTCAGGAAATAGCCAAGAAATTGAGACTCTGGAGACACAACCTTATCAAGTTGCTGATGGTGAAAAAACTATAAATGCTCCCTCTCCACTTTCAGAAAATGTAGGGGAAGAAGACCAGAAATCAAATAGTGAAAAAGATTTGATACAAGCCGTCACATCGCAAGATGAAAGGCACGAAGATCCTTCGCTTGAAAATGTGGATTTCACCAAAGAGAACCTCTCTTCTTTGAAAGAAAATTCTTCAGAAAATGTAGGGGAAGAAGACCAGAAATCAAACAATGAAAAAGAATCACTGCAAGGGACCTTTGCTATGGGTAATAACCTCGAAGATTCTCTGCAGGAAAACATCGACTCTCCCGAGATTATTGATGCAAATCTGTCTTTTCAAGAAGAAGAAACTCCACCACCTAATGTGAATGTAGACTTTCTGATGGAAATGCCTCTCAAGGTAACTTTCGAGGTTGGACGAACTAGAATGGATATTAAGGATCTGATTTCTCTTGGGCAAGGATCCGTTGTTGAACTCCACCGTTTTGTTGGCGAAGATCTTGATATCTTTGTGAACGGCAAGTTAGTCGCCCGTGGTGAATTGGTCGTTAGTAAAGAAAATTTTGGAGCTAAGATTTCCGAAATCATATCCCCTCAAGATCGAGTAAAACGAATGGGTGGATTGGCTCAATTTTGAGGAATTGAGCTGTTTGATTTAGACCCCCACCCACCGATGAACTTTGATCTGCAGACACATTCACAGTCTTTCACTAGAATATTGACTGAAATATTACGTTGCTTCTGTTATGTGATGTGTGATGAGGAATTGATTCCTAGTAGCGTATGTTCCCAAGATCGACTTCAAGTGATTGGTTTGATTGATCCACTAGTGCCGGCCAATCAAAACAATTGAAATTTAGTGCTACAAGGCAATTCAATGCACATTTCACTCAGACATCGTGGAACTGAATATGATTTGCTAGAGCTAGCATTTGGTCACGGAACCCCGAAGAAGGCCTTTCTGACCGCACTCGTCATAGGCACCATTTTGACAACAATTAATCATGGTGACGACATTCTCTTGCGTGGTGAGTGGCCAGTATTTTGGAAAATCATTTTAACCTACTGTACTCCTTACTGTGTGACTACCTGGGGAGCTATCACGGGCAAACTTAGTAGAAAAAAAAATTCTACGGCCAAACGGCCTGATGCAGATTTTGCTGCCATGTAGGAAAACGATGAACCTAGAAGAGTTATTCAACCAAAACAATATTATCGAACTAAGTTTCTTCAATTTCAGAAACGCGATCACAGCTGCCTATTTTGCCAACAGAGATTTGGAAATCCGGCGGGTAAATAAAAACTTCAAAAAATTCTTTCCCATCTTGGGCAATGTCTCGAATGCTTACTTCCCTGATGTATTAGAACAACTTGGACTACCTGGCAGGCAGATCGATGAGTTCGTGACAGGACTGAACGAAAATGGCTCCATTCTGATTCCTCAAATAGAAATTGAAATCGAAGGAGAAACCCGGGTTTATTCGTTACTGTCTGCACAGACCCATGACGATAGCTTTTCATATCTTAACGGCGTTCAAGGCCAGTTTGTAGACCGTACAATTGAGATGCAGCTTCGTAAAGAGAAGGAGGAGTTGCTTGAGCAAAGAATGAGAGATCAAGGTGTTATTGAAGAAAAAAGTAAACAATTGGAGATGCTGGCAAAGCGACTAGCAAAGTACCTGTCTCCACAAATTTATGAGAGTATTTTTGCAAACACCCACAGCGACTTAGGAACACACCAGCGCAAAAACCTGACAGTTTTCTTTTCTGATATCGCCCGATTTACAGATCTATCCGACACACTAGAACCAGAAAAATTAGCCAGAATCATCAACAACTATCTCTCAGAGATGACTACCATTGCCATTGAGTGTGGAGGCACCATTGACAAGTTCATTGGAGACGCTGTAATGGTGTTCTTTGGAGATCCAAATTCTGATGGAGAAACTGAAGATGCCCTCAAATGTGTAGAAATGGCTGTACGAATGCGGCAACGTGTGAATGAATTGAGCAAATATTGGAATCGACTGGGAGCTCCAGAAGGATTGAATGTTAGGATGGGAATTGCAACAGGCTATTGCACAGTTGGGAACTTTGGGTCAGATCAACGATTGGACTACACAGCTTTGGGGAGCCCAGTCAACCTGGCAGCCCGTCTTCAGAGCATGGCACCAAATAATGAAATCTTGGTTTCTGAGCCGACGATGCGTTTGTTGGATGGAGATGTTGAGTTTTTACCTTTTGATGAAATCACTCCGAAAGGCTTTAGTCGCCCAATCAAAGTCTATCAAGTGCAAGATTTTCACTCTGAGGCTCATCGAAACCGTCGCCAGCGCCTCTCTCATCAGGGTCAGAATATTGAAGTCAATGTACTGAACTCCGCAGATATCAGGGCAGTAATTCTGGAATTACGACAGTTACAGGAGGAATATGAGAGCAAGTTGGAGATTGGGCCGTCTGCTGAAAATTTCTTAGCGAAGAAGTAGGCTTAGCTCAATTTAGATGATAGTTATGGTAGTTGAGTAATAAAAATTAATAATTGTAGTAATCTGAATTTTTTCGATGTGCAGCTGGTTCTAAGGCAAGTTGCTCCAGGATTTCCAAAGCTTCTGGATCATCAGCGTATTTTCCACGAGATTCTTCGATGATCAGTTCCATCGGTGTGTAAAAATCATCCCACCAGGCTTCTAGTGGCAAAGGGAAGTGATCCAGTAACTCAAAAGGGCCACTCTCGATCAATGCGACCAGATCTGCAACTGAGCCCATTGTCGGGTAGTCACTCTCAAAAATGGCTTTGACCGAATCCGGTAGATTGGCCTTACACCAGACCGCATCTGTAAATACCAAATAACCTCCTTTACGCAGCAAGCCCGCAGAAATTGAAAGTGCTCGCTGAATGCCGATGTTGTAGAGCGCACCTTCCGACCAGATCAGGTCAAAACTGGATTGTGCCATAGTAAGCTCTAACATGTCTCCGACTTCGGCCCGAATGCGATCCGTTAGACTGATCTGAACGAGCTTTTGGTTCAGCTTTTCAATGCTTGGAGCGTGATTGTCAACTGCGATGATCGAACCCTGAGTTAGCTCAGCTAGCTGTCAGGTTTAGCTTCCTGCTCCACAGCCCAAATCAAGAATCTCTGGTGCATCTGGAAGGTTCTCACAGATGTGTAAAGCCTTCCGAGTTGATGCCAGATTGCCTGGACCTTGTCGGGGAAGAGACTCAAAGATCTCAAAGAAGATTTCTAAGAATCGGGGGTTTGGTTCATCCATCCGACAAATTCCTGAGAGAGTTGAAACGACTTCGATAAAGTAGAAACTTTAACCGCAAAGAACAGGGTAGGGTTTAAAACGAGTACTTCAGATCTGCGAAGAGACGATCGTTATTTGTGATGCGTTCTGAGTAGGATGTGTCCCCTTCATGATAGAGCAAAATTCCTCCGCCAACATTCAAACCATCAGCCCAATCATAGTCGAGTCCAATTCGCTGGGATGAACCAGATGAACCAAATTCCCCAAACTGGAAGGCGATCACGTTGAAGGAAAGCGTTTGGTTGAGGAAATCCTGCTGAAAGCGGATCGCGGTAGTGACCGTACTCTGTTCCTGCTCATTAGGAGCATCTTCTAGCGTTGGTTCAAATTCACGAATCCATTCCCAGGCCACTTCGAAACTCAATGCACCATCGGGGATGCCCGAATATTCTGCACCAAGGACATGATCCTGCCGTGAAAAATTCTTCGAAAAGTGAGTGAAACGCAGTCCCTGAACATCCGCAATTTCCCCTCGCACGATCCAACTACCCTCGACAGTGCTGAAGGCAGTTCCGACCACCTGTAAGCGGTCATGTACTATTCTGTCTGGAAACAAGCCTAACATCGGCTGGAAGCTACCATCAGCCCGACCTTGATCGTTATAGACACTGGCCGCATAGAAGGATAGGTCCCACCCCGTGAAGTGACCATTCAGAGCTATGCCGTATTCGGTCTCCGTTGGTATTTCTTCTGCTGGACCTTCAGCATCCAAGAAATAAAATTCACTACCAAACTCTGGAGATTTGCCAAAACGGATCTCATGAATGATAACCAGGTTCAGGTTCCAGTCCCCAGTGTAGTAATCAAGTTGGGTCATGGTGACAGGCAAGCGGCTGTCGTCAATATCAATCAGTCCGGGTTCACGATTGTCGGTTGGATTCAGCACATCAACCACGCTTAGCAGGTCTGCTTTTCCCCAGACCTTGATCTGACGGCCAAACTTTAGATCAGTGTCCGACCCCAGAGAAGTTGATAGAAAGGTTTCCCGCAGTTCAATCTCTTGTTCGTAAGCTTGCAGGTACTCTTCTGAGTATTTTTCGCGATCCAGAAACTGATAGGCCAAGTCTCTGGAGACCTTGCCATCCACGAAAAAGAGGGTGCTGGGCGTAAGATTGTATTGATACTCCAGCTGCAAATACAGACGGAGTTTTCTAAAACCTCGATAATCTGGTTTATCAGGATTAGGCTCTGGCTGAGCATAGGCGTAGGCGATGTTGATTCCTGTCGATCCTGACAGACCAATTGGCAAAGAGAGGCTTTCTGCTGCAGTAACGCTTGACGAACTCTCCTCAAAGCCGTCCAGCAAATCATCCAAGGCATCAGAATTTTCATCAGGCTCTTCAAAGCCACCCAACAGGTCGTTTGTAGAAGCTTCCGGCTCTTCAAAGCCATCCAGCAAATCATCCACAGATTCTTGCTGAGAGCTGGGTGAATCTCCAAAACCTTCAAGTAGTTCATCCAGTGATTCTCCCTGGGCAACAGCGGTGCCAGCCCAGAGAAACAAACCAAGCCAAAAAACACCTTTCTGGAATGTCCTCAAAGTCCCTGCTCCAACCTACGCTGACTGAAGAGAGAGTCTTCCAGCTTCTGATTGAGGCGAATGTTCTGCTGACGCAGGATGGTCTGGTGCACGACTTCCTTGCCAAAACGTCGCTGAGCCTTGATCTCAGAAGGGAACCAGACGCCTTCGATTTGTTGGAGATCCTTGAACTCAAAGAACTTGATGTCAGGACTCTTGTGGACCCAGTTCTTCGCTCGTACGACCACGTAATTATCTTTGCGTACCCAGATCACACTCTTGGCGTAACCAGTTTCTTTCTTGACTTCGTCGTTTTTGGGTTCGGAATAGATCACCCAGGCATCCGAGCCATCGACCTTGTCATTCTCCTTGAGCAACTTGTAGTTGTAATCACTGAGATTGTAGGAAGTCAGATCGGAGTAATTGAAATCTGACCCCATGAAGGAACCACTCTTATCACTGGCTGCAATCCGCTTGGTCTTGCGGAGCGCAGGGAGATACATCCACTGGTCATCATCCTTGCTCTCGTCATCGTAATCGTAAGTCAGAAAGCCCGTGTTGCGCACATCAGCGGGTTTCTCAAAAAAGATGACGCTCTGTGAGTCTTCCCCCTTGTCCTGCCGATATTGCTGCATGCGTCGCACACGCTGCTCATTGTTCTTGTTGATCAGCACCATCTGCATTTCCATAACGATGTTGTCGCCATCTTCACGGTCATTGACTCGTTGCATGATTTCATCTGCTGTCAGGGCCCAGGCACTGGGACTAACTCCTACCAGGAAAGCTCCTAAAATCAGAATTTTCCACTTGTTCATCATAACCTTTCTATTGATTAAATGGATTCAAAGGTTTTTTCAAAAAATGACTGCTTTTTCAAAAAATTGATGGAGAAAAAACAGCTTGAAAACAATCAGTTCAGTTCCGCAAAATCACTCTCTTTTGGGTAGGTCCTTGGCTGTTCTACAGAAGGCTGTTTACCGTAGACCAACATCATCAACGCCGGTGCTGCAAGAACATCGAGGATCAAGGCCGAGCTAATGCAAACCACCAACAGCATGCCGAAAGCAAAGATATTAACGAAGTCTGCGGCCATGTAGGAAGCAAAGCCACCGACGAGAATCAACGTAGTAAAAAGCAGGGCTTTTCCAGTTGTCATTAGGGTTTCCTCGATGGCCCGAGCAGCATCTCCATAGCGGTCGAAATATCGTTGAAAGACACTCAAAAAGTGTACGGTATCATCCACAACCAACCCGATACCAATACTGCCGATCAGGATCGTGAAGGGATCGAGTGGCAGGCTGAAAAAACCCATTAGGCCCAGGGTGATCAGGATAGGAGTTAGATTTGGAATCATACTGAGCAAGCCAACTTTCCAACTTCCTAGAAAGACGACCATCAGGCCGGTGATCAGGATCAGGGCGATGATGTAGCTGTTCCGCATGCTGTTGAGCACGTTGGTCATGGTTCCTGCCCAGAGTTGGGCGATCCCTGTGATCGAATACTCAATCGTGTTACCGAAGATACTTTGAATCTCCTCCTCGAGTTGTTCCGTGAAAACAATCGAATCGATGGCATCCAGATTTGGAATGTAGAGACTCAGTCGGGCCATGCTGAAACCAACATCAGTCAACTTCTCCAAGTCATCCGAACCACTATTGGAGAAGAGAAACATCTCCTGGGCAATCAGGTCCCTAGCCTGAGGAACGGCATAAAACTCTGCTCGGTTTTCATTTAATGCACGGTTAGACTCTTTCAACACATCCAAAACCGACTGTGCCTTGCCGACAACTTCTCCATTGGGAAATTTTAATTCTTCAGTGGCTACTGTGTTCAACTGATCGAGACGATTCATGAAATCTGGTTCATAGAGCCCACCGGACTTTCCTGTATTTAGCAACACCTCGATGTTGGAAGAGCCACCCATGCGAGAATCAATAATCTGTGTATGTTGTCGGAATTCAGCATTTTCTGGAAACCAACGTAGCGGCCAGTTGGAGGGTCTCAGTTGAGCAATGCCTACCACAGCAATCATCACCACCACACCGCAACTGATCATCACCTGCTTTGGTTGGTTGACCGCTAGTTTTCCACAACTACTCAATATACGATCGGCCAAGGAGGGAGCATGTTCAGCCTGATCTAAGTCTTTACGACCAAAGAGTGGTTGTGGCCCTCCGGGTAGTACCGCCAAAATTGCAGGCAACAACGTCAGTGTAAGCGCCATTGCCGCCAGGACACCTAGTCCTCCATAGATGCCCAAATCAGCAATCGGAGCAGAGGCCGCATTGGCAAATGACCACAAACCTCCAGCGGTGGTAAAGCTCGTCATCACGATGGCTAGCCCTGAATGGCTAAGAGCGTAGGCGACTGAATCACCCTTGGAATTGCCAGCCATCCTGTGGCGATAGAAGATCGTCAGCACGTGCACCGCATCCGCAACCCCAATCGCCAAAATGAAGGAAGGCAGGATCTGGTTGATGACTGTGAACGGACGACCGAAGGCTCCCATGAATCCAAGAGTGACCACCATGCTCAACACTACCAAAAGTATAGGCAGCAGTACCCCAGAAATTCGGCGAAAAAGGATCAGCAACAGCAGGAACATCAGGCCAATCGAAATTCCCGAAAACTTGGGTAGGTTCGACTGCATCGAATCCTGGATGGAAGAACCATAGACCGGACCTCCAGAGATGAAAGTACGAAAGTTTTTGCCCTCGTAACGTTCCATCACTGCCTTGGTCGCTAGGATCGCTTCATTCTCTTCGACGGAGGTAACTGCCTTCATATCAGGGCCATCAGTCGCTGCTGCTTCATCAAAACCTTCCATCAAATCAGCTTCCATCGCAGTATCGTCAAAGCCCCCGAGCAGGTCTTCTTCACCACTCTCTGGCAGCACATAAGGATTTAGCTCCAACGTAATCGTGGTCAATTGACCATCTGGCGAGATCACCCAATTTGGATAGGTTGGACTGCTGAGTACGTACTCTTTGAGTGCTGCCAGCTTTTGTGAATCCTCTGGAATATCCTCGATCAGATCACCGACAATCAACTCATCTTCGGCACCCCTGGTGGATCTGACGGTGAGCAGACTGTTGGCTTCACGAATGTGGGGAACTTCCCGCTCCAAATCATCCTGCATCGTCTGAAGTTTTCTCAGAAACTCGGCATTGAAAACCTCTGGGGTGTCGATTCCCACCAAAATTAGATCGTCTCTCCCAAACTGATCACGGAAAGAGTTGTAATTAACGAGAATGGGATCATCGCCTTTGAAGAAGGCTTCATTAGAAGCATCGAAATAGAGGTGGCGCATCTGCGAGGCAAAGACTCCGACAACCAGCAAGGAGAGAGTGATCACTAACCAGCGGAAGCGTACAACTAGGTATCCCCAGCGCTCCATGTTGTGATCGACAGATTTTTTCCACTTTTGCATGACGAATCTTTTGGGAGAGAAGAAAAGATGAGGGCTAGATATGCACTCAATAAATTGTAAATACTATTATCCCTCCAATAATTCTGCCAAGTGATTAAAATTTCAAAATACTGAAATAATTATTTTATTTATAAAATTAGCTAGGGATTACTAATTTGATGATAAAATTACTGAGTGATTAAAATTTCCGTGTTTGATTTCTTCTACTTTTTTGGATGGAGCAGACCCATCAGGGCGGGGGCGACTAACAAATCTGCTAGAAACGCAAAGATAATCGTCAGCCCAGTGATCAAGCCGAAAGAGAGCAAGTTGTTCATTTCAGAAATAGTGTAGCTGAAGAAGCCAATCGAGAGCACTACGCTGGTGAAGAGAAGTGCCCTACCAGTGGTATTGAGTGTCTGGCGCACTGATTCTTCTGGATCACCGGTCTCGTGGAAATAGCGCTGAAAGTTGTGGAAGAAGTGAATCGTATCATCTACCGCCAACCCTAGGGCAATGCTTCCGACCAAAATTGACATCAGATCCAGGGGTAGTCCTGCCCAGTGCATCACTCCCAGTCCTAGGACAATCGGCAGAAAATTGGGAATCATGCTGATCAATCCCAACCGCAAACGTCCCAAAAGCAAGATCATCAAAAGAGTGATCACCAATCCTGCAATCAGATAGCTCTGTAACATACTGTCAATCATCAAGACCATTGTCTCTGCCAGTAGAACAATCATCCCTGTCAGATGAAACTCGCCCAGACTGCCAAAGATCTTCTCTCCCTTAGTACGCAGTTCCTGTAAAACTGGCGCATATTGATTGGCGTTCAACCAAGGCATCTTGACCGTGATGCGAGCAATCGTGTAGAGCGGATTGACCAGCCTCTCCAAATCATCCCCACCAGAATTTTCGAACAGCAACAGTTCTTGGGCAATCAACTCAGGATCTTTTGGAATTGCGTAGAAGTCTGCTCGATTTTCGTTGAGAGCTTGATGAATCTGCTTGAGTGTATCCGCAATTGAGGTGGATTTTCCCACCGCTAAAGCACCAACTGCGGTGGCTTCTGCCTCACGATTGAACTGATCCAGTGCATTCATCCACTCCCAACTCTTGAGGGCATTTTTCTCAGAAGCTCTTACCACAACTTCTGCTACCGATGCTCCCTTCATCTCCGTATTGATAGCCTCGTTGGCAACTCGCAGGTCATGGCCCTCTGGCATCCAGGCAATTGGGTTGTGGTTGAACTCCAATTGGAGCGCAGAAAAGAAAGAAATCCCCAGAACAGCGCTACTTACCAACAAGATCCTGCGAGGGTGTCGAATCGAATAGAGCCCAATACGCACCATCAGGGAGTCCTGTTGTGCTATGACTTTTTGCGTTTGTTGATTTGTTCGAATGGGAAGCACAGCAAGCAGGGCCGGCAACGGTGCCAGTGTGAAAAACACGGCAAGCAGCACTCCGACAGCACTAAAGCGACCAAGGTCTCCTACAGGAGCCAAGCCTACTCCTGCGAAAGAAAGCAGTCCCCCAGCAGTGGTCAGGCTGGTGATCAGAATTGCCAGACCAGAGTGTCCCAGGGCCTCAACGATGGCGGCCTGCTTGGATTTTCCAAGTTGCAGTTGCTGATAGAAGATTGTCAGCAGGTGAACGGAATAACCAATACTGACTGCAAGCAGGAAGGAGGGCAGAATCTGGGAGATGATAGTAAATGGGGTATTGGTAGTTGCCATCAGTCCAACTGTGGAGATCAAAGAAACCACAACAGTCAACAAAGGCAGGAGGACTCCGGAGATTCTTCGAAAAACCAGAGCCAGCAGCACTGCAATCAGAATCAAAGCGGTCATCGTAAATTGAGGCATGTTCTCCAGCATGCTCGCATGAATTGTTGTTTCCATGGTGATCACACCACCTAGGTAGATCTGGAAATTCTCAGACCGATAACGCTGTGTGATGCTTTTGAGCACGTTCATCAACTGGCTCTCTTCTGCCAGTGTCAACTCATGGGCATTGGCAGTTAAATCTGTCGGAGTGTCCCCAATGCTGAATATGTCCATATCTGAGTTGCCAGGTAGACTTTCTTCGAAATCCAGCAGGTCTTTCTGAGAAAAACTCGCCAGTTCATCAAGTACCATTACCATTGGACGCACCACCATGGCAGTCAGGCTGCCATCTGCGGATATCAACTGATCTCGATAGATAGGATTGGTAAGGACCCTATCCTTTAGGGCTTGACGGGCTTGCTCAGATTTAGGCCACTCTACCAACAACTCCTCAACGATTAACTCTTCTGCCTCTCCACGCACCGAAGTAGTATTGACGAGGCTGACTACCTCATCCAAGTAGGGCAATTTCTTTTCAAGTTCCCGATGCAAAGAGGTCAGCGCTTGCAGGGTCTCTTGGGCAAAGACATCATCTGGTCGGATCATCAAGACCACTGCCTTGTCACTGCCGAAGCGTTCTTTGAAGCGCTCATATTCGATCAAGACAGGATCATTTGGGTGAAAAAAACCTTCAGTGGATGTGTCCATTTGTAGCTTGGGCAGTTGAGTCAGCAGCACGCCAAAGAATAGAACAAAGGTTCCTAGTACCCACCAAGGTCTGCGGATCACCCATTGGCCCCAACTTTCAAATCCTGATTCTGCTTGTTCCAGCCATTTTTTCATATTTTCTCTCATTGTTTTTTAGTCGATTGACTAAATTCAGATTTAGTCAATCGACTAAAAAATTCAACACCTTTATCTTTCTGTGGTTTGAATAGGGTCTGTCATCAAATAAATGCTTGATCGTTTAAGGGACAGTGTTCTCCTTAGGGAAAAGCCCTTTTCCCTTTCCCTATTGAAGAGGAATCCAATGACCACCAGACGCTATGCTCTCCGTGATGATTAGTGGCAACCGAGCACCTGCTCCCCGGCAGGGTGGGCACAGTCGGAGTGACTGCCAAAGATAATCGCCTCTTTGTCGAGGCGGTGCTCTACCGTTATCGGGTCGGTATTCCCTGGCGTGACCTGCCCGAACACTTTGGTGACTT
>Ga0209631_10003027_pt1 | contig 19671 bp, 2 predicted proteins | sample COG_08_FD_184752 | JGI IMG/M metagenome (GOLD analysis project Ga0209631, IMG submission 184752) | Pelagic Microbial community sample from North Sea - COGITO 998_met_08 (SPAdes) (version 2) | ecosystem: Environmental > Aquatic > Marine > Neritic zone/Coastal water | place: Helgoland, sampling...
TACGCAAATAAAAAATACGCATACGCAAAATGAAACGCAATCTCCAAACCCCATTTCGAGGGTTGGGAAGGGAGATCCCTTTCTCGTCCGCCGTTTGCGCGCGAAATATTTTCAAGACCAAGTCAACTGAGTTACAAATAAATACACTGTCAACCCTCCTACCTGCCGCTCCGCTTATCGACCGCGCCGGCTGCTTTTTTCCGCCCCGCCGCGCTTCCCCCCGCGCCCGGATACCCCCCCGGGAACCTCGCACCCGCGATCCTCGCAGCCTCCACCTCCTCCGGCGACACCGCCCGCAGCCTCGCGCTATTCACCCGAGCCGTCCCGGGCGTCTTGGGCAAACCGGGCTTCTCCGGGAGCTTGGGCGTGTGGTGGTCGCTCCCGTCTGCGTCCTCCCGTCCCTGCGCCGCGTCGAGGTGGGCCTTGTTGTTCGGTGAGAGCTCGAGCTCGAGCGAGGCGCGGAGTTCGCGGCTGTCCCGCCTGTGCGCGTTCGACAACCGTTCCACGTGCTCGCGGAGTGAACGGTTCGCTCTGTCCAAACTCTCGAGCCTCTCCTCGTTCACCGCCGACGCCGCGTCCATCTCCTCGCGCTCCACCAGCAGGCCCTTGACCCGCCGCTTGAGGTCCTTGTTCTGCGTCTGGAGCTCGCCGCTCTGGTTCGAGAGCACCGCGATCTGCTGCTCCTTGAACTCAAACAACGAACCGGCTCCCGGGGAACCGAGGGCAAAATCCGGGGTGAGGGGCTCGGGGAAGAGCGCCTGTACGGCTGTGGCGCCGCCGTCGTGAAGCCTCGCGGGTGACGTGTCGCCGGTACTCTTCCCCGGTGTCGTTTGCACGGCAGCCGCGGCTTCGGTGAGTCGCATCAGGTAAGCCTCTTTGCGTGAGTGCTCGCGTTGGAGCTCGGTGACGCGCCTGTCGTAGTCCATCTCCTTCATTCGCAGACCCGACTCCATCTCCTCGATGGCGCTCTGCGCATCTCCGAGCTGCATCTCGAGCTCCGCGAGCCTCGACTGACCCGTGCGCTCCTGCACGCGGAGCTCCACCACCTTGTCGAGGGCAACCTGCAGCGCGGTGCGAGCCTCGCGGCCGTCCATGCCGGCGATCTTATCGATCAACACGGGCGCGTTCGCGGGTGCAACGGATGCCTTATCGCCATACCCAACATTGTCCTCCCTCGTCGCATCCGCCAACGCCTCGGACACGTACTCCAAGTCCGCGTCCATGCCGTCGATCCTATCCTCCAGCTCACGGAGTAACCGCTCGTCGTCCAAGGGTAGCACCGAGCCGGTGGCGAGCGAGTTATGGAGCGTGGCGAGTCGGTTCGCCGCCGCCCGCCGCCTGTCCCTCAGCTCGGCGACCTTACCCGGCGTGATATCCCCGGCGTCCACGGCGTCGTCGAGTGAGTCGAGGACCTTGGTCAGCGCCTGGCGCTCAGCCTCCATCTGCGACCGTGTGCGCTCGCGCTTCAACGCGAGCTGATCACGCTCCTTGACGCGCTCCGTCCTCTCGAGAACCAAATTCTTTCGTTTCGCGTCGAGCCGCGCGCGCTCCTCTTTCCCTTCGCGCGCCCGCAACGCCCGTGAGGTCTCCGCGTCGATCAACACACGCAGCGCGTCGGTGTCCACCTTCGCGGCGCTGGGCGGTCGGCTCGAAGTTCGCTCGGGCGTGGAGACGGATGAAGGTACTTCGCGGATCTCAACGCCCGAGGCGTATGAAGTGACCCGGCGTCCCAGACGAACCTGCTCCGAGTACGCGTGCGCTCGGTCCCTCGCCGAACCCTTCCGCCCGCTTCCCACTCCGCCAGGGGTCCCGGGCACGGATGCGGTACTCCCGTCAGGGCCTGCGTCGCCCGGAAGACCCGGGGCGGCGTCGTCGAGGCCGAGGGCGTTGAGTTTCCGTTGCGCCGCCGCGAGTTCCTCCGTTTTTTTCTTGAGCGCCGCGCGTTGTCGCTCCTTGACGCCTTCGAGCTCGCGTATGCGCTTGTGTTGGGCGTCGGATTGCTTACGCAGACCTGCAATTTCTTTGGTCTGTTGCGTCTGCGCGGCGACGTGGCGGTCCTCGCGTTCTCGTAGTCGCCGCTTGAGCTGCTCTTGGAGTCCTTTCATTCGGAGTAAATCGGACTCGAGCTCGTTGACCTTCGCGGTTGACTTGGTAGCCTCCTTCTCCAGCCGCAGGGCATCCCCCGCGGTGCGCTCCGTCTTGAGCCGCTGGAGCTGCGTCTGGACCACGCGGACCTTTTGCTCGTACTCTTCCCGTATCCGCCGCTTCTCCTCGTCGCCCTTGGCCACGTTACCGTCGATGCTCTCGAGCTCAACCCTGAGCCGCTCGATTTCGCTCTCCTTGGCCGACTTTTCCTCCTCGAGCGCCTTCATCCGCGACTCGTACCTCTGCGTCAACGATTTGGCCTCCTGCTCGTTCCTCTCCAGATCCGCGATGAGCTCCTCCTTGCTGACGATGTTACACTCGAGCTCGCGCAGCTGCCGCTCCAACGAGCGCTTCTCAGCCTGGTACTGACGAGCGCGCCGAGTGGCTTCCTCCTCAACCTTGGCCTTTTCGCGTTCAATCTGTTCCTTCTCGCGTAAAAGGCGCTCCTTCTCGGCATCTTCGTGCGCGAACTTTTCATTCTCGGCGTGGAGCGTCTCCACGTTCGCCTCGAATGGAACGTCACCGGGGGGAACCGCGAACGAGGGTTTCGTGCCAGCCGTCAAGTCGCGTTCGACGGAGCTCATCGGTCGCGGGGGCGTCTTGGGGAGCACCGGCGGCGCCGGCGGGAGCGGACCCGCGAGGCCCGTGAGAGTCTCCGACGCAGCCGCGTGCGCCGCCATGAGCGACGCCACCTCACGCGCGTGCCGCTCCTCCTGCTCGCCCCGTTCCTTCTCCGCATCCTTCACCGCGCGACGAAGTTGTTTGATCTCGCGCATCTTCTCAGCGAAAATCGCCTCGTCGCGCTGTAAATCCTCGCGCGCCTCGCTCAGGCTGGCATCCTTCTCAGCCACGGCTTCGTCCCTGGAGGCGAGCGTCTCCTTGAGGTCGCGAAGCTCGCGGAGGTATCCCTCGATCACGGACTTACCCGGCGTCGTATCCGCGGACGAGTCGCCGGGTAAGTCTTTTGGTGTCCAGAGCGGTAAGTGACCAGAGTTTGATTCATCACCGTCGGCGTGTAGCGTAGACGACGCCAGCGCCACCGCCGCGGCAGCCTTGTCCGCGGCGGTGACCGGCGGCATCCTCGCGCCCGCGGTCGCCGCCGCCTCCCTCGCGCTCTCCGGCGCGGTCGCCGCGATGCGAGCGAACCCACCGCGCGTCAGTTCACCGCTCTCGGTAAGTCGCGACGCCACCACGAGCGCTCCGACTATTTCATGCGTCAACCGTTCCACCCGCACCGTCGCCGCGTCCCGCTCCGCCCTGGCCGCGATGGCCTCCTCCTCACGCTCGTTGACGACGGTGGATACCTTCGCGAGTGTCGATCTAGCCGCCGCGAGCTCGCGCTCGGCACCCTCCGCGACGTCACGCAGCGCTTGAACCTCAGCCTCGTCGAGCCCCGAGGGTGCCCGCGACGCAAACGCGTTTGAGGACTCGACGCCCGATCCGGGTTCCACCACCGCGGCGAGCTGCTGTATGTCGCGGTTGACCACCGGCTTGTTCCGGATGTTCCTCGCCCTCGCCGCGTACTTGAGCGTGTTCAAGCTCTCCTCCAAGTTGGCATCCGCCGGGGATATGCACGCGATCATGCACGTCCTCGCGTTGCCCCCCAACGAATCCTGAAGCAAGCGAGTCAGTTTAGAGTCCCGGTACGGCACGTGCAGGTGCCTCGGCCCGAGGCCCTGCGTCCGCCGTTCCTGGTCGTCCGCGATGGCGTTGATGACGTTACCGAGCGCGAGCAGCCCGCTGTTGATGTTGATGGACTCCTTGAACCTGTGTCCCGACGCGCCCGTCCTTTTGTTCCGCTCGCTCCCGGCCAAATCCACCAGGTGAAACTTAGCGGAGGAGAAGGCGCCGCGGTGCTTCCGCTGCGCCTCCCGCGTCAGGTGCCGCTGCTCGAGGATGACGGTGAATATGGCGTGCGACCGCGACGACTGCTCGTTCATCTTCGTCCCGCCCGTCGTTCGACTCACCGCGCCGTTCTCCAACAGTCGGACCATCTCGTTCGCGCTCTTGGTCTCGCACTCGCGGATGCCGCTGACGACGATGGCGCCGTCCGCGCGTTCCCTCACGCTGATCTTCTTCGTGGTGACGTCCGGATGCAGCAAGTCCCGTACCTCCTCGTTGTGCACCTCGAGAAAGGCGCATCGAACCGTGCACTCGCTCTTCCCTTTGCGTCGTTCGATGCCCGCGAAGATGTCTTGAATGACCCGCGGGATCACTCCGACTTCATCGTCGGCGAGGGCGCTCAACGCCGCGGATCCCATCGTGTACGTCTTGCCGCTGCCCGTCTGGCCGTACGCCAGCACCGTGGCGTTGTACCCGTCGAAGCACGCGTCCACCAAGGGCGCCACGAGGTTATCGTACACCGCGGTTTGCTCCGAGGTTGGGGTGAAGACTTCGTCGAAGTGAAAGGCTCGGTTCTTTCCGAGGATGACGGTCGTGGGGGACGGGTAGGCGAGGCACTCGCGCGCGCGCTCGAGGCGCTCTTTGGCGACGAGGGGACGTGCGCGGACGGCGACGCGGACGGCGAGGTCCTCCGCGGTGGGGTCGTCTATTGATGCGCCGCCAAGGTCCTCCTCTTCCACCGTCACGGTTTCAACTTGGTGCCGTTCGGCGATCGTCGTCGATGTCGGCATGGGTGGAGGCGCGTTCAGCGGCGCATCCGCGAGGGGCGCGCGTGGCCTGTGCCGGAGGTTGTCCAGCGCCTTGCTCACGCCCGGTTGGGGGGCGCGAGGCATGGCGCGCTCGTATTGGCGCGCGTAGCTCCCCATGCCGGCGACCCGGCGCGTGTCTGCGTTCAAACACTGTCAGTGCCAGCTCCGGGTGCCCAAGAATGTTCCACTCGCCGGGGTGTGGGCACGCGGGTTCGGGGCCCGACCGGTGCTCGCGCGGTCCCCTCGGCGGTCCACCGGGTCCGTACGGTCCGAGGGAAGAAACGCTCTGCCCTCGGGACGCGCGCGGCGCGTGGATGTGGCTGGCCCGTCGCGGTCAACGTTGGCTTTTGCCCGTTTCAGATCTCCCCGCTGCCAAACTCAATGTTTCACTTCGACCGCCCGAGAGCTGGAGAGTCCCGTCCACTAAACATTGATCGACGCGGCCTCTCCGTGTGAGCGTAGCCGGCACCGATGGACGCCGATACCATGGACACCGTGGGCCAGGCGGCGCAGATGATCAAGACCGCCAACAACGAGTTCAACATTCACGGTATCCTGCTCGCGATCGGGGACGCCACCGGCCAGCCCGTCAACCTGATCGCGGCGGCCATCGCGCTCGTCACCGTGTTGGTGTTCTGGATGCTCACCAAGTGCCTCGGGTTCGGCGGCGTTGGCGGTGGGTCATCGTCCAAGGCTGACGGTAAGGGCGATTGCGTGCTCTTCGTGGGCGCGTGCGGCGGGGGCAAGACGGCGATGTTCCAGACCCTCCGATCCAACCAAGTGTTCCTGGACAGGACGGTGACTTCCATGGACGTGAACGAGACGCGGACGGAGGTACGATCGACGAAGCTCGGCAAGTCCAGGCGAGTTCGGCTGGTGGACCTGCCGGGGCACCCACGGCTGCGGGCCAAGCTCGATCGGTACGCGCCCGGCGCCGAGGCGATCGTCTTCGTCGTCGACGCCGTGGACTTCACGACGCAGAGGCGGGCGGTGGCGGAGCATCTCTTCGAGGTTTTATCGCACCCGGCGGTGCAACGGCGGCGATGCCCTTTACTGATCGCGTGCAACAAGAGCGAGAAGATCACCGCGCATCCCGCGGATTTCGTCCGTAAGAGGCTCGAGAAGGAGATCGAGGCGCTCAGGGCGACGCAAGGCACGCTCGCGGACACCAGCGGCGAGTCGGGTGCGGGAGTCATCGGGAAGGATGGCGTCGAGTTTGCCTTTGACCACCTGACCCGCAACGCGGTGTCCGCGGCGGCGTGCGCGGTGGCGGGCGACGACCTCGAGTCGGTGCGAGAGTTCATCGTCAAGCGCGGGTGACCTATTAAGTGTTGAACGATCGATCGGTTAATATTGAACTACTATCGGCGCGCAGTCGGGGCGTCCCCCGACTCGCAGCAACCTTTTCTAAATCAGTTTTACATTCTCTCAAGGCGTCGCCTTGAGGTAGTACACCCACGGCGCTGGTGACCCCTTGCAGGTCACCAGCAGCTTACCCGTCGTGGGTGCATCCTTACCCTCCTCCCATCCCTCCGGTGCGCCGTATTTAACCGCCACCTGGGACTCCGTCTTGGCACCGACGACGGCCACGCGGTCCACTGTGAACCAAGGGTTATCCGTCGTCATCGTAAACTCAGTCTCGGCGTCAAACACGTTCTTGAAAGGAACAGAGCCGCCGCTGCCGCTGAGCTTGAAAGGACCGCGCGGCTTGGGCGGCACGCACTTGGCGGTGACTGGGCAGACGTACTCGTGCCCGGACTCGGACTTGACCACGAGCACGTCCCTGTAGTGCGAGCCGATTTTCGTCGGCTCGAATGCGATTTCCAAATTTTGTTCCATGCCGTCGTCGCCCGCGCCGTGAGCCACGTGCGTCGGGGCGCACGCGAACTGGCCGTCGGTGCCGCCGTTCTGGAACTCGCACGTGTACTCCATCTGCGACTCCGGTTCGTCGTAGTGCGTGAACTTGAACGCCTTGGTCTCTTTTTGGCCCAGCGGGACGACAAAGGAGACGCCTCGTTCGGGCGGCGCCGGCGCCGACGAGAGCTTCACGTTGTGCGTTATGTTTCCGAGCTCGGCGCTGGACAACACGAAGGGTAGCTCCGTCTCGGGCTCCACGATCGTCGGCCTGTACGAAATCTCGCACTGCACGCTGCCGTTGGCGGGAACCTCGAGGGTCTCCGGCACGGTCACGCACGCGTGATCGCACTTGGCGGTGAACACCACGGGCTCGGGCAGCGGGTTGACAACCTTCACCTTGGCCGACGCCTTTTGCCTGCACGCGCCGTGCAGCCTCAGCGTACCTTGCACGTCCGCCGCGGTCGCGGTGACGGTGACGTCGTAGTGCGCGAACTCCTTGGTGTCCTCGTTGGTGAACGTCACCTTGGCCTTGGTCTGGCCCTCTTTGTGCGCGAAGAACCCGAGTTTGTATTCGCGCTCCGCGGATGCGGGGCAGTCAAAGTAATCGGGACCCTTGAGCGATACGGTGGGGTCGGGCTTCTCCGGGTCGGCGCCTTCAATCTCCACCGACACCTTGAAGCGCTGGCGTTTGTTCAGCCAGTTGGCCACCTTGACGCGCACGGACCCGGGTTGCCTGGCGGGAACCTCGGCTTCCACCGCGCCCATCGAGTCCGGCTCGTCGGCGACACCCTTGAGCGAGTGAAGCAAACACGACCCGTCGGGCAACGCGAAGAGCACCGAGCCCGTGTGCGGCTCCTCTTCCGTGGCCATGGACAGTGGTTTGTACGTCAGCGTGTATTCCGCGGTGGCGCCGGGTTTGACCTCGAAGAACTCCGGTCCGCTCCACTGGTCGCCAGTCACGGTGGGTTTCAGGTTCCACGTTTGGGTGCCAGAGTTGGTGACAGACACGGATCCCTCCGTCGTGAGCCGAGCGGTGGTCTTGAACTCCACCACGCCCTCCTGCGCCTCCTGCGGCACGCACGCGCCGGTGAGGGTCAGATCCAGGGGCTCCGCGGACCCGGCACCCTTGCCGCCGATCTGGCACTTGATCTTATCCGCTCGAATGTCCGCGCCCTGCGTCGTGGGGTGGAACCAAACCTCCAGTTGGACGTCCTGGTTCGCCGGGACGAACCCTTCGGACGGTTTGATTGAAAACTCGGGTCCAGCCGCCTTGGCGTCAAAGGCAAACTTGACGCCGACGTCGCCGGTGTTTTGCATGGCGAGCTTCTTGCTCACGCGGCTGCCCAGCGTGACTGTTCCGAATGACATCGTGTCGGTCGCGAGGCGCACCTCAGTGCCGATGCTCCCGCCGCGGAGACGCGTGAGAGATATCGGCATCGTGGCGCCGTTGATCAGAAGCTTGAGCTCCTCGTCAAAGGACGGGCCGCGGCGCGATGGCTTGTACGTGAACGACATGCCGTTCGCCTGCCTCGGCGGGAACATGACGGGCGTCTGGCCGTTCCAGCCGTCCGCGGGGGTGACGCCCAGCGCGGCGAGGTCCTCGAGGCACTGCTTGTCCACGACGCAAGTCACCGGCAGTTTCGACTTGTTCACCATGCGAATCTCGCGCGTCTCCTTGTGCCCTTCGCGCACGTGCCCAAAGTGCACAGAGTTTTGCTCCGGCTTGACCAGCTCGAGGCGCATGGGTGACGCCTCGCCCGTGTACACCACGTTGACGGTGTACAGCCCGTTCACGGAGAAAGGCACGAGCGCCTTGTAGTGCTTGGGCTGATCGGGGAAAAACTCGACATCCACGTCGGCGGATTGCCCCGGCGCTAGCGAGTTGGGTGAATCCCCGACGTGGAGGAAGGGAAACTCGGTGCTGTCGAAGACGCAGTCGATGGAGTACGTCTTAGTGTCCACGTTGGTGACCGTGAGCGTGTGCCGCTTGGGCGGGAGGCCGGGCTGGTGCACGAGGCACGCGCCAAAGTCGTGCGCGTGGTGAGAAAATTTGAGGCTCGGTTTGTGTCCGTCGGCGTCGAGCGAAAAGGCGTACTTGCGCCCGTTGACGATGCCGCAGGTGACCTGGTAGCCGCGCAGTTGCTCGGGGTTGATGGGCGAGTAGGTGAGCGTTATGTTCGCCTTCTCGCCCTTGGCGAGGGTGCCAAACTCGGGCTCGACCTTGACCCGCGGGTTGGTCCCAGAGTCCCAGGCGAAGTCAAACTTGATCTCGCCCTCGTTTCGGAACGAAATCTTGCGCGTCACGCTCTCGCGGATGAGAACCTGCCCGAGGTCGCACACGTTCTTTCCGGGCGCCGCGACCAACGCCCTGGGTTTGGTACCGTCGCTGGATGACATCGGCTCCATCTCCATCACCTCGTGGATGCCGTAGCCCTCGCCCTTGACGTTGAGCGTGAGCCGCGTTGGCTTGCGCTTGACGTTGGCCACCACGTTGTAGTTGACGGCTTTCTCGGCGTCGGGGGCGAAGGTGACGTGAATCGGGAGGATGCCGTTGGCGGGGACCGTGCCGGACATGGGCTCGAATGTGAGCGCCTTTGGGTTGCTCCCGTCGGGAAGGATCCAGCTGCTCTGGTCAAAGTTGAACGCGAACGGCGTGTTCTCGTGGTTGGAGAGCGCCACCACCTCGCGGTTCTTGGTCCCGGTGAGAACCTTGCCAAAGTTCACCGATGACACCTCAAACTGCACAGCCGGCTCCACCACCGTGCCGGCGAACAGGAACGGCACCGAGATGCTCTGCTCGTCAATCTTAAAGTCGTAGAACGCCTCGGAGGTGCCCTCAACCTCGGGGACAAACTCAAACACCATGTCGTAACGTTTACCGGGCGCGATGACACCCTCGGGGGTGAGGCACCTGAACGCGGGCACCGGCGGCGCGATACCCGCCGCGGGGACTGGCGCCCACCTGAAGGCGTACGCCACCGACGTCGGGTTCAGCACCAGGAACCGTTTGGTGTTGCGGACGTGCGTGCCTAGGCTGGTGCACTCGACCGTCTTGGTCCCGGCGGCGACGGCGCCGGTGCTCGGGCCCGGGAGGTTCGGCATGCGCCGGCCGCCGGAGAGGTAGTCGGATTCGCCGAGTTCAAAGTGGCACCACGGCCGGAGAACCTTACCGTCGAGGGGAATCACGAGCGGCGTCATGCCCTCGTCGAGCGTGGTGCCGATGAACTCGCAGCTCAGCGTGCGCTTGCAGTCGACAACCTCCTGGGGCGCGAACGTCACCTTGATCGCGGCTTCCTCGCCGGCGGGTACCGTTCCGGACGCCGGCTCGATGACGTAAGGACCGTCGTCGGGGCTGACCGTGAACTTAAAGTCCAGCCTCGCGGTGCCCTCGTTCTTCAGCGGGAACGTGTGCGAACGACGCTGGAGCATCATCGTAGCCTTGAACGCGACGGATGACGTCTCGCACGAGTACCTGGCGTTGTCGGCGACGGCGTAAACCTTGAGCGCGGCGGCGGCTTGGACCGCCTCGGCCTCCTCGCCTTCACCCGCTGGTTCCGGCGCGGGCACCAGCTCGTGACTCGCCTCTGGCGCGGGGACCATCACCGTCTTCATCTCCGGCGGCGGCGCGGTCTCACCCTCCGCGAGCTCGGGCGGATCGGGCGGCGGGTTCACGGGATTACCTTCCTCGTCCCGCTCCACGTCGGGATCCTCCGGTCCGCCAACCTCGACCTCCTTCGGGACCCGGACGTCGCAGTCCCATTCCTCCGGGGTCCGCAGCGGTGGTTTGTAATCCTCGGGCAAGGGATCCTCGCCATCCTCGGGCGGCGGCGGCATCGGTTCGCGGTACTCGATGCGCTGTAAAGCCGCGGAGATGTCCACGGCGTCGTGCGCGACGGACGCGCTCGTCTTGAACGTAGCCGTGATTGACTTGGAGGCACCCGCGTGTACGTGACCGATTCTCGGAGTGAACGAAAAGTCAGTCTGAACCGGTTCACCCTCCTCCAAGCGTTCCGGCCACTCGAACCTGTAGTGGAACGACGACGTGTTGACGAGCTTGAACGTCACCGTCTTTGATTCGCCGACTGGCCCGTCGTCGAACCTGAGCTCGTCGTCGAGATCTTGGGGCAAATCGGCAAACATGACGTCGTCCATGTAGCCGACCGCGGAAAACTTGACAGTCTGCGACTCGAACGCGTTTTGCTTAACCGCGAGTCGTACGCTGTGCGCGTGTTCGCCCTTGGTCTTGCCCGCGTCGAAGGTGACGCGCAACGTTCGCGAACAACCGGGATCGAGCGTTGTGGTGACGCCGCCGCCCTCGATGGAGAAGTGCTTGTGCGTCATCATCTCGGCTCGGAGCACCGCGGGGAGGATGCCGTTGTTTCGGAGCACGATGGGTTTGGTCATTTTGCGACCGAGGAGCATCTTGGGGAACTTGACCAAAGGCAAGCCGTCCTCCTCCGCGATCGTCGAAGGTTCCTCGACGGTGACGTGGGGTAAGGTGCCGTCGCCGCGCACGTCGCAGGTGAACTGCTTCGTCTTGGGATCCGCACCCTCGCGCACGACGGCGTCCAAGGTGGCGACGTACGAGGAGATGGCGCGCGGGTCAAAGTACAGCGTGACGTACCTGTGCTCGTGCGGTGGCACGTCGAGGGACGCCGGGTGCACCTCCATGGGAAACTTTTCACCGCCGGCGTCCTCCTTGGGCGCGAGGGTGAAGTCCACGGAGCACGGAACCTTCTTGGGGTTGGAGATTCGGAAGTTGGCCTTGACGCCGCCGGTCGGGAGCACGGGCTTAGGTTCGCCGTTCTCGTCGAGCTCCGGCTCGGCGGGCGTCGCCTCACCTTCCTCGTCGCCCGCCAGGTTGGCGAGCACGGGCCCGAAGGAGAACACCTTGTTTGTCGTGTCAAACGCGTTCGTCTCGAGCATGGACGGATCCAGGGCGACGACGAGCTTGTGCTCCTCGAAGATGCCCCGGAAGTCCTCCGCGGCGATGCCCGGTATGACGCTCTCGCCCGCGACGGGGTAGACGATGCCCAGCGGCTTATCCGTCGGGTTCCGGCCCGAGACGTCGAGCCCGCACAGTTCGCTGAACACTCGGTCGTCCTCAGCCTTGAACACAACCTCGACGACAGCCTTCTCGCCCGGTTCGACGGTACCCGTGGGGGGTTTGAGAACAAACGCGCCGAGTGCCAACTCGCCGCCCTCAGTCTTGGGAGGCGGCACGGGGTTACCGTCCTCGTCCTTCTCAATCTCGGCATCCGCGCCGCCCCTTGAGCCGTAGTCGAAGAGGTTAAAGTCAAAGGGGAAGTCTCCCACGTTGGAAATCTCGAACGTCTTGGGCTCGGACTCGGTGTTGTACATCGTGGGGCCAAAGTTAACACCGCGCGACGGCGTGAGGGCGTACTTGGAGTACGACGTCCGGATGGAAACCTTGACCGGGATCTTGTCGTGTCGAACGCCGCTCGAGTCGACGACGGAGAGGTGCAGATCCCCGTTGTTCACCAGGTGCACCTCGCGCTTGATCTTGCGCTTGCCGGGCACGCCCTCCTCAACCTCGATCGCCTTGTTGAAGTGAAGCTCAATCGGAACCTCGGCGCCCGGTTCGATCTCGCCCTCGGCGGGTTCGATGGCGAAGAGGTCCTTGGTGGACTTGGATTTGTTGGTAAGGGAAAAGGTGACGGGGTATTTGCCCGTGTTGTGCAGCGTGAACGACTTCTTGAGCTGCGCGTCGTCCTCCTCGTCAGCGCGCAGGAGCCCAAAGTCCAGCGCGGAGACCTTCTCCTCGCCCTCGGGTGGATCGCCGGGGTACTTGACGTCCACCGCGATGACGAAAGCCTCGGCGGAGATTTTCAACTCGCGCTCCGAGACGGGCTTCGGCGCCCCTTCCTCGTCCGTGAACAAGGGCGTGGGCTGGAGATCCTTGTCCTTGGGGCCCTGCATGTCGAACACGACGAGCTTGGTGTTCATCTCGATCGGTTCGGTGGCCTCCTCGGAGATGAACGACACCGTGACCTCGTGCTCTCGCCCTGGGAACAGTTCGCCCTCCGTGTCCGAGATTGTAAATTGCGTCGGGCAATCCTCGGCTGGGAGCTCCAGCTTCCACCTGAACGGCAGGAGCGAGGTGTTCTTCACGCGGAACTTCCGCACCTCCTTGGCGCCCGCGATGACGCGGTCAAAGGCGAGCCCAGTCTCTTCGTCGACGTCCACGGACATGACCGCCGTCGGCGTGACGCCGACGCAGGACATCGGAAACTCAAACGTCCCCGGGTTGTCCTCAACCTCCGCCACGATGACGCAGTCGTGGATCGAGAACGGGCACGGGCCTCTGGGGAACGCGGATACCTGCACGTTCTTGGCGGTGGCCTTCTCGGTGTCGCCATCCTGGGGCTCGGGCTCGCCCTCGGCGGTCTCGCCCTCGGCCGGTGGTGTCTCACCGTCAGCCGGGGGCTCGCCGTCGGCTGGGGCCTCTTCGCCGTCGGCGGGGGGCTCCGCCTCGGGCTCGGGCTCGGGCTCGGGCTCGGGCGGCCACTCGTGTTCACCCTTGGGGTAGGCGGTGACGATGAGCTCGCGCGTCTCCTCGGCGAACAGCGTCATCTCCTCCGGCTCAAACTTGAAAACGTCGAGCCCGGGTATGGGCAAATCGCCGGGTTCCTCGAGCTCGTTCCCGTCGTCGTCCACCGGCCGCTTCAGCCTAAACTTGACCTTGACGTCGTGCAAACCGTTGTTGGTGATCCGGAGCCGCTCGATGTTGGCGCGTCTGTGGTGCGCGTGCGGGTCAACGGGGCCTGGGTCGGGAATCGGGTCGCCCTTCGCGTCCTGCGCGCCCTCCTCCCACGGCGGCGCCGGCTCGGGGATCGGCCACTCGTTCAGCAGCGGTCCAAACTCAAACTTCCCGGGCGGCTTTTTGTCAGACCCGGGCTTGGCGATGATGAACTGGTGCGAGATGAGGTGGTCGGGCGGGCGCTGCGACGCCTTGGTCTTCTTGGACGCGTACACGTTGCGGTAATCGTCGGAGATTGCCGGGAAGTCGCATCGTCCGACGCACTCGAGCGTCTCAACCTTTTGTCCGCCGACGCATTCAAACGCGAGTCGCTCGGTGAAATCGCCGACTTCGGTGGATTCAAACCGCACGATGATTTGCACCGCGTTGCCCGACGGGATGTCCCACCTGGTGAGCGATTGCATCTCGTTCTCCGTGGGTGTATCCTCGGCGGGGGGCTCGGGCTCGGCACCCTCGGCACCCTCGATCGGCTCCGGCGTCGGCGGCTTCTTCGCGTGTGGGTACTCGGGCTGGATCAACGGCGTGAGCACGGCGAACTTGGTCGCCGGTGCCTTTGCCTCCCTCTCCGCCGGCCGCGTGATGACCTGGAACACCTCCTCGGGCGGGATGTAGTCGAGGGGCTTGGGCGGGGTGGGCATCGGGTTCTCCTCGGCGCCAGTCGCGACGTCGACGACGGCGCCCGAGTCGTCGCACTCGTCGGTGAGGACGGGGAACACCAGGGCGCAGTTGTCGGGGTACGTCGCGTGAGACGAGCCGAAGAGCGGGAGGATCGTCTCGACGAGTTCGCGGTGTTTCGCGATCGCCGCGGCGGTCGCCTCGCTGAGCTCGAACGTCTCGGCCGGGGGTCCTTCCTCGCCCTCCTCGCCCTCGGGTTTTTCACCCTCGGGTTCCGCGGGCTTCTCCGGCTCGGGCTCGGGCTCCGGCTCGGGCTCGTCGCCCCTCTTCTCCATCGTCTCGCGCTTCGCCGCGACTCCGTCGTCAACCTCCAGGGAGACCACCATGAGCTTCTTGCGGCCGTGCAGCACGAAGGCACCCTCCTCGGGCTCGGGAGCCTCCCAGTCGTCGCCCGCATCCTCCGGCTTGGCCGGCGGCCTCGGCTTGGACTTTTCCATGCCCAGCGCGATTGTGAGCGCCTTGACCGCCGCGAGGGGTGACGCGGCAAACTCGCAGTGAACGCCGTCGACGACGAAGCCGCCGACGTAGTCCGTGAAGATGACACGCTCGAGGACGTCCGCGAGGGTCTTGATGGTCAGCTTGCCATCCTCGTGGACGAGCTCCTCGGGCGTCTCGGGCTCGGCGGCGGCTTCGTCCGCCGCCTCGCCGTCGCCCTCAGCCGGCGTATCCTCGGTCGGTGCCTCAGCCTCCTCACCCTCCGTCGGTTTCTCCTCGCCATCCTCGACGGGGGGCGCGTCGAGAGCCTCGATGTCCTCGCCGTCATCGTCCTCGTCGTCGGAGTCGTCCTCGAGGAGCTTGGGCAGGCCGAGCTCTTTTCGCACGCGGAGGCCCAAGTCCCCTATCGCCTCGGCGGCGGCGCGGACGCACTCGTCGACGTCGAGCTTGGGAACCTGGTACTTGGCCGCCAGCTCCAGCGCCGTCTCCGACGCGAGCGAGTACGCCGGTCCGGTGACCAGTATGCACGTGGAATCGTCGGGGGGGACGTAGAGGTCGAGCTCGGCGTGTTTGGGCTCGGCCGCTTCACCTTCAGCGCCTTCAGCGCCTTCCGCTTCGCCCTCGGGAGCCTCAGCCGACGCCTCGGGCTCTCCTCCCTCCGCGGGCTCTCCTTCCTCAGCCTCGGGTTTCGGGATGGGGTTACCGTCCTCGTCGAGCTCGGGTTCGGCGTTCTCGGCGGCGGCGGCGGCGGCGGCAGCCTCTTCCTCAGCCTTTCGCGCCTCGTCAGCCTCCACCATTTTAGCCCACTCCTCCTCAGCCGCGAACGCGCCGACGCGCGGGGGCAGTAGGAGCATCTGGGACTCCTTCGTGGCGGTGCGGATGACGTCCTCGTCCAGCAGCATCTGCGGGTCGTTCTGGAGGTAGACGCAGACGTCAACCTCGGAGTCGTTGACGAGCCACACCGTTTGCTCGGTGAACTTTTTGGGTTTTTTGAAAACCTTGGGCTTCTCCACGGGGTTCCCGTCGGCGTCGAGCTCGGGCTCGCCCGATTCCTCGGCGGGCGGGTCCGGCTCCGGCTCCTCCTCCCCGTCCTCCTCGCTCTTGGGCATCACGACGCCGCAGTCCAGCGTGGGACCCGGGTCGCATCGCACCAGGAGCTCGTGCGCCTGGCCCACGGTGGTGATCACCGTCATCACCGGGTTGTGCTCCACCACGACGCAGGTTTGCTTGTGGAACCCGCCGGCCGGGATCTCGCCGTTGGGCATGTACCGCACCTTGACGTTCCGGCGCTCGCCGGGCTTCAGCGACCCTCGACTCGGCGTGAACACGAAGACGTCCGGGGGCTTCTCCGGCTCACCGTCGCGCCTGATCCGCGCCGGGGGTTTCTTCACGGACCAGTCGCACGCCACGGCTCTGTCGTTGTGAAGCTGCACGTACGCCCACTTACAGTGGCCAACCTGCACGTTGCCAAAGTCAAGCGTCTCCATGTTGGCGGTCAAGCCGGGAACCTGCACGACAGCCTTGATGGTGACGAGCGCCTGGGGCCCGCCCGTGACGCTGAGGGGCACGGTGAAGTCGATGACGCCCTCCTCCACGTGTTCCATGGCGGTGTTCAGCGTCAGCGTAACCTCGGTGGTTTGGCAGTACGGCTGACCGCTCAGCTTGGGCATGTACTCGGGGTACACCCGGAACCCCCGTCGCTCGAGGTCCTTCTTATCGAACGCGAACAGCATGTCGCCGTCGCCCAGGTTCTGAACCGTGAACCGCTTGGACAGCGCCGCACCCTTGACCACGGCGCCGAAGTCGACGACGTATCGCGCGACTGTGCACGACGGCTTGGGCGCTTCCCTCGGCGTCTTGCCCCGGCTGGTGGCGCGTGACATCGTCATGCGGCTCGTGGCCCGCGGGGTGACCATGCGCGTGCCGTGGCCGCCGGGGATCGGCGGGCCGGTCCTCGTGCCCAGCGGCGGGTACAGCACGCCAGTCTGCGAAAACGAGGGCTTCTCCGGGTAAAACTCGGGGGTGAGCGGCTTTTGTCTCGACACGTGGCGGTAAAACGGGGTGAGTCCCCCGTCGTTCACGGCGCCTCCGGGCGGTGAGCCAGGCGGGGGCACGGGCTCGAGCTCCGAGCCCGTGAGCGCCAGTCGCGCCGCCCTGCGCTCCTCGCGTTCCTTCTCGCGCTCCAGCAGCTCGGCCATCATCCAGAGCCTGTCGGCTTCGTGCCAAATCTCAGCCCGGGTCGGGATGTACTTTTTCTTCTTCCCGCGCTTCGTCGCGCCGAGGAGGCTCACGTCGTCAATCTCTTCGTCCTCGACGGTCGCCATCGTGCCCATCATCGGCACCAAGTCGGAATCTTCTTCCTCGTCTTTGTAAATGCCCTTGGGTTTCATCCAGACTTCTCCGAGCCCGCGCGGCCTGGACGAGTTGAAGGGAGCCTTGCTGAGGAAGAGGCTGCGACCGGTGGGCGTGGGCAGACGCTTGCTCAGCGCCAGCGCAGTCGCCGACGGTCCCGTCCGTCGCATGGTACCCCCGACGAAGGTCCCGGTGACCTTCCCGAGGGTCAGCCCGCCCTTGGTGTCCTCCAAGGCGAACGTCTCGAGCATCGGGTCAGGCTCCGGAACGCCCTCGCGGCACATCGGCGGCAGGTTGGGGTTGGGATATCCCCGCGTCAGCAAGAGTATCCTCGCCTCCTCGACGTACACGGCGTACTCGTCGGACAACGCCCTGGGAAGCGACATCGCCACGCAGCCGTAGATGCCCTCGCCCGTGATCGGTATCCGAATGGGCTCGAAGTGCGCAACCTCGAGGGTCACGACCTCGTCGATCTTCTCGGGGATCCCGGGCCGAATGGCAAAGTTTATGTGACACGAGTCGCCGCCCTCCACGTCACCCTCCTTGGGCGTCACCGACAACAGCGCCTGCCTGGACAGCGACTTGGTGTTGACCCTGAACGGGATCTTAACGCGCCCGGTGTTGGTCAGCACGATCTCCTTGTTGATCGTCTTGTCGAAGGTTTGCCGGCTGAAATCGATAGACGTGGCGTTCAGTTCGTACTTGATGAGGTGAGCGTCGGCGGTGAGCTCCACGTCGTACGCGGGACCGCCTTCCACCTCGCAGACGGCGACCGCGCGAACCTTGGAGTGCGCCTGGGCAAAGTACGATATCTCCACGCGTTCCTCCTCGCCCGGCTGGAGGTAGCCGCGGATGGGGAGCACGTCGAAAACCTGCTCGGGATTTGCGTTTCGAAGCGGGGTGGAAACCTTGGACCGCCGCGGCTTTATCCGCTTCCCCTTGTTCAACCCATCTTGCATCATCTTATCCACCACCGACGGTTCGTCTTCGTCCACCTCGCCGTCGTCGTCGTAGGTTTCAAACACCCACTCGAACCGGGCGGGAACGGAACCGGTGTTTCGCACGGTGACGTACTCGCGCTTCGTGGTGTCGTTGAGCACCGAGCCAAAGTCGATGAACGAGTGGCTCACGTCGAGGTTGGGAAACGAAATCTCCGCGCCGAGGTCGACGGAATCGACGTGCGGGTTATCGTCGTAGCACACGAGCAGCTTGTCGCGAACCTCGTGGGACTGGCAGTCGCCGCGGTAGTCCGGGTCGAAGGTGACCCTGATCGTCGCCGCCTCGTTCGGTTCCAGTTCCCAGTCCGGTTTGGGCTCGACGTCAAACGGGGGGTTCATACGCACGGTGAACCGCAGGGGAACCGCCGAGACGTTGCGCATCGTGACGGGCTGTTCCTGGACCTCGTTGGCGAAATCCGGATCGTGCGAGAACTCGAACGCGAGGGTATCCTTGGAGAAGTCCATCAGCGGAATGGCGACGGAGGCGGAGGCGTGAATCGTCATCACCTCCTTCGCCTCCCTGTGCGACCCCGCGGTGTTTTTACACACCAGAGTCTCCCCGACGTCGCCCTCGAATTCGGAAAAGCCCGAGAGCGTGAACACCACCGAGGACTTGGGCCCCACGGTGATCTGCTGCGGGGTCACCGAGAAGGTGATGCCGAGTTCGCCGTCGGTTGGGAGAGGTTTCTTCTCCTTCTTCTTGACGCCGATCTGCTGCAGGTAGCTCTCACGCGCATCCTCCTCCGCCGCCTGTTTCTTGATCGCCTCCTTGATCTTCTCCTCGGCGGTGACGTTGCTCCACACCAGCTGTTGCAGCTTACGCGCGTTGTTGGTCACCACGATTTCCCTGCTGAACGGTCTATCCTTGAGCTGCGGGCCAAAGTTGATGGCGCTGGGTCCGTCGAGGTCGGCGCACGTGGTCAGGCTCCCGATCCCCTCGGCGCTGAGCGGGATCATGAACGGCGCGCCCTCGATGACCATGACGTTGAGCTCATCCTTGTGAACCATGAGCTGGTCCATGTGAACAGTCACCGTGAGCGCGTACTCCTCGCCGGGCTCCAAGGTTTTCTCCCTGGCGTCCACGAAAAAGGCGCTATCCGGGTCCTGCACAAAGGCTCGGATATCCGCGGGGATCAGCGACTTGTTCGTCACGTAAATCACCCTAGACTCGTCCCTCAGCACGGGCGTCTTGCCCCATTTGATCTCGGGAACCCAGACGGAGTCGGGGTCGTCCGGTTTCTCCGAGAATCCCAGCGTGGGTCCCCTTGAGTGCGCCTTGACCATGAGCTGCATAGGCGGCTTGGACGACCCCACCGTTTTGATCGTCGCTGGGAGGTTGATGAGACCGAGTCTCTCGGCGACGACGGTGAACGTCAGCTCGACCTGTCCTTGCCCGTCCACCGACCCGGACGCGGGTTCGCAGTCCCACGCGCACAGACCGCGGCTCTGGGTATCCTGCGGCTCGACGATAAATTTGGCCGGAATTCTCGAGCCGTTCGTCATCGTCACCGTCCGGGTGTACCTGTGCCGGATGAAGCACGGGCCAAAGTCTACGGTCCCGGTGGGCAGTCCGAGGGTCGGTACCTTGCTGTGCGCCGCGAGTGGGATCCTGTGCAGGGACTTACCCACGCCCGGGACGTCCACGTCGAGGGTGGTCGTGTACCTGGTCTCCGTCTCGCTCACGAGCTCCAGCTCAACCTTTTGCTTACCAAACGGTAAGATCGTACCCGCCGACGGCACGCACGTGAACTCGCCTTTGTCATCCCCGGGAACCCGT
>Ga0209631_10003038_pt1 | contig 19648 bp, 24 predicted proteins | sample COG_08_FD_184752 | JGI IMG/M metagenome (GOLD analysis project Ga0209631, IMG submission 184752) | Pelagic Microbial community sample from North Sea - COGITO 998_met_08 (SPAdes) (version 2) | ecosystem: Environmental > Aquatic > Marine > Neritic zone/Coastal water | place: Helgoland, sampling...
TATGGCTGGTGAACCAGCAGTAGATAGACAATCAGCAGTAGACAGAAATGTTGAGCATCTTGAGCTAATGAAAGCTAAGACAGATTGGGGTAGTGAGTCAATGACAGCTACTACTAATGCAATAACTGCTGGTAAGGGTTACACTGCATCTTAAACAAGGTAGGAAATTGGAGTAAAACATGAGTAAAGCCGCAGATTTAGCCCGAACAGCCAGTGCCTCCGAAACGGCTTTAAGCAATCGTAATGTTGTAATTAATGGTGACTATACAATATCTCAAAGGGGAACCTCGTTTTCATCTCAAACAGGGGTAGCTTACCACTTAGACAGATGGGAAATGTATGGTTACAATATGGGTGATGGTGTATATAGAGTAGACCAAAGTACGGATGCACCAGCAGGTTTTTCAAATAGTAATAAAGTAAGTTGTACGACTGCGGATGCTTCACAAGATGCTAACAATCAAATGTTTTTTCAACAGATGATAGAGGGTTTAAATTCTTCACATATTAATTACTTTGTAAGTTCCCCTGATACAGTTACGTTATCATTTTGGGTCAAGTCAAACAGAACAGGCAGTTATTCCCTTGGATTAAAATTAAGTAATAATGGATCAGTTCAAAACAACACCGCAACAAGAATTTATAACTCAACTTATTCTGTGTCTGTTGCAAACACTTGGGAAAAGAAAACCATAACGATTGTAATGGACACAAGTAGTTCTACAAAAGTTGTGACCAATGGGTTTGCAATGGCACTAATATTTTGGTTAGGCGGTGGTACAAACAGAGATGAAAGTACAGCAAATTCTTGGATAAATAATGGTAATGCGGCTACTGCAAGTGATAACCTAGACATACTTGGAAGCACTTCTAATGATTGGTATATCACAGGCGTACAACTAGAAGTCGGCCCAGTAGCCACACCCTTTGAGCATCGTTCATATGGGCAAGAGTTGGCTTTGTGTCAGAGGTATTATTATAATTATATTAGTGGAAATCTTAAAAGTGTATTTGCAGCTACGGCTATATTAGCAAATTACATTTCAGGTGTTATAACTTTCCCAGTAACAATGAGGGCAGCTCCAAGTGCAGTTATTGCATCAGGTTCAGATTATTACCGAGAGTACAGTTCAGGAGCTTCTGGCTTTTCTGACTTTACTGGTGAACGGCTAGATGTAAACAGTGCAACCCTTTCAAAAAATGGAGGAGGCCCAAGTATAGCAGCAGGGGATTCAGCTATTGTGTACACAAATAATGCAAGTGCCTCTATAAGTTTTGATGCGGAGTTATAATATGATAATAAATTCAGCAAGATATATTAAAGATGTTGATAATAATAACACTGCTATTAATGCCACGATAGACGGAGTAGTACTGTCAGTCCCACTAGACCCAGACAACCGTCACTACCAAGCTATTCTTGAATGGGTGGCAGATGGCAATACAATCGAGGCGGCTGAGTAGATGCCCCAGGCGTATTATGTAACACCTGACTACTGGGTTGCTGGCTACGCAGATTACGATGCCACGAATATTGTTGCCACAATCCCAACCGCATTAACTTTTACGTCAAATGCAAATGCAGTTATAAATGCCGCTGCCACAATTCCCACATCTTTGGCAATGGCATCGACAGCACAACGAGATAGAGATGCATCAGCATCAATTGCCGCAGCGTTAACATTCACGGCAAGTGCGCAAGCTATTAGAGATATGTCGGCATCAATAGCATTAGCGTTAAGCATGGTAGCGGATGTCAATCGAGTACGAAAAGCGGAATCAGATATTAGCACGGAATTAACCTTTACGGCATCCGCCGGGGCCACTAGGGTTATGAATGTTACAATCGAAACAGCTTTAGATTTCACAGCTAATGCGCGTCTTTTTTGGGAGCCAGAAATACCGTCTACCGGCACTTGGGTAGATCAAAGTAGCACAACACAAATTTGGACAGATCAAACGCCAACAAATGGAGTGTGGACGGATCAATAATTAATTGATAGAATGTACAAAATTAAGGGATTTTAGTCATGGCAGACACAACCACCACGAATTACGGATTAGTGAAACCAGAAGTCGGAGCTTCAGCAAATAGCTGGGGAGCCAAGATAAATACTGACCTGGACACTCTGGACACCCAACTAAAAGCAGTATCCGATTATAAGCTCCCGGTAGGTGCTATTATATTATGGTCTGGAGCTGTAGCGGCAATCCCTACTGGATTTATACTTTGCAACGGATCTGGCGGTTCTCCAGATTTACGTAATACATTTGTTGTTGGTGCTGGATCAACATATGCACCAGCAGATAGCGGAGGTGCTACTACTGTAACATTGGCGGAAGCAAACTTACCATCTCACACGCACGCTGTTAACATTACATCGCAAGCGACGAGCCACACTCACACCGCCACAAGCAATACAACTGGCGCGCATGATCACACCTTTGTTGTTCATGGGTCTCCGGGGTCTGACACTAACTCTTTTGATGTTGATAATCAAAATAATGGTGGCTCTGATGCACCTGCCACTAAAACTGTATCATCGGCTGGCGACCACAGCCACACAATCACTGTTGCTGCTGAATCTGCACACCAACACGTTGTATCTGGAAACACAGCTGCAACGGGAAGTGGCACAGCAGTTGATAAATTACCACCGTATTACGCTTTATGTTATATTATGAAGACTTAAAAAATGGCTCTTATCCCTTTAAATGTCCCCCCAGGATCGTTTCGAAACGGAACCGAATACCAAACAGGTGGCCGCTGGAGGGATATGTCACTGGTCAGGTTTTACAATAGCGTTTTGCAAGCTGTTGGCGGATGGCGATTAAGAATAGCAACGCAATTAACGGGTAAAGCTAGAGCCATAAAAACTTGGAGAGCCAATGACAGCTCCGGATGGATAGCCATTGGAACTGAAACAAAGCTATACGCCATAAATGCCAACGGAACGCTGTATGATATAACGCCAACAGGTTTATCTGCCGGGAGAGCTGACACCGCAGGAGCTGTTGGGTGGGGTACAGAAGATTACGGAGAGCAGGAATACGGAACTCCTCGATCTGAAGGTAATTCAGCATTAACGCTCGAAGCTACCGTATGGAGCCTGGATAACTGGGGAGAATATTTAGTTGGAGTGTCGCCAGATGACGGTAAATTATATGAATGGCAGCTAAATGTCAGCACTTTACCAGCTCCTGTAATAGCAAACGCGCCCACAAACTGTAAAGCTTTAGTGGTTTCTGAGGAAAGATTTTTATTTGCAGTTGGTTCTAACGGAAACCCACGTAAAATTAGTTGGTGTGACCAAGAAAATAATACGCTGTGGTCGCCTGCTGGCACAAACCAAGCAGGCTCGCAGTTATTACAGACTGATGGAAAGCTGCTAACTGGAATACGTGTTTCAAATGGCACGTTATTTCTTACAGACACAGACGCGCATTTAGCTTTATATACTGGCCCTCCCTTTGTGTTTCGATTTGATAGAGTTGGTTCCGGGTGTGGTTTGGCAGCGGCTGGCGCAATTGCTCAAATAGACATTGGAGCTGTCTGGATGGGCCGCGACGGATTCTGGACATATAACGGATCTGTACAATCTTTAGAATGTCCAGTGGCAGAGTATATATACGGAGCAATTAACCGTGGCCAGATGGCAAAAATTAATGCTCACCACAATGCAGAGTTTGGAGAGGTGTGGTGGTTCTATCCATCAGATTCATCGAGTGAGAACGACAGATACGCAATGTGGAGTTACCGGTCAAACACCTGGGCGACTGGCAATTTAGCGAGAACCGCTGCAACTGATACAGGTGTGTTTACGTTACCTATAATGGTGTCTCCAACGTCATATGTGTACGAGCACGAGGTTGGCATAGATTACGATAGCGCAGAAGTATTTGCCGAAACTGGACCTATCGAGGTAGGTAACGGTGATAACTTAGCAGTAATAACCAGGTTGATACCAGATGAAAAAACATTAGGTGACGTTACAGTTAAATTTAAAAGTAGATTATATCCCACAGCTACTGAAACAACTCACGGTCCCTTCACTATGAGCAACCCCACCGCTGTTAGGTTTACAGGTCGCCAAGTAAAAATGCGAGTGATAGGTGGGGCAAGCGATTGGCAAGTTGGAACTATGCGAGTTGAGGCTTCACAAGGCAGTAAACGATGAGTGGTAGAGGATTTCCACAAGTTGGCCCAGATTTAGCGGTCTGGGCTAGGCAGCTTACAGCATTTCTCGGTAGGCATATTGGTTTAAAATTTAAAATTGCTGGAGAGACTTCAAATGAAAATGGTGTTTTACTTTGGGATGATGTCTATCAATACCCAATAATCAGTAGAAATGCGGAATGGCGGCAACTTGTTTTGGAGGGCGGCCACGCTAATTTATTTAAAACGTCAGACGTTACAGCGGCTGTAATTAATACAGCTTACAAAATAACTTACGACACACCTTCTGGTAATAGTAAAATTAGTTTAGGTAGCCCAACCACTCGCATTGTATTTGAGGAAGCTGGCGAATATATTGTGACATTTTCTGCACAACTTTTTTCGTCATCCGCCAGCACAGTTAACTTTACTTTTTGGCCAAGTATAAACGGAACTGCTATTGCAAATTCTGCTATTAAATCTGCTTTACATCAAAACAATGCTACTTTGGCAATTTCAAGGTCTCAAATATTTACTGTTACAGCGGCTCAATATTTAGAAATAAACTATTCTTTTGACAGCACTTCAGCTTCACTTAATCACTCTGCCGCGTCTGGTAGTATTCCAGCAATCCCGGCTACAACTTTAAATATATCTAGGATTCACGGATGAGTAATGTAATACATCTTATAACAGAACCCGTGTATAAGTTGTTTCCAGTGCCAAAAGCTTACTTGGATGACGTTATTGAGGTCGCAATGCCCTTACTCGATAGAGCTAGACAGAAAGTGTCACCGGAAACAGATTACAGCCAGATAGAAAATGATTTGAGGTCTGGCGATAACATGCTATGGATTGTGTGTGAAAAAGAAAGTGACGGCAATAATATCGTAGCGGCTCTTTCCACAACTATTGTTGAAAATAAAGTACGTAAAACTTTTAGAATTGATTACATGGGTGGATCTAAAATGGATCAGTGGATGTGGAAGGTGTTACAGAAGTTTGAATTTCTGGCAAAAGAAGCAGAATGTTCAGCTATTGTTGCCGATGCTCGAACCGGGTGGAATAAGTTTTGCAAAGTAACTGAATTTGTGCCAAAATACACGAGATATGAAATGGAGTTAAAATAATGGGAAAGTCAACCACAACTACAGAAAGTAAAATGCCAGAATGGCAAGAAAAATATATTAGAAATAATATATTGCCCAGGGCAGAAGAAATAGCAGATACTCCCTTTGCTGAATATACTGGAGATCGTGTTGCTGGCTTTACTGATTTAATGAATAAAGCAAAAGGCACGTTAGATGCTTCCGATTTTGGAAATGCTTCTATTAATGAAGCCAAGGGAGTGTTTTCTGATTTAGCTGCGATGACTCCAGAAGATTACGCCGCAATGACACGCAAGAACTACAACCCATATCAAACTGACGTAATCGATGCGTCGCTCGACGTAGCATCTCGCGGTCGAGCTAAAAATCAAATTGCAGATATGGCTAGAATATCTAAAGCTGGCGCGTTTGGCGGAGATCGCAGGGATGTATACCAAGCTGAAAGTGATGCCGTTTACGATTTAGGTACAAACCAGATGGTGGCCAATCTAATGAGGCAAGGTTACAGCGAAGCTCAAGCCAATACTATGGCACAATTGCAAGCTAAATCTGGAGCTGCTGGTAATTTAGTTGGTGCTACTAATGATGAAATTAAAAACATGCTTGCCGGGGTTGGTTCTCAAATGACTACTGGCGGATTAGAAATGGGCTTAAATCAGGCTGGGTTAGATGCTCAATATGCAGAATTTATGAGAGAGCAACAAGATCCACTAATGAAATTGCAAGCGTTATTGGCTGGAGCTTCTGGTGTGCCTGGGGGGTTAGGCACTACCACTGGAACAACACGAAAAGGAATTGGAGACACTCTCGGTGGAATTATGGGCGCGGCAGGATCGCTCGGCACTGGCTTTGGCGGCTACGGTTTTTTTAACAGAAACCCTGTAAAAGACTGATTAAGGATTTAAAAGATGGCAGTTAAAAATAAAACTAGGGCAGAGATCGATGCGGAAATTTTAGCAAATTTCATTAAAGTGAATAACGCTGCCAAAGCAAAAGCAAAAACGCAACGGGATAAAGACAATCTTTATTACGAAAATGCCAACAGAGATTTTGCCGCTAAAGACGCAAAATGGTGGCGAGACCACGAGGCAAAAGTTTTAGCTAATTCTGGCGATGATTGGAATGACGCGGCAGTGGCGGAAACTTTAAAAAATGAAGAGCTAATGATGGAAGCAGACAGAGCAAACATTGCAGCTAGATCAAGGTATGATGCCGGGGAAACTTCTAGTGCTATGGATGCAATAAATGCTAAAAATGCTTTACGAGCCGAGCAAGAATTTAACGCAAAAAGCAACAACCAGTCTGGCGTGTTAGGTTCAAGGAGTATGCAAGATATGTATGGAGCGTTAAGACAGCAAAACCAAAATCAATTAAACGCGGAAAGCAACAACGAGTCAGGCAAGTTAGGATTAATGAACATGCAGGACATGTATGGAGCGTTAAGACAGCAAAACCAAAATCAATTAAACGAGGAACAACTTAGACCACGTTTACGTCCAGTTGTTGAGGAATTACCGTCTGGCTTATTAAATACTACTGGCGAAACTGTACGTGATGGGTCGGCAGGAGAAGGTGGGTCCATATCAAACACTGTCAACGAAGCTGTTGTTAACGAGATTCCTCCTCCTCCAGCTTCAACACCAGTTCAAAAGCCTGGCATGTACGAGTCTCTTAGTAAAACTCAGAAACGTATGATGGCATTTGCTGGATTGCGTGACGCTGGTGCTGCACTCCAGGGTCGGGAGGGTAACGCTCTTAACAATCTGATGCGTGATTTTACCGATCGAGCAGATCAACGTAGAAAAGTTGAAGCTGAGAAAGCGTCTAGGGAAAGAAATAATCTTCTTTTTTCTACAATGAACACAAATCCTACTTTAAAAGCCGACGGAACATTATTTAGCGTACCGGAAGTTATGGCTAATTACGATAAAATAATGCAAAACATGATGAATGGAGCAATAACTAATCCAGCTTTGGCTCCAGTTATGATTCAACTTTCAGACAGAATTAAAGAACAAAAAGAAGAGTTGAAAACTGATACAATAGCATTGCAAACCAGTGGATCTCTTATTGATGCGATTGATGATATATTAGCAGTACCTAATGAAGAATTAGAAGTTATTTCTGGTGTAGGTGGTGGTTTTAAAGGTTTTCTGGCTGGTATAGGAGTTTTAGGGGCAGACGCAAATGCGTTACAACAAGCATTTGAACAAGTTAACGGTAAATTGTTTCTACAAGCTTTCCAAGGCTTAAAGGGCGGTGGACAGATAACAGAAAAAGAAGGCGATGCTGCAACAAAAGCTTTAGTAAAATTCAATTCCAGTTCATCCGCAAAACTTAAAAAACAAGCTTTAATGGAGTTACGCGATATATCTTTAACTTTATTGCAAAAAACAAATTTGGCTTACCGTGGTGAATTTATGCTACCAGAAAAAATTGAAGTTCCTGACTTATAAAAATAAAGGTAATTAAAATGGTCGAACAAGTAAAAAATATAGAAAATGCTAAAAAATGGCTAAACAATAATCCAGACCTTGTTGCCGACTTTGAGCAAAAGTATGGCGTAGGTTCGGCAAAAGAGGTAATGGACGGAACTTACGGCAATATTAAATATATGGACGACGGTGGAAAAATAGTAGAAAAAAATGGAGTTAAAACGTATTTATCTGGAGATGGTTACGCAACTACTGATTTAGCAACAATTTCTAAAATTTTAAAAGAAAATGGAAACGCTGGTGAAGTTTCTAAAAAAAGTTTTTACAAAGACGTTATTGATCAAGCACCCACTGGACTTTCAACTTTAAATAAACTTACCGAAAATGCATTTGTTGTTGGCGAAGGTATTCCCAGGGCAGCTCAGTTTGTTTCTGATAAGCTTGGTTTTGACACTAATGTAGGTGAAAATATAAGACTTAATAGAAAAGCAATGCAAGAAGTATACCCTAAAACTTCTAACACATTAAGGTTTGCTGGGGCGGTTGGAACAGCAGTACCAGCAGTAAGTGCTCTTTTGCCAAACGCATTAAGAATGGCTGGCTCGTCTATACTTAAAAGATCAACACTTGGAGCACTAGGTTCTGGCATTGGGTGGGCAGGAGAAGGTGCTTTTCAAGGTGCAATGGAAGACGCTGATTCTTTTGAGCAAAGAAAGAAAAATGCTATTCAGCGCGGAGCTTTGCAAGGTGGTTTTGCAGGTGGTTTTGGAATTTTAGGACCATCATTTGCACATTTTTCAAAACCATTACTAACTAAAATAAGAGATTTTTTCCCAAAATCACAATCATCTTTAGTAAGTAAAACAGAATTAAATAAAGATGCAGCGGAAGTTGTTGATGAAATAGTTTCTAGTTCTGTGGTATCTAATAAAGCTGCTGGTGAACTTAATACTATTGCAGGACTTTCAAGAGAAACAATGGACGTGGCAGACACTATAGCAAATTCTCCTGGACCCGGTAAAAAAATAATAATTGACCAGCTAGAATCAAACGCTAAAAAAGCTGGGGAAAACCTTAACAAAGAATTAAACGTTATTATGGGTAAAGCTGACGGAGGAAAAGCTAGTCAAAAATTAAATATATCGTCTTCTACATCTCAAAACAGAAAAAATTTATATAATGAAGCGTACAAGGTTTCTATACCTTGGAATACAACAGCTTCAAATAACTTAAAGCAATTAATGCAAAAATTAAGTCCAGAAGATATAACGTCATCAAATAAAGTTTCTAAGCTCGAAGGTGTTGCACCAATTAAAATTAAAGAGAACATGAGCGATGAAGCGGTAGTAGCATTAGACGATGGTTGGTATGTATACCAATCCCAAAACAGTGAAGGAATTATGCAAACTAATGCAATATCTAAGCCTACTATGGAGCAACTAGATATGATTACGCGTGATCTATTTGGTAAAAGTAGAGCACTTACAGACAACCCTACTCTAAAAAATAGCTACGCTAATATGTCAGCAGAAATTAGAAAAGAACTTGATAACATTAATCCATCTTACAAATTAGCTAGGAGTTCTGGTAAGGACAACATTGAGCGACAATTAGCAGTAGATTTAGGATCTATGATATTTAAACCTTCGTTAACTTTTGACGATTTTCAACTTGCAATCTCAGGTATGAGTGCAGGGCAACGTGACGCACTAAAGCAAGCTGTTAGAAACAAATTTGATGAAATGGCTAGTAACGTCAAAACCAGGTTAGCAGGGACAGATGCGGAAAGTGCTTTGCAAGCTGCTGAAATAGTTAAAAGCACGTCTTCCGAGTCAATGAGAAAGAAATTAAAACTTGTTCTTGGTGATGCAGATGCAGAAAAAATATTTGCAGCTTTTGAAAAATCAACAAATCCACTGCTGTTAGTTTCTCATATTAAAAAAGGTTCCGCTACTTTTTCAAGAAATGCGTATAATAAAATGATAGGAAACTTAGATCCAACAAATAAAAAGACAATAGTAGACATGGACGCTAGAGGTATTTTAAAAAGAATAGGACAAGCTGGAAGTGAACCAGATTTAACACGCCAAAAAGATGCTCAAATTGCGTTAGCTAAAATGTTGGGAGAGCCACGCACAGTTAAAGGTTTAAATAGCCAGCTTGGGCTGTTAAAATCTTTTGGAGAAAAAGGCAGAAAAGACGCTGAAATTACTGGCGGAATGTCCAGATTGTTAGAGCAAAGTTTTCCAGCAATGGGCAGAGTTGTTGGAGGTAAACAGCGAGAAGACAATAGTTTTATTAATACAAACCCATACGCAGGTTTTCTAAAAGGGTTACTTAACTAAACGCGCTCTAGTTTTTTCTTTTTAGTGGGTACAAGTGCGTCTAACTCAATGATTTTGCTTGCAGCTTCTTCACATATGCGCCTTACAGCACCTGGATTTTGACTACGCCAAGCTATTTTAAGCTCTGCAACTAATTCTTGTGTTTTATCATCCATAATATCTCTCCTAAATATATTTCTGGATAGTGAACGCTTTAGCTCGAATTGTCAATTAAGTGTTGATTGTATGATATTTTTAAAATAGAATATAGGTACATTCGTATTATTTATACATAATGTCCTCCTCCCTACCCACTCAGTGAAAGCTGGGTGGGTTTTTTTATCACATATATAATTATATTAACAAAATGCTTGCTTTAAGCTTGCAATACGTTAAGCGATGTTTTATCTGTAATGCATGGACAAACAAGGGAGAGACATAATGGACAACATTAAGAGAGAAACATTTAAGCGGTTGCTCGATAGCCGTTTACCCAAAGCTCACAAGTCAATTAAATTGTTGGGCAATTTATCTCGAAAAGGTCAATACGAATACACACAACTTGAGGCTCAAGAATTAATTAAAGGGTTGAGAAATGAGGTTAATCAATTGGCCGTAAAATTTAAAGTCACTACAACCCCAGAGCCTATTGCTACAAACATAGCAGAAACAACTATTGAGGGAAATTTAGATAAGAACGATATGAGTAATTTGGCTTGGGCATATGATATGCTCTTGAGAGGGCGTAACGAAGATGCTCACACACTCATTAAGCGTGTATTAAAAAACCACAGAGGGTTGCATAATGCTATTTAACACTGAGGTCAAAGCACCATTGCAATCACGTATCAAGTTAATGATATTGACTTACGATTATATTAGCGAGCGATACACCAATCAAGACAGGGAATTGGTCGTTAAAATCATGGCAGGTTTACTGAGGGAGGTAATGGAAAATGAGGCTAAGTGAATTGAAAGATTGGCTCCAAGTTCAGATTGATCGCCACGCACGCACGTTACAAGAGTCTAACGACAAACGCATTGTGAACGACGCAAAGTCTAAAATGTGGGCGTATAAACGAACATTACTAAGAGCCAAGGGAGGTTATTGAAATGCTTGAATGGATTAAAGATGGCGTTGCAACAGTTTTATTTTTTATAATTTTATATGGGTCATGGTTTTTATTGGGCCATCTCACAGGATTATTGTGATAATGATTAATTTAATGTTGGGAGATTGCTTTGATAAAATCAAAGAAATTAAAACAGATTCAATCGATATGGTGGTTACTTCACCTCCATATAACAGAAAAAGAAATGATAAATATAACAATCATACCGATATTGTTAGCAATTACGTTAAATTTTTAGAGACATCTATTAATGATTGTTTGCGTATTTGTAATGGAAACGTGTTCTACAACATTCAAAAAAACAGTTATAATAAAAAAGATGTACACAAAATTATGGGTATTTTTTCTGAGCAAATAATTGAAGTGTTGATTTGGAGAAAGTCCAATCCTATGCCAAACCCATATTTGATTAATGCATACGAGTACATTTTAGTTTTGTCTAAAAATAACAAATCTCTTAAAGCTAATAAAACATATACTTTAAACCACTTTACAACACCTGTTTACTCATCAAACCCACACAAAAAAATTCATAGAGCCGTCATGCATCCAGAAGCGGCAAGGTTTATTTTGGATAATTTTGGGGGAAAAGGAGACGTTGTGTGCGATCCTTTTATGGGTTTAGGAACAACTGGGGTAGAGAGCGTAAAAGCTGGACTGGGCTTTGTAGGAATAGAAATTAATTCTGATTATTTTAATATAGCAAAGCAACAAATTAAATACTCAATGCCAGATTTATTTTTAGTTACTTAACGCCAACATATTTGTAGGAAGTATTAACTTATGGCGATTAACAAAGAGCGATTAAGCCCAGAGAGAATAAAAATAATTGTATTGGGAATATTGCAAGAGCAATAAAGGAGACGCAAAATGCTAAACTTAAGTAAGGTTCCATCGCCTATCGTGTGTGTTACTTGCGATGGCAAAGGGTGGACGTTAGAGCCTAATCCATTCAACACTGGTGATGTTAGTTGGGAGGAATGTTTTGCGTGTAACGGATTGGGACGCACGCACGCCCAAACAAAAAGGTGGCCACACCTTAGTAACAATGGAGAAGTAAAATGAAAACAATAGATAAGATGGATCTAAAGGATTATTTTGACAAAAAGTTGGAAAATTCTGATGTCAGGCAAATCGGTTGGAGAATACGTGGAGAGGTTTTGGACGGAGTAAAGTTACTCAGCATACGAGATCGCATCCCAATGGCCTCGATTGCCGAAGCTGCAATGCGCGAATACCTAAAAGTAAAGGGCATTAAACTTTCGACAGACGGTGAAACTAATTGATCTGCGGCATTGATCCGGGGTATCGTACTGGCGGAGTCTCTGTTGTGTCCGACGGATTTGCAGAGACCCACGATTTACCAATCTTTACTGAGGGTGGAGTTGATGTCCACGCATTGTTAGACATCCTCACGTCAGTAAAAATCAAACATATTTATATAGAAAAGCAACAGGCAATGCCACGCCAAGGTGTTGTTTCGATGTTTAAATTGGGATTAGCATTTGGCCAGGTTCAAACGTGTGTGGCGTTATCACTGATACCATATACCCTAGTTAGACCCGTTCAGTGGAAAAAATTCTATCATTTACCAAAAGATAAAGACGCTGCACGTCTATTGGCCATACGTAATTACCCTCAATTAGCCAATCAGCTAAAACGTAAAAAAGATGAGCATCGGGCGGAAAGCCTATTAATTGCCAAATATGGGAGTAATCAACGTGATTAAATTGGATATGAGTAACGAAGAATACCACCAATCGGAAGCTATAAGCGCGTCAGCCGTTAAAACGGTTGCACAAAAAAGCTTGGGCCACTGGAAATACGGTGAGATAAAGCAATCTATTGCGATGGAAATTGGAACGGCTACCCACACGCTCGTATTAGAGCCAGATAATAAGAACTTAGTGATATGTGGCCCGGCTACACGTCGTGGCAAGGCGTGGGAAGACGCTAAGATTGAGGCCCACGCAAACGGGGCAGTCGTATTAACAGAGCCAGATTATCAGCACGTTCAGAAAATAGCTGACTCTGTGAGATCAAACACCCAAGTAAAAAATTTACTCAGCGGAGATTTAGTTGTGGAGGCATCCGTGTTTAATACGGACCCAGATCACAAAATAGAGGTGAGGTGTAGGCCAGATGCCTGGCGTAAGGACATTAGTGCCATAATAGACTTAAAGACAACTATTGATGCATCGCCCGAAGGTTTTGGCAAGTCGTGCGCTAATTTTGGATATCACATACAAGAAGCATTTTACCGACGTGTTATGGAGACAGAGGGTTACGAGATCGACCGCTTTATCTTTGTGGCCGTTGAAAAAGTAGCACCATTTGCTACAGGAATTTACGAACTGGATGAAACTTCATTAATAGAAGGTCGCGCAGCCGTAAATTATGCACTGGAAAAGATGGCCAGTGCTAAAATATCAGGCGAATACCCAACTGGATTTGGAGAGCAAACTACACTTCAAATACCCAGGTGGTCGTTCAAATTCACAAAATCATTATAAAAAAGGATACAACAAATGCCAATAGAATTTGGAAATACAGAAAATCAAACATTCTCATATGTCAGAGTCCACGCGCCATCAAATACGTGGACTCTTAAAACTGGCGATGAAGAGACAAAGGTTGACATGTCAAAAGGTATATCGATTGACATAAAAAACGTAAAGTTTGGGTGGCTAAAGATCGACGTTGGAATAAGAGATTGGGTTGAGTGGGAATCAACGTCCAGCCCATCGCCAAAGCCGGCAGACGATTACAAGCAGGGTTTTGAGGTAACGTGCTTTTATAATGGCGTTGAGGCAGTGTTTTCCAACAATACGTTTTGGGGAGGTCAGTTTATTGCCAAACTATACAATCAAGCAGAGAAACACCCAGAGTTTAAAAGTAAAGTCCCAATTGTCAAAGTTAGTGCATCTACACCTATTAAGGTTGGCAAAGGCACGTCGTACGACCTTGGGTTTACCATAAACGACTGGGATACAGACCCCAAATCAAACGCGCAGCCGCCCAAAGAGGCGAAAGCTGTTGAAGCAGAAGTAAGTTTCGACGACTTTAAATAAGCGTATGGCCACCGCTTTAGGGCGGTGGCTTCACTAAATTTGGGGAAGACATTTATGAGTATACAATATTTTACCAAGGTCAAAGAGAATTGCGTTAGCGAAATCGCACTCTCTGCACCAGGTCAGCGTAATGAAATTTTAAACAAAGCCGCATTTTCTATAGGCAGGCACTCACATTTTGAGGGCGTGGACGTAGATGCAGCTCTGTCAGACATATCTACAGCAGCAAAAGCCATTGGCCTAAACGACATTGAGATTAAATCTACCATGGGTAGCGGTTTCTCACGTGGCCTACAAAGCCCAAAGGAGCTTACAGGCTCTGAGCAGGCTCCATATGAAGCCTCCGAGATGACTAAGCTCATACAACGCTTGGTTAAGAAAAATCTAATAGAGAACGACGCTGAAAGCCGCAAAGATAAAATAACAAAAGCGCAGGCGATATGGGATGGCTGCATTGAGATATCGCCAAAAAACAAGGACGCAGTGCGTCCAGCAATTTTATATTTAAATAGTCGAGCGATAAATGCGAGAACGGCTACAAAGTCAGCCAAGTTCAGCCCAAATGTTTACGGAGGCCCGGCATTAATCTTCCCGGCATTAGATATGAACGGCGATATAACGGGCGTTCAGTCGGTATTAATTGACGTTGAGGGCAAGAAACGCACCCACAAAGACGTGTCAAAGTACAGCCGAGGTGTTATTTCTGGCAGCTCAATGCACGCAAAGTTTAATACGGAGCTGCCGTTTATATTAACGGAGGGTCCGGAAGACGCGCTGTCGGTGATGCAAGTGGTTGGCAAAGCAGCGAATGTCGTGTGTACATTTGGCAAAGCTGGGATGTCTACATTTGTAGCACCCCGAAAATCACACATAATTATATGTGCAGATCCAGACTTAAACGTGGAAAAAACGTCTGAAAATTTAAAATATAGCAACGATATAACAATTGCATCGGTTGCATTTGGCAAGCTAGACCCGGAAACTCTGGACGCAAATGATTATTTAATCAAGTTTGGCTCAGATAAGTTAAACGAAGCCATACAAAATGCCGAGCTTATAAAGGTTCCAGACATATCAAACCCAGTTGATCTCAGCGATAGTGACTGGCCAACCGAATACACAATGTTTAACGAAATGCTGCTACCTCGAAGGAGGTGGGTTTACGACAAACATTATCTCAGGAGCTTTGTTTCCGTGCTGGCATCGGCTGGAGGAGTTGGTAAAACGTCACTACAAATAGTGGAGGCACTTGCAATTTGTACCGGGAAAAACCTTCTCGGTGAGGAAGTACACGAGCAATCAAACGTCTGGATCGTTAACCTGGAGGACCCAATTGAGGAAATGCAACGAAAAATATTAGCAGCGATGGGCCACTATAACATAAAGCCAGAAGAAATTAGGGGCAGATTATTCCTCGATGCAGGGCGTGATTTCCAGCTTTCATTCGCAACGCAGACACGCGACGGCGTTATCCCCAACCAAGCTCTAGTTGAGCACCTCATCCAAGAAATACCCCGGAGAGACATTGGATGCGTATTTATTGATCCATTTGTCGGAGCACATTCGGTGTCGGAAAACGATAACGTGGCCATAAATACCGTGCTAACTCAGATAAGAAGTGTGGCAGATGAGACAAGCTGCGCGATTGGATTGGTCCACCACATCAGAAAAGGCAACGGGGAAGAGGCAAATGTAGACTCAGTTCGAGGTGCTGGATCGCTAATAGGAGCCGCACGTGCAGCCAGAGTTATTAATAAAATATCCTCAGAGGAAGCCATGAAATTGGGTGTGCAGGAGGAGGATTCGCTAGGAATATTCCGGTGCGATGACGGAAAAGCAAACCTTGCACCGCCCTCAAACAAAGCCGTATACAGAAAAATGATAGGCTGCAAAATCGCAAATGGGGAATATGTAGGCGTCGCAACGCCTTATAAATTGCCCGATTTATTCGACGGAATCACCACCAGAAACGCTATGGAAGTGCAACAATTAGTCGATACAGCAGCCCAAACTGAGCCATTTAGAGCGTCCTCCCAGGCTAAACATTGGGTCGGTTTAGCGGTCGCAGAAGTGCTAAAATTAGACATAAAAAAGAGGGCAGATAAGAGCCGAATTTCAGCCATATTAAAGCAGTGGATTGATACAAATGTACTCAAAAATGAGCAGTATTTGGATAAGCGTCAGGGCAGAGAAGTGGCAGCTATTTTTGTGGGAGAATGGATAAATGTGTCGGAAGCAGGAGGGTGATAGTGTGATAAATATGTCTCCTTTCTGGGTGAGGAGATTCTCCTCACTTAGCGGAAAATGGTCACTGCTTCCTCACCTCCTCACCCCTTCATAGGGGTGTGGGGGGTGAGGAGGTGAGTAAATGCGATGATTTTGGAAAATTCAAGGTGAGGAAACAATGAGGAGATTTTACATTGGCTAAGAGAAAATACACAGCACAGAAAATAAAAGATCGAAAGACTTTTGATGCGACTGGCGAAGACAGTAAACCTATTCCGGCATCGATCTGGGGACAGCTCGAACCGCTGGATAAAAAGGCACGAGAAAAGATGCTAATTTGGGGCGATACTTTGCCGTCAAATGTGCAGCCAGAATTAGCTGGAATGTTTCGCCAAGCTTACGAGAATTTGGGGGAAGCTGTCGAAGCGGAAGATGTCATCAAAGTTAACAAGATTGCGTTGGAATTAATTAAGGGTTGGGACGTGTTAGAGAGGAACGCAATTAAGAACGGTCACGAGCCATTGCCAAAACATTGTTACGCCATTGAAATTGACGGAGATATAATTTGCGTTGCAATGTCTCAAGCTAAAGAGTTGCGTGAGAAATATCCGACCTGGATAGTTTACGATTGGGAAGACGTGGCAAGAATTATAAAAGCGAGTAACGCTGCACATTTTCTGAAGACAGCAATCGAAAGCTTTCCAGATGCAAAGATTAAAAACATTACGGTAAAAGGTAAGACAGTTTATAATGAAGACGAGATACCATTTTAGGGAGAAACAATGAAACGTAACGATTTACTAACAGAAGCTGGTAAAAAGATTAATGTTGACCGGGCTAATGTTTATGGCGATGCAAAGTTAAACCACACGCGAATTGCACAAGGCTGGAATATTATATTAAACTCAGTTGATGGAGACATTAACGAGGGTCACGTGGTTTTAATGATGGATTGGCTTAAGACATCCAGGTTGCTAGAAACAATTAGCCACGAAGATTCTTGGCAAGATAAGATTGGTTACGCTGCTTTGGGTGGCGAATTTATGATTAAAACAGAAGGAGAAGAATAATGGGTGCAATTATGAGAAAACGAGTTAAGCAATTGGAAACGATTGGCGAGGAAGAAATCTTTGATAGGATCTCAAATGGAATGACAGTTCGTTCTTTCATTTCAGAGATGGGGATGGGATGGCGAGCCTTCTATAAGTGGTTAGATAGCCATGAGGGACGCAGAGGGCGTTACGAGGAGGCTATGCACGCGTCAGCGCATTTCTACGCCAACAGAGCCGTAGACACTGCACAGGCGGCTGATATCGGCTCTGTGAACGTTGCAAGATTACAGGTTGATACGGATAAGTGGATAGCATCGAAGCTATCTCCAGTGTATGACGTGCGTCAAAGGGACGTGAATGTTAACATAAGTGTGCAAGATCTGCACGCTCAAGCTCACGAATTGCTGGCTAATAATGCAGATGTTATCGATGTTGTAGCTGAAGAAGTTAAGCACGAAGTGTTGGAATCTGTTAAGGATAATAGCGATGGTAACGAAGAAAAAGCACATTGATTGACACGACGCGCGCATACGGGAGCAATAGGTCAACATTGCTTACATATTATAAGTCAACAATGCTGACCTATTACTGGGCAAAGTGTCCTATAAATAAACATATTATTGGGGAGAAATTGGCTAAGTCATTGATATTGTTACATAATCACCTTAATAATTTAGTTAACATAATAAGTATTATCGGACAAACGGGTCGATCTAGGTATATATCTATCTTTTATCCCCCCCTTATTTTATTTCGGTGGGGTGTAAATGTGAAGGTCCACAACACGTACCGACGTACCACCCCCCACCCCTTTGAAAATTTTTTTAGGAGAATGTCATGAATGAAAAAAATTATCGCGAGAACCCGTTTGTAAAATTGATGCAGCGTTACATGAATGACCCGGTTCGGTTTGCTCGCGAGGTTGTTGGCGTTGAGCCTGACCCGTGGCAAATTGAATTTTTGGAGGCGGTTGCTAATAAGGACACTAGGCGTATTTCTGTAAGGTCTGGCCACGGTGTTGGCAAGTCGACTGGTGCTGCTATGGCTGCTGTGTGGCATGTTTTGATGCGTAGCCCGTCCAAGACTGTTATTACTGCCCCGACTTCTGCGCAGTTGTTTGACGCGTTATTTGCTGAGATGAAGACGATTGCGAAAAATTTGAAGCCGCCCTTTAGTGAGTTACTGGAGATCAAGTCTGATCGTATTGAGTTGAAGGGTAAGAACGAGAGCACGTTTATTTCGTGTAGGACATCGAGGCAGGAGCAGCCGGAGGCGTTAGCTGGCGTACACTCTGACCATGTTTTATTGATGGCTGACGAGGCGAGTGGTATTCCTGAGTCTGTGTTTGAGGCTGCGTCTGGTTCGATGTCTGGCCACAGTGCAACGACTGTGTTGACGGGAAACCCCACCCGTAACACTGGGTTTTTTTATGACACGCATCACAGATTGAAGGAATTTTGGACCACGATGCATGTTTCGTGCATGGAATCGCCTCGCGTTAGCGATGATTTTATTAACGACATGAAGATTAGGTATGGCGAAGATTCCCCGGCGTATCACGTTAGGGTATTGGGTAATTTTCCGCCATCTGAGGAGGACACGGTTATTCCGGTGAGTTTTGTTGACCACGCGATGCAGAATAAAGTTGAGGTTGCCGAGACTACTACGGCGATTTGGGGTTTGGATGTCGCGCGTAAGGGTGGCGATAGCTCTGTTTTATGTCGGAGGCAGGGTCCGTTGATACATCCTTTGACTGTGTGGAGGGGTTTGGATTTGATGCAGCTTACGGGTGCGGTTAAGGCGGAATATGATTTGGTGTCGCCAAGTCGTCGTCCCGTGGAGATTATTGTTGACAGTAATGGGTTTGGTGCTGGTGTTTTGGATCGGTTGCGCGAGTTGGAGTTGCCTGCGCGTGGTTTGAATGTGTCGGAAGCGTCGTCGAGCAAGCAAACGTATTTGAATTTACGTGCCGAGCTGTGGTTTAAAACGAAAGCGTGGCTTGCCGGGATGGATGTGCAGCTCCCCAATGATGATTTGTTATTTGCGGAGTTAGTCGCGCCGCGTTATTTCTTTACATCGAGTGGCAAGATCCAGGTGGAGTCGAAGGATGCCATGAAACGTCGAAAGATAGCCTCGCCTGAC
>Ga0209631_10003041_pt1 | contig 19636 bp, 16 predicted proteins | sample COG_08_FD_184752 | JGI IMG/M metagenome (GOLD analysis project Ga0209631, IMG submission 184752) | Pelagic Microbial community sample from North Sea - COGITO 998_met_08 (SPAdes) (version 2) | ecosystem: Environmental > Aquatic > Marine > Neritic zone/Coastal water | place: Helgoland, sampling...
TGATGATCATGACTAGAAAACCGATCACATCATTATCTATAACTGCGGTTAAAAAGGCGCCGTCCTGAGTTTGAACCTGGTCCAGTAGATAATTGATGTGCCCTGGAGCCATCAAGAGTCCAGGCCGTCGGTCCAGGCTCAAAGCGCGTTCCGTGTTTTGCAGCAACGCCATAAGGTCGATGATGGTTTGGCGGTGCGCTTCGCTAAAATGGCTGATGATGGTGTTCATTCAGTCCGTTAGCCCGAAGTCGCCATAACGGCGGGCGGGTCCAGGCCCCCCTTCTCCGAGCCTGCCTTCCTCGCCAAAATGCCCCTGTCCTGGTACGAAGTTAAACTCGATGGGAATGCCCGTGGGGTCTTTGAATAACAGAGAGTAGTAGCCTGGTGCGAAATGCTCCGAGAGTGATGGTGCCCGGATGATCTCAGCGTCTAGCGTATCCCGAGCAAATTGCCCCAATGCATCGACATCATCAGTGGAGCGCGCTCTCAAGCAAAAATGATGCAGTCCGGGGTGGTCTTGGTTGAAGGTCGTTGTGGCGTATTGTTCGGCGACCTCTCGCACAAGGATACCGGTGCGTCCGCCAATACAGTAAAGCACGTCTTCGCCTTTGATGAGGGTTTTCAGGTTTAAGAATTCACAGAGTTTGGACCAGAATTCTAAAGCGCCGTGGTCTTTGGCGACCGTGAGCTGAATGTGTGCAACGCCATTGATTTCGATTGTCATGGGCGGTCTCTGACTTAGAATAGGTGCTGAGTTGATCAGTTCACTGGCGGACCTGTCAATCCGTCTGAGTATTGTGGGCTGAACGCCATTGAAAGGGCGGCTGGGCCTCGCTCTACATCAGTGCATTGAGCGCGATGCGAGCCCGTTTGGTTCCGGCACGATGCTTGTTGGGTGCAATCAGGCGATGGATCCCAACAAAAGCGGATCGAGGCAGTTGGTGGTGGCTGTATTTTTTCAGCAGACGCTGTAAGTCCTAATCCTGCTCTTTGGGCACGCCGGGCACGGATGTTAAGATAGCAGGCCCCGAACGAAACGAAGTAGAGCGTCATGATTAACCAGATTAAACCCATCTCATTGACTAGGATCTCTGCGCGGATTGTCTGCCCTAGTCTGCTGATGCTCGTTACGGCCTGTGGTGGCGGTGGGAGTGATTCTGGGACGTCAAACCCACCTGTTGCGACGCCGCCCCCTGAGCCCGAACCGAAAGGGCTGTTGATTCAAGTCGCCGGGTCCGATGAGCTTCGTCAAAAAGCGGTGCAAGGATTGGAAAATTATTTAGAAGGGCAACTCAGTTCCCAGGCTGACAGCTCAGATCCAGTTTCTGACCAGCCGCAATCAGAAGCGGGTGATGGAAGCGGGGATCAAAGCTTTGCGGGGGACGTCGGGGAGAGCGCTGGGCGTTCCGAAAGCGTCAGTTTTACCACCACGTACACCCTAGAAAACAACGTCGATGAGTATGACTTTGTAAAATACGACGGGGATCGCCTGTTTGTCGCCCCGACCCGAGGTTTGGATTGCTGTTTCGTATTTGCGGAAGAAGTGCTGTTTGATGATGCGGTTGAGGATGGTTCGGACGATAACAGTGAATCAGAAGATGGAAGGGATGGTGGGGCGCAAGACGATGAGGTTGGGTCTGCGGTCGAGCCAAATCCTGGTCAAAGTGGTCAAGACCCACGCGGGATTCGAGTTCTAAAAACCAATCCTGACGCAGGCCTTGCCGAAGAGGTGGGGATGATTCCCCTTGAGGATCGTCAAAGTGTTGAGGGAATGTATCTCGTAGACTCAAAGCTCATTGCTCTGACGAGCGATAATTGGTGGGGGCGTCATGGTGATGATTTCGCAATTCCCGAGCGCTGGTCTGGCGGCTCTGTCGGACTTGATATTTATGATGTCGGCAACGATGCCGGTTATGAGCGGCTGGCTCGACTTCAGATCGAAGGTGTGCTGGTTAATAGTCGACGAACCGAGGCTGGAATATTTGTTGTCACCCGCCATTCTCCTGATATCGAGGGATTGAATTACTATCCCTCGAATCCAGAGGAATTGGAGAATAGTCAAAACTTACTCGAGAGCATGGAGAGCGGTGACTTTTTGCCTTTGATCGAGAGAGATGGCATTGCGTTGGAGGCGATCACCGCTTCAGATTGCTATGCGCTCAATCCCGAGGATGAGGATGCCCCGGAGCGTTCGGGTTCACCAACAATTTCAATGGTGCTGCAGATTGATCCAGGCACCGGCGATATTCTCGATGCTGTTTGTCTTTTGGAACCGATCGACGGTGTCTACCTAACTACAGACAGTCTTTATTTCACGCAAGTCGTTTATGAAGAAGATGTTGATACACTGATTCATCAGTTTGAACTGGCTCCGAATGCTGACTATCTAGGGTCAGCTCGTTTGCCTGGCGGATTGTTCCTGGGCGGTAACAACGATTATCGAATGAATGCCGAAGGTGAAAATCTACGTGTCGTGTTGAGCCAGTGGCAAGATGATGTGGACGATCGTATTGATCACACGCTGTATGTTTTGGCGCCTAGCGGAGCAGCGCCAGCACTTGAGGTTGTCGCTCAGCTGCCAAGCGCGACGCGTCCGGACGAAATCGGCAAACCCAACGAGGATCTTTATGGCGTTCGATTCATTGGGGATCGCGCCTACTTTGTCACGTTTGAAAGCATCGACCCACTCTACGTGATTGACCTGTCAGATCCGGCCGACCCTTTTATTGCCGGGTCCCTTGAAGTTCCTGGTTTCTCGGATTTTCTACATCCCGTGAGCGAATCAGTTTTATTGGGTTTAGGCAGATCTGATAGGCGCCTGACCAAACTTGAGTTTTTTGACGTCAGTGATTTGGCATCCCCCCAGTCCCTGGGTGCTCTGACGTTGGATGATTCGCTGTCCTACAGTTACTCACAGGCTGAGTACAATAGAAAAGCATTCACTTACTGGCGAAGCAGTAGCGATGCCCACCGAATGGCGATACCTGTGGAGGGCTACCTCAGCGATGCGCCTTACACCAATCTAGCGCGACTGTATTTGTTCGAGATTGCCAACCCAGAAAACCCGTCAGAGCTGGCGTTGACCTCTCCAGGGTTTCTGGAAGTGGATGACTCGAGCGAGGTCTCAATCTGGGGTCAGCAACGGTCTATCTTTCATGACGATGCGGTGTTTTGGATTATTGAGCAAGACGTCATCACCGCGTTTTGGGATAACCCGTCACAAACAATTCTGACGCAGTAATCGGCTTTTAGGGTTTGACTCGTATTAATGCAGTGGCGAATGGCGAATGGCAAATAAAGACCTTGGATTGAGCTCAGATCCCGAAGAACAGTCGAAAGTTGTTTGACGGAAAGGCATAGACCAGAGGCAGTTGCTGGCGATCGAGATGTCCTGGTGAATCGCAGTAAAGTCGACGATCCGGGGGCGTTGCCGCTGGCGATGGGAACGGGCGGCTGACTCGAAATCAACACTTTGAGTAACTGCCATGTGCCTTCTTGCGAGGGCTTAGCTTTAGAAAAAGGCCTCTGTTAATGGCTCCAAAGGCCCTTTTATGGTTAGGAATAGGTCCATGAAACTAAGATCGGTTTTCGTCGTCATCATGGGACTGCTGACCGCGGGCTGCACCGCGGTTATCTCAAAAGTCTTACCCCTTGACGATCTCCAGCCGCCGGCGGGGCCCTATCGCGTCGGTACTCGGATTTTTGATTGGACCGACGCGGGCCGGGAGGAATCATTCACAGAGTTGCCTGATGATTTTCGCCGTTTGATGGTTCAGGTTTGGTATCCCGCTGAGGACACTGCGGAATCGGTCAGGCAGCCCTACCTCGACAACCCTGAGCGTCGACTTGATATGGTGGCGTACCAGTCAGGCTTGCCAAAGTTTTTAATACGGCACATGCAAAACGTCCAAACCAATTCTTGGGTCGATGCAGACGCTTTGGCCCAGGAATCTAAGCTGCCTGTTGTTTTGTTCTCCCATGGCCTGAGTGGCATGAAAAATCAAAATACGATTCAGGCTGAGCTCCTTGCCAGTTATGGGCGAGTCGTCATCAGTGTCGATCACGCCTATGACGCTTATCTCACGATTTTTTCGGACGGCTCTGAGGCAGACTATCGATCGATGGATCGATTAAACAGGACGGGCCAAGCATTTTGGGACTTTCGGTTACCGCAATTAAAAACTAGAGCCAGCGATTTGAAATTTGTCCTGGATGAAGTGGGGCGCTTGCAAACTGCGGGTGACCCGTTTTGGTCGACTGTCTCGACTCAGAATGTCGGTGTCTTTGGGCATTCATTCGGTGGTGCAACGGCTATTCTTCTCGCATCAGAAGACGACCGAGTTGGGCGTGTGATGGCGCTGGATGGCTGGATGGTGCCAGTTCCCCCGGAAGTGATTGAGGCGGGACTGGTTCAACCGTTTTACTACCTTGGACAAAGCGCGTGGGATGACCCGATCAATTACAAAAAGTTGGATAAGATGCTGAGGCGGAGCGTTAGCGGGGAGAAGCATCTCGTTGCCGGAACCAAGCACTACGACTTTTGTGATGCACCGCAGTTCTCAAATCTGGCAAAACGTTTCGGCTTGTCCGGTACTTTGTCCAGGGACGCGCTGCGAACCCTAGTGAACGACGCTGTGCTCTCTTTCTTCGTCGATGCACGGCAGGAGGGCGAGGTGCTTGAGTCTCCAGCTAGTCCGGGTCAGTGAACCCGTAGTTTGTTTGGACCTCGCTGACAGTGAGGACTTGGCCGCTGCGATTCAAAATTTCGGGATCGCAAGCAAGCGCTGCCACCGACCGGCCACTCAAGCGAACGGACTGGGCGCCTTCCGGATCAAGGGTCATTTTTCCGGCCTCGACCATTTCTAAAATGAACTCCGTTTTAACTTTAGAAGGCGATAATGAAACAGCTGCAACTCGATGGGGCGCTAATTCGACCGCAAAGTCTTGGGCCATTCGATCGACTCCGGCTTTGCCTACGCCATAGCTAGCGCTGAATACGTATTCGCGTCCGCCCCGGGAAGAAATGTTGACGATCAAACCGGATTCTTGGCGAACCATGATTGGGGCGGCAAAAACGCTGGCGGTATAGTAGCCGCGTAAACCGACCCCGCATTGATCATCCCAAACCGAAATCGGATGCTCCCAAAAGCCTTTGTTCATGGCTGGCGGGTTGGGGATTTGATAGACATTGTTAACGAGAATGTCGAGGCGCCCTTGCTCCTCGTCAACACGCTGAAACAAGCCGCGCACCGCTTCGTCGTCGTTGTGATCCAGACAAATAGGGATGGCAGTGCCCCCTAGTGATTCAGCGGACGCTTTCGTCGCCTCAAGGGTCATGGGCAGCGGCGGCGATACGTCTTGCGAACTTCGTCCGGTGAAATAGACGGTGCAGCCGTATTCACACAAGCCTTCAACGATGCCTTTACCGATGCCTTTACTTGCACCGGTTACGACAGCGACCTTGTTGGACAAATCAATCATGGGGGTTCCTTGCTGGTTTAAAACGGGTTTTGGCTGCTTTTGCTTTGAGATCGGACGTTATCATTGCCAGCGGGCCGCCACAATGGGCTAGACTGGTTCCTAGGGGAGCCGCCTATTGTAAGATCGGTGGATGGTGCTTAGGACGCTAAAAAAGAAGGTAGAGTGAAGCGATACGAGGTATTTTTGAATCGGCTTGTTGGTTCTAAGGCATTTCAATCTGCGGGGTGAAGCCCTCCACCAACCGTGAGCCAACCTAATATCAAGAAGGGTTTCTATTCAAAGGCGGCGATCATTGAACCGAGTAAGGTTAAGGTGTGAAGCCCGGGTTCGAGAAGAGTGACCCGTAGAAGTCGAGCAGGAGTGATGCTATGTCAGCGTTTAGTTTTCGAGTGGATCGAGAGGATTTACACAAAACTTCTTTTGATTCTGGGTACGTCGGCGCGATAGAAGCGCCGCTTAAGAAGGGTGAGGCACTGTTGTCTGTCGATGCGTTTGCGCTCACCGCCAATAATATCACCTACGGCGTTGCTGGGGACCAGATTGGCTACTGGCAATTTTTTCCTCAGGCGTTGCCCTGGGGACAAATACCCGTTTGGGGGTTCGGTACGGTTGTCGCGAGCGATGTCGAGACGCTTCATGTGGGGCAGCGTTTTTATGGTTATTTTCCCATGGCGAGTCATCTTCGCGTGGAGCCGGGCAAAGTGAGTCCTCACGGATTTGTCTGCCAAGCCGAACATCGACGTGCGCTGCCACAAGCCTACAACCAGTACAGTTTGGCAACGACTGAATTGGGGTTCCCGCCGGAAGAAGATCGAATGAGAATGCTGCTCAACCCGCTGTTCACAACGGCGTTTTTGCTTGCTGCACAATTGAAGGATGCTGAGTATTTTTCTGCCGAGAGTGTTCTTTTGACAAGTGCATCTTCAAAGACGGCGATGAGTTTGGCTTACCTTTTGAATCGTTTTCATAACGTCAAGGTCGTTGGTCTTACGTCGAAGCCTAATTTGGATTTCGTTCAAAGCCTGGGAGTCTATCAAAGTGTCATCGCGTATGAGGCACTGGAACAGCTCTCGGTTGAGCCAGCCGCTTTGATTGATATTGCGGGTAACTCAGCCGTAAGGGCCCGACTTCACAGGCGATTCGCCGACCAACTGCGCCACAGTAGCCTCGTGGGTATCACACACTATGAGGCGGAACCGGGTGAGCGGGTGCCTCTGCCTGGCGCAGAGCCCACACCGTTTTTTGCGCCGTCCCAGGCTGAAAAAATGATTAAGGAGGGGGGGCAGGACCGGTTTCGTGCTGAACTGGCCGAGCAGTGGGCTGGGTTTATCTGCCATGCAGTAGATTGGTTTGATCTAAAAGTTGTCAGTGATGGGGCCGGGCTTGAAAGGGTCTACCGGGATGTAGCGAGTAATCCGTCTCCGAGGAACGGCTATCTCTTTGAGCGGGCCTCTGGCTGAGCGCCAGTACTCGGGCCAGGGATCTGAGGTTTGAAGCGGCTCATCATACTGGCGACTTAACAGGATACTGCCCTCGCAAGCAACGGGAAAGCCGGTTCAATGGATGTCGATTAGACCGGTTGTGTAAGCTTACGGTTGTCGGGCACTTTTAAAGTCAGCAGTCATAGGGCTTCGCCAGACTCTGTTGGGCAAGGACGTCTATTGTGAGCTGAGATGTTTTGGACAGATTGCAAGACCCAATAGCTCGGCAAGGCGTCGTTTGAGTCGTTCGTATTTTCTGCCGGAACGTGGCCTCGACTAAGGACTAGGGGTCCGAGTATTTTGACGGCCGAGTTGGAGGGTCACCGGTCGATCATCTCGTCCGCCATAGCTTCGAGGTCACGCATTAGTGTCTCTTGAGGGTAAAACCCGAGCATCGGAATGACTCGATCCACGCCAAGGGCCCGATAATCATCGATCATCCCTCGGGTGGGTGGTTTGGGCGGCGTTACACTGATTTCAATGTCTCCCAACCAGTCTGGTCGTTCAAACTTCGCCTCGGCCGCTCGTAAGTTCTTGAGGGTTTTTGCGGTTGTTTCAACATTCATCGCAAAGCCATACCATCCGTGGCCCTGGGTCACAGTCCTGCGCAGCGCTGCAGGACTGGCCCCCCCGATATGAAGCGGTGGACCTTCGGGTTGGGTGGGTCTGGGCTGTGCTTGGATGTTTTCAAACTGGTAGAACTGCCCTTGAAAACGAGGCTGAGGGTCACGCCATAGTGTGCGCATAATATCGATGTATTCATCGGTTCTCGGTCCGCGGGAATCGAAGTCAATGCCTAGGGCGGAAAACTCTTGATGCAGATAACCGGCACCAATACCAAAGAGTAGGCGTCCTTCGCTGACCAGATCGAGGGTTCCGATCTCTTTGGCGAGCACTAACGGGTTACGTTGAGCGATCAGGGTGATGCCCGTGCCCAACTTGATGCTTGACGTTACGCCCGCCAGGAAGGCTAAAAATGCAGGCGGATGGGCCATGGCCGTTTCTGGCTCTGCGGGCGAGGGCGCCTCCCTCGGGTCAGGAAGAACCACATGTTCGCCAGTCCAGAGAGATTCAAACCCCAGCGCCTCTGCATGTTGGGCGATGACCTTCGCACGCTGTGGTTGGGCGAGATAACCCATGTTGATTCCGAAGAGTCCGATGTGCATGGGGTTCCCCTTTTTCTCACAGAATTAGCAGTTGATCGTCCTTACTACATGGATCACTCGGTCGCATTAGCGAAAACTATGAGGCCTTGGGCGTTAAGGTCACCATCATATCGGTATAGCCTTTGACAAAAGACGAATAGGTTCGTTCGGGCTCGGCCAATACCTTGACGTCATCAAAGCGCTTCAATATCTCTTCCCATAAAATACGCAGCTGCATCTCGGCGAGACGATTGCCCATACAACGGTGAATGCCAAATCCAAAGCTCAGGTGTGCCCGTGCATTGGCTCGATCGATCACCAGGTCATTCGGACGCTCAAAAACTGTTTCGTCGCGATTGCCCGAGACATACCACATCAGGAGCTGATCTCCGGCTTTGATGGATTTGCCAGATAGCTCGATGTCTTCGTTTGCTGTACGTCGCATATAGGCGAGTGGGGTTTGCCACCGGATAATTTCAGCGACCATATTCGGGATCAGGGTTGGATTCGCCTTGAGTTTCGCGAATTCCTCCGGGAACTTGTTGAGGGCATAGACGCCGCCGCTCATCGAGTTTCGTGTGGTGTCGTTGCCGCCAACAATTAGCAATATCAGGTTGCCTAGGAATTCTAGGGGCTCCATGTTTTTTGTCTCTTCACCCACGGCCAGCATTGAGACCAGATCGCTTCCAGGATTGGCTTTTCGGGCTTCCCATAGTTGGGTGAAATACTGCAGACATTCAATCAACTCGGCTCGCCGTTGCTCCTCTGTTTCCACAACGCCGGCACCGGGCACTGCGGTTGCGACATCGGACCAGCGGGTCAGCTTTCTGCGGTCCTCAAAGGGAAAGTCGAATAGGGTTGCAAGCATTTGAGTGGTGAGTTCAATCGAGACGAGGTCGACCCAATTAAAAGGAGTATTCACGGGAAGGCTGTCGAGGACGTTTCCAGTGCGTTCCCTGATCAGCGACTCGAGATTGGCGAGATTACTGGGTGCAACCACGGGTGACACTGTTTTGCGCTGGACATCGTGAGTTGGCGGATCCATCGCAATGAACATGCTGACATTGAGTGCACCTTCCGGAAGCTCGGCATCAATCGGAAACCCCAATGTAATGCCGTGGGCCGATGAAAAATTCTGATGGTCCGAGTCGACTTTCTTGATGTCTTCATAGCGGGTTAATGACCAGAACCGACCTGCAAGTTCAGTTTCATTGAAATGGATCGGGTCTTCGTCTCGTAGACGTTTAAAAAAATCCCAATGCTGATCTTCGCTGAAAAGTCTCGCGCTGACTGGATTGATGGACTCGAGGGGTATCGTCAATGGATCAGGGATTTCCCCAGTAATGAGGTTTTCTCCGTCTCCCGGACGCTTAAAGTTCGGAATCGGTTCGGCCTGGTTTTCTGGGGTTGATACTGCTTCGCTCATGTGACTCACTCTGGTTTTATATGGGCTAGAGTTTATCGCAGTCGCGGATGAAGTGGAATCACATGAAAAGTGATCAGTCTTTGGCTTTGGATGGACGTTTATGAGCTGCCTTTGACGGTGTCTTGCTTGCAGCTTTAGCCTTGGCTTTTGTTGCTACAGCGGGCCGCTTCTTGACCGGAGAAGCTGCTTTCTTCCCACTGGAAGCCGGCGCGCTGCGGCGCTTGCCGACGGCAGACTTGGATCGACTTTGGTTTGGCTTTTTGCGCGCGTCATCGGCATTGCTACGACGCTTTGATTTTGGGGCCTGATCGGTCTCTAATCGGTAGATACCAAGCCTGCGGCCTCTGACCCAGGTGTTTTTGAGCGCCGTGAAGACGGTGCGGGGTAGCGCATTCGGGAGTTCAACCAAAGAATGGTCTGCGAAGATACGAATGGTACCGATTTCTTTGCCGCTGAGGCCGCCTTCGTTAGCGATCGCGCCAACAATTTCTCTTGCCTCAACACTTTGATCGTTGCCCACGGCGATCCGAAAAACCGCCATACCTCTTGCAGGTGTGAAATGCTGCTCGTCTTTAGCCGCTGCCCTATCTTGGGACGATGCTTTAGGTTGAGCGGGCTTAACCGGTGTGATGGGCGTAAAAGCTTTCGCTGGCAGGAGTTGTTGCGCAATAGTCGCTGCGATAGTGATGGCGTTGAGTCCGCTATTCTCCATGACCGATTCCATCGCCGAGACAAGATCATCCCTGGGGGGTGTTTTGACCGCTTCCATCAGCGTTTCTTTAAAATCTTTGAGTTGTTTAGAGCGGATCATCTCAGGCGATGGCAAGGCATACGGCGTTAATTTATTTTGAGTCTCTCGCTCGAGGATTTTGATTCGACGCTCATCGCGTTTGGCTAAAAAGATGATGGCGCGACCGCTTCGTCCTGCGCGTCCGGTGCGACCGATTCGGTGAACATAGGTTTCGGCGTCGTGGGGCGGATCGTAGTTAATCACGTGGCTAATACGGTCGACATCAAGACCGCGCGCCGCAACGTCGGTCGCAACAACAATATCGAGTTGTCCTTTGGATAGGCGACGAATGATTTGTTCGCGTTGGTTCTGCGCTAAATCACCGTGAATCGCGGCAGCTTGATGCCCTCCGCGAGCGATGGCCTCAGCAACGCTGACGGTTTGCAGTTTTGTTCTAACAAATATCAAAACGGCGTCGAAGGCCTCAAACGCTAGCATTCTCTGTAGCGCACTGGGTTTTTCCTTTGCAGCGACAAGGCAGTACTGCTGTTGAATCATCGCTTTGGCCCCAATCAGAGCCTCGATAGCAATGGTTTTCGGGGAGGACATAAAGCGTTTGGCAATCCGCGAGATTTCTTTGGGCATGGTGGCGGAAAACAGCGCCATTTGTCGCTGCTCCGGCGCTTGTTCAAGGATCCACTCTACGTCCTCAAGAAAACCCATGTTCAGCATTTCGTCGGCTTCATCGAGGACCAAAGCTTTGAGGTCAGTCAGGTCGAGGGTGCCACGCCGAATATGGTCCATGACTCTGCCGGGGGTGCCAACAACAATGTGCTGACCATTTCTAAGTTGCCTAAGCTGGGGGCCGTAGTCCTGGCCACCATAGATCGCGAGGGCTCGAACGCCTGATAAATCTTTACTGTAGCCTTGGATTGCTGCGGTGACTTGGATTGCGAGTTCTCGTGTCGGAGTCAAAACCAAGACTTGTGGTGATGTCTCGCTTGGGTCGATTCGGGCAAGTAGGGGCAGACTAAAAGCGGCTGTTTTACCTGTGCCGGTCGGTGCGTGTCCGAGCAGGTCTTCACCTGCTAGCAGAGTCGGAATACTCTGAGATTGAACCGGAGTGGGTGCTTGATAGCCCAGAGACTCAAGGGTTTTGAGAATTTGCGCTGGCAGTCCCAGTTCGGTAAAAGTTGTTGGTTCTGAGGCGGCCAAGAGCGAGAGTCCTGTGATACATTGGCGGGGAAGGCGCGAAGTATAGTCTTTTAGTTTGGCAATACAATGTTTAGTTGATGTTTGTCGATGTCTAAAGGCCTACAAATCATGGTCCAGTTTTGATTAATGACTGAATTGAAGGAGCAACTAGCGGGCAAATGATGAGATCTTTTTGGCGCGGTTTTGGGAGTGAACTTTGACAGCCGAGCAAGGTATGCAATTTGTCTTGCCTATTTTTATCCTGGCAATCCTGGTAGAGGCACTCGTTTCTTGGCGTTATCAGAGGGGCTGGTATGCGCCTAAAGACACTGCGCTGTCCCTGGGCCTGCTGGTTCTGTCGTCGGTCGTTGACCTATTGCCTAAGGGCTTGGCCGTCTATCTTTTTTATCAACTGTACGCGGTATCGCCTTTCTCGCAGATCCTCCAGGGTCAGTGGTGGGCCTGGCCATTATTGTTTGTTCTCGATGATTTTATCTATTATTGGTTTCATCGAGCGAATCATCAAATTCGACTGTTTTGGGCAGGGCATCAGGCTCATCACTCGGCCACTTTGATGAATTTCGGTACAGCGCTGCGGCAAGGTGTGGGGGAGCGGCTCCACAAGTATTTTTTCTGGTTGCCTTTGCCTTTATTAGGGTTTGATCCGGTGATGGTTCTTTCGATGATCAGTCTTAATTTAATTTATCAGTTTTGGGTTCATACCGAGTCTATTGATAGGCTCCCAGCTTGGATCGAATTTGTGTTGAACACCCCAAGCCACCACAGAGTTCACCACGCCTCGAATGTACGATATTTAGACTGCAATCATGGCGGAGTTTTAATCATCTGGGATCGCTGGTTTGGAACCTTTTCTGGCGAATCAAGCGACACCCCTTTGCAGTATGGCCTAACCAAAAATTTTGAAGGGTATAACCCGTTGCGGTATGCCGTCGCGGGTTATCAGTCGCTTTGGCAGGATTTGATACGTAGTCAAACGTGGCGGGAGCGGCTAGGGTACTTATTGCTGGCACCGGGTTGGAACGAGGATGGACAGGACCGGCGAGCCAAAACGCTGAGGGCTTTGGGTCTTAGGGCGGGCAAGGAGCATCCTCACTGAACACCAGGGAAGCCGAAATTAATCAATGGTTTTTTGTTGCACTGATAACGACACCCGTGGGGCGGGACATATAACGAAGGACAGCAGAATTGACTTAGGGTGGCGATAGTCATCACCGAACAACAGGAGTAACTCATGGATTTTCGAGAACAATCAATGCGGTCAGTTGCTGAGCGCGTCAATCAGGGTGAGACCACGGCGGTAGCGGTGGTCACCGATGCGCTCGATGCGATCGAGCAGCTGAACCCGTCGCTGAACGCTTTTTGTGCTGTTGATCCAGAGCATGCGCTGCAAGCCGCAGCAGAGGTCGATGCCCGGCGATCCAGGGGTGATCACTTGCCCTTGGCAGGTGTTCCTTTTGGCGTCAAAGATTTAGAGGACGCAGCAGGCTACGTCACTTCTTTTGGCTCTGCCTTTCACGTCGATGATGCCCCAGCGGCTTCGGACTCTGAGCTTGTGCGTCGATTGCGTCAGGCCGGAGCGGTGGTCGTTGGCAAAACCAATACGCCAGAATTCGGCTATAAGGGAAAAACAGACAATGTGCCCTTTGGAGCAACTAAGAATCCATGGCAACAATCCCGCAGCCCCGGTGGCTCCTCAGGTGGATCGGCTGCTGCGCTGGCCGCCGGAATGATACCGCTAGCGACGGGTAGTGATGGCGGTGGCTCGATTCGAATCCCAGCGGCGTTGTGCGGCCTGAGCGGTATTAAAACCTCTCAGGGAAGAATCCCGAATGGTGGGCCTAAACCGCCCGGTTCAGGCTTGCTGACGGTCAAAGGGCCGATGACCGTGCGAATCAGAGACGCCGCTTTTGCGCTTGATCAGTGTTTAGGTGATGAGCCAACGGATATTTTCTCACTACCTGCACCCGCTCAGCCCTGGACACCTCAGATCGATGGTCAATTGCCCAAAGCAGTGATCTGGTCGCCGACGATGGGGATTACGACGTGTGACGATGAAATTCTGGGTCATTGTGAGCAGGTGATCGAAAAGCTCAGGGCGAAGGGTGTGCAGGTAATCGAGCGTGACCCGATATGGTCCGAAAACCCTTTCGGCGCCTGGCTCGTGTTTTGGACTTCGGCGAGAGCGCGGGCTCAAGGGCATCTTCGCGGGACGCCGGAGTGGGAAAAAATCGATGCTGCCCTGCGCCCTCAAATAGAAATGGGGCTAGATCGCTTCTCAGGTGCTGATTACGCCCGGGCCATTGATCGCTGTCACACCCTCAATCTTGAGTTGGAGACTGCTTTTCATGAAGCGCCTATTCTGCTGACGCCCGCTACCCGTGGGCATGCACCCACCTTGGAGGGCGATGGCTTTGTGAACGGTGAACAGACGCCTGATTGGGTGGGTTATACCATGGGCATTAACATGACGCGTAATCCTGCAGGTACGGTTCCGATCGGATTGTCTGCCGATGGTCTGCCCATTTCAATGCAGGTGATTGGGCGGCAGAGAGATGACCTGGGAGTTTTAAAAATGCTCGCTGGGATGGAGGATTTAATCGGGTTCGACGTTTGGGCCAGTGACTTTTAACTGGGGTTTTGGTCGTTGGCGCGGACTTCAATTCTCCAATAGAAACAATAAAAACATAGGGTTATGGGCTAAAAGAAGAAACTAACTAGGTTTTTCTGTGTTTGGCAGCTGACTTAATGCGCGGCTTGGAGCGTCAATGATATTGATCGCTTTAAGAAAATCGGTAATTGTGTCGGCAGTGCTTTGCGCGCTAGAGCGCGCCGCAAGCACCTAAGCAAAGCGCAATGGCGTTAGAGGGGCGGCTAGGGATCCTTAGGGTGGCCTAAGCCGAAGTGGCGGTAGTTATAATGTTGATTCAGGGAATCACTAAGGGGTGTCAGTATGGCGGTTGAAGCGAAAGTGGTTGTCGTGCCCAAGGTAAAAGGGCCGCTCGAAATTCACTCGGTGGTTTTACCAAATCCGGGACCGCATCAAGTTTTGATCAAACAATTTGCGAGTGGTATTTGCCACAGCCAATTGCACACGATGCATCGATCAAGAAATGCGCCGGAGGTGCTCGGCCACGAATCCACGGGTGAAGTTCTTGAGGTGGGGTCGGAGGTGAGTCACGTTGTCCCTGGCGACACAGTCATGGTGACCTGGGTGCCTCGCAGCATTGTCCCAGGCGATCGGGTTCCTCAAGCCGCCAGGGTCGAACTGGCCAATGGTGACGTCGCCACCTGCAGCAATGTCTTCACCTGGGCGGATCACACTTTGGCGGATGAAGGGTATGTTGTGAAGGTGCCGTCGACGATTGAGCCCCTAGTCAGTTCTATTATTGGATGTGCTGTCATGACTGGAGCTGGAGCTGTTGAGAACACGGCCAATGTTCAGGCGGGTGACAGTGTTGCGATCTTCGGTGTGGGTGGTGTCGGGTTATCAGCAGTGGTTGCAGCCAGCGCGAGGGGCGCTGACCCCTTGATTGCAGTGGATCTCGATGATGAGAAATTGGCCTTCGCTCGGCGCTTTGGAGCAACCCATACGATTAATGCAGGGAAAGCCGACCCGATTGCCGAGATACGAGCGCTGACGCAAAAATCTGATCGGTCGACGATTCGCCGTGAAACCGTGGCGGGGGCAGATTTTGTCTTTGACTGTATAGGCATCAAAAAAACCATGGAGCAGATTGTACCTGCCGCCCGAACCGGGTTTTTTGGTGGTGAAAGCGGAGGCACAGCGGTCCTCGTGGGAGTGCCCACCACTGGGGTTGAACTCGATCCGCTTGATCTTCTGATGAACGAAAAACGATTTATTGGCAGTATCGGCGGGTCGTGTAGCCCAGATCGAGATTTTCCGAGGTATATCAAGTGGCACCAAGAAGGGACGTTAGACCTTGAATCCCTTGTTACCGAACGTTTTAGGATCGAGGACATCAATGCGGCCACGGCCGCTTTAGAGTCTGGGGAGATCCAAGGGCGCGCAATTTTGGTGTTTTAGCGCGCCTCAGAGCTTTACTATTGGCCCACGACAAGCCAGAAACAGAGGGTCAGTGATGACAAGGGACGTTACGAACCCTGTTAGCCGCAGGGAGGGTGTAGCAGGGAGGGTGTAAATGCTCTCTGTTGCTACGCCGGCGTCCGTGACATCTAGCGCAAGATCGCGCAGGAACCAAGGCTCCGGCGATAGGGTGCGCACAAGGTCGTCGGTTTGACTAGGTCTTAGGCTCAGCAATGAAAACAGGAATTTCTCTGGTCGTCTTGGCGCGATACTCGTTATAGGGCGGAAAGGCCGCTGCACTCGCTTCCCAGAGTTTGGCGCGCTCATCCGAATCGGTGACTTCGCGAACCCGCATATCCGTGACCACGGTCTCATCGCGAATCTGAACATCGGGATCAGCGCGTAGGTTGTAGACCCAAACTGGGTTTTTAGGTTGTCCGCCCATGGAACCAATCAAAACATAGCCGTTATCAACCTTTACACGCATCAAAGGAATTTTTCGGATCGCTCCGGTTTTCCCGCCTTTGTGGGTAACAATGATGCAGGGCAAGCCGGTTTCCCGAAGGGTTGTGCCTTTTGTTCCGCCGCTGCCTTCGTACAGCTCAACGTGTTTACGAACCCACTCGATACTCGGGGCAATGTAGTCGCTCATTTGTTATTCCTCAGGATGGTTGATCAAAGCATGGCAGAGTCTGAAGGGCGTTCCAAGCCCCAGAGCGTCTCGGTGCGAAATGGCTAGCGCGGCAGCTCTCCTTTTTGGGCGACGAGCGACAGCCCTAGGGTCCTCAGTCGTAGGTTTGTGATTGAATTTGGATTGAGTCGTTGCGTACCTTTTGAGCTTGCATTGAGCCCATTCTGTTTTTATTGTGAAAAGCCCTAGGATCAGGACTCCAGCGATGCGAAAAGGATTTAAGCTGTGGTCGATTGAAGACGGTAGAAGGTAGAAGGTAGAAGGTAGAAGGTAAAAGGTAAAAGGTAAACGGTATGCGACGAGAGCACGACGTAATGGATGACGGTCAATCCTTGTGGATTAATTGGGCAGCTGGGATCAAGGCTTTTTTGGTGGTGATCGGGGTTTTGGCCGGCAGCTTTGTTGCGGCTCAAGATCCCGAAGCCTCAATTCATGCTGCATTGGATGGGCTCCATGAATCAGCGGCTGCTTCCAACATGGATCGATATTTTGGCCATTACACAGAGAATGCTGTTTTTCTTGGAACCGATGCCAGTGAGCGGTGGGCTCTGGAAGAATTTAAAGCGTACGCGGCCCCGGCATTTGCTGAGGGTCGAGGATGGACTTACAAGGTTCGGAGTCGGAACTTGATTAGAACCCAAAGCACCGAGGTTTATGGCTTTGATGAAATCCTATTCAACGAGAAACTCGGTCTATGTCGCGGATCTGGGGTTATAGAGCAGGTCGGTGATCGGTGGCTGATCAGTCAGTATGTGCTGTCTATGTTAATTCCTAATGAAATAGCGGTTGATGTTGGTCAAAAATCCCAAGCTGAAATGGAATGATAACCGCGCAAAGGCATTGGAGCAGGTCAGATGGTTTGGCTGAGCAGTGCTCAGATCGGTCGGTTGGCGTCGTGATGAAAGTCCGGGTGGTGTTAGGGTGATAGCGAATCATTACTAAAGCGCCGCTGCTTTGGGTTCTGCGTAGCTGTTTTTTGATCCGGCCGCTCTATTTAGAGTTCACAGCGCTTTTGGTGATAGAGTCTAGCAATCGGTTCGAACGGGATTGTTCGGCAGATTAAATGTCGTTCAAAACGGTCATGCCCTTGTTTAATGCGTTACAATCTCGAAAGGGTCAAGACTTGCAAAAGGCACCGTCTCGGGATGCCCCCTCGAAACCAAGGATGGGTGCCGGTAGTGATTAAGAGTGAGTTTCAACGCGTATGAAGTTAATTTTTGGAATCCTAACGGTCTTTGGATGCGTCCTAGGTGGTTATGCATGGCACGGCGGCAACGTGGTCGGATTGATCATCCCCTATGAATTCGTCATTATTTTTGGTGGTGCTTTTGGGGCGCTGATTCTTGGGACGGACACTACGGTTTTGAAGGCATTGCCAAGAGACTTTAAGTTTTTCTTTAAGGGTGCTCGCTTCGAAAGCGATGACTACTTCGGCTTGTTTAGCTTCTTATTTTTATTGTTCGATAAAGGTAGACGGGCCGGGATGATCGCCCTGGAAGATGACGTTGAGAATCCTGAAGAAAGCGAGATCTTCCAGCAATTCCCAACATTTTTGAATGATCACCACTTTCGTGATTTTGTCTGCGATATTTTGCGGAACAAAATCAGTGGCAATATGAATCATCACGAGTTTGAAGCGTTGATGGATATCGAGCTCGAAACCCATCATCACGAGGCAATGGGACCCTCTACAGCGGTCCAGCTGATGGCGGATGCCTTGCCTGCTTTTGGCATTGTTGCGGCGGTGATGGGCGTGGTCCATACAATGGGGATCATCTCAGAACCCCCGGATATTTTAGGTGCTGCCGTCGGGTCTGCATTGGTGGGAACTTTTCTAGGGGTACTGCTGGCCTACGGAATGGTCGGTCCGATCGCTCAGGGCCTAAAGTCCGTGGCCGAGGAAGAATGCGCTTTTTACTTGTGTGCAAAAACCTGCTTTCTGGCCGATGTCCAGGGATATTCTCCGAACCTATCCCTAGAGTTTGGGCGAATGACCTTACCTAATAAAGTTAGACCGAGTTCTGATGAATTGGTGGAAAGGCTCCGAGAAGTTAAATCCTCGATTAAAAAATCAAGTTAGAGTCAGACCATGGATCCCGCTAAACCCGCTACCATTATCGTAAAGCGTGTTAAGAAAGGTGATCATGGCCACCATGGTGGTGCCTGGAAGATTGCTTACGCAGACTTTGTCACTGCCATGATGGCTTTTTTCTTGATGTTGTGGTTGCTGGGATCTCTCAGTGATGCACAGAAACAAGGGCTTTCGCGTTTCTTCTCCAGTCCAAGCGCAATGGTCAGTTCTGGCGGCACTAATAGTTCCGTGATTGATTTTACGGGTGAACCGAGACCCGAATCCGAGTTCGATCCGGCTCCACCCGACGAGGCTTTGTCCGAAGAGGGTGAGAAGATTCCCCTGGATGATCTGCTTTTGCAACTCAAAGAGCAGATCGAAACCAGCGAGGCGTTCAAAGATTACAAGGACCAGTTGCAACTCGATATCACCATCGAAGGTCTGCGCATTCAAATGATGGATGATGAAGCAAGGCCGATGTTCGACCTTGGCTCTCCTAAATTAAAAAGCTACGCGGAAGAAATGCTTCGAACCATTGGCGCGACGGTGGCGCAGGTGCCTAATCGAGTCAGCGTTGCTGGCCATACGGATTCTAGAACCTATAGTGCGGGCAGGACCGAGTACAGCAATTGGGAGCTGTCTGCGGACCGTGCTAACGCTGCCCGACGAGCCCTCGCGCAGCGCATGGCACGTGATGTCAAATTTGGGCGGGTCGTGGGACTTGCCGACTCTGTTCCCTATGATCGGGAAGACCCCTTTAATGCCGCGAATCGGCGAATTAGTATTGTGGTTCTTAATGAAGCAACGGAGCGAGCCATAGGCATTCGCGAGGGTCTAGAAACTAAAGCCCAAGATTTAGAAGCGGCTGAAGAAAATGCAATGACTGAGTCTGAGGCGCCAGAGGCGCCTAGGGTCGAGGATCCGGTTGCTGACCCTGTTTGAGTCGCGATTGTTCTGATGGTGCTCTATTGGGGCTCTTTTTGGTAGATGAGATACGAATGAGTGGCAAGTGATTGACTGCTTGGAAACTGTTTTGCTTGTGGTCGTTTGGTCTCGGTTTGCTTTGAATCCTGACATAAGCAAGCGTATTGTTTGAAGCACCGGGGACCGCAGCCATCAAAAAATTCAAAAACCGCGCGGGTCGAGGCCATTCGCGCCTTGTCCTCATAGTCAGCTCCTCATAATCAGCTCTTCATAATCAGGTGGCTATAACCAAGTCGTTACAACGGGTCATCGCAATCAGTGTCTGAAAATCATCACTGTCTTCAAAGGTCGATGCTTGTTGCTGCTTGTTGCTGCTTGTTGCTGCTTGTGGCGGCTTGGGTCCCAGTGGGTTAGACGCTGTTAGTTG